>ERZ773194.2340-NODE-2340-length-18198-cov-10.078984_pt1 | contig 18198 bp, 20 predicted proteins | sample MGYA00511240_ERZ773194 | MGnify/ENA primary metagenome ERZ773194 (study PRJEB29015, sample SAMEA2737774) | human gut metagenome | biome: human gut; feature: human-associated habitat; material: faeces | place: China | collected 2012 ... | reverse complement strand
TCGGCGAAACGATTGCCAATCCCGCGCTGACCGTGCTGGACATTGAGAAATTCGCCGCCGCGGCCCACCGCCACGGCGTACCGCTGATCCTCGACAACACGTTCGCCACGCCGATCAACTGCCGCCCGTTCGAATGGGGCGCGGATATCGTCGTCCACTCCACCACAAAATATATGGACGGACACGCGGGAGCACTCGGCGGCGCGATCGTCGATTCCGGCCGGTTCGACTGGACGAAATACCCCGACAAATACCCCGGCCTGTGCTCTCCCGACGAGAGCTACCACGGCGTGACCTATACCGAGCGCTTCGGTCTTGCCGGTGCATACATCACAAAGGCCACCGTGCAGCTGATGCGCGATCTTGGCGCCGTGCAGTCGCCGCAGAACGCGTATTATCTGAACCTCGGGCTGGAAAGCCTGCACGTGCGGATGCAGCGCCACTGTGAAAATGCGCAGAGGGTCGCTGAATTTTTGCAGCGGCATGAAAACGTCTCCTGGGTGCAGTACTGCGGTCTGCCGGGCGACAAATATTACGAGCTCGGGCAGAAATATCTGCCGAACGGCTCGTGCGGCGTCGTGAGCTTCGGCGTCAGGGGCGGCCGGGCCGCCGCGGAGGCCGTGATGAGCAAGCTCCAGGTCGCAGCCATCGAGACGCACGTCGCCGATTCGCACACCTGCTGCCTGCACCCGGCCTCGACGACCCACCGGCAGATGACCGCCGAGGAGCTGCTGGCCGCCGGCGTCCGCGAGGATCTCATCCGCTACTCCTGCGGACTGGAGGACGCGGAGGATCTGATCGCCGATCTTGGCCAGGCGCTCCGGTAAGCACATCCATCCCCGCGCAGCACGTACCGCTAATAGAAAGGAACCCACGCCATGCCTATTATGATCCCGAACGGCCTGCCGGCCGCCGCGACGCTGGCAGAAGAGAATATCTTCGTCATGAACGAGACCCGGGCCGTCACGCAGGACATCCGCCCGCTGCAGATCCTCGTGCTGAATCTGATGCCCACAAAGATCGCCACGGAGACGCAGCTGTCGCGCCTGCTCGGCAATACGCCGCTGCAGGTCGAGCTGGAGCTCATCCATACGGACAGCCACGAATCCAAAAACACCTCGCGCGAGCATCTGCTCAAGTTCTACCAGACGTTTGAGGACGTGAAGGACCGCTGGTTCGACGGTCTGATCATCACGGGCGCGCCGGTGGAGCAGATGCCGTTTGAGCAGGTCGAATACTGGCCGGAGCTCTGCCGGATCATGGAGTGGAGCCGCACGCATGTCCACAGCACGTTCCACATCTGCTGGGGCGCGCAGGCGGCGCTGTATTACCACTACGGCATCAACAAGACCGATCTGCCCGAAAAGCTCTTCGGCGTCTATCCGCACCGGGTCGAGCGGCGCTCGTCCATGCTCATGCGCGGATTCGACGATGTGTTCATGGTGCCCCACTCGCGGCACACGAGCGTCCGCCGCGAGGATATCGAGCGCTGCGGCAAGCTGAAAATCCTCGCCTCGTCCGAGCAGGCCGGGGTCTACGCCATGGCGACCGAGGGCGGCCGGCAGATCTTCATCACCGGTCACTCGGAATACGACGCGCGGACGCTGGAGTCGGAATATCTGCGCGATAAAAACGCCGGACTTCCCATCCATGTGCCGGAGAATTATTACCCGGACGACGACGACACGAAGCCGCCCATGGTCACATGGCGCAGTCACGCAAACCTCCTGTACCAGAACTGGCTCAACTACTTCGTCTACCAGACCACACCGTACGACCTCTCGGCCATCCGGCCTGTATAAGCACCAAAAAAGCGGCAAAGGCTCCCCCCCTTGAACAAAGGGGGGAGCCTTTGCGCCTGTCTGCTGCTTCGTCACGCCCGGTTAAAGCTTAAAAATCTGGTGCCCTGGAAGGTGAGGCTTCCCCGGTCGCCCTCGACGAGATAGCCGTAGTCGCGGTCGGGGATGCTGAGCTCCATCCGGTCGCCGCTTTCGACCTGGAACGTCGCGTAGTACCACGTGGACGAATGGCTCATGTGGCTGTTCGCGTCGTGGTGGCGCGTGACCTCCATCCGCTTGGAGACGACCGTGGCCTGCACGGTCAGGCGCGGGGACTTATTATTCTTGTGCCACTGGCCGACATTGCGCACAAGCGTCGCAATGATCACGCCCAGAATCAGCACAAACATCACCGTGAACAGCACGGGAAACACCGAATCAAAAAAACCGAAGCCGAACATAAAGCGTCCTCTCTTTCTGTCATTTGCCTATATAGTATCAGACGCAGGAATGGCGCGCAAGTTCCCGTTTAAAAATAAAAAACTTGTGCAGATTCCCCTTTGATTTTTTTCGCCGTCTGTGCTATGATTTCCCTGTTGTGTAGCAGTCTTGCGTAAGTCCAAACGGACTTGCGCAATTTTTTTATGTCTGGAGGAAAACAAAATGAAAGAAAAACAGAACGCCGCGCTCGGCACAGCCCCGCTCGGCAGGCTGATGCTGAAGTTCGCCCTGCCATGCACCGTCTCGCTGCTGGCCGTGCCGCTTGTGATGCTGCTGCCGAGGGCGTTTGGGCTGATGGGCGTTCTGTACTCCATGCCCGCCGCGGATATTCTTACATTCTTCGCCTCCTGCTTCGTCCTCCTGCGTACCGACCGGCAGCTGCGAAAATAACGCTTGCATTTTTGTGGCCCCGTGTTATACTGGGTATGAAATTTCATACTCAGTATAACTTTTATAAAAAGGAGAGATCTTCATGGCGATGCAGTTCCCGAAGGGGAAATTCATCAGTCTGGTCAAGGTCGGCGAGAAGGGACAGATCGTCATTCCCAAGGGGGCGCGCGAACTGTTCGGCATTCAGCCGGGCGACCAGCTTTTGCTCATGGCCGACAAAAAGCGCGGCATTGCGCTGGTCGGCATGGACGATCTGCACGTGCCGGATTCGCTGTTCCGGCTGGCAAAGGAGGCGGACGACGATGGAAATTCTGAGGCTTGACGGCCTTTGTAAGCAGTATCCGGCCTTCCGGCTGGACAATGTCTCGTTCTCCATGGAGGCCGGGACGATCATGGGCCTGATCGGCCGCAACGGCGCGGGCAAGACCACGACGCTCAAATCCATGCTCCATCTGGTGCACCCGGACGCCGGGCAGATCACGATCTGCGGACTGGATATGGACACGGACGAGCGCGCCATCCGGTCGCGCATCGGCTTCGTCTCCGGCGGCGCGTCATATTACCAGCGCAAGCGCCTGCGGGAGCTGACGGACGTGACGAAGGACTTCTATCCCGATTGGGACAGCGAACGCTATGCGCGGCTCGTCCGGCAGTTTTCGCTGGACGAGCGCAAGCGCGTGTGCGAGCTGTCCGAGGGCATGAAGGTCAAGTACCAGCTGGCTGTTGCGATGTCACACAAGGCGGAGCTGCTGATTCTCGACGAGCCGACGTCCGGCCTCGACCCCGTCTCGCGCGACGAGCTGCTGGACACGTTCCTGACGCTCTGCGAGCAGGAGGGCGTGTCGATCCTCTTCTCCACGCACATCACGTCCGACCTCGATGCCTGTGCCGACACGATCACCTACATCCAGTCTGGCCGTGTCGCCGTCAGCGGAAAGAAGCAGGCGCTGACCGGCGCGTATCTGTCCGTACAGGGGCCGGACGCCGCCTGCGGCGCAGCGCTGCGCGGAAAACTCATCGGCGCGCGCAGCCACAAGGGCGAGCTGGACGCGCTCATCCGCGCGGAGGATGCAGGACTTGCCGCCGGGCTTGCGGTCAGCCCGGCAAATCTGGAACAGATCATGGTACATCTGGAACGGGAGGCGGAAGCATGAAGCTGCTGATGAAAAAGGAATGGAAGCTGACCGTCACGCCGGTGCCGCTGCTGTTTTTGCTGCTGAGCGCACTGGTACTCGTGCCGAGCTATCCGTATTACGTAACGTTTTTCTACAATGCCCTCGGCATTTTCCTCATGCTGCAGGCCGCCCGCGAGAACCGGGACGTATATTACATGGCGCTGCTGCCGCTCACGAAGCGCGATCTGGTCCGGGCGCGGTTTTCGACCATCGTGACGCTCCAGCTTCTGCAGGCGCTCGTCTGCGTTCCGTTCATGCTCCTCCGCAGGGGCTATGCGGAGATCAATAACCCGGTCGGCATCGAGGCAAATCTGGCCTTCCTCGGCTTCGGCTTCATGCTGATGGGTCTGTTTGATCTGGTGTTTCTGCCGATGCACTACAAAAACGGCTACGATCTCGGCAAGCCGTTTGTCATTTCCAGCGTCGTGCTGTTCGTCGCCATCGTGCTGCTGGAAGCGCTTGACCATATTGTTCCGTATATGAAAACTGTCTGTGAAAGCTACACCCCCGCAGACCTTGTACGGCAGCTTCCCGTCCTGCTCGGCGGCATGGCCGTCTACGCGCTGGAGGTCTGGCTCGCCTACCGGAAATCCGCCGCCCGGTTCGAAAAGGTCGATTTGTAAGCCCAGGTATTGTGCGCACGGGGCTGTCTCAAACATCCTTTTGAGACAGCCCCGTTTTTTGCGTCAGCAGCTGCCGGCTTTTGCTTTCCGGCGTCCGCATTGTGCGGACGGCCGGGATTTTTTTGATTTCTGCGGCGGACAGACTGCGAAAATCCTGCATTTTTTGTGAAGTCCGCAATTTTTTTGCATATCGTTTATAAATGCTTCACAAATCCTGCGCATAAAGGCGCTATAATCAGCATAATCGAAACAAAGAGGAAGTGAGCTGCATGGGAACAGATCCGTATCAGGTGCTGGGCGTGTCTCCGAACGCATCGGAGGACGAGATCCGGCAGGCGTACCGCAGGCTGGCGAAGCAATACCATCCCGATCTGAATCCCGGCGACAAGACGGCTGCGCAGAAAATGAACGAGATCAACGCGGCCTATGACGCGATCAAGAACCCGCAGGCTTACCGTCAGCAGCAGGCGCAGCAGCAAGCCCAGCAGCAGGCCCGGCAGCAATACAGCCAGTCCGGTTATCAGGAGTACAATCCCTTCGAGGATCTCTTCCGTTCCTGGGGCGCGCAGAGCCAGTCGGACGACTGGCAGCAGGAAAGCCGGAACGGCTGGCAGACCTGGTATACCTACCGTCCCTCCGGCGAAGAACAGCAGGAGGACAACGACAGCCCCGGCGGCTACCGCTGGACGTATCACCGCACCCGCCGCCGCGGGAATTTTCTCGTGCGGCTGCTCGGCATTTATCTGCTGATCCAGATCGTCGCCATGCTGTTCGGCAGCTGCGGCTATCGCGGCGCGTATTATGACCCGTACTACTACCGCAATTACAGCTACAGCGATTCCGGAACCTATTCCGGTCAGAGCCAGTCGCAGACCGGCTCCGACACAGGCTCTGGCAGCTGGTCCTGAGCGCACCTATCTCACAGGAGGAACTCCGTATGTCCAGAACGATCGGTATTGATCTCGGCACCACCAACAGCTGCGTGGCTGTGATGGAGGGCGGCGAGCCTGTTATCATCCCCAACGCCGAGGGCGGACGCACGACGCCGTCTGTCGTCGCGTTTTCCAAGACCGGAGAGCGCATGGTCGGCCAGATCGCAAAGCGGCAGGCCGTCACGAACCATGACCGCACCATTTCTTCCATCAAGCGCCAGATGGGCACCAACTACAAGGTCTCCATCGACGGCCATAAATACACGCCGCAGGAAATTTCCGCGATGATCCTGCAAAAGCTCAAAACGGACGCGGAAGCCTTCCTCGGCGAACCCGTCACCGACGCCGTCATCACTGTCCCGGCCTATTTCACCGACGCACAGCGGCAGGCGACGAAGGACGCGGGCAAGATCGCGGGGCTGAATGTCCAGCGCATCATCAACGAGCCGACGGCAGCCGCCCTTGCCTACGGCATCGATAAGGAGCAGTCGCAGAAGATCATGGTCTATGATCTCGGCGGCGGCACGTTCGACGTGTCCATTCTCGATATCTCGTCCGGCGTGATCGAGGTGCTGGCCACGGCGGGCAACAACCATCTGGGCGGCGACGATTTTGACCAGTGCATCGTCGACTATCTCGTCTCCGAGTTCAAAAAGCAGACGAAGATCGACCTGACGCGCGACCCCGCCGCCATGCAGCGCGTGCGCGAGGCCGCCGAAAAGGCCAAGATCGAACTTTCGTCCATGACGCAGACGACCGTCGAGCAGCCGTATATCGCCGTCGGCAAGCAGGGGCCGCTGCATATGGAGATCCCGCTTACACGCGCGAAATTCAACGATCTGACCTACCATCTCGTGCAGGCCACGCGCGAGCCGGTCAATCAGGCCATCAACGACTCCGGCGTATCCATTTCGCAGATCAGCAAGGTTCTCATGGTCGGCGGTTCGAGCCGTATCCCGGCGGTACAGGATCTGGTGCAGTCGATGACAGGCTCTCTGCCGTTCAAGGGCATCAACCCCGACGAGTGCGTTGCCATGGGCGCGTGCTTGCAGGCGGGCGTTCTGTCCGGCAGCGTGAAGGGCCTTCTGCTGCTCGATGTGACGCCGCTGTCGCTCGGCATCGAGACGCTGGGCGGCGTGTGCACGCGCATCATTGAGCGCAACACGACGCTCCCCATCCGCAAGAGCCAGATCTTCACGACGGCCTCCAGCTTCCAGTCGTCCGTCGATATCCACGTTTTGCAGGGCGAACGCCCCATGGCGCACCAGAATAAGGAGCTTGGCCGCTTCCAGCTGACCGGCATCCGCCGCGCCCCCAGAGGCGTTCCGCAGATCGAGGTCACGTTCTCCATCGACGCCAACGGCATCGTGAACGTCTCGGCCAAGGATCTCGACACCGGCAAAGCCCAGCAGATCACCATCACCGCCTCGAGCAACATGAGCCGCGAGGACATTGACCGCGCCGTGCGCGACGCGCAGCGCTATGCTGCCGAGGACGCGAAGCTCAAGGCCGAGGCCACCGCCCGCGACCGCTGCGAGCAGATGATCTTCCAGGCCGGAAACGCGAAAAATGTTTCCAAAGAGGACAAAACGCGTCTGGCTGAGGCCGTCAAGACTGCCCGCCGTGCCGTCAAGTCCAAGGATCCCGCGCAGATGAACGGCGCCGCCGATCAGCTGGAGGCGCTTCTGAACGAGGCCGGCGTGCACATCGACCCGAACGCGGAATACCACGGCTCGGCCCGCTATGAAAACCCGAACAATGACTTCACCGACAACGCCGTCGACGCGGAGTTCGAGGAAATGAACTGATATCTGCCGTTTAGACTGCAAAATTCCCCCGGTTTTCCGCTTGGAAACCGGGGGATACGTTTCTCCGACGGGGATTGTTTTTTACACACTTCTGTGATACACTGTAAAAGCTGCGCGCTGCGCAGCAGATTGGAGAAAAGACATGAGTCAAAAAGGGCATACAAGAAGCACATTTTCCGGGAAGCTCGGCTTTGTTCTGTCAGCGGCGGGCGCGTCCGTTGGTCTTGGGAACATCTGGCGCTTCCCGTATCTGGCCGCGAAATACGGCGGCGGGATCTTCCTGCTGGTCTATATCCTGCTGGCCATGACGTTCGGCTATACCATGATCGTCGCCGAGACGTCTCTGGGCCGCATGACGGGCAAAAGCCCGGTCGGCGCGTTCAAGTCGTTCGGAACATCCGGCTGGCTGCGGTTCGGCGGCTGGATCAACGCAATCATCCCGACCCTGATCGTGCCGTATTACTCGGTCATCGGCGGCTGGGTCGTCAAATATCTGGCCGATTACGCGCTCGGGCGGAGCAGTGCGCTGGCCGCCGACGGCTATTTTTCCGCGTTTATCTCCAACGGCGTCCCGGCGGAGGTCTGCTTCGTCGTGTTTGCCGCGCTGACGCTGACGATCATCTTCGCTGGCGTGGAAAACGGCATTGAGCGCGTGTCGAAGTTCATGATGCCGGTGCTGGTCGTGCTGTCCGTGATCATCGCGGTCTATTCCGTGACGCGGCCCGGCGCGCTGGAGGGCGTAAAATATTTTCTCGTGCCGAACCTCGCGCATTTCTCGTGGATGACGGTCGTAACGGCCATGGGGCAGATGTTCTATTCGCTGTCCATCGCCATGGGCATTCTGATCACGTTCGGCTCGTACATGAAAAAGGACATTTCCATCGAAGGCTCGACGCGCAATGTAGAGATTTTCGATACAGCCATCGCCATTATGGCGGGACTCATGATCATCCCTGCTGTGTTCGCATTCTCGGGCGGCGACCCGGATGCGCTGAAAGCAGGCCCGTCCCTTATGTTCATCACAATCCCCAAGGTCTTTGATTCCATGGGCCTCGGGACCCTAATCGGCATTCTGTTCTTCCTGCTGGAGTTCAGCGCGGTATTTTGCTTCTGCGGCTTTGCGCTCGGCGATCCGCTCCTGAATCTTCTTTGCGCGGTGCTTCTTTCTGAGGAAAAATGCGAGGCTCATTGCGCCCCATATTACAAGAAGCGCGCCTATCGCGATTCCCATTATAATAAGCGATAATGCTAAGTAATCGTCCATGTCAGCCCTCCGTGCCGCTTTCAAAGTAGCTTTCCAGGTACTGCCTGAAATTTTCAGGGCTGCGCTGGATACGTTTCTTTATTGAATCCGCCTCGGTCTTGTCCGCCGCGGATATCGTCAGGTAGTACTTCTGCCTGCCTGTTTTTTCAGACTTGATGGTGACGCCTATCGTGCAGGTACCGTTTTCGTGTTCGGCGTAGCGCACTGAAACGAGCGAATCCTTCTTAATTTCATCGCGGGTGTAGACCTTCACGGCCTCCTCGAACATCTTTTCGCGGATCGACTGCGGAAGTTCGCTGCCGAATTCCCTTGCAGCGGCGTCGCCGAGCCTGGTGTTTGAGTATACCGGAATACCGTTGACTTCCTGGCAGGTGCAGAGCCTTCCGGTGATGCCGTCCAGCGCTTCCATAAGGTCGAAATAATTCACCGCCTGTTCGAGCGAGGTTATCTCGATAAGCTGATCGCGATTGAGCGGGCAGCCGATACTGTATAAAAGATGGCATACCAGTATCCGTATTTTATTCACATCGTCTATTCGTATTCTCGGTTGTTCTTTCATCGTATCACCACTTTGAATAATTGAGCAGGGAAAGTAACATGGATTACAGCTTTCCTTCGGAGGAAAGCGCGGAAACCAGCGCGATATTCAGCGCAGCCTCAACGCACGGAACCGCGCGCGGAACTACGCAGGGGTCGTGCCTTCCCTTGATGACGAGCTCCTGCTCGGTCATCTCCTTGAAGTCGACGCTGTTCTGCGGGCGCGAAATTGAGGGCGTAGGCTTGAACGCGGCGCGGAATATAACGGGCATTCCGGAGGAGATACCGCCAAGTATGCCGCCGTGGTTGTTGGTTACCGTTTTTACGGTGCTGTCAATGAGGCAGTAGGGGTCGTTGTGAACGCTTCCCGTCATATCCGCAGCGGAAAATCCCGCGCCGAACTCTATCCCGCGAACGCCGCCAATGCCGAATATCATTGACGATATGCGGCTCTCCGCCGAGCCGAATATCGGATCGCCGAGCCCCGCACCGAGTCCCGTTACGGCGCACTCGACTATTCCGCCCACGGAGTCGAGTGACTCTTTAGCCTCGAGTATCTTCTTTATCATCTCTTCGCCCGCCGTGTCGTCTATGGTGGGGAAGAGCTTTGCTTTCAGCTTTTCAAAAATTCCGTTGTCCGGGTCGCAGGGGTCAAATGGCGTGTCGTCGATCCCCGCCGCGCGAGAGAGGTGAGCGGCGACATTTATACCCTTTCGCGCGAGTATCTGTTCGCTTATCGCGCCCGCGACGCAGAGGGGAGCGGTCAGCCTGCCCGAAAACTGCCCGCCGCCGCTTCGGTCGTTCGCGCCGCCGTATTTGACGAACGCGGGGTAGTCCGCATGGGACGGGCGGGGGACGTTCTTCATGTTTTCATAGTCCGAGGGACGGATGTTGCCGTTTCTTATTATCGCGCAGAGCGCCGCGCCCGTGGTTTTGCCGCCGAGCAGACCGCAGAGAAATTCGGGTCTGTCCTCCTCCTTGCGCGGAGTGCTCCAGGCCTTGCCGCCCATTCTGCGGCGCATGAAATTCATTATCCGCTCCTCGTCTATCGCTTCGCCTGCGGGCAGTCCCTCAATGACAACGCCGACCGCGCTCGCGTGCGATTCGCCGAACACCGTGAGCTTTATGTTCTGTCCGTATTCAGATGACATCCGCCTTACCTCCCAGCTTTTTATAGTCCTCGAAGAAATCGGGATAGGATTTATTCACCGCCTGCGCGTCTCTTATGACAACGGGGCTTTCGCATATGCAAGCCGCGACTGCCGCCGCCATGACAATGCGGTGATCGTTGAAGGAATTGACTTCGCCTCCCGCAAGAATGCCCGTGCCGTGAACGGTCAGGGAATCGGGCGTGCTTTCGGCGAAACCGCCGAGTGAAGTTATCATTTTTTCGACTGCCTCTATGCGGTCGCTCTCTTTTATTCGAAGCCGCGCGGCGTTAGTAAACACCGTGTCGCCGTGAGCCGCGCAGGCCGTCACGGCGAGAGCCGGGAAAAGATCGGGACACTGCGAAATATCTACGGTAATGCCGAAAAGCTCGCTTTTGCAAACCGAAACCGAGCTGCCGCATTTTATATCGGCGCCGAAGGCCTTTAAAATATCCGTCAAGGCGCGGTCGCTCTGTCGGCTGTCAAGTGACAGTCCTGTTATTTCCGTTTCCCCGCCGAGTACGCCTGCGCACAGGAAGAACGCGGCGTTTGACCAGTCGCCCTGAATGCGCGGTGAATCGGGCTCGATATATTTCTGCGGAGCTTTTATTTTATATCCGCTTGAAGTTTCTGATATACAGACGGAAAAATCTCTGAGCACATCTAAAGTCATGTCGATATATCCGACCGACTCGCGTCTGCCCTCGATTATTATTTCGCTCTCTCCGTCGAGCAGAGGCAGGGCGAAAAGCAGCCCCGATATGAACTGCGAGCTGATGTTTCCGGGTACTCTGAACACGCCCGAATGAAGCTGCCCCGATATTCCTGCCGGCAGTCTGTCGGCGGAAATTACCGCGCCGTTTTCTCTGAGCGCATCGGTGAGCGCCGACATGGGGCGCTCGGGCAGTCTGCCGCGCCCGACGAACCTTGCGTTTATTCCGAGCGCCGCGGCAACGGGGAGCAGGAAGCGCAGAGTCGTTCCGCTCTCGCCGCAGTCGAGAACGCCGCCGTCATGCAGCTCGTTAAGGCAGCGGAAAGTTGCGCGAGTGTCCTCCGAGGTGCAGAGCGATTCTGAAATTTTGCCCCCCGCAAGAGCGGTCGCCGTCATCAGCCTGTGTGCGTGCGACTTCGAGGGCGGAGCCTCAAGAGAGCCCCGCAGTTTTCCCGGTGTTATCCTGATGTCCATGGCGTCCTCCGTCAGAGAGAATATATGCTTTCGAGCTCGTTCGGGTCTGTATTATATAAGATACATTCGCCTATCTTCGTCGGAAGAATAAGATTTATTCCCGCCGAGCTGCGCTTCTTGTCGCGCTGCATGACGCTTGCAAGCTCATGCACCGAAATGTCCGTTGAGACGGGCAATCCGTTTCGTTCCAGAGTCTTTTTAACGCGCTCGGAGATATCTTCTTTGCAGACTCCGAGCTTCTGCGCCGCGAGGCAGGCGCGAACCGTGCCTATCGCCACCGCATGGCCGTGCGAGACGGCAAAATCGCTGCACCGTTCTATAGCATGGCCGAGCGTGTGACCGAGATTGAGCTTCTGACGCTCTCCGAGGTCGAACTCATCGCGCGAAACTATATCGCTTTTTATCTCTACGCAGCGGCGCACGATGTTTTCTATATTGCCCTTGACGTCGCCTAACTCGAAAATTTCAAAGAGACTTTCGTCCGCGATTATTCCGTATTTTATGCTCTCCGCCGCGCCGTCCGCAAAGAGGGCGTCGCTCAGCGTATTAAAGCAGTCGGGGTCGCAGAGCACGAGCGACGGCTGGTGAAATGCTCCGGCGAGATTTTTGCCCTCCGGGAGATTGACGCCCGTCTTGCCGCCCACGGAGGAATCGACCGCCGCCAGGAGAGTGGTGGGTATCTGAACGAATCGCACCCCGCGAAGATAAGCGCTCGCCGCGAAGCCCGTCACGTCGCCGACTATTCCGCCGCCGAGGGCTATGAATATGTCGCTTCGCGTGAGATTTAAGCCTGCCGCAAACGAGAGAATGTCGCTGACGGTTTTTAGGCTCTTGTGCTCTTCGCCGTCCTCAAAGACGAATTTTTCGCACTCGATTCCCGCACTTTTCAGCGAGTCGAGCGCGGCCTTTGAATACAGCCCGTCCACCGTGCGGTCGGTTATCAGCAGCGCTCTGCGCGCGCCCGTGTATTCTTTTATAAGCTCTCCGGCTCTTTTCAGTATTCCGCGCTCTATGAGTATGTCATATTGCGTCGATGCCGTGACTTTTACGCTCTGCATTGCGCTCCCTCCCGTTTTATCCGCAGACGGTCTTTCTCTTTGTGCCGTCCTCGAGCAAATTCTCAAGCTCGGCTCTGTCGTTGGCCGCTATCGCGTCGCGGTATTCCTTCAGATTATTTATAATATTGTCTATTTCGTTTAAAAGATTGTCGCTGTTTTCAAGAAAAAGCTCGCTCCACATTTTGGAGTTGAGCGACGCTACGCGCGTCATGTCCTTGTAGCTGCCCGCGCTCATGCCCGTGTGCTCGAGAGCTGTGGGACTCTTTATATATGCGCTTGCCACAACGTGCGCGAGCTGCGAGGTGTAGGCGATTATCCTGTCATGCTGCTCGGGGGAGACAACGGTTATGCTGCCGAAGCCTATCGAGAGAAACATATTTTTTATCTCGTGCAGCAGCGCAATATCCGTCCCGCCGTCCGGGGTCAGAATCATCGAGGCGTTGTTGAAAAGCATACCGAACGAGCTGTCAAATCCCCATCTCTCTACGCCCGCCATCGGGTGTCCGCCGATGAATTCAAAGCCGTGAGCTTTTGCGAGCTCGTGGGCAGGTGTAAAGACATACCGCTTTACACCTGAGCAGTCTATAACGACCGCGCCCTTTTTGATTATATCCGCCTTGCTTCGAAGAAATTCTACGGTGGATTCGGGATAGAGCGCGAGTATTATCCTGTCGCACTGCGCGAGAATGCCGTCCGTCAGCTCTTCGTCTATAGCGCCGACAAGCTTCGCCTTCAGCATAACGCTCTCGTTTATATCAAAGCCGAAAACCTCGCTGTCCGTGTTATCCTTGAACGCCTTAGCCATTGACCCGCCTATGAGTCCGAGCCCTATAACCGCTGTTTTCATAATTATTATATCCTTTCGACAGACTGTTGGCAACCTTACATTTTATATGCGAACGGGCGTATGCTGTTGACGCCCTTGACCACATCCTCAAACGCCTCGGGGGTCAGCGACTGCGGACCGTCGCAGAGTGCGTGCTCGGGGTCGTTGTGAACCTCTATGATAAGTCCGTCCGCGCCGGCGGCGGTAGCTGCAAAGGCCATGGGCTTTACAAGTCTCGAGATACCGGTGGCGTGGCTGGGGTCTACTATTATCGGCAGATGCGAGAGCGTCTTGACAGCGGGAACGGCGGAAATGTCGAGGGTGTTTCTGGTGTAGGTCTCAAAGGTTCTGATTCCGCGCTCGCAGAGTATAACATTCATGTTGCCGCCCGCCATGATGTATTCGGCGCTCATGAGCAGCTCCTGCAGGGTGTTTGCAAGTCCGCGCTTGAGAAGAATGGGCTTGTCCGTGTGTCCGAGCTGCTTTAACAGCTCGAAATTCTGCATATTGCGCGCGCCGACCTGAATTACGTCAACCTCGTCGAACAGCGGCAGCTGGGATAAGTCCATAATCTCGGTGACTATCGGCATACCTGTCAGCTTCTTAGCCTCAAGCAGGAGCTTTAGACCCTCCGCGCGAAGTCCCTGGAAGGCGTAGGGTGAGGTGCGGGGCTTGAACGCGCCGCCGCGAAGCAGCGTGGCGCCGGCTTTCTTGACGGCCTGCGCAATTTTGCAGACCTGCTCCTCCGACTCGACCGAGCAGGGTCCTGCGATTATCTGGAAGTTGCCGCCGCCGATTTTAATATCCTGCTCTTTGTCTATGACAACCACAGTGTCCTCGGGGTGAAACTTTCTGTTCGCGTTCTTGTAAGGCTCCTGAATGCGCTTGACATCCTCGACGATATCGAGAGCCTTTATAAGATCGATGTCTATGCCCGAAGTGTCGCCGACAAGTCCGAGCACGGTGTTGTGCGCGCCCAAGCTGCTGTGGACGGTGATGCCGAGGCTTTCAAGCCAATTGACAAGATTGTCGCGCTGATCTTCGTTGAAATTTTCTCTAAGAATAACTACCATTGTTTTTCCCTCCGGTAAAAGTTTATAAAATAAAAAATCCCCGCAGCGTTTAACTGCGGGGGAATTGCCGAATTCCGTGCGCCTTATGCGCGGCTCTGTGCTGTCATTTCCCTGTCTGCGGTCAAACGCAAATAAGCCTTACCGTAAAAATAGGTAAAGCTAAAGTAAGGGAAATATTTTGCTGTCAGTTTTGCTGAAAGCTCCATAGTAATGACCTCACAAGTTGTTGTTCCTATGATAACAGCATAAAAAGCGTTTGTAAATAGAAAATCGCAAAAAAGTCACGCGAAAGCGGAAGTTTGTTGAATCTCTATAAAAACATTGCGGATTTTTTCTACCCGGACTGTAAAAAACATTTGGATTTTGTGCGGAAAATGGTATAATTATGTCAGAGAGAAACGGAGGGATACATATGAAAAGCGAACTTTCTCAGATAATATCGCAGTCGCGCTCGCTCGTATTTTTCGGCGGAGCGGGTGTTTCGACGGAGAGCGGGATACCGGATTTCCGCAGCGTGGACGGACTTTACAATCAAAAATACGACTATCCGCCCGAGCAGATGCTCAGCCATACTTTTTTTGAGCGCAAGACGGAGGACTTCTATCGCTTCTACCGCGATAAGATTCTGTCCTATGCCGTTTCGGCGAAGCCGAACGCCGCGCATAAGAAGCTCGCCGAGCTGGAGGAAAAAGGTATACTCTCGGCCGTTGTGACTCAGAATATTGACGGTCTGCATCAGGCGGCGGGGAGCAAAAACGTGTTCGAGCTGCACGGAAGCGTGCTCAGAAATTATTGCACGCGCTGCGGAAAGAGCTACGGTGTTGATTATATGATAAAAAGCGAGGGCGTGCCGTACTGCTCCTGCGGCGGGATAATAAAGCCCGACGTTGTGCTATATGAGGAGGCACTCGACGACAGAACCGTGCGCGGCGCAGTCAACGCGATAGCCTCCGCCGACACGCTGATAATCGCGGGGACGAGCATGGTCGTTTACCCCGCGGCGGGGCTTGTGAATTACTTTGACGGAAAGCATCTTGTTGTGATAAATATGAGCCCGACTTCGGCGGATTCTCGCGCCGATTTGCTGATTTGCGGCAAGGTAGGCGAGGTGCTCGGAGGGGTGGAAATATGAAACCGGAATTTGAAAGCGGGCTTGAAAAGGCGCTCGACGAGCTTGAAGCCGTGACCCCGCTAAAGCCGTTTAACTGCGGCAGGCTCTGCTCGGCACGCTGCTGCTCGGGCGATGAAAATGACGGAATGGGTCTGTTTCCGGGCGAAGAAGAGCTGCTTAAAGACTGCGCGGATTTTGAAATAAAAAAATCCGAAGGTAACTTCGGCGAGCCTGTGCTTGTCTGCCGCGGCGAATGCGACAGGCGCAAAAGACCGCTCGCGTGCAGGATATTCCCGCTGTTCCCGCTTGCACTCGAGAGCGAAAACGGGACGGTGATAGTGCCCGTGCCCGATCCGCGCGCGGGGATGTGCCCGCTGCTTTTTGCCCCCGATAGAATCGACCGCCGATTTTACAGAGCCGTGCGCCGCGCCGGAGAATACCTACTGCGTGACGAGGACACCCGCCGCTATCTTTTGGACCTCAGCGCCGAGCTCGGGGATATAGCAGAGCTTGCGGAGAAACTGTGAAACAGAGTTTTTAATTGAGCTGGCGAACCCCTCAGTCTCGGCTTCGCCGAGCCAGCTCCCCTGCAGGGGAGCCAATGAAACGGAGACATTCGAATGATAAAATACAATGGTGACTTGATTTCAAGGGCAAAAGAACTGAGAAAAAATTCAACTCCGCAGGAAAACCATTTGTGGTATGACTTTTTGAGATTGTATCCGCTAAAATTTCAGCGGCAGAAGGTTATCGGTAATTATATAGTGGATTTTTATTGCAATAGCGTAAAAATAGCGATTGAGATAGACGGTTCGCAACATTATGAAGATGACGGCAAGAAATATGACGATAGGCGTACTGAGATACTTGAAAAACGGGGGATAAAGGTGCTTCGCTTTTCAAATTATGAGATTAGTCAATCTTTTCACGAGGTTTGTGAAAAGATTGATTATGAAGTAAAGCAGAGAGCTTGAAAATGCCTCTTAAAGAAAAATATTTTTCGGCCTTCACAGGCTCCCCTGCAGGGGAGCTGTCACGAAGTGACTGAGGGGTTGCCGGAAAGGCCGAGCTTTACACTCTCCTCCGGACGGGAGAATGCTTAGAATCCGAAAAATTCAACCGCCGCAAGGAAATTCCCTGCGGCGGTTTGCATACATATATATTATGTTATTTTACGCCTGCGGCTCTCTTGAGCGCGTCAACCTTGTCGGTGTGCTCCCAGGGCAGGTCTATATCGGTTCTGCCGACATGGCCGAGGGCGGCTACCTGACGGTAGATCGGGCGGAGAAGATCGAGCTCCTTTATTATAGCGGCGGGACGAAGGTCAAATACCGTGTTTGCTGCGGCCGCTATCTCGGAGTCCGGGATAACGCCCGTGCCGAAGCTGTCAACAAAAACGGAGACGGGCTCGTCAACGCCAATGGCGTAGGCTATCTCGACCTCGCACTTGTCCGCAAGACCTGCGGCGACGATGTTCTTCGCCATGTATCTTGCGGCATATGCTGCGGAGCGGTCGACCTTTGTCGGGTCCTTGCCGGAGAATGCGCCGCCGCCGTGGCGTGAATATCCGCCGTAGGTGTCAACGATTATCTTTCTGCCGGTAAGACCGCTGTCGCCGTGCGGGCCGCCGGTAACAAAGCGTCCGGTGGGGTTGATGAATATCTTCGTGTTCTCGTCCATCATACCGGCGGGGATTATCTCGCGGATAACGGCTCTTTCGATATCGCGGCGGAGCGTCTCGGTCTCGATATATGCGGCGTGCTGAGACGATATGACGACCGCTTCAATTCTCTGCGGCTTGCCGTCCTCGGAATACTCGACCGTGACCTGAGTCTTTCCGTCGGGTCTGAGATAGGGGAGAGTGCCGTCAACGCGAACCTTGGTCAGCTGAGCGGCAAGCTTATGTGCAAGCGATATGGGCATGGGCATGAGCTCCGGGGTCTCGCGGCAGGCATAGCCGAACATCATTCCCTGGTCGCCGGCGCCTTGTCTGTCAACGCCCAAAGCGATGTCGGGCGACTGCTTGTCAATGGTTGTAAGTATCGCGCAGGTGTTGCCGTCGAAGCCCTTTTCGGGGCCGTCGTAGCCTATGTCGCAGATAACCTGACGCGCTATCGAGGGAATGTCGATTTTGGCGCTCGTGGTTATCTCGCCCATTATCATGACAACGCCGGTAGTGCAGCAGCACTCGCAGGCGACTCTGCCGTTCTTATCCTCGGCGAGTATGGCGTCAAGAATCGCGTCGGAGATCTGGTCGCAGATTTTGTCGGGATGTCCGCCTGTTACGGACTCGGAAGTGAAAAAGTAGTTTGCCATGTTTAGTCCTCCTTCTGGCAATAAAAAAAGCGCTCGGCGAAACCGCTAAGCACTTCTGGGCGATGCGGAGTTCTTCCGCCGCCGGCCTTATCTTTCGGTCTGCACCGCAGGATTTAGCACCTTAAATAATTTCAGGTTGCCGGGCTTCACGGGGCCTGTTCCCTCAGCCGCTCTTAATAAGGAAATATTAAATTTCGGTTGCTATTCTACTCTATCCGACAATCCTTGTCAATAGCTTTTTGGAATTTTTAAGCTAAAAATAAATTTTTGCGGTGAAATCACAAAAGACGCGCCGATTTACCCGCGGAAAAATAAAATCAAAAAACACTTGCATTGTCGAGCACTTTATGCTAAAATATCTAAGCATTTGTTATCCGTCACACTTCGATGACGGGGTTTAATGCCGAAGCGGTATGACCGCACCACATTAAAGCGGGCGCTCCTCTTTCATCTAATTTGTTACGAACGTCTG
>ERZ773194.2339-NODE-2339-length-18200-cov-7.339928_pt1 | contig 18200 bp, 11 predicted proteins | sample MGYA00511240_ERZ773194 | MGnify/ENA primary metagenome ERZ773194 (study PRJEB29015, sample SAMEA2737774) | human gut metagenome | biome: human gut; feature: human-associated habitat; material: faeces | place: China | collected 2012 ... | reverse complement strand
GCTCGCGCTCCGCCTTGAAGCCGACCCACGGATAGCGGCGGCTGGAGGCGGGCATATCCTCAACGGCGATCTTCTCGAGCAGCTTGCGGCGGGACGTTGCCTGACGGGACTTTGACTTGTTGGCGGAGAACCGTGCGATGAACGCCTGCAGCTCCTGGATCTTCTGTTCGGCGCGCTTGTTCTGATCCTTGACGAGCTTCTGCATGAGCTGGCTGGATTCATACCAGAAGTCATAGTTGCCGACGTACATCTTGATCTTGCCGTAGTCGATATCGACGATGTGCGTGCAGACGTTATTGAGGAAGTAACGGTCGTGCGACACAACGAGCACAGTGCCGTCGTAGTCCATCAGAAAATCCTCCAGCCAGACGACGCTCGCAAGGTCGAGGTTGTTCGTCGGCTCGTCGAGCAGGATGATGTCCGGGTGGCCGAAGAGCGCCTGCGCAAGCAGGACCTTTACCTTCAGGCGCGGATCCATGTCGGACATCATCGTCTCATGAAACTCCGGAGAGACGCCCAGCCCCTGCAGGATGCGCGAGGCGTCAGATTCCGCCTCCCAGCCGCCGAGATCCGCAAACTCCTCCTCCAGCTCGGAGGCGCGGATGCCGTCTTCGTCCGTCATCTCGTCCTTGGCGTAGATGGCGTCCTTCTCCTTGCCGCAGTCATACAGGCGCTGATTGCCCATGATCACCGTGTCCATGACGGTATAGGCGTCATACATCGTCTGGTCCTGCTTGAGCACGGACATTCTTGCCTTGGGATCGATATGCACGCTGCCGGAGCTTGGCTCGAGCTGACCGGAGAGGATCTTCAGGAATGTGGATTTTCCGGCGCCGTTTGCGCCGATGATGCCGTAGCAGTTGCCTGGGGTGAACTGCAGGTTTACCTTGGAAAACAGCGGTGCGCCGCTGTACTGCAGCGAGAGGTCATCAACAGTGATCATTTGGGAAACTCCTTCGTTACGTTTGAAATGTAGATAATAAAGTAGATAACAAATTAGTATAGCATACTTTGGGCTGTTTGAACAGCGGATTTACACACGAGCAGAGCCGGCGATGATCACCGGCTCTGCTGATCTTTATTTTGCAAGCACTTTTTTCAGCCGTGCATAGCGGGGGAGACCGTTTTCCACGGGGATCTCAGGCACACCCTGAATGAGCGGCAGGGCATAGTCAATAAAATCCTGCGTGACATTGTTGCCCTCCGGGACGATCCATTCGACCGGCACTTTCTTCTCGTAGTTTGCGACGTCGGCCAGCGGAATAAGCTCCATGCGGCAGGTATATTTTCCGTCGACCATTTCACGCATGAGGGCGACCATCTTGCCGGTTTCGCCGGCGATGGCAGCCTCAACCGCCGTTTTACCGGCAGCAAATGCCTCATCAATATCGGTCTGAGACGCCAGATGCGCACCGGCGCGCTGCAGCAGCGAGAGTTCGATGCCGCGGACCTTTGCGTGCTCGCGCTCTTTGAGTGCCTGTGCCAGACGCGCAGCCAAACCACCGAGCTGCGCGTGGCCGAAACCGTCTGTTGCGGAGGCCTTCGCCTCGGACACGAACGAGCCGTCGGCATAGTGGATGCCCTCGGAGACAGCAATCAGCACGCTGTTCTTCTGCTCATAAACACGATGCACATCGGCAAAGAATCGCTCCATATCAAAGTCCACCTCCGGCAGGTAGACCAGATCGGGTCCGGAACCGCAGTATGTCGCCAGTGCAGCGCTGCCGGCCAGCCAACCGGCATGACGCCCCATGATCTCGATGACCGTGATCGTACCGTTATCATACACGCGGCAGTCCTTGGAGACCTCCATGCACGATATTGCTATGTATTTAGCGGCGCTGGCATAGCCGGGGCAGTGGTCAGTGCCGAAGAGGTCATTGTCGATCGTCTTGGGCACGCCCATCACGCGGCACTCCCAATCGTGCGCCTGCATATAGCGGCTGATTTTATTGCAGGTATCCATGGAGTCATTGCCGCCGTTATAGAAGAAGTAGCGTACATCGTATTTCTGAAAAATCTCCAGAATGCGCCGATAATCCGTATCGTCCGCTTCCGGGTCAGCCATCTTGTAACGGCAGGAGCCCAATTCCGACGATGGTGTGTGCAGCAGCAGACGGAGCTCATCCGGATCCTCCTGACGGATGTCATACAGACGGTCATCCAGAACTCCGCGGATACCGTGCGCCGCGCCGTAAACATTGGTGATGGCATCCGATTCCAATGCGGTCTTGAGCACACCGTAAGCGCTGGCGTTGATGACAGCAGTCGGCCCTCCGGACTGCCCAAAGATACACGCACCCTTCAATATACCGGACATAGCTTACCTCCACAAATTCACAAAATTGATAGATTTTAAGGGAACATTGAATTCTGCTATTGATATTATCTCGAAACATGTGTAAAATGAATTGAACCCCTTATCGGGGACATTCATTTTATCACTGTTCCTTATATTATATGAAAGAGAGTTGACTTGTCAATGTCGATTGTTACTTCTCAGGAAATGTTTGCAAAAGCGTATGCCGGCGGTTATGCCATCGGTGCGTTTAATGTGAACAACATGGAGATCATTCAGGGTATCACTGAGGCCGCAAAGGAGTGCAACGCTCCGGTGATCCTGCAGGTGTCCTCCGGTGCACGCAAATACGCCAACCGCACGTATCTGGTCAAGCTTGTGGAGGCTGCCGTGATCGAAACCGGTCTGCCGATCTGTCTGCATCTGGATCATGGCGATTCGTTCGAGCTGTGCAAGTCCTGCGTGGATGACGGATTTTCGTCCGTCATGATCGACGCCTCGTCCAAACCGTTTGAAGAGAATATCGCGCTGACGCGTCAGGTCGTGGAATATGCACACGCGCATGGCGTCGTTGTCGAAGCGGAGCTTGGCACGCTGGCCGGTATTGAAGATGATGTGAAGGTCAAGGCTGAGGACTCGTCCTACACGCGCCCGGAGGATGTGCAGGAGTTCGTTGAACGCACCGGCTGTGATTCGCTGGCCATCGCCATTGGCACGAGCCACGGCGCTTATAAGTTCAAACCCGGAACGAAGCCGCAGCTGCGCTTTGACATTCTGGAGGAAGTGTCCGAGCGTCTGCCTGGCTTCCCGATCGTGCTGCACGGCTCGTCTTCCGTGCCGCAGGAATATGTGCAGATGATCAATGAATTCGGCGGCAATATGCCCGGTGCGATCGGTGTGCCGGAGGATCAGCTGCGTCAGGCCGCGCGCTTGTCCGTATGCAAGATCAACATTGACTCTGACCTGCGTCTGGCCATGACCGGAACGGTGCGCAAGTATCTGGCTGAGCATCCGTCGGAATTTGACCCCAGAAAGTACCTCGGCCCCGCGCGCGAGAATATCAAGCAGCTTGTCAAGCATAAGATCATCGATGTGCTCGGCTGCGACGGGAAAGCCTGAGTTCGCATACCGCTCCGTCTGGACAAGGGGGATACCCATGAATTTTCAGGAACTTCTGACGCGCCTGTCCGCGAGCTGCTTTGCTGCGGATCGGCCGGACTATGATTGGAAAACGCTGCGCCTGTTTCCGGAAACGGGGCTGAGCCTTGTGCTGATCGCGCGGCTCTTTGCGGCGCTCGTCCTGTGCGTGATCGGTGCGCTTTTGCACAGCATGGCGCTGCGCTATGTGCTTTTGACTTTGTCCGTGCTCATCTGTGGCTATGACTATCTTGCTGCAGCGCTCTCGTGTATCCTTGCGCGGCAGGTGTTTCGGCCGGCAGTGCTCATCATCGTGTGCGTGATCGGCACACTGGCAGTCGGACAACCGGTGGATGCTGCTGTTTTTCTGCTTGTATACCGGCTTGTGACGATTCTGATTGCGGTCGTGACGCAGCACGCACAGAAGACATTGAAAGATGCAGTCGGCGGAGAGATCCACTCTACGGCAGAGTTTCCCGCGCCGAAATGGATCGACTATCTCGCACCGGCAGGGCTCTGCATTGCGATTTTGGTTGCCGTGCTCGAGAGTGTGCTCAAGGTAGCGACTGTTTCTCAGGCAATTCACGCTGCAATGATCGCGCTGTTCCTGTCTACGCCGTGCGCGCTGCTTGTTTCCGTGCCGCTCGTGTGGTACAGTGCTGTCAATGGTGCGTATCGCTGCAATGTGCTGTTTCGCAGTTGCCGCAGTATGCGCGCGCTCAATGCCGTGCGCGCAGTCGCGGTCGACGAAGGGGAGGGGGACAATCAGCTCCCGAAGGTAGTCAGTGTAAAGTCGGATCAGCTGACGCCGGATGCGCTGCTGCAGCTGGCTGCCAATGCCGAATCCTGCTCCAGCAGCCGCACGGCGCGCGCCATCTGCGCTGCTTATACCGGTCCAATCCGCAGCGAGTATCTCTCAAATGCTGTGGACATTCCCGAAAGCGGGGTGGAAGTGTATATTGAATCGACGCGCGTCTGTGTCGGTACGCGCGAACTGATGATTCTCAAGGGGGTGGATATCCCTGATACAGACCTCTCGGGCGGATATGTGGTCTATGTATCCGTTGGAGAACAGTATGCCGGCAAGATCCTGCTGCAGGAAGTCGTGCAGTCGGATGTCAAGCCTGCGCTCAAGGAGCTGCGCGCGCTCGGCGTGCACACCATCACACTCTTCAGCAATGCCAGCAATGACTCCGTATCCGAAAACGCGAAGGAGCTTCAGGCGGATCATCTCCACTGCAAATGCAGCAGTGAAGAAAAAGAGCGGCTTCTTACGCAGCAGGTGGAAAAGCTGGATGACGGGGAACTGCTGCTTTACTATGACCGTCGCTGTACGGCGCATCCGGAACATTCGGGCGCCGACCTCGACGTCTGTGTCATTCCGGAGGAAAGCGAGGAGCGGTTTGATGCCGATGTCCTGCTCACGAGCCAAGACCCGTACCTGCTGCCGGAAGCGATTGAGACTGCCGGTTGGGTCGAGGGTATTTGCCGCGAGCATCTGGTGATTGGCACTGCAGTGAAGGTACTGCTGCTGGTGATGGCGGAGCTTGGCTACTGTACGCTCTGGTTTGCCGCCGTTTTGGACGGTGCGGCCGTGCTCGGTACACTGCTGATGGCGATCCGTGCATTCGGTTTTGACAAGCAGCACCACCGTGTTCGCGACTATTTGCCGAAGATCAAGTCAGAATAAAACACAAAATCTCCGATCCCACGCTCATGGATCGGAGATTTTTTCTGCCCAATTCTCGTCCGGCGAGAATTCTCCCAGCGGATTTGCCGCAGCCGCTGTGCGCAGCTGATCGTTATCCACATGGGTATAGATCTGCGTCGTGTTCAGATGTTCATGCCCGAGCACCTCCTGCAGCGTGCGCACGTCAACGCCGTTTTGCAGCATGAGTGTTGCCGCTGTGTGCCGCAGTTTATGCGTGGAATACTGACTGGCGTCCAGGCCCGCGCGCGTCAGGTTTTTCTTGACCATGACCTGTACGGAGTCACAGCTGATGCGCGTGCGCCGGTTGGAGAGGAACATCGCCGTCGTGCGCGGCGGCGCAATCTCTTTACGGACCGCCAGATAGCGGTCGAGCGCCTCGCGGCAGGCATCATTGAGATAGACCACGCGCTCCTTACTGCCTTTGCCGAGGATGCGCAGACTGTCACCGTGATCGTCTTGCAGATTCAGACCGACAAGTTCCGAAATACGCAGCCCGCAGTTGAGAAAAATACATAAGATACAATAATCTCGCTCCTTATTTTTCCCGTCCACCACGGACAGAAGCCGTTTGCTCTCGTCCAGTGTGAGATAGTGGGGGAGCGTCTTGGGAATTTTGGGGGAGTCGAGATCCTGCACGGGGTTTTCCTCCAGCAGCTTTGCCTTCATCGTCAGGTATTTGAAGAAACTGCGGATCGCAGCGATCTTGCGTGCACGGGAGTTTGCGCTCAGACCATATTCCGGTTCGTGTGCGTTGGGCTGCTTGATGCGGTCGCGCGACAGATAAGCTAGATAATTATAAACTTCGGTAAGTGTCACAGCGCGCAGAAATGCCACATCAATATCATAGATCGGAATCTCGTCCAGCTTCGCAGCACGCGGCACGAGCCCACGTTCCAGCTTCAGAAACCGCAGGAACATCCGCAGATCGAGATAATACTGATCGACGGTTGCCTTAGAATGACCGCAGATCGTTTCATGATAAGTCAAAAAGTCGCGCAGCACCTGCGGCGCATCCGTATAGTCCATATCTGCCACCTCGATTTCTGATATGAGCATACCAGAAGTGCGGGGCAGTGTCTATTGACAAAATCCACAAATAATTCGGCAAAATAAAAATTTTGCCGAATTTAGAGGAGGGGAAAACCGCCGAAAAACCCGTTTCAGGCCTTCCGGCGGTTTTCTGACAGTCCGATTGCTCCATTTGCAATTGTGTGTGAATGTGTTTTGTGTGCTCACTCGCTCATTCTATATCCGCTTCGCCGCTTCACGTGCCGAATACAGCCCTGAGCGCCTCGCGGATGTTCTTGACCGGGATCGTCTCCAAACCATTTTGCTTCTGCACATCATCGCGCACATGCGCCGGAATGATGCAGCGCCGGAATCCCAGTCGCGCGATCTCCGACAGGCGCTGATTCAAATGACTCACCGAGCGGATCTCTCCCGACAGACCGACTTCGCCAACCGCCGCCAGATCACTGCCGACCGGCAGATCCTTGTAGCTCGACGCGATCGCAAGGATGACCGCCAGATCCGTTGCCGGCTCGTCCAGACGCAGGCCGCCGACGACGTTGATGTATGCATCGCAGCTCGACAGCGAAAATCCCGCACGCTTTTCCAACACAGCCAGCAGCAGCATCGCGCGGTTGTAGTCGATGCCATTGGCGTTGCGCCGCGCGCCGCTGTAGCCAGACGGCGTGATCAGCGCCTGCACCTCAGCGAGCACCGTGCGCGAGCCCTCCATGACGCCGACAACGCACGTGCCCGGTGTATTGCTTGGCCGTCCGGATAGTAGCATTTCAGACGGGTTTGTCACCTCTCGAAGTCCGAAATCTTCCATTTCAAAGACACCGATCTCGTTTGTTGACCCGAATCTGTTTTTGGCCGCACGCAGGATGCGATATGCAGTACTCTGGTCGCCCTCAAAGTACAGAACGCAGTCGACCATGTGCTCGAGCACCTTCGGTCCCGCGATACTGCCCTCCTTGTTGATGTGGCCGACCACAAACGCCGTGTAGCCGCTGTCCTTGGCCGAACGCATGATGCGCATCGTGCACTCGCGCACCTGACTGATGCTGCCGGGCGTTGATGCCGTTTCTGCGTCGTACATGGTCTGAATGGAGTCAACGATCAGAACTGTCGGCTGCAGATCGTCGATCGTGGCCAAAACCGTGTTCAAGTCGGTCTCGGCTAACACATAAATGTTCCCGTGATCGACGCCGAGACGCTGCGCGCGCATTTTCAGCTGCCGCTGGCTTTCCTCGCCGGAGACATAGAGGATCGTCTCGCGCTCGCTGATGCGGCCGCAAAGCTGCAGCAGCAGCGTGGATTTGCCAATGCCGGGCGCGCCGCCGACCAGAACCAGTGACCCGCGCACAGCACCGCCGCCGAGCACGCGGTCAAATTCACCGATGCCTGTAGAAAACCGCAGTTCCTCCTCGGCATCCAGTTCCGAGATCAACTTGGGCTGCGCGATGCGCTTGGCGCGCGTGCCGAGCGCGGTCTTTGGTTCTTTCGGTGCTTCCACAAGCGTGTTCCACGCGCCGCACGCCGGGCACTGCCCCATCCATTTTGCCGTCTCGTTGCCGCATTCCGAGCAATAAAAGACGGTTTTCGCACTTGATTTTGCTTTCATGTGATCATTCCTGTTTGCGGCAGAGACTGCCGGTATTGTAAGTAAGACGCGATGATAACGGTCGCAAGCTTCGCCTGATAATCAGCGTCCTTGAGCTTTGCACATTCCGAAGCGTTGGACAGAAAGCCGCACTCGACCAAGACAGCCGGGCACTGCACTGCGTGCATGAGATAAATTTTCTCCGAGATCGGCGCCGCAACGCGCCGGTTTTGCGGGTCAAGATACGTGACCAGATTGTCATGCATTTGTATCCCGAGCGTGTCGCTTCCGGTGCTCGCCGCGTACAGCACCTGCGCGCCGGATGGCTTTCTGTCCGGATAGCAGTTCTGATGGATGCTGATAAGTACTGCGTTGTCCATCTCACGCACCAACTCGGCGCGTCGGTGCTGGTCGGCTTTTTTCCGCTGCGCGACCGTGGCTGCGTCATCCGGGTATGTGATCTGCGCGCTCTCACGCGTCATGACGACCCTGACGCCCGTTAGTTCTGCGATGGCGCGTGCACGCAGCGCGATCTCCAGATTGATGTCTGCCTCTACCGTCCCGTCCGGTGCCACTGCCCCACCGTCTTCCCCGCCGTGACCGGCGTCAAGGATCAGAACCTGTGTTTGCTCGTGCCAGTTTGCGGCTGCTTCTGCCTGTCGGAGCTGCCAGTCAGCTGCAAACCAGCCGCCAAACACCACAATTGCGGCCAGCAGTATGACCAGTAGCCGATGATACAGCAATCTCGTCACGGCGCTCCCCCCTCCTGACAGAATATGCAGCGAGGACGGGCGCTTATGACACGCTCTCAGAATACCATTTTGCGACCTTTGCGTCAACCGCGCATAAGGAAAGAGACGCGCGGTGACCCGTGCGTCTCAAAAATCAGTTTTACTGAAGCCGGTTCAAAAATGCCTCCAGACGATCCATACCGGTCATGATGTTCTCGGTCGAGATCGCATAGCTCAGGCGCATGAAGTTCGGCGCGCCGAAGCCGATGCCGGGCACGACCGCTACCAGAGACTTCTCCAGCAGAAGCTTTGCAAAATCGTCGCCGTTGTGGATGGTCTGGCCGTCGATCTGCTTTCCGATGGTCTTCTCGAGATTCACCATGACATAGAACGCGCCGCTCGGCTTCAGACAGCTGACACCGGGCATGGCATTGATGCGGCTGACGATCAGATCACGGCGCTGCTCGAACACCTGCCGCATCCGCTCCACCTCATCCTGCGGGCCGGAGAGCGCCTCAATGGCCGCGCACTGACACATCGTGCCCGGTGCGCCGGTCGAGTGGCTGAGATAATTGGCCATAGCCTTTGCAATCGGCGCTGCACACAGCGCATAGCCGATGCGCCAGCCGGTCATGGCATAGGTCTTGGAAACGCCGTTGATGAGGATGGTGTGCTCCTTGATCTCCTTGCCAAGCGCCGGAACGCTTGTGAATGCAGCACCGTCATAGATGAGCTTATCGTAAATCTCGTCCGAGATGATGTACAGATCGTGCTTGACGCAGACGTCCGCGACTGCCTTGAGCGCTTCTTTCGAATAGACAGCACCGGTCGGATTCGAGGGGTTATTGAGGATGATGGCCTTGGTCTTGTCCGTGATGGCCGCCTCGAGCTGCTCCGGCGCGAGCTGGAAGCCCTGCTCCTCGCTGACGTCAACAACGACCGGTACGCCGCCAAACAGACGCACCATTTCATAGTAGCTGACCCAGTACGGGGACGGCACGATCACCTCATCGCCCGGGTCAACCAGCGCAGCCAGCGCGATATAGACCATGTGCTTTGCACCGCTGGCGACGACCGCCTGCGTCGGCTCATACTCCAGACCGTAATCCGCCTTCACGCGGTCGCAAATCGCCTGACGCAGCTCGATCATACCGGCTGCGGGCGTATATCTCGTTTTTCCGTCGCAGATCGCGCGCACACCCGCATAGCTGATGCGGTCAGGTGTGGCAAAATCGGGCTCGCCGGCGCCAAAGCCGATAACGTCCTTCCCTTCTGCTTTCATCTTCTTGGCCAGCGCGCTGACAGCCAGCGTCGCGGACGGGCTCACTCCGGCGGCAATTTTGGACAGTGGCTTCATAGACATACCTCATTTTCATAAATTCATGTCCGTAGTTTACCACAACATTGTGAAGAAAACAACGCAAATCTTACACAAAACACCAGCGCGAATCTACGTCATTTTTGCCGGTTTGAGAAAAAATAATCCTCGAAGTTCCTTCTTTGATTCTATCAAAGTGCAAAGCAGCCCGGACGAGCTCTGTCCGGGCTGCTGCAGCTGAAAAGCGATTACTTTAGTGAGATCTGCTCGCCATCTACCACGACTGTTCCGGCCAAATTGCGCAAGGCCGACTCCATCATCTCGTTGACGGTCTTGCCGACGCGTGAAATGCCACACTGCGCCGCCAAGGTGTGATACAAACCGCTCTTTTCGGCTGTGACGTTTTGCTTGAGAATCTCCAACATGCCGGCCGCTAATTCTTCCGGTGAGATCTGCTTGATATCACGCACAATGTCACCGGGTCCTCTAAACCGGATCTTTGTATCGCCGTCCAGATACAAGAAGCCGTTTTTACGAACAATGCCACGATTATGACAGCCATACATAAGATGGTTATATTGATCCTGCACAACGTTTGTAACTTTTTCACGGCTGAAATACTGCACGATACGCTTTAGAAGCAGCTCCTCCGAAAGCGGCGCTTCTACCTCCAGAATGGCTCGGATCATTCCCTGAAAATCTCGCGGAAGATACTGCCGGCTCAATTTTGGGATATCGGCAGCCTTATATGCAGGAAACTCAAAATGGTTTTCAGCGGATAGCTCCTCAAATGTCTCTGCCGGCTGGCATTCCGCCTGCACAGTTTCATCTCCTACGGGATTCTTTACCGCATCCGCAGCTGCTTGCAAAAGGCGGATCTGCTCTATGGATTTGTTTCTGAACCAGTCCGTAGACCAAATACGATAGAACTTCCACCCCATGCGCTCCAGAATTTCTTGCCGCAAGCGATCGCGATCACGCGCATTTTTTGATGAGTGATAGGTAGCGCCGTCACATTCGATCGCAAGTACATAATCAGAGCTGTTCGGCAGTTTCAAGCCGAGATCGATCCGAAAACCAGAGCACCCAACTTGCGTGTCCACGGAAAAACCATTTGACCGGAGGTAGTCGCATACCTCAAGTTCGAAGTCGGAGTCGAACTGTTCAAATGGGTTGACCGTAAGGACTCGCTCCAGCGCAATATCTCCGTTCTCTGCATAGTCAAGGTATTCTCGGAGCAGCTTTGCACCTTCCGCGGAAGTGCGGTTTAGATCAATATCCGTGTAGTGCATAGAAGATACCAACTGGACATTACATTTTGCGCGAGTAACTGCAACGTTCAGCCGCCGCTCGCCGCCCGTCTTGTTCAATGGTCCGAAATTGTGCAGCAAGCGCCCTTGCGCATCCACGCCATAGGCAATACTAAAAATAATAGTGTCTCTTTCATCCCCTTGTACTGTCTCAAGATTCTTAATAAAGAAAGGCTCAGGTCCTTCGCTCTTAAAGAAATATTCCTTTTCCGGTGTGTTTTTCCTGCGCTTAGAGAGCAATTTGTCGATCAGGTCCTGCTGCGCAACACTGAACGCGACCACGCCCAAACTTCTGTTCGGATATTTATCGATGTTTTGGTATATCAAATCGACAATGAACTCCGCTTCCTTTCGGTTGGTATGTGTCTTACGATCAAAAATGCCATCCACATGGAAGTAATCCACACCGACACCTTGGGAATCTGCCTTAGAAGACGGGAATGTTACAAGATCACCATCATAGAAATTCCGATTTGAGAACGTGATAAGCTGTTCATAGCGGCTGCGATAGTGCCAGCACAAACGTAACTGCTGCATAGAGGTCGAGCACAGATCCAAAATGGATTCAAAATCCGTGATATCTCCGGTCTCCTCATCATTGTCGTCGACCTCGATAGAGGTGTTGAAGAAATTACTTGGAGGCATTTGCTTAGAATCACCGACTACGATTAGCTGTTTTGCGCGATAAATTGCTCCGATAGCATCCTGTGGGAAAATCTGAGACGCCTCATCAAATACAACCACATCAAAATGCACGGAATCCGGTGCCAGAAAAGTGCTGACGCTCAACGGCGACATCAAGAAACACGGTTTGATTCTCTGAACAAGCTCGCCGAATTCCGAAAGCAGCGCACGAATGCTTTTCTGTTTGCGTTTTTTCTCGCCTTCACGCAGCAGGAGCTTCAATGCGCTCCCCGACGCGATCATATCCAACGGAGGACGCATGGATGAGAGCTTTGCTCGGATTCTTGCTTTGTTGATCTCAAATTGCTCAGTGTCTTTTTCGGCGAACGTTTGGATCACTTTGTCTTGCGCAATTCGATTAAATGCCGACAAAACGGGGCTTGCAGACAAAACAGAATCGATCCACTGATAATAAAACTGCTTTTGAAACGCACCGACAATGTGCCTTGGTTCAATATTCCGACTAACGGCCGTATTTATGTACAGCACCGCCTGTTTATCATCCAACTTAGAAAGCAGACTTCTGAAGTGGCACCAGTTGTCCAGCTTGTCCATCTCGCGTAAGCAATCGCTCAGCCGCTCCAAAACCAGCCTGCACGGTGCAAGTGTAACATTTAAGATCGTTTGATCAAAATATCCTCCGATCCGTTCAAAAAGTTCGGTATCGTATTCTGCAAACGCGGCATATAGTTTTTCGTGATAATCAGCAAAAGTCTCCCTCTTAGAGTTAAGATCAGCACTACGCCGCAAAGCGCCAAAAGAAATTCCGCGCGAGAAAAATGCTTCCAAAGCAGCTGCTTGAGCTGTTATGTATTCCCAGTCGCTTTCTACACCGATGTACGCTTTTCCCAGAAGCGGGGCAATCGAAGATGCAGTCTTCTTATACTCCGCGCTCTTTTGCTGATAACAAGCAAGCCGCTCTGTAAGAGCGACGGCCTCATGATATGAAAGTCTTTTGCCGTCTATCTTGCAGGCACGCAGATCCGAGATGAGTTTCTTATATTCATCGTTGAAAAGACGGGAAAATGTCCCTTCGAATCGCTTTGTCAGCACCTTGTGATATTTCGAGCCATTTAGCTTATAAATGTCTTCATCAAAGACAGCGTTCAAAGCAGAGCGTGAAGAAAGAATATCGGAGCTCAAGTCCTGTAATTTGTATAGTACCGCATTTACCGCATCAAAACTCGACCGGTTTAAGAGCATGGGTGTGACGAATTCTGAAGCGGACGCATAGTCAAAAAAGTCGCCCCAGACACGACCGTCTTCTATGCTCGCACATTGCACTCCGAACTTTTCAGAAACTTCACTTAGCAAGGGAATCAATCTCTGAAGGAAACCGCAAGCTGCAGAAAAATCATCCCTAATCTCGATTTTTGCCTGATAAGATGTATCTTGTCGGATATATCCATACCACGGGTTCTTTCGGTAATCATATCCTACAGATGGGATGTAATCTACATATTCCGCCAATAGAGAGGATGTTTCCGTCAAATATGCCTCACCTTTGGTAGCAAGCTGCGGTACGATGTACTCCACATCCGGCATAGCGCGCAGCGCAGCAAACGACTCATACATCTGGTACAGGCTTTTATTGATGCAAGGATGCTGCTTGTGAAGCTCAAATGCATACGAATCCAGCTGCCGCTGCGCTCTTTCCTTGATAGCAACCTCTGTGTCTGCCTTAGAGGAAACAACGCTCTTTCCGGCACGAAGTGTGTCGCAAATGTCTTTTATAACATCTTTTTTATTGGCTTTATGGCTGTGCAGCTGTAAGCAGAATGCAGAAAGCCCCGCCTGCTTCAATTTATCATAAACCACATTCAGAGCGGCAAGCTTTTCAGAGACGAACAGAACCTTTTTCCCGTCACCAAGGCATTCCGCGATGATATTCGTAATCGTCTGGCTCTTCCCCGTGCCGGGAGGTCCCTGTAAAACAAAGCTTTTTCCCGATTTCGCCATCTCGATTGCCTCGATCTGACTGGAATCCGCGTCAACCACGCTGTGTAATTCAATCAGCGGATTGGTCACTGGGCGTGCGGCAGCATCTTCCCCCATCATTCTTTCGGCATCAACCGGCTCACCCAATAACAGGCGCACATTCTGGTTCTGGACAATTGCGGCCGCATTGTCCTTCAGATCACGGTACATATTGATTTTGAGAAAAGAGAAAATGCCGATTTTACATTCCGATGTAACTGTCCACTGCAATTTTGAGACCATACATCGAACAGTTTCCAGATAGACATTCAGTCCTTCATCATTATACTCCGGAAGCTTTACTCCGTATTCTGCCTCCATTTTATATGAAAAGGTCGGATTCACAATGATGTCATCTTCAGTCGACTTGATAATGTAAGGCTCCAGTGCAGAAGCCTGCTCCATCTGAATCGGGACAAGCAAAATAGGCGCGCGAAAAACCAAGCCCGAAGAATCACTTTCTTTCCAATGGATGAATCCGAATGCCATATAAGCAACGTTGACACCGGTTTCTTCGATAAACTCCCGAGCTTTTTTGTGAATGTTCTTCACGGCAGTAATAGGGCTTGTCGTCGGATTATAAAGGAGTATCTGGTTTTGACGTTTTATTTTCCCGGCATATCGCGCCCAAAATACATCTCGCTCATTCTTAGGTGGATTGAGCGTTTCCAACGCATCACTCGACTGCTGCGCAGAACCCGAAGATTCCTCCAAATTATCATCGTCCTCGATGATTTGGGGGTCGTATACCTCAAATGAAGCTGCCCCTTCCACCTTTGCAAACAAAGCATCAGAAGATGGGAGCAAAACTTCAACGGTAGAAACTCTCGTGTCCTTGAAATTTATCAGGTTATTACGCTTTCCAGTGTCCAACAACAGGTCGGCCCACTTGTCCAATTTCCTCGTATCCACAGATGACTCTCCTCTGCCCACGTTTATTTTCTCTTTCTGCGTTCTGAATGTACACAATTTGTATTGTAAAAATGAGTATATCACATAGCGTGAGCAAGCTCAAGACACAACTGTTAATCACAACCAAAACAGGCACCCGGCGCTTGGCCGAATGCCTGTTGAAATATTTTCCCACACTCGTAAAAGGCAGGCGGTGACGCGCTCGAAGCGTCTGCCAAATCGGACACCAGACAGAGCTCCTGTCACAAAATAATACAGATCAGTGTTCCGCTGCCCTCATTGACCACGCGCTGCAAAGTTTCCTGGAGCTTTCCGACCGCTTTCGTCGGCAGGCAACTGAGCTTTTCCTCCACGCCCTCCTGTGCGATCGTGTAGATCGGCTTGCCGAAAATATTGGACTGCCAAAGCTGCTCGACATCGCCGTCAAACCCTTGCAGCAGGAAGCCGAGGATCTCGCTCGAGGCGTTTTCTCCGCCGATCTCCGGCGAGATCTCCGTCTCGATGTTCGTCTGGAACATATGGATGGCCTTTGCGCTGGCTTTGAGCCGGACGCCGTATCGGCCGCCCTTGCGCACGATCTCCGGCTCTGCGAGCTGCAGGTCACCGGGTGCTGGCGCAACGACACCGTAGCCCTTAGTGCGCACGTCGTTGAGTGCGCTGCGGATATGCTGATAGTCTGCCTGAATGCGCCCCATGTCCGCGAGGAAGGAGATAAGCTCTCCGTCGCTGTGCAGCGCAACGCCCGCCTGCTCACTGATCACATCATAGTAGAGCGCGCGCGGAAACGCGAGCACGTAGCAGACCGAACCGGTGTCCACGCCGATGCGCTCCACATCCGCCGACTCCAGCAGCGGGTCTTCCGAGAGCGCTTGCGCCGTGCGGCGCGCCTGACGCAGGCAGCGCAGCGACGGCATCTGCTCACGCAGCCGCGCATAAAGCTGCTGCTTGACCGCATTGTCCGGCGGCAGGACATCCATCCACTCCGGCATACGAAAACAGGCTTCCGCGACAGGGAATTCATACAGGATCGTGCGCAGGATCTCCAGAACGTCCTGCTCTGTCAGCGTCTGACAGTTGACCGGTAGACAGGCGGCGTCATACTGCACGCTCAGGTCGGCAGCCAGCGATTGCGCACGTTCTCCCGCAGGATCTGCCGTGTTGAGCAGGACAAGAAACGGTTTTCCGATATCACGAAGTTCTGCGACAACACGCGCCTCCGCCGGTGCATAATCCTCCCGCGCAAGCTCGGTCACGCTGCCATCGGTCGTGACAACGATGCCGATCGTCGAGTGGTCGCGGATCACCTTCCGTGTCCCCTCCTCCGCCGCAACGCGCATGGGGACTTCGTGATCGTACCACGGGGTCGTGACGAGGCGCTCTTCCCCATCTTCATACTGACCGTTGACTCCGGGGATCATGTAGCCGACGCTGTCGATCAGGCGCACAGAGGCGTGCACGGAGGCATCCAGCTCGATGGCAACGGCATCCTCCGGGACAAACTTCGGCTCCGCAGTCATGATCGTCCGCCCAGAGCCGCTCTGCGGCAGCTCATCGCGTGCGCGCTCGCGCACATAATCATCGGTGATGTTCGGCAGCACAAGTGTCTCCATGAACCGTTTGATAAAGGTCGACTTCCCGGTGCGTACCGGGCCGACAACGCCGATGTAAATATTCCCGCCGGTGCGGGCGGCAATGTCTGCGTAAATTGAAGAAGTGTCCATTCTGTCGTCCTCTCCTCATCAGTCTTACAAAACTGTATGAGCCCGTGGACGAGAATATGCCGCCGGAGCAGTGCCGGCGGCATGGATTACGGACAATATGTCTGCGCGGTCTGCGCATGTACGCGGCTGACAGCGAAAGTAAGCACCGGAAACCGCGCCCGCAGCTTTTCATAGAGGACCGGGATGATCACGTTTTCGGTGCAGAAATGGTCGGCGTCGATCAGATTGACGCCGAGCTCCTTCGCCGCGAGAAACCGGTCGTACTTCACGTCCGCCGTTACGAACGTGTCGCAGCCCTTTTGCGCCGCAAGGTCCAGCATGCTGCCGCCGGAGCCGCCGCAGACCGCAAGCTTTTGCACCGGGCGTCCGCCGTCGACATAGCGCAGACCATTGGCGTGCAACCGATCAGCGACATAGGGCAGAAAATCCGACAGCGCCATAGATTCCGGCAGCCGGCCGACACGGCCGCAGGTCAGCATACCACCGTCAGCGTCTGTGCCGGATGGCTCGAGACCGCCTGTGACCTCTGCACCCAGCGCCACCATGAGCGCGTCGTTGACGCCGCCGTCAGCAATATCCAGATTCGTATGCATACAGACGGCTGCGATGCCGTTGCGCGCGAGCGCAAGCACCTTGCGGCCGGTGAGATCGTCCGCCGTCGCGCGGCGCAGTGGTGTGAAGATGAGCGGGTGGTGCGATACAATGAGCTGCGCGTGCAACTCAGCCGCCTCCGCAATCACTTCATCCGTAATGTCCAACGCCAGCAGCACGCGCTCGACCGTGGCGCTGCCGTCACCGACCAGAAAACCGGCGTTATCAAAGTCCATCTGATACCGCACCGGTGCAAGATCGTTTAAAAAAGCATAAATGTCGTTTACGGTTGCCATGACTGTACCTCCTTCAAGCAGGTCTCCAGCTCGCTCAGACGCGCATCGATCGCCGCAAGCGCCGCTTCCGACGTCTGCTTTGCGTGCGCCATACCGGCGCGTGCGCGCGTCTGCCGCCGGATCTCGTCGGTCAGGTATTCGGGCAGCAGCGGATCTACGCGCCGGAGTAAAAGCTGCTCCACCGTACACGGCTGCTCGCTCGACCGACCAAGCACACGCAGCGCAAGATAGCGCTTGCCACTGTCACGGCAAAGCGCGGCATCCTCGATCGTGAAGCCGCTGCGCCATAGCCAGTCGGTAAGCTCCGTGACCTTGCTCTGCGGCTGCAGAACAAGTCGATATCCCTTCTGCAGCCACGGCGCTGCCGCCATGATCGAGCAGATCGTCTCCCCGCCCATGCCGGCGACGGTGATGATATCCGCATCCTGGGCGTCCGGAAACTGCAGGCCATCAGCCAGTACGAAACGAAAACGCTCGGTCAGGTCATAATCATCAGCGGACTGGCGCGCATTTGCGAGCGGTCCTGCGTGAATGTCCGCCGCAATCGCTGTTTCGGCAATGCCATTTTGCAGCAGCCAGACCGGCAAATATCCGTGATCCGTGCCGATATCCGCAGCACAGGTGCACGGCGGCACAAAGTCCGCGACCATCTGAAGCCGCGGTGACAGGCGAATGTGGTCCATAAAGCTTCTCCATAGAAACACCAAAAGCCGGCGTGATGCCGGCTTTTGGTCCTTGTCTGTATCCTTACAGGCTCTCCAGATAGGTGCGCAGCTGCTCGAGGAAGGCGTCGGGATCGACGTCATGCGCGAGGCAGGCCTGCTCAAGCGTCTCGCCGCTGGCCATAGCGCAGCCGAGGCAGTGCATGCCGATGTTCTGGAACACGGGCATGGCCTCCGGCG
>ERZ773194.2331-NODE-2331-length-18269-cov-3.253102_pt1 | contig 18269 bp, 12 predicted proteins | sample MGYA00511240_ERZ773194 | MGnify/ENA primary metagenome ERZ773194 (study PRJEB29015, sample SAMEA2737774) | human gut metagenome | biome: human gut; feature: human-associated habitat; material: faeces | place: China | collected 2012 ... | reverse complement strand
TAACAAGAGGACGGTTCTGACTGCCTGCGGGGCGTCAGGCACGCCGCCCTCTACTGTAATTTGTACACCGCATCGATCAATGTGTCCACATCGGTAAAATGCTCCAGCATGGAGCAGTAGCGCCGCAGGGAGGCTGCCCCCCGCAGGCCCTTCATATAGTGCATGGCCTGGCTGCGGGCCTGGGGCATGGCGGCCCACTCGCCCTTTTCCTCGCACATTTCGTAGATTTGGTCGCGCAAAGCGGTCATCCGCTGGTTCAGCGTCGGCTCAGCGGGGGCTTCCTCGCCCAGCAGGGCCGCGCGGATCTGCTCAAACAGGACGAACCCGAAGCACAGGAAATCGCCCTTGCCATTGAGCTTTTCACGGACGGTTCACTTAACACATTTGCGAAAGAAACCAATGTAGATGTAAACAACCGTCTTATCTGCTACGACATTCTCGATCTCGGAAAACAGCTTTTGCCGATTGGTATGCTCGTTGTGCTTGACAGTATCCTCAACCGTATTACCGCCAATCGCGCAAAGGGTAAAAACACTTTTATCATTATCGACGAAATCTATCTTTTGTTTCAGCACGAATATTCGGCAAACTTCCTGTTTACCCTTTGGAAGCGTGTTCGTAAATACGGTGCTTTCTGTACCGGCATCACGCAGAATGTCGATGACCTTTTGCAGAGCCATACTGCAAGGACTATGCTTGCAAACAGTGAGTTTGTTATTATGCTCAATCAGGCATCTACCGACCGAATCAAGCTTGCAGAACTGCTCAATATCTCGGATACGCAGATTTCGTATATCACCAATGTGGAAGCCGGACACGGTCTTATGAAGGTCGGCTCGGCGCTCGTGCCGTTTGTCAACAAATTTCCGAAGAATACGCAGCTCTATCGCTTGATGACAACCAAGCCCGGAGAACAGTGAGAGGAGGATGAAAAATGGATGAATTAAAAAACAATCCGCAGATTGTCGAACTGCTTGAAACGCTCGAGGGAAACGGTATGCATAAGGAAAAGGGCGAGGTTTCCGCCCTTGTTTCTTATATCGGAGATATGGAGCATACGCTATCCGCAATGCTTGCCGAAATGCAGGAAATGCGTAAGGAAGTCAATATGATTCATAACAGCTCCGTCAAAGCTAAATGCGAAAACCTTATCCAAACGGCGGACGGAAAAATCCGTCAGGGTGTCGCTGCTATTTCAAAGGCGAAAAACAACCTGATTGCTTCTGCGGCAAATGCGATGAAAGCTTTTCGGGAAAAAGGCAAGGAAGCACTTAAAAATGCTGTAAAAGCAATGAAAATTCCCGAAATGCTCGATAAGCTCGGCAAGGTCTTTCACAGCTTCGCCGTCTCCATGAACGGAAATGTTCAGAATGTGCAGAACGCACGAATGGAACTCGGCGGAGCAAAAAAGCATCTTATCAATGCAGGCAGATTCTTTTTCGGTAAAGAAGCAAAGGAAAATGAGCTTGCGAAGCATGACAAGGGTGTGCTTGCGAGACTTCAAAATCTCTTTGCTAAAATGAGCAACGGATTCTCGGCTTTGGAACACAAATCGCTTAATCTTGCCGATAAGTTAAGATACAACCGTATTAAGGATTCGGTGAAAGCCGATCTGGATTTCTTAAACGGTAAGACAGCCGAAAAGGATACTCCTACGCCTATCAAAGACAATGTGAGATAAGCGAGGTGTCCCGATGAAAGATATCAAAACAAGGGAAAGCAAACGGGATATTAAAACACTTGACCGCGCGGCAGGACTTGCAAAGGCAACAAAAAACACGGCGGTCCGAACCAAAGACCAAGTACAAAATCTTTCCGATGACGGGCAAATTACACCTGATGAATACGCCGAGGACAAAATCAAGTATATGGCGGAGAGGACTGTCGAAGATACAGGAAAGGCAACTCGGAAAACTGCCAAGAAAACTTATGACAGCGGTAAGCGACTGTATAAGGAGATTCGCCGAACCCGAAAAGGAGCGGACAGTATAAAGCAAACCGCAAAATCTACGGGAGAAGCAACAACCAAAACCCTGCAAAAGAGTATTAAGACAGGTCAGCGTACCGTAAAAACGGCACAACAGACGGCGAAAACAGCGGTAAAAACCGCAGAGAAAACCGCCAAAGCCGCAAAGAAAACGGCGGAAGCCTCTGCAAAAGCCGCAAAAATGACAGCCCAGGCGGCGCAAGCGGCATACAAGGCGGCAGTTGTTACGGCAAAAGCCATGGCCGCCGCAGTAAAAGCGGCGATTGCGGGAATAAAGGCGCTTGTTGCAGCCATAGCCGCAGGCGGATGGGTTGCAGTTGTTATTATCGTGGTAATATGCCTTATCGCTCTGATTGCCGGATCTTGCTTCGGTATTTTCTTCAGCGGTGACGATACGGGTAACGGACTTAATATGCAGACTGTTATTTCGGATATGAACGCCGAGTATCAGGCGAAAATAAACGAGACAAAAGGCACGGTCGCGTATGATGTTCTTGAAATGTCAGGCACCCGTGCCGTATGGCCAGAGGTTCTTTCGGTTTACGCCGTTAAAACCGCAGACGATCCAAATAATCCGCAGGAGGTTGCGTCTATTGACGAAAGCAAACGGCAGATATTAAAGGAAGTCTTTTGGGCAATGAATGAAATATCCTTTAATACAGCGTCAAGGACCGAGAATGTTGTGACCGCGACTGATGACGGCAACGGTAATATTGTTGAGACAACAGAAAGCGTCACGAGAACTTATCTGTATATTCGGGTAACGCATAAAACGCCGGATGAAATGGCGCAGCAGTACGGCTTTACCGATGAGCAAAAGGAACAACTCAGAGAGCTTTTATCGGATAAAAACAAAAAGATGTGGGAAGATTTTTTATTTATTGTGGGGGAGATTGAGCAGTAACAAAAGAATAGGGTTCATATTTAGTATATTGAGTTTTATATTAGGATGAACAGACCGACACATCCCAGCAGTATATTCAGTGAGAGTCGGTCTGTTTTTTTATTCTTTTTCTTAAAAAAATTATTATTGGTTTCGGAATCTCTAAAAAATGCACATTTGACGATTATAAAAAAATAATGTTATAAAAGTATTATAAGTGTTTGCAAATTTTCTGAAAGTATTTAAACTTTAATCATCTGCTTTCTTATTTTCCGTTGAGTATTCCTTTCTGAATTTACTCGGTGTTACGCCGTATTTATTTTGAAATTCTTTGCAGAAATACGATACTGTGCCGAAACCTGATTCATAACATATTTGGTTTACCGACATTTTTGTTGTTATCAGTAGGTTATAGGCGTATTCAAGTCGTATTTGAGAAAGATATGCGTTAAACGACATACCTACAGTGCTTTTGAAAAGCTCTCCGAAATAATTTGAAGATAAATGATACATCTGCGCAATTTCATACATATGCAGAGCGTTTCTGAAATGCAGACGAATATAGTTTATGGGCGAAAATGATCGCGGACGCCGCATATAAGGGCGACGAAACGGCAAAAGAGGTATACCGCATATGCGGCGAGCAGTTGGGGAAGGGACTTTCTGTGCTTATAGATATACTAAACCCCGAAATAATAGTTATAGGCAGTATATTCGCACGCTCCGAAGACCTGCTGCGTGAGGGTATGGAAAAGGTAATAAATAAAGAGGCGCTGCCGCAGTCTCTTAAGTGCTGTAAAACAGTACCTGCCGCCTTGGGTGAGAAAATAGGCGACTACGCCGCAGTATCAGCAGCATTATTGTAGGTGATAAATATGTTAAACGAATTATTAAAAAGATACCCATGCCTTGAAAAAACAAGGGAAGATATTATAAAAGCCGAAAATGCGCTTATAACAGCCTTTAAAAACGGGAATAAGCTGCTTATATGCGGCAATGGCGGCAGCTGTGCGGACTGCGAGCATATAGTAGGCGAGCTTATGAAGGGCTTTTTAAGCAAAAGACCGCTAAGCGAAGAACTAAAGGTGGAAATGAAAGCTAACTGCCCCGAAATAGAGGAAAAATACCTTTCGCTTTTGCAAAGGGCGGTGCCTGTAATAGCTCTGCCCTCATTTACGGCGCTTAACACCGCGTTTTGCAACGACGTTGAACCGGAGCTTGTTTTCGCGCAGAGCTTAATGGGGCTTGGTAAAAAAGACGATATATTACTCTGCATAAGCACATCTGGCAATTCAAAGAATGTAGTTGCGGCAGCGCTTACTGCCAAGGCACTGGGTATTAAAACAATAGGACTTACAGGTAAAACGGGCGGAAAACTTAAAAGTATATGCGATATATGCGTATGCGTGCCCGAAACCGAGACCTTTAAGGTGCAGGAGTTACATTTGCCAGTATACCATTACCTTTGTGCAAGGGTTGAGGAAAAATTATTTTAAATTAGCAAAACAATATCAATATAAGTAAAGGCAAAATATTAGAATTATAATAAAAAAGGATTATGGTGATTCAAATGGAATCACAAAAAAGAATATGTTTCGGTGTAAAATACCGAGGATGCAACAGAGCGCCGAGCTTGTGAAAAGCAAGTTTGGCGCTCGTTCTTTTTTTATTCGACAAAATAACACATAATTCTACATTTTAAGGGGGCGGATACCGATGTACTGTATAAACCTTGCTGTATACAAAACAAAGGAAAGAATGAGTGCTCCATAGGCGACTGCAAGGTGACTAAGTGAAAAATAACAGAAAGCAAAAGGTGAAGATATAGCTGTAAGGGGTTTAAAACTTCGTACAAGCTGTATTTTAAAGAAACCGGTCTGTAATAATGACCGAAAAACAACCGAATTCAAAAAAGAAAAGACCAATAAAAATGCCGCTAGAAATGGCTTTGAAATTGGTCTGACCTTTTGCGTTCTGTATATAAAACAATTGCGGCGGCGTTGTAAATACAGCTGTCGCAGCCCTCCGTATCAATCGTTTTTGAGATTTTCAAAAAGATTGGACGGAGGAAATATAAATGGGTGTGGACTGATGTCAATAAAGTAGACAGCAAAAAAATCAAATGGGCATAAACAATGCCTCCTTTTGGTTAGGAGAAAGACCGTTATTGTGAGAATGAGGTTTGCTGTCCGCTTTTTTAGTATATATCCAACCACATTAAAATCGGCAGAGCGTAAGATTTCAAAATCGAAAGAGATTACTTTCAACCGAGATGAAGCGGATATGCTGGGAGAGGACGGTATGGCTGCCGTCGCAAATACAATGGAAATGTTCAGACGAGGATAGTAAACGATAAGGTAATTACATAATATATGAATGAATCATTGGTAAAACTACTGTAAATAAAACGAATAAAAACTTTACTTGTGTAAAAAATGACACAAAAAACAGCACTTCGTAAGAAGAACTACTGAAAATGTAAGACATTCACACTACCAAATTAAGATGAATTATGATATTATAAAAATAAGAAAATCGGACTTAAATAAGTAAATGGGGAGAGGTTAATGGCAGAAAGAGTAAAAAAAGTTACGATGGAAGATATTGCAGTAAAGATGAATGTGTCAAGAGCGCTTGTCTCATATGCGTTGGCAGATAAGTATGGTGTCAGCGAAGAGATGAAGAAGCAGATTCTGACCGCGGCAGTTGAAATGGGATATTTCGACCGCAGTTCTGTGCCGAAAAAGAATCGAAAAGAAGTGCATGTTTTGATTGGAGCAGAATTTGTTAATGAAGGAAGCTTTTTTACAAGAATTATTGCAGGAATTGAAGATGGAGTGCGATTGCAGAAGCTGAATATGAATCTGATTACTTTTCGGGAAGAAAGTGAGATGAACGGAATCATAGGCAAGGTTACGGGCTCCAATACATATGGTCTGGTTGTAATACGCCAAGTTTCCGATGAGATGACAGAACTGCTTGCCAAGGTTCAGATACCAAAGGTCTTTGTTGATTTGATTTCTCCACATTCTTCTTTTTATGATTATGAAGTGAGAAGCAATGATTTCGGTAATATGATTAACCTGACAGAATATCTGATTCGAAAAGGACACAAGAAAATTTTATTTGTCGGAGATATTACATGGGCATTGAGCTATGAAGAACGGTATAGAGGTTATCTTTATACAATGAACAAGTACGGATTGATTCCGAAAGCTGTGATTGATTCAAATATTAATAAGAAACTTCCGTATAATCGTGAGGGAATCAGACAGCTTTTGAAACACAATGACTGTACAGCATTTATCTGTATGAGTGACGGTGTTGCAGATTATGTGTATGAGGATATCAAGGCACATGGACTTCGCATACCAGAGGATATTTCAGTTGTTGGATTTGATGATGTTACGAAGTCTGCAAAACTCGATCCACCTTTGACAACGATGCATATTCCGAAATTTGAAATGGGAAAAGTTGCTTTTGATTTGTTGAAGGATCAGTATCGCGAAGGAAGCCACAGCAAAACCATAAACTTGAATGCGGATTTAAAAGAAAGAAAATCTGTCTGCCAATATATAGAATCATAAGAACGGTAATTTTTCGGATTTTCCGAATGATTATACATATAACAGGAGGTTATAAGATGAAAAAAGGAAAGAGGATTTTTGCACTTCTCTTATCCGCAATAATGATTAGTACCTTGACGATTACCGGATGTGAGAAAAAAGCTCCTGTCGTAAAACCGATAGCGAAAGTGAATTCCAAAGAAGCCTACATAGGATTGAAAAACACACAGAAGTGGCTATTTAAGAAGGAGGGCGATACTTGGAAGTTCGACGGGGTATATGCTACAAGAAACGGCAAGGAAGAGAAAGTATTCTATGGTACCAGCGGAAAGCTTAACGAGGAAGATAAGCTTGTAATGAGTGGTGAGTACTTCAACGTACAAGGGGCTGTCAAAGAAGAGGATATTGGAAACTATCTTGATGGAAAGGTTACGGATATTAAGTTAGAGGAAAATGATGGAAAGAAATCGTTGCTTCTTACCGGAAAAGGATTTACTTCCATATTGACAGCAACTAAGGATGATCATTATATTTCCAGAGAAATAACAATTACGGTTCCTAAGAATCTTGCGATTTACGAATCGGAAGTGTCATTTACATTGAGAAGTAACCAGAGCGCATTTTATGAATACGGATATGTTCTGACACATGCAAATGATGAACCGCAGACATCGGTACCGTATGCTTTTCCGGCTATCACCAGTAAGTTGACTGCACAGGATGATAATAAAAAACAGTTCAACTTTACAGAGGTAATGGATTATTACAACACAAGTGAATGTTTTAAGACCGCAAGAAGAAATGAAAACTTAAACGGTTTTGTCGAACTCGGTATAATCTCAACAGATGCGCAATTGATGGCTGATACAGAGTATACTTTGTCCGAACGGATTTCCGTAAGAGACGGTAGTGAAGAAAGCTACTACGACATGATTGGCGATGCAAGAGCGGAGTACAGTAAAAACTATGATGTTCCGGTGGAACAGATTGCGGTTGCCAATGGTAATATGGGAGTCTCAGACTGGATTGATGCAGCATACGGAGCAATCGGAGATGTCCTTGATACGAGAGGTAGGCCTACCGGAGATGACGGAATATGGGGACCTTATGGTTACCAGAACAGTGGTTCGGAAGCATTCGGCTCTATGGATCTGTTAAAGGGATTTGTACGTTATGCTAAGGCGATTGGAGACGAAGAATCCTATCAGTTTGGTCTGAAACGTTTAAAAAATATAATCACTCAGGATGAGAATGGTAACGGATACATTATGCCGTTGAATAAATATTATCCGAACAGTGATTATCCGAGCGATATGTATTTCTACCGTGCCTGCAATGGAAATGGTGGATATTCTCCGGAAGACAGCTGGGATTCTACGCAGCCGAGAATCGGTTCCTTTAAGTATTATTCCAGAGTTTTAAATCTTGGGGAACTTGCACTTGTTACCGGAGATGAAGATATCGAGGAAGCATTCATGAGCCTGATGCCATTGGTTAAGAAGATGCGTGGCGAGGACTTTGAGCAGGCAGTGGAATGGAACTTCGACTGCACGCCGGCAATGGATTATGAGAATGGCGGAAGCGGCGGCGCTGCAGCAATGTGGGCAGAGATTATGCTGACAGCGGCAGAAATGGAACAGGATAAAACAGAAAAGAAAGAATATATTGAACTTGCAAAGGGCTCCATCAAACGCTCTAATGAGCAGGGTTTCTCTCGTTCATCCTCTCTTCGTGAGTATCCGAAACCGGAGTCAATTGGCTATGCAATACGTGCGAATGTCGAATTATATGAGATAACAAATGATAAATATTATTTGGACAACGCACTGGAAATTTACAACGGAATTTATTTCTACTATTTTGTCAATTCACATCCATACACCTATTACCAGACAATCGGTTACGGATATGCTTGCGCGCGAGAACGTTGGGAAGCATTTATGGAAATGGTGGAATCTATTGTACTGGTAACACCGATTTTACAGTATACAGATGATACACAGTTACTGGAACTTATTTATACGACACAGAATTCAGCACTTTGGGCTCTGCCTGTGAACGGATATCCGGATGGATACCTTGGCGGGCATTCCGATTGGCTGGATGCATTGTATGTACCGTTTGAGCAACCTACCGGAGCATTGGGAGATAATCCTACGGTAGATGGCGGAGGAATGAGCTACTTGAGACATTCCAAGGAATTGTACGGTATCGGTGAAATCTTTACAGGGGCACTGACCTTTGAGACATTTGCAAAGTCGGCAAACAATAAAATTTCAATTTTTGCGTATAATGCAGCAACAGATAGAAAAGTCAATCAGGAAGAACAGAACTTTAAATTGTTTAATGTCTCGAAAGAGAAAGAAACGACCATTCTGACTTTTGATAACTTCAAAAGCGGAAGCTATACTGTAAAGGTTGATGAGAAGAAGCTTGGAACATATACGGATGTACAGCTTAGGAATGGCATTCCTTTTACATTAGAAGGAAGAGCTGCAAAGGCCGTGTATGTTAAGAGAAACGGTGATGCCAAAGATGCAAAAGTAAATGGTGAGACAAAAGCGGATATTACAGCATGTGATTCTGTATCTACAATCATTCAGATGGACGGGGAAAAAGCATCTCACTATATTGTAGAAGTAAGTACAAACGAAGCTTTCTCCAAAGACAGTACAACAACATTTATCACTCGTGAGAAAGAAGCTGAGATTAATCATTGTGAAAACAGCCGCCTGTATGTAAGGATAACAGCGGTTGATAAAGATGGCAATGCAAGTGCAGCAAAAGCTCTCACTGTGGAAACAAAAAATCAGGAAATCGGTCTGATTGAGGATTTTGGCTATACGAATCCGACGGATGGATCAAGCATCGGCGGATGGAAAGCAGAAGCACAAAGCTATGATGGTAAAATAGCGATCTTATCTGACTGTAATGGGTTTAAGAATTATCCGGATAGTGCAACAAAACAGCCGCAAGGTTATATGGCAGTTTATAAACCACAGTATGCAGGTGAAGATGTAGATGCATTTACAAAGACATTTTCCGTAGACTTGTCTCAATACAGTACCTTTGATTTTTATCCTTACACAAAGAATGTTTCAAGTAAGTTCTCGCTGAAGGTTACTGTGGGCGGAAATGAAAAAACACTGATTGATAAAGCGGAAGGTTTTGACAGATACTGCTACCGGTTTGATTTATCGGAACTGGGAAGCGGAAAGCAGGATGTAACTGTAACCATGGTATCCGAAGGATATAACCGTGGATTTGCAATAAGCCGCATGATGTTTGTCAAGGATACGGCATTTGATGGTAAGAGTGATTTAACAGGATTGAAATTCACTTCCAATGCAGAAACGAACAATAAAGATGGCCTTACTATTACCAATCCGGATGATATGTCAAAAGTGTCAAATAAGAATTATTCTCTTGGGAAATTTAATCCGGGAGATTATAAGGAACTTGAAATTGTATCCGGACTTACCTTGAAAATGAACGCGAAGTATGCGATTGCAGCGAAAATATACAAGGATAGCTCCAATACACCGGTCTACACTTTAGATAAAACTCTTGTATATGCGAAGACACCAACTAAAATTCCGCTTAGTAGTTTCCCGGGTGGAAATGCAACCTATCGAATGGAAGTTTCTTACTACAGTCATTCCGGTAAGGAAGTGAATTCCATTGATGTAGAGAAGATTCGTTTAAATGGTGATAAGGTGGCAAGGAAGGTTAATGTTGTAAAGAATGATCCGAAGGAAGGCGTTGTATTAGATGGCTGGAAGAGCAACTGGGCTTTTGCAAATGCACAGGGATATATTGTTAATACAAATGACGCACAGCCTTACGGAAGTATCTATTACGAAGACTTAACGATTGACCTTGACAAAACACCGGTGGTTCGCTTTAAAGTTAGTGATGTACTAAATAATACACCGTATACACTGAAAGTTAATGACGGAACACTGGCAGATGATATCCTGATTGCACCACAGAAGGATGTACCGGGAACATATACGGCGAATCTCCGTGACAGCTTAAAACGCGGTGGAGTAATCAAACTTCGTATGGATTTCTATGTACTGCATGAGGCTTCAAAGAATGGTGGAGTTAAGTTTGAAGGGGTAGAACTTCTGACCGGAAAATCACTTTATGAAAATATCAGCAACAAATCGTTTTCCACAACGATTAGTGAAAAGTTCACTGTAGACCTTTCCAAGACACCGTATATTAATGTCAATATTGCAGATTTGACCTATGATTCCAGTTGGCTGATGTATGTGGAAGAAAACGGACGTCAGTATGAACTGAAAACAGTATATGAATCTGTATACGGTAAAATGTACAGTCGTAAGAAGATAGGCTCTTTCAAGTATGATTTACGAGATGTTTTGCCGAAGGGCAGCGATGTCAGAAATCTGAAGCTGATTATTAAAACAGACGGAGAGAAAACAATGTTGACCTTCCGTTCTATCAGGCTTTCTGCGAACAATGATGTTGAAGTTTCAAATATACCGGCAACAGTGCGGAACAAGTAATGGATTATTTATTGAATCGGAAGCTTTCGAGGCAAAGCTTTTAATTTAAAATAATAAAGGAGATGTAGTCACATGAAGAAGACATGTAAAAGAATTTTTAGCTTTTTCCTAATAATGGTGCTGACATTTTTATTTACATTCTGCAGTGCCTGTAAGAAGAAAGAAGGAAAAAAAGAAGCAAAGACACCAACCATTATGGGTGTAAAGGATGGAGAAACCTATTATTTAGGCAAGGATATCATTAAGCCGGAATTTGATGTCGGGAAAGGGACTTTGTCCAAAGACAGCAGTGCAGCAGAAGATTTCATTTCAGGCACTGAAATTAAAGAAATTGGTAAGTATAAGCTTGTCGTCAAAAATAAGAACAAGACAGCAAAAGCATCCTTTGAAGTCAAAGAGGGTGAGGTAGAATACCCGGGCGAAATGACCGATATGTTTAATATGTCCAAACTTTCAGATAAGTATTATATTTCTACTCCTAATTTAAGTGCTTCCGTTACCGATGGAATTTTGACTATGAAAAATGGTGAGGGCGAGCCATGGAGTATTATGAGCAGAAAGTTTGCAGGCGTAAATGCAACAGAGAATCCGTTCGTCGAATTTTGCGTTACTAAGATTGGAGACGGAGAGGGAACACGTCTGGAAGTGAAACTCTCCTATCCGGATAAAAATGGTGAATTAGTTGGAGAAGAAACAGTACTTGTTGCAGAATATGCAGGAACCTATTATGTAGATGTTTTAGGATATGTAAAAGCAAAAAAACTGAATAAAACAAATCAGGAATTTTGCCTGACACTTGCAGTAGTAGGAGAGAACGCAGGATATGCAGAAATATCAATTGATTATTACCGCAGCGTGAAAGAAATTCCGAAAGCAGAAGCAGCAGGTCGTTATATTGATAATACCGAAGAATCACTGAAAGCATGGCGTAGTAATACTGCAACGATTGAAGTAGATAACGGCAAAGGAACCGTATATGTAACAAACTCCAAAGAAAATGAAGAATGGGGACATATTTTAAAGAGAGTTCAGCTTAATACTGCAGATTACCCGGTTCTTGTAGTGGATATTGATTCTGTTCATGGTAATGCACAGTGGTCGATGAAATGTGTGCTCAATGACAAAGGCGAAGATATTGCTCTTACAAAGGATATTGCTGCAACAGGAAAAACAAAAATCAATCTTCTTGAGAAGGGAATCCCAAGGGGAAAGAATGTAACTGTTACATTGAAGTTTAATGTAATAAAGAAGGGCCTTGAAAACTTTGTAGTTGTTAATGGATTCAGCACAGAGAAAGAAACAAGCGAAACAGCTGCAGAGACTTTCAAAGAATATCCGGGCGAAATGACAGATATGTTTGATAACAGAAAACTTAATGATAAATACAGCCTGGACCAGAACTTGGCTCTTACTGTTAAAGATGGTATTGTAACCATGAAAAACGGTAAGGGTGATCCGTGGAGCATGATTCGAAGAACCTTTAACGGGGTAAATGCTACAAAGTATCCATATGTAGAGATTAAAGTACCCTATGTTGGAGACGGAGAGGGAACACGTCTGGAAGTGAAACTCTCCTATCCGGATAAAAATGGTGAATTAGTTGGAGAAGAAACAGTACTTGTTGCAGAATATGCAGGAACCTATTATGTAGATGTTTTAGGATATGTAAAAGCAAAAAAACTGAATAAAACAAATCAGGAACTTTGCCTGACACTTGCAGTAGTAGGAAAAGAAAATAATTACGCAAAAGTAAGTATTGACTACTTTAAGAGTGTTGCGAAGATTCCGGAAAAGAAACCGGTAGGAAGATTTGTCGATTATTCTTCCAATACATTGAGTACATGGAGAAGTAATACAGCTATAATAGATATGGTTAATAATATGGGTAAAGTATATGTTACAAATAAAAACCCGAAAGAGCCATATGGTTACATTGTTAAGAGAGTAGAGTTAAATACAGAAGATTATCCGATTCTGGTGGTAGATATAGATTCTCTTAATTGTGGAGCTTTCTGGTCAATAAAAGCAATTGTCAATGATAAGGGTGAAGATATAGCACTGACAAAAGATGTGAAAGCGACCGGAAGATATGAGATTGATTTGATTAAGAAGGGCATACCAAAGAGTAAGAATGTTACAGTCACTCTGAAATTTAATGTTATCGGCAAGGGTAAAGATGTATATGCAATGGTAAAAGGCTTTGAAACAATGAAGCCTGCACCCGTAGACCCCGGCAAGGATCCGGATATTGTTGATGATTTTTCAAAAGCTGATTGGTCAAAACCGGCTGCAAACGAAGGAACTGTGGCAATCAATAATAAGAATATGACACTTACAAAATTGGCAGCTAACAATGGTTGGGTGAAGACGAGCAAGTTAATTACAGTAGATACATCTGCAAAACATGTTCTTAAATTTGGCATCAGCAAAATGGAAAACGCGAGATTTAACGATGAAAGCGTATCCTTCGCAATCATTAACCAAAATGGCGAATGGGTAAATATTACACTGTTTGGAAATCAGGTCAAGAAAGAAGAAAGAACTGATGGCGGATGCGATGTGTATATTGATCTGCAGAAAACAGCAGTTGAAAAGGGATTAGATCTCAAAAAATTTGTGGGCAAAGATATTGAACTGTTCTTTGAAATAGGCATAGCATACGGAACAGATAAAAAGAGCATTACATTTGATGAAATCAGACTGGTCGACAAAATGCCGGCAGAACCAGAGAAACCGAATGCACCGCGTTACGTGGATAACACCGCAGAAACACTTGCACAGTGGCAGAATAATACAGCTAAAATTGAAGTTGTAGATGGCAAGGGCGCTGTATCTGTAACAGGTACAGATCCATGGGGATTTGTTTACAAGAAAATTCAGTTGAATACAGCAGATTATCCGTATCTTGTTGTAGATATTGATGCGGTAAATAATGTGGATTGGTCTTTGAAGTGTATTGTAGAAGGCAGTGCTGGGGATGTTACACTGATTGGTGATAATAATGAGGTTGGAAAACATGAAATCAATCTGTTAGATAAGATTCCATCAAGTAAGAATCTGACGGTAACATTGCAGTTGTATGCAGTTGGTAAGGGTGACGGAAAGAATGTCATTGTTAAAGGGCTTGAGACGAATGTAGCATCCATGAAAGCACCTGCGCTGGATATTGACTTTTCAACAACCAATGGCTGGGCACCTAACGCAACAGATCCGAATCCGATTTCACTTACAGTAGCAGATAATAAAGGAACCTTCACTGTAGGAGGCACTCAAGGTGGATATGGGGCTATCATATACAATGCAACATTGAACACAAAGGATTACCGTTATATTGTAATTGATGTGGAATCTGCGGATTGTGACTTCCAGTTACAGGTCAATGACGGCGGACCGAAGTATGGAGCCAAAGAACTTGGAAAACGCTATATAGATATGCAGGCTGTCGATGCTAATTTCCAACAGGGTGTAAGTGTCGATACAAAGCTTACCTTTTTCTTGGTTGGTGATCCGGGCAATAAGGTGGTTGTAAATAAGATTTATACAACAAATAAATTGCCGGACAAGGATCTGATTGATGATTTCTCTAAGGCTGATTGGAACAAGAGTGATGCCACAGGAACGGTTGAAGTAAAAAATAATACATTAGTAATCTTTAAACCGTCCACAAATGTAGGTTATTTAAAAGCAAATAAAACTATACTTGTGGACACTTCCGAAAAGCATGTGATTAAGTTTGGCATTAAAGCAGTCTCCGGTATTAATTTGGATGATGCTGATGACAGATTTAGAATAGAAATTATTAACATGAATACCCCAGAAGGAGTTGGCTGGGTAGTTGCTTCTGCAAACGTTGCAGATATGGTAGTAATCCATAGAGCTGATGGCGGATTTGATGTTTATTTTGATTTGGATAAAATGGTGCCTGCTGAAAAGAAACAGTATCTTATTGGGAAAGATTTAAATCTGTTCTTTGAAATCGGTGTTAACCATGACCCTGTTGACAAGAGTGTAACTTTTGACGAAATCAGATTAGTTGATGCCGTTCCGGGAATCTCACCGAAACCGGATGAAACAGACGGGTATGTTGTAGATGCCTTCACGACTACAGAAGGTTGGTCACAACCGACCGCCGATAAAGGCAGCATTAAGATTGAAAACAACACAATGACACTTGTAAAAGCAGCATCAAACAGTGATTTTGCAAAGACAAATAAATTTTTCACATTAAATACATCAGAGAAGCATGTTGTTAAATTTGGTATTAGCGATTTCAAGGCAAACTGGGATGGAGGATTTACAATTGAAATTCTGAATCAGAATGGCGAATGGGTCGGCTTTAAAATCGAAGGTCAGAATTTATGTAAGTTTGAAAGAACAGATGGCGGATATGATGTATACTTTGATTTGAAAGCATTAGCAGCAGAAAAAGGCGTATCGGAAGAAAAGTTTATCGGAAATGATTTAAAGCTGTTCTTTGAAATAGGAGTTGGCTTTGGAGCAGAAAAGAGCGTAACTTTCGATGGAATCGCACTGGTTGATGCAGTCCCGGCAAACTAAGCAATTACTGTTTAATTATTTGAAAATATAGTAATAAGGAGGGCTACGGCGTCTTTACAACGATATGTCTGTGAAGACGCCGTAAATTAAAGAAATGAAAAATATAAGTAAAAAATTAATTTCACTCGGAATCTGTTTTGGCATAGTGCTTACGTTAGCTGCCTGTGGCGGCGGAACCAAAAGCGGCAAAAGCGCTTCCAAAGGAAAGGAAGTAACGATGGTAGTTGAGAACGCAGACCTTGATATGTATAAGGAATGGTTCGAAGAGTTTGAAGAGAAATATAAAGAGGAAGGCTATACTGTAAAACCGGTTCCGGTTGGTGGCGGTCAGATTCAGGGTAAGCAGGATAACATGATGGCTTCCGGCACAGCACCGGATATCATCGTAGGCGGAGATATTCATATCTTAAGCCAGTACAAATACCTGGTTCCACTTGATGAACTGATTAAGCGTGATAATGCAGATGTTGATGTGGATGATTTTATGCCTGAAATTATGGATTTATTAAAGAAAGACGGAAAGACATACTATCTTCCGAACTTTTTCAATACATCTCTGTTGTATTATAATAAGGATTTATTTGATATATACAATGCAAATCCTTCCAATGCAAACGCGAAGCTTGACTATCCGCAAAATGACTGGACATATGATGATTTCATGAATGCAGCGAAGAAGCTTACTGTTAAGAGCGGTGGAGAATATTCGCAGTGGGGTTGCTATTCCACCATTGGCTGGTGGGGCGAATGGCTGATTCATGTGCGTCAGGCAGGCGGAGACATTATGAATGAAGAAGGTCTCGTAACGCTCGATACACCGGAAGCAAAGGCAGGATTTCAGCGGTACATGGATAAGATGTACGGTGAAAATAAGGTTTCTTTTGTCACGGGCCAGCAGGAATTGGGCGGATTTTCCGGAAAGAAGACAGCAATGACATATGGCGGACATTTAAAGGATTGGAGCGAGTTTAAGAAGGTAAAGGATTTCAACTGGGATGTAACGCTTATTCCTTCTGTAAACGGTAACCGCACCGGAGAATTATCCGTAAATGCATTTGGAATTCATAAGGACAGTAAGTCTCAAGAGGCTGCATGGGCATTAATTAAGTTCTTGACAAGAAAGAGAACCGGAGAAGAGCTGAAAAACTATCCTTATATTTCTCCGCGTCTTTCCGAAAAAGAAGAACGTTTGGCTGTTCCGGCAGAACAACGTCCGATTCCGCAGAATTTGGAAGCAGTATATGAATCTGTAAAGTATAATAAGATTCTTCCGCAGCAGAAATATGCGAATTATGTTATCACAAAGATTATTGAGACAGAGTTGCAAAAAGCAATTCAGAGCGGCAAAGGTGTAGACGAGGCCTTGAAGAATGCAACCAATAATGCAAATAAGTATATTAAAACCAATTACAGATAAGTGTAATAAGGAGTAGTTTTAATGAAAAGAAAAAGAAAACAGGCATTATATTTTTTCCTGTTTGCATCCCCGGGTTTGATAGGTTTTGCAGTTCTGTCTGTATATCCGATTCTTCGCTCGCTGTTTTTAAGCTTTACGAACCGAACTCTTTTAGGATACGAACCTACGGAATGGGTGGGGCTGAAAAATTTCATCCGGTTCCTGACGTACCCCGACTTTTGGAAGGTGGTCACCAACACGCTGTCGATCAGCCTGTATTCGCTGGCGACTTGGAAAATCTTTTATATATGCAATTGCAACGCTTGTGACCGTAAATGTGACCGGTCTTTTGGCTGCACTTTTGATGAATCATGTAAAAGGAAAATTTTCAAATGTTTTAAGAACAATTTTTTACGCACCAAGTATTCTTCCGGCAGTATCTATGGTTATCATGTTCACATGGATTTTTAATCCGTCTACCGGATTTTTAAATACAATCCTTCGAAGCTTGGGGGTTGAAAATGTGCCGTTATGGTTGGAAGGAAACACAACGGTTATACCGACCCTTATTATCATGTCATTCTGGTCCTTTGGTGCTAAGATGGTTATTTACTTGGCTGGACTACAGGGAATATCAAAGGAATATTATGAGGCAGTTTCTCTGGACGGAGCAAATGCAGTTACAACATTTTTCAAGATCACACTTCCGCTGCTTTCGCCGGTACTGTTCTACAACGTATTGATGAGTCTGGTGGGTGGTCTTCAGGTGTTTACGGAGGCCTATGTAATCAGCGGTACAGGTACCGGTGTTCCGGTGAACTTTTATGTGTTGAATGTATTTTCTCTTGCATTTAATTCTCCGTATGAACTTGGATATGCATCTGCTTTAGCATGGATTTTATTTGTGATTATTCTTGCAATGACAGGTTTGTACTTCATTTTCAGTAAGAAGTTTTTAAATTTTGATGGAGAATAGACAAATGAAGAATAGAAGAAAAATCAAAAAATCAACAATTGTGATTGATATTATTTTGGTGATTTCAACTTGTCTGGTTCTGCTCCCGATTGTGACAATGGTTATGACATCCTTAAAAACCTTTGAGGATGTACAGATGAATCCGGCGAGTTTGATACCGAAAGAATTTACATTAAAGAATTATGTTACTGTATTTACGGAATTCCCGTTCACACAGTATCTCATAAACACATTATTTATTACGATTACATCAACGATTGGAATCACGTTGACCAGCGCGTTGGTGGCGTATGCCTTTTCAAGATTTGATTTTAAGTATAAGGGAATTATTTTTGCCGTTATGCTTTCAACCATTATGATTCCGGGACA
>ERZ773194.2329-NODE-2329-length-18281-cov-3.110831_pt1 | contig 18281 bp, 19 predicted proteins | sample MGYA00511240_ERZ773194 | MGnify/ENA primary metagenome ERZ773194 (study PRJEB29015, sample SAMEA2737774) | human gut metagenome | biome: human gut; feature: human-associated habitat; material: faeces | place: China | collected 2012 ... | reverse complement strand
ATCATGCGTTTCTGTCAGGCCTTCATGCTGGAATTGTGGCGTCACCTCGGTCCGGATATGGATGTTCCTGCCGGTGATATCGGTGTAGGCGGTCGCGAAGTGGGCTATATGTTCGGTATGTATAAGAAGTTGACTCGCGAATTTACGGGCACATTTACCGGTAAAGGATTGGAATTTGGCGGTTCGCTGATTCGTCCCGAAGCAACAGGATTCGGCGGCTTGTATTTCGTAAACCAAATGTTACAAACAAAAGGCATTGACATCAAGGGCAAGACCGTGGCTATCTCCGGTTTTGGAAATGTGGCTTGGGGTGCTGCTACCAAGGCTACCGAATTGGGTGCCAAGGTGGTTACCATCTCCGGTCCCGACGGTTACATCTACGACCCGAACGGTATCAGTGGCGAAAAGATAGATTATATGCTGGAACTCCGGTCATCGGGCAACGATATCGTAGCACCGTATGCCGACGAATTCCCCGGCTCTACTTTCGTAGCAGGCAAACGCCCGTGGGAAGTGAAAGCGGACATCGCTCTGCCTTGCGCTACCCAGAACGAGCTGAACGGCGAAGATGCACAACACCTCATTGACAACAAGGTGACATGTGTAGGCGAAATCTCCAATATGGGATGTACGCCCGAAGCTATCGACCTTTTTATTGAAAATAAGATTATGTATGCACCGGGTAAGGCTGTCAATGCAGGTGGTGTGGCTACCAGCGGACTGGAAATGTCGCAGAACGCCATGCACCTCAGCTGGAGTGCAGCCGAAGTGGATGAAAAACTCCACGCCATCATGCACGGAATTCATGCTCAATGCGTAAAATATGGGACAGAACCTGATGGCTACATCAACTACGTGAAGGGAGCGAATATCGCCGGCTTCATGAAGGTGGCTCATGCCATGATGGGTCAGGGAATTATCTAAGAGAGAAACTTTGTTTAGTTGTATTTGTATTTGTGGTTTGTGCTGCCCTACGCCTGTGAAGGTATGGGGCAGTACTTTTTTATTCTCAATTAAAAAAGTTGTATCTTTGTATCCGAGAAACCATAAATGACAAAGAGATGTTACTACCTGAATTGAAACTGAGACGTGATAAAATACGCTCTCTCATGGCTCAACAAGAGATTGATGCCGCTCTTATCGCTTGCAATGTAAATTTAATCTATACGTACGGACGTGTCGTCAGCGGTTACTTGTATCTGCCGTTGAATGCTCCCGCTCGTTTATTCATCAAACGTCCCAACAATATTGAAGGGGAACATATTCATCCTATCCGTAAACCGGAACAACTGCCTGACTTACTAAAGGAATGTGGTTTGCCCATACCTGCGAGGTTGATGCTGGAGGGGGATGAGTTGTCTTTTACGGAATATAACCGTTTGGCTGCGTGTTTCCCTGAAACGGAGGTGCTTCCTTGTGGTACGGCACTTATCCGGAAGGCCCGAAGTGTCAAGACTGAAATAGAGATTGAGATGTTCCGCCGTTCCGGCATTGCACATGCTAAAGCTTACGAACAAATACCCTCGGTTTATAGACCAGGAATGACAGACCGCCAGTTATCCATCGAAATAGAGCGCCTGATGCGTTTGGAAGGTTGTCTGGGTATTTTCCGTACCTTCGGACAAAGTATGGAGATTTTTATGGGAAGTCTGCTGGCAGGAGATAATGCTACTGCGCCTGCCCCCTATGATTTTGCTCTGGGAGGCGAGGGACTTGATCCGTCACTGCCTATCAGTGTGAACGGTGCACTGTTGCAGCCCGGCCAGAGCTTTATGGTCGATATGGGGGGTAACTTCTATGGCTATATGGGAGACATGAGCCGTGTATTCTCTATCGGAAAGTTGCCGGAAAAGGCATATGTTGCCCATCAGGTTTGCCTGGACATACAAGAGGCTGTTGTAGAAAAAGCGAAACCGGGTGCTGTTTGTGAGGACCTTTACAATCTCGCTATCGATATTGTCACCAAAGCGGGCTTTGCCGACAACTTTATGGGAGCCACTCAAAAAGCCAAGTTTATCGGTCATGGCATCGGACTGGAAATCAATGAAATGCCGGTGCTGGCTCCACGCATGAAGCAGGAGCTGGAACCGGGCATGGTCTTTGCTTTGGAACCGAAGATTGTTTTGCCAGGCATTGGTCCCGTCGGTATCGAAAACTCTTGGGTTGTAACAGCGGAAGGAGTGGAGAAACTGACGTTGTGTAAGGAAGAGATTGTGGAACTTTGAAAATTGATAATGGATAATGGATAATGGAAAATTGCCATGCGGTTTCAATAAATACGCTGCACTGTTTATTTTTCCATTATCCATTTTCAATTATTTTACCCTTCTGTTAAGCTGATTATTCGCTTTCGAAGGTTTGGATTTACCAATCCGTTTTCCGGTTGGCTTGGCCTTGTTGCTCCGTTTGGGCTTTATGCCGGAATGGTTACTCGCCTTCATAATATTCACATAAGTAGTAGCGGGCTATAAAGTCCCAATATTGATGCAGTGTTTCTTTTCCTTTCAAGAAGGGAAGTTCCACATCGGGTAGAATTCCTTTGGTCATTCCGTATTTCAGCAGGTCGAACGGACACTCTCCGGGTTGGCAGAACATCTTGTAACCCTCTGCAGCAGCGCGTTTGGCATCGTACATCGGGTTATGTTCTTCACAGAAATAGGCGGCCACGTTGTGGGCTACGAGCATACCTTTGGCGTTGGCATAAATCACGAACTCTTTTTGGTATTCCAGGTCGGGCAATAATGCGGACCGTTTGTTTTCCCATCCCAAGACATCGACAAAGAAAGTGCAAAGCTCCTTGTAATCGGTGAAGTATAGCAGCGGTTTCCCCTGGCTGTATTCCAGACAGCGGGCGGCATCTTTGCTCAGTTTGGTTTCCGGAGTGACTTCCGGCAGCGGAGTAATGGGCATATCCAGTAAATCAAGTCCCATTACCCAAAGGAAGGAAGATTCTCCCTCGCTGATGGGAGCTTCTTCGAAACGTGCATCCATCAGTTCATAGGCGCTTTGGCTTAATGCAAGCAGGTCTTTGTCATAAGGACTGAACAAGGTGTATTCCTTGTCAAAAATACTAAATTGTGATTTCAATGTCCACAGTACGAATGCAATGTCTTCCTGATTTATTTCATCGGGCGTATAATCGTCACCCAGTGGATAGAACGGCAGGTAAGTTCCGTATACTCCCTGAAAGGCTTCGGAGAAAAGTTTCCAGCCTCCGCTTTGGGCAATGGCATCTTGAAAGTACATGCCGAGGGAGATGGCTGCGTCAATTTGGGTACGCAGGTCTTCCTTGTTGAACAAGGGAGAGGTCTTGACGAGGGGCAGGATGCTTGTGGCAAAGTCGAGGTACCATTTGTCCGTTGGCAGTACGTGGGTGCGTTCATTGGCCCCCAACCAATATTGCATGTTGATTGTTGTCATGATTTGTTTGTTTTAGATAAATATTATAGTCTTTTTAATGCCAATTTGATGACTTGTTCCACCGGTGCGCTTGGTTCTTCCTTCAAAATGGCAAGCACTACTTTTTGTGAGGGGGCTTGTGCAAAGCCCAGCATGGTAAGGGCGGCTACGGCTTCTTCTTGTACTTGTGCGTTGGCTGCCGATACCAGTGTACCTATGGTCCCTGCGTTGCCGGCTACAACGCTGCCGGTCTTGATTTTGTCTTTTAAATCCACAATTATCCGTTGGGCTGTTTTCAGCCCGATACCCTTGACTGTTTTCAGTAGAGTGGCGTTTTCCGTGCTGATGACATTTATCAGTTCGGATGGCGAGAGTGCCGAGAGAATCATGCGAGCTGTATTTCCGCCGATGCCTGAAACGGAGATGAGCAACAGGAATAGTTCGCGTTCCTGCTTGTCAGCGAACCCGTAGAGGACATAGGCGTCTTCACGGATAGCTTCATATATATATAGTTTGCATTCTTTCTTGCCCTGGATGGCGGCATACGTATTCAATGAAATATTGACGCCGTATCCCAGTCCGTTGCAGTCTATTATTGCGGTTGCCGGACTTAGTTCGGCAATTCCGCCTCTGATGTATTCTATCATAATTCTTTTGCTTGTTGGCCCCAAATGTGCCTTGCGTACATATCATCTGCGAATGTATGAATTATTATTGGACTTTCACTCACTAAAAAAAGAAAAACTGTGTGAAACAGCAGGGAGTTCTGCCGATATAATAAATTAAAATGCTTACTTTTGCGCCGATAAAGTAGAAAACTGATAAATAAATTCATAAAAAGAATGAAAAAAGTAAGAGCGGCCATCGTTGGCTATGGTAATATCGGGCATTATGTGCTCGAAGCCCTGCAAGCAGCTCCCGATTTCGAAATTGCCGGTGTAGTACGCCGTGCCGGAGCTGAAAACTGTCCTGCGGAACTGAGTGCATATCCCGTTGTGAAGAATATCAAGGAACTGAAAGGCGTGGATGTTGCTATCCTTTGTACGCCTACCCGCAAAGTGGAAGAGTATGCAAAGGAGATCCTTGCTTTAGGCATTCATACTGTGGACAGTTTCGATATCCATACGGGTATCACTGCCTTGCGCCGCACACTGGATGCAGAGGCTAAAAAGCATAATACGGTATCCATCATTTCTGCCGGCTGGGACCCGGGTAGTGACTCCATTGTCCGCACCATGCTGGAAGCCATTGCTCCGAAAGGCATTACCTATACTAATTTTGGTCCGGGCATGAGCATGGGACATACCGTGGCTGTAAAGGCCATCGAAGGTGTGAAAGCCGCTCTTTCCATGACTATTCCTACAGGAACCGGCATTCACCGTCGTATGGTGTACATCGAGTTGAAGGATGGCTACGAATTTGACAAGGTGACTGCAGCCATCAAAGCCGACCCGTACTTTGTGAATGACGAAACACATGTAAAATTGGTTCCGAGTGTGGATGCACTGCTCGATATGGGTCATGGGGTAAACCTGACCCGTAAAGGTGTGTCCGGCAAGACGCAGAACCAGCTATTTGAGTTCAACATGCGTATCAACAATCCTGCCCTCACGGCACAAGTGCTGGTATGTGTGGCGCGTGCCGCTATGCGTCAGCAGCCGGGTTGCTATACAATGGTTGAAGTTCCGGTAATAGACTTGCTTCCAGGCGACCGCGAAGAGTGGATTGGCCATTTGGTATAAGACACAGAAAAAACAGATGATGTGTTTGGTTCAAACGCATCGTCTGCTTGCCCCGAATACATCATCTGTTTGATGCAAACGCATCATCCGTTCTACCGCGAATGGATGATGCGTTTTTTATATGTCTTGTTCTTTAAAAGAAATACCTCAGTATATCATTGAAGTTTGCCCAAATCAGCAAACCGAACAAGAGGAACATGCCCACCATCTGCGCACGTTCCATAAACTTGTCGCTGGGCTTGCGGCGTGCAATGATTTCGTAAATGAGGAATAACACGTGTCCGCCGTCCAGTGCAGGGATGGGCAGAATATTCATAAAGGCAAGGATGATGGAGAGGAATGCCGTCATGTACCAGAACTGGTGCCAGTCCCACGTGGCGGGGAAAATACTGCCGATGGTTCCGAAACCTCCGAGTTGCTTGGCTCCTTCCTTGGAGAAGAGATATTTCATCTGGCCTACGTAGCCTTTCAGAGTCTTTACCCCCAAAGATACGCCGGCAGGGAAAGAGGAAAGGAAACTGTATTCCTTGCGGACAACGGGCAGCAGTTTGTCGGTTGCCGTACGTGCTGCTACGCCTATTTCATAGTCGGCATTGGTCATCATGCTCAAGGTGTCTGTCACACCGTTACGGACGTATGTCAAGGTTACCTCATGGGATGCATTGGCTTTCTTGCGCTTCAGCATCTCTTCTTTGAAGTCGTAGTAGGCTATTGACTTTCCATCCAAGTGGGTGATGCTGTCACCTACTTGCAGACCGGCGGAAGCGGCAGGGTATCCTACAATCAGGCTGTCGACTACATAAGGGAAACGGAAACTGGCGAAACGCACGCTGTCTGCCAGCAAGCGGTTCATCATGTCTTCGGGGATGTAGACTGAAGCAGCTTCCCCGTCACGCAATACGCTTACCTGGCGGGCATCGACAATACTGGTCAGCAGGTCGCCGTCATAGCGTTCGAATGGTACCCCGTCGGCAGATATTAGGATATCGCCGTCGCGGAAGCCTATGGCTTTGGCTGTTTCGTTAAAATCCATACCCAATGGGGCTTTTTGTACTGGTATATATTCGTCGCCCCAAGTAAAAAGTATCATGGAATAGATGAACAATGCGAGCAGGAAGTTGAACAATACACCGCCTACCATAATTAGCAGGCGCTGCCATGCCGGCTTGGCACGGAACTCCCATGGCTGCATGGGTTGCTTCATCTGTTCGGTATCCATAGATTCGTCTATCATACCTGCTATTTTTACATAACCACCTAAGGGTAGCCACCCGATACCATATTCCGTGTCACTGTGTTTGGGCTTGAACTTGAATAATGTGAACCAAGGGTCAAAGAATAAGCAGAACTTTTCTACCCGCGTCTTGAACAGACGCGCAAAAAGGAAGTGCCCCCCCTCATGAACAATAACGAGCAACGAGAGGCTCATAATGAGTTGCAGGGCACGAATCAAGAATGTTTCCATCTAATTATTTGCTGTTTTACGATTTTTATAATTTTCGCAAAGGTACGTTTTCTTATTTAACGTATCAAATGAGTAGATGTTTTTTATAATTCTTTTCATTCCGGTGTATCTATCAAATCAGCTCTTCTGCTATCCGTCGGGCTTCGGCATCCGTAGCCACATAGTCTTCATAGGTGGGCTTCTGTAAGTAGGATACGCGCGACATGGTCTTTTCTATTACTTCACTCATGCCAAGGAACGAAATTTTGTCCTGCAGGAAGGCAGCTACCACCACTTCATTGGCGGCATTGACAATGCAAGGCATATTGCCTGCACGATGTAGCGCTTCGTAGGCCAGGGCGAGGTTACGGAAACGGGTGATGTCCGGTTGCTCGAACGTCAGTTCCGTGCACAGCTTGAAGTCCAGGCGCGGGAAAGAGGCTTTCAACCGGTCGGGATAGGAGAAGGCATATTGGATGGGCAGGCGCATGTCCGGCATTCCCAGTTGTGCTTTCACGGCACCGTCCTCAAACTGTACCATGGAGTGGATGACGGATTGCGGGTGTACCACGACTTCTATCTGGTCGGGACGTACACCGAACAGCCATTTGGCTTCGATTACCTCGAACCCTTTGTTCATCATGGAAGCAGAGTCTATCGTGATTTTGGCGCCCATGTCCCAGTTGGGGTGTTTCAGTGCTTGCGCTTTGGTGACGGTTGTTAGTTGCTCCATAGTGCAGGTGCGGAACGGACCTCCGGAGGCAGTCAGTATCACTTTTTCTATTTGGTTGCCTATCTCACCGGCCAGGCACTGGAAAACGGCGGAGTGCTCGGAGTCGACGGGTAGGATGGGGACACCGCTGAAACGTGCCAGGTCATTGATGAGCTCTCCCGCCACCACCAGCGTCTCTTTGTTGGCAAGGGCTATCGGCTTACGGGCTCGGATGGCATTCATGGTGGGCTTCAGCCCTGCATATCCCACCATGGCGGTCAATACCATATCAATGGGATTTTCGGTCACAATCTGGCAGAGGGCATCTGCGCCGGCATATACCTTGATAGGTAGGTCGGCAAGCGCTTCTTTCAGTTGCGTGTATTTCGATTCGTTGGCTATTACCACTGCCTCAGGCTTGAATCTGCGTGCCTGGGCTATGAGTTCCTCTACGCGGTTATTGGCGGTCAATACGTATGCTTCGTACTGGTCGGGATGTTCTTCGATGACCTGCAACGCTTGTGTACCGATGGAACCGGTAGAACCGAGTATGGCAATCTGTTTCATTTACTATTATGCTATTTACAATTTACTATTTGGAGACTAAAATACGATGTAAAGCTCGGGATTTACGGCCCTGCCCTTATGCCACAGCTCGAAGTGAAGGTGGGGACCGGTGGACAGCTCGCCGGTGTTTCCTACCAGTGCGATGGCTTCACCCCCTTTCACCGCATCGCCTTCCCGTTTCAGCAGAGAGCCGCAATGCTTGTAGACTGACACGAAGTCCTGGTTGTGCTGTATTTCTATCAGATAACCCGTCTCGGCAGTGTAGGTACTCAGTATGACGGTACCGTCTAAGGTGGCCAATACGCTTTCGCCCGGATTGGCGGCAATGTCCGTGCCGAAGTGTTTTGTTTCGGCATTGAAGGGAGATGAAATCATGCCGCGTGTGGGGCGGTAGAAAATCAGTCCGTCTATTTCGGGGCGAGCGGTGATGCTCGTCAGGTTGTACTTTTCTGTCTCCTCGTACTGTTTGCGGAATTCGGCTTCCCGTTGTGTACGTTCCATGAGCGAATCTTCGCGCAGGTGGGTCAACGAGTCGATGGAATGTATGGTATCTGCCTTTATCTTGCCCTGGAAGATGTCCTGGATATTCATGATATAGAGGTTCTGTCTGTTCACCAGTTGCTGGAGGGAATCTACGCGCAAGGCATTCTCCACTACCTGGGCACGGATTTCACTGTTCATATATCCCGGCAGGTAGTTGCGCAGCGGGGTGAAGGCTACGATCAGGGAGGCGATGAGAAACAATACGAACAGCACGGAGAGCAATACGGACAGCCCGTTCAGCTTGGATACGCGCAACGTGATGATATCCTCAAGGGTATTCTCGTTCGTAATCGTCAGTCTGTACTTGAACTTGATGTTACTCCAAAATGCTTTTCTTCGTTTCTTTTTCATACCTCTTCTGTTTCGTCCAAAGCTATCAAACCTTCCGGCAGGTCTACGGTGATGACCTTGTGCTTCTGGTCAATGTCTATGATAAACTCTTCTTGTGCCGGCACCAGCAGTTCTTCTCCCTGATAATCTACCACAAACAGTGTGTTGATGGTCGATGTGTCCACGTCCGTCACTTCTCCCAGCGTGCCGTGATGTACTTCCTCCATACGAAAACCGACGAAGAAGTCCCAACTCAGTTCACCTGGTCCTGCCTCTTCTGCATGTTTTACGGGGAAGTAGACCTCAATATTAGTGAACATGCGGGCGCGTTCTGCTGTGTCCACGCCTTCCAGTTTGACAAGGGCGGTGGTGTCGGAGCGGAAACGGTATTCTTCCAAGAAGAAAGGCACCAGTATACCATCCAGCAGGCAGATTAGGTATTCGGCTTCCACCCGGTCGAAGATGTCATCCGTAAAAGTGAACGATAGTTCTCCGTGAATGCCGTGGGGCTTGTTGAATATACCTATCTTATATACTTCTTCTCTCTTTATCATCTTATTCTATTCTTGTTATTCTTGCTCCGAGCGCATTCAGTCGCCCTTCGATGTTCTGATACCCACGGTCTATCTGCTCTATGTTGTGGATGCGGCTGATGCCGTCCGCACTCATGGCAGCTATCAGCAGGGCGATGCCCGCACGGATATCGGGCGAGGTCATGTTGCCGCCACGTAGTTTAAAGCCGTGGTCGTGACCGATGACAACGGCGCGGTGCGGGTCGCAGAGGATAATTTGCGCTCCCATATCTATCAGCTTGTCCACAAAGAACAAACGGCTTTCGAACATTTTCTGATGAATGAGTACACTGCCTTTTGCCTGGGTGGCAACCACCAGCAGCACACTGAGCAAGTCTGGTGTCAGTCCGGGCCAGGGTGCGTCGGCAATGGTCATGATGGAGCCGTCGATAAAGGACTCTATCTGGTACGTCTCTTGTGCGGGCACGTAAATGTCGTCTTCCCACTGCTCCATCTTGATGCCGAGTCGACGGAAACTGTCGGGGATAATTCCCAAGTTCTCGTAGGAGACATTCTTGATGGTCAGTTCGCTACGGGTCATGGCTGCCATGCCAATGAAACTGCCCACTTCAATCATGTCGGGGAGGATGGTATGCTCGGTTCCGTGCAGCTCGTCTACTCCTTCGATAGTCAGGAGGTTGGAGGCGATGCCTTCTATCTTAGCTCCCATCCGGTTCAGCATTCTGCAAAGTTGCTGCACGTAGGGTTCGCAGGCGGCGTTGTAGATGGTGGTCTTGCCTTTGGCAAGGACGGCTGCCATTACGATATTGGCTGTTCCCGTTACAGATGCCTCGTCGAGTAGCATATAACTGCCATGCAGTTGTTTGGCTGAGATTTCGTAGATGCCACGCTCCTCATTATAGACAAAGTCGGCTCCTAAATTCTGGATACCGATGAAGTGTGTATCCAGACGGCGGCGTCCTATCTTGTCTCCGCCCGGCTTGGAAATCATGGCCTTGCCGAAACGTGCCACCATCGGCCCCACCAGCATGACGGAACCGCGCAGGCTGGAACATTTTTTCAGGAACGCGTCACTTTCCAGATAGGCGAAATCAATGTTGGCAGCTTGAAAGCTGTAAGTGTCAATGCCTTTTTTAGATACGCTGACTCCCATATCCCGCATCAATTGGATAAGGTTGTTGACGTCCAGTATGTCCGGGATATTGTGCACAGTCACCTCTTCGGCAGTGAGCAATGTGGCGCAGATAATTTGCAACACCTCGTTTTTTGCTCCTTGGGGGTAAATGTCACCGGAAAGTCTGTGTCCTCCTTCGATTACAAATGATGCCATGAAATTAGTGATTAGGGGTTGGTGATTAGTGGTCTGCATGGTGATGCCGCATGGCATTAATCACTAACCACTAATCATTCAATTTTAGTATTTCCGTTTATTGTTCCGGTTGTTGTTCCGGTTATTCTGGTTGTTCACTTTCGGACGGTAGTTCTGGTCAATACGTTCGGCCATGAGACGGACGATACTGTCTGTCATTTGCAGTTTTCCGTCAGAGAGTTCGGTGAGGTCATCTGAAATCTTACGGTCATCGACGGTATCTTTGTTCCATGCCATGTAGTCTTTCTTCATGTGGTTACAAATGAGCGCTATCAAGTTCTGCTTCTCTTCTCCTTCCGGAAATTCGATGGCTTTCTTTATCAGTACTTCCAGTGTACGGCCATAGTGGCGGTAGCGGATTTTGGTACTGGGGTAGGGGATGCTCTCCGGCTTGGTATTCAGATTGTCCTTGCGGATAATTTCGTACGGATAATCTATATCCAATTGGAAGTTGGCCATGATGGCAAGGTGGTCCCATAGCTTATGTTTGAAGTCGGGCACATCGCGCAGATGGGGAAACATGTTTCCCATGATGTTGATGATTGTGTTTGCGCAACGCTGGCGTTCTGCACGGTCTTCGATTGTCAGCGCGTGGTCTACCATATTCTGGATGCTGCGACCATATTCGGGTAGGGGCATCCGTTTTTGTTGAGTGTTATATTGCATCTTTAATTAGTGATTAATGTTCAACGATTAGTGATTAGGGTTTAGCGATTAGTGGTTAGTGATTAATGGGCTACGTAGTGATACCGCATGGTATTCATCCCTAATCCCTAATCGCTAAACCCTAAATAAGTTTCTTTGGCGTGCCGGCTACGAATTCCTTCAAATAGAAGGGTTCGAAATAGGCCACATCCTTGAAATCTTCCACTGCCATAGCTTTCTCGGCCAGCGGGAACATCCATTTGGCTACCGGATGAATATTCTCAATGAAGTGTGCGTTGGGATGCGAAAGTTTTTCCTTGCACTTGGCTGCTCCGTTACCAAAGAAATACACCGGATGTTTCTCCAAATATTCGGCATACGAATTTTCGTCAATAATATCTGCTCCGATGGCACGCTGCACCTTCAAAGCACGGTCATACACGGCCGCATATACTTCCATACGGCGGGCATCAATCATCGGACAAAGCAAAGCATCTTCCGGCAGGTCGTGCGCAAGCAGCACCGGCACACACATCACCTCCAGTGTAGGCAATCCTATCAGCGGAATGTTCCGTCCGTAACAGATACCTTTCGCCATCGACACACCGATACGCAGCCCCGTATACGAACCAGGACCACAGCTCACTGCCACCGCATCCAACGGAATGGCATGGCTATCAATGAACGACAAGGCTTCATCCACAAATACCCCTAACACAGTAGCATGCGAAGGGCCGTTAAAATCTTCTTTCGAGAAAATGGAAGCTCCATCCTGGCTTACAGCCACAGAACAAACTTCCGTAGATGTTTCAATATGTAAAATGCATGACATAATTAAACTCGATACAATTATTATAGTCTGCAAATATACACTTTTCTTCTCACTATCTCATGAAAAAAGAAACAGAAAGTTTGCCGAAACTCTGTTCCATCCGTCAGAGTCAAAGGTATTTCGCACGTTTTTTTTAACAGCCGCTTATTCTTTATTTAGATTTTTCCTACCTTTGTATCCAAATTATCAAAAAACAGAAGGAGTTATGATACAGTCAATGACCGGATACGGAAAAGCAGTCACTGTGTTCGGAAACAAAAAAATCAACGTGGAAATCAAATCGTTGAACAGCAAAGCAATGGACTTATCCACACGCATCGCTCCATTGTATCGTGAAAAAGAAATGGAAATCCGCAACCTGATTGCCCAGACACTGGAACGCGGGAAAGTGGACTTCTCTATATGGGTAGAAAAAGATGCTGCCGAATCGGCTACTCCCATCAATACAGCCTTGGTAGAAAACTATTACAACCAGATAAAAAACATTTCTGAAACTTGCCATATTCCGTTGCCGGAAGACTGGTTCGCCACTTTGTTGCGCATGCCCGACGTACTGACCCGTGTAGACGTACAGGAGCTGTCGGACGAAGAATGGGCTGCTGCCAAACAAACCATCGAAACTGCACTGCAACATTTGGTTGACTTCCGCAAGCAGGAAGGTGCAGCTCTCGAAAAGAAGTTTACAGAAAAAATCGACAACATCGAACGACTGATGAAATCCATCGAGCCTTACGAAAAGGAACGTGTGGCCAAGATACGGGAACGCATTACCGATGCACTGGAAAAAGCGCTGCCCCGCCTGGCCGAAACTGCCCTGAAAGCCCAGGATATCCAGGCCAGCCTGCTGCCCGGTGAATACCATGCTTCCTGCAGCTTTGGGGAGTATGGTGCACCAAGCTTTGACAGCCGCGTTCAAACCGTTGCCGCCGCGGCCGGTGCAGGCGTGATGAGTGTGGAAGCGCAGGTGGATGAACTGTGGGGTTCCAGCAAAGACGATACCTGGAAGGCCGCCGAGGTGCAGCGCATCCGGCTGGAACAGGGCATTACCGATGCCGCCGAGCCGGAGCTGGATGCACCGTCCGGCCTGATGCCCGGCCCTGACGCATGACCGCCCAAGACATTGCCGCCCTGTTTGAATCGCTTGAACTGGAGCTGGTAGAAAGCCTGCACCGCAGCCTGACCCGGCACCAGAAACAGGAACAGGCCGAGGGCGGCAAAAACGGCACACCACAGCACTGGGAAGCATGGCAGGCCGCAAAGCTGCGCGACATCCGGCGGTTCCGCCGGGAAAACACCGCCATTCTGGGGGAATACCGTGACCGCATTGATGCCGGAACATATGCCCTGCTGGAAGAGGAAGCTGCACAGGGCGGAACTGACGGATTTTTCCGGATGAGTGACGAGCGGATGACCGCCCTGCTGAACGAGATGCAGCAGGCCAATGAACAGAGTGAACGCGCCGCCCTGCGCTACATGAATGACGTATACCGCAAAACCATTCTGCGCACCGCCGCTGCCATGCAGGCAGGCGGGCAGACCTTGCAGCAGGCCACAGATGCCGCGACCCGCGATTTTCTGGAACAGGGCATTGCCTGCATCCGCTACCGCGATGGCCGCCGGGTAAACATTTCCACCTATGCCGAAATGGCCCTGCGCACCGCCGGGACCCGCGCCATGCTGATGGGGGAAGCCGCCCAGCGGGAGCGCCTTGGCATTGATACTGTGCTGGTAAGCCAATACGGTGCCTGTTCCAAAACCTGCCTGCCCTGGCAGGGGCTTGTTTACATTGATGATGTATTCCAGCAATACAGCGGCCCGCATACGCCCGGCGGAACATATGGCATAAGCCGGAACGGCAGACAGTACCCTTTGCTTTCCGTTGCCATGCGGGGTGGGCTGTTCCACCCCAACTGCCGCCACACCCTGGGCACATGGGTGGAAGGCACCAGCACCCGCCCACGCCCGATGGACAAAGCCAAAGTGGAAGCCGCCGCCCAGCTGGAAGCCAAACAGCGCGCTTTGGAGCGCAGCGTGCGCAAAGCCAAACGCCAGGCGGCGGGCCTGTGTGACCCCGCCGCTGCAAAAGCCGCCCGCGCCCGTGTGCGCGCCGCCCAAAAGGAGCTGCGGGATTTTGTGGCCGACCATGGGGATGTGCTGCGCCGGGATGTGTGGCGGGAGAGGGACACGGCAGCGCTGGAACGCTATACAAGCCCTGCCGCAAGTGGTATACTGGACCCATCAAACAGGATTGGTGTGAACCCGGACGTGAATTTTGTATGTAAGCTGGACAAAGAACTGTATAAGGTCGTAACGGAAGATATCCGAACCGATGAGGTTATAATCACTGATGAGCGCATTCAACATATCCAGGAGCGCCATCCTGATGACTATGAACGGTTCAGTACATACCTAGCCGAAATTATCCAAAGTCCCGATTACATCATCCGGGACCCCCGCCCGCAAACCGGTATGCTTTTGAAAGAAATTACCGTTGGTGAAACCGGCGAACATTTCCGCATTGCACTTCGGCTTGCAGCATCGCAGGATCCTGTACACTATAAAAACTCCATTATCACCTTTTTGAAGATCCGCCAAAAAGAATGGGAACGCCTCATCCACAACAAAGAAATTCTTTACAAGGCAAAGTAAAAATGCTACAATAAGCATAGGATAAGAAAGGCATTTGAGGTGGTAGATTTCGTACCGACCACACGCCGCTGGTAATGACAAGGGCTTTGCCCTGAGAGATGCAGGAGGATGGTACGCCTGCCAAATGCCAATCGATGGGGAACGGTTTTGATGCCGTTCCCCGTTCCTATTTCACAACTTAGTTATAAACTCACTCTCCACGATGCAAACCGCACCGTGGTTTTTTCATGCCTGTACCGCCTGCATGAGGGTGGTGCGGGCAATTTTTATACCAAAAATCAAGAAAGGAGACCCTGATGAGCGCAAAGAAGAAACCTGAACCCGCGGCCCCCGCCGCCCAGGAACCGCAACAGGAAGAAAAGGGCGCGGATTCCGCCACGGACAGCCAGCCGGATGCAAAGTCCACTGAACCCGCGGACGCTGCCAACCAGCCCACGGACACCGAACCACCCGCCGGGCCGGATGCAGAACCCGACCCGCAGCAGGACCCGGAGCCCCCGGCGCAGGAGGGATCTTCCCCCACCCCGCAGGCGGAGGGCACTGCTGCCCCGGATACCGAGCTTGCACAGGCAAAAGCTGCCCTGCTGGCCGCCAACTGTGAGCTTGCCGCCTACAAAGCCGGTGTGGACAGCGCCATGGTGGCGGATGCCATCACGCTGGCCCGCGCCGAAGCCGGGCCGGGCGCTGACGAAGCTGCCATTGCCGCTGCCATGCGGCGCGTGCTGGAACGCCACCCGGAATGGAAAGCCCCCGCCGCTGCCAAAAAGACCACCGGCGGCTTTCAGCTTGGGGCCGATCCCGATGCGGCAGGAACAGCAGCCGCACCCAAGAAAGACCCGGCCAGCGCCAAACGCTGGAACCGGTTCAAATAACCACCCTGAAAGGAGCCTGACACCATGGCAAACACCCTGAACTATGCGCAGGTCTGGAGCCCTGAACTGCTTGAGATCATGACGCAGGAAACCCTTTGCACCCCCTTTATCACCACCAATGTCAAGTGGCTGGACGCCAAAACCTTCCACTTTACCAGCATGAGCACCAGCGGCTTTAAGAACCACAGCCGCAACGGCGGCTGGAACCGCGGTACTTACACCCAGACCGACCACCCGTTTACCGTGACCCATGACCGTGACATTGAGTTTTTGGTGGACAAGGCCGATGTGGACGAAACCAACGCCACTGCATCCATCCAGAACATTGCCAAAACCTTTACCAAGACCCAGAGCGCACCCGAAAAGGACGCGCTTTTCTTCTCCAAGGTAGCTGCCACTGCCAAAGCGCTGAACGGCTACCACACCGAAACCGACCCCGCCACCATCACCAAGGCCAACGTATACGCCTACCTGAAAAAGTGCATGTCTGCCGGTAAGCTGCGCCGCTACAAGGCCAAGGGCGCACTGATCGTCTATGTAACCAGCGCCATTATGGATGCACTGGAACAGGCACCGGACTTTACCCGCACCATTGCAGTGACCCAGATTGCTGACGGCGGCACTGGCATTGAGACCCGCATCACCGAAATTGACGGCGTTCCTGTTATGGAAGTAATTGACGATGAAGTATTTTACGATGCTTTCAAGTTTGACAGCGCAGACGGCGGATTTGAACCTGCATCTGCGGCCCGCAAGATCAACTGCCTGATCGCCACCCCGCTGACCACCAAACTGGTGCCCAAGATCAGCTCCATCTACTACTTCAACCCCGGCTCCCACACCGAGGGGGACGGCTACCTGTACCAGGAACGCGAACTGAGCGATGTGTTTACCTTCCCGAACGGCAAGGACGGCAAGGTGGACAGTGTATTCGTGGACGTGGCCACTGCCTGATGGGCGCTTACGTTGACGAAGCCGATTACATGGCCCTGACGGACGGCAGCCAACCCTATGACGGCCAGCGGATCTTGCAGGCCGAGGACGAGGTGAACGACCTCTGCTTTGGCCGCATTGCTGCCATCGGCTTTGAACACCTGACCGAGTTCCAGCGCCGCCGCGTCCAGAAAGCCGTCTGCCTGCACGCGGTTTTCCTTGCCCAGTATGCAGACATGCTGCAAAGCCCGCTGGCCAGCTATGGCATCAACGGGGTCAGCATGAGCTTTGACAGCGGCAAAACCGTAACCCAGGGCGGCGTTACCACAAGCCATGCCGTGCTGGCGCAGCTGAGGCAGTCGGGCCTTGCGGTCCGGCTGATCCCATGAGGTGGCCCCGGCTTGTGCCCCCCCGCCGTGTGCTGCACCCCCTGTACTGTGGTGCTGACCGGCGAAGAGGGTGAGAACGGCGCGCCGCAGGTATTGGCTGAGCTTTCCCTTGCCTGCAACTGGCAGGACAAGCCCCGGCAGGAACTGGACGCTGAACGGCGATTGATTACCCTGTCCGGCACAGCGCTGTTTGACGGTGACATTGCGCCGGACATTGAAATCCTGGCCGGAACCCTGACCCTGTACGGCCGCAGCTGGGTGATCTACCGCGGCACCAAGTGCCACAACCCGGACGGCAGTGTGAACTTTACCCGCCTGGAGGTGCGCTGATGGAAATTGACGTTAAGCTGAATCAGCCCGCGATCGAAGCCATCCAGCGCGCCATGCAGGATGCAGCCCTGGAGGCTATGGGTCTGCTGCGCACCGAGGTGACCACCGCACAGGTCATGCCGTTTGATACCGGCACCATGCAGAACGCCCGCACCAGCGTGGTGCAGGAGGTGCTGCCGGACACTGTGCACACCGCACTGGTCACAGATACCCCCTATGCGCGGCGGCTGTATCACCACCCGGAATATCACTTCCAGACCGGAAAGAACGCCAACGCCCGCGGTGAATGGCTGCACGACTGGATGCCGGGCGGTGCGCAGGAAGGCTGGCTGCAAGCCGCCTATGAATCCGCCCTGAAACGGAGGCTGCCCAAATGACCACCGAACAGCTGAAAAACTGGCTGAAAGCCCAGCGCCCGGAGCTGGGCAGCTGCATCCGCCTGGGGACCGTAGACGCCAACGCTGAATACTTTTTGGGCGTTTACCCTGCTGCCCGCAGCGGCCCGGCACACATTGCCCTGGGCGGTGCTGCCCAAACCAGCTACCAGGTGCAGGCCTTCCGCCTGCTGCTGAGATGGGGTAAATCCCAACCGGAAGCCGAAACCGAAGCGGATGCCCTGTGGGCACTGTTCTACGGCCTGATGGGCGCTGAAATGTCCGGCGCGGCTGTGTATCTGGCAGACCCCGGTGCCGGGCCTGTTCCCCTTGGGCGCGGGGCCGACGGCGTGTTTGAGTACGCCATCAACCTGACAATGACCTGTAAAAAGGAGTGAAAACCATGGCAAACAAAACGGGTGTTTATCCCGTATTTGAAAACAAATTCAAGATTGGTGCCCGCGGCGCCGCCGCCAAAAACAGTGCAGTCATCAGCGGATGCATTTCGAGCGCGCTTTCGCGGATCAATTCGTTGGTGGCGCTGTTGTCCAGGCGATACACCGGAACCAGGATCGATTCCAGTGCGAAGATCAGGAACGCCATCCAGCCGATCATTCG
>ERZ773194.2325-NODE-2325-length-18292-cov-4.328069_pt1 | contig 18292 bp, 20 predicted proteins | sample MGYA00511240_ERZ773194 | MGnify/ENA primary metagenome ERZ773194 (study PRJEB29015, sample SAMEA2737774) | human gut metagenome | biome: human gut; feature: human-associated habitat; material: faeces | place: China | collected 2012 ... | reverse complement strand
AGACGGAGTGTCTGGATTCCGAACACAATCAAGATCACCCCGAAAATTCCAAGAACAACGCACATAATCAATCCTGAAATTTCCATATCCGCTGCATATGCCGGATCAGAGAACCATTCTTCCACACAGATTGCTGCAACCAGAAGAAAAAATGTTCCTCCGGTAATCCCCACAACTGACAGAATCTTTTTCATGATCAACATTTTATATTTCCTCCCCATCTAATCGTTTTCCACATTCCGGACAAAAACGTTGATTTCCTTCCAACACAGTTCCACACTGTGGACAGTGTCTCTCTTTGCTTATAAGCCGGCTTCCACACTCGGAACAGAACTTTGCATCCGCCAGGACTTCGTTCCCGCACTGCGGGCAGAATTTTGATTTTCTATATCCGCCACGCAAATCTATATTCTGTGCCATAGAAGAAAACTGGTTCCCCATCTCTCTTCCAACGCCGAATCCCATTCCAAGTCCCATTCCGGTTCCCATCACAGAACCTGCATCTGCATTTCCGTGACTGACCGCATTTTCCAACGTATCAAAGGATCTCTCCTGTTGATAATTGTAGCCTATAATCTCCATCTCCGCACGCTTGGATAAAGCCTCCTTGAGTTTTTCCACAGACGGATCATCTTCCGGTGTGCTGATTTCATTTACATAAAATGAAGTCAGTTCCAGTCCATACTCTTCCATTATCGGACAGATTGTCTCCTTCATATATTGTGAAATTTCATCTATGTACGCATTCATCTCAAGAATACTGATCTTTCTGTGAAGCAGATATGAAGAAATCGTATCCTTTATCTTCGTCACATACAGACTTCTGAAATACTTCGTTACAGTCTCTGCGTCAAAAACATTCATGGTTGTCACAAGTTTTGTCAGAAACTTCACCGAATCTGTTACATGAATTCCAAATGCTCCATTCGAGCGTATCGGAATAAATATTCCATACTTTGGATCCTGAATCTGAATCGGCGTTGGTGTTCCCCACTTAATATCCAGGTAATATCCTTTATTGATATACCATACTTCTGCCTTGAACGGAGATTTCCCGCCAAACGGAAGATTAATAATCTTATTCAGAATCGGAATATTCTTTGTATCCAACGTATGCGTTCCGGGTCCGAACACATCTGCCACACTTCCACCTTTTACAAGCACGGCTTCCTGTGACTGATTAACTACCAACTGCGACCATGTTCCAAGCTCTTCACCCGGATATTTCCATGCGAAGACATCCGGCCTTCCATTATATTTTATAACATCCATTATTTCCATCTTAAAGTCCCCCACTTTTTCTGATTTACAACGTCTCACTGACAGATCCGTCTGCTTCATACTACAGCAAACAGCCCCATTCTCGATATATTTATCATATCTGTCCTTTCGAAAAGAGTCAACCTCTGTTTCAATGTATGCATTATCTCAAGGGAATACTTTCTTTGAATAACTATGTTTCGTAATTAATGTTAAAGTTAAGTTTTTGAATTAATTTCTTTTATTTTAATCTTGACTACAGGAAAACAGGCAGAACAATCACAAGTCTAACAAAAGACGGATTACCGGAATGTCCGGTTGCAACAGCAGTATCCCTGATTGGCGGAAAATGGAAACTCTTGCTTTTGCGCAATCTGAAAGAGCGTCCATGGAGATTCAATGAGTTGCAAAGAAGCATCGATGGGATCTCGCAGAAAGTTTTGACCGAGAGCTTAAGACAGATGATTGATGATGGGCTTGCCTACCGCCGTGATTATCACGAGAATCCTCCCAAAGTAGAATATGGTTTGACCGATCTCGGAATGGAAATGTTACCAATCGTCAATGCACTTGCAGACTTTGGCAATTACTATAAATCCGTCGTTGATCGGTCATGATCGATATTATGAAGCAGGGCTTGGGGCAGACATGCCCCAGCAAGAAAGCTGTCCCACGGGGCAAGAATTTTCAAAAATTGAAGATTTGTGGTCACGGGACGATTCTTGCCCTCACCGTCAGAATTATCCGTCTTGCGCCCGTAGTCATTTTGTGATACAATGATTCTGACAGGAGGTGTCCCGTATGATGCAGACATTCGTTCGCCCTTCCCGGGATCTGCGCAACCATTACGCTGAGCTTTCGGAGATGCTCAAAGACCACAACCATGTGATCATCACGAATCATGGCCGTGGAGAATCCGTACTCATCAACATTGAGGACTACGCCAAGTACGAGGAGTTTTTGCACCAGCGATATGTTGCCGAGGCACTTGCCAAGGCAACACAGCAGGCGGCTGACCCCGATACGCAGTGGGAAGACCACGAAAGCGTATGGGAGACGCTGAGCAAGCAGTATGACGTATAAAATTAAATATCTGCCCATTGCTGTGCAGGACTTGAACGATATCGCCCGGTATCTGTCTGGCTTTTACCCTAAAACAGCCAGCCGTGTACTGAAAGAACTTCGGGAGAAGATCACAAAATTAGGCGATACCCCGAAAATGTGCGAGGTCTACCGCCTTGACCCGGCTTATCGTAGGTTGGTCGTTGACCAGTATCTGGTGTTCTATCGCGTCAACGATGAAAACAAGATTGTGGAGATTCACCGTGTGCTGCGAGGTGCTTGGAATCTGCCGCAGTATCTGGAATAAATTCAACTTCGACTGCTGTGAACGGTACAGAAAACCCCCGGCGGGCAATCACCATTACGGTGGCAGCCTGCCGGGGGTATTATAATGTTATGCTGTCAGCGATTTTCCTGCCTTACACCTCGTGCTCGGCCCAGTCCTGACTGCGGCCCACGGCCTTGTGCCAGCCCTTGACCAGCTTTTCCCGCTGGGCAGCGTCCATTTTGGGCTCAAACAGCTGGTTGCAGCTCCACAGGTGGCTGATCTCCTCCCGGCTCTTCCACACGCCGGTGGCAAGGCCGGCCAGATACGCCGCGCCAAGGGCGGTAGTCTCCCGGATGGCCGGGCGCAGCACCTCCTTGTTCAGGATGTCGGACTGGAACTGCATCAGGAAGCGGTCGCGGCTGGCACCACCGTCCACCTTCAGGGTGCTGATGGTGATGTCGGTGTCCTTTTCCATTGCCCACATCAGGTCGGCGCTCTGGTAGGCGATGGATTCCTCTGCTGCGCGGATGATGTGGTTCTGGGTGGTGCCGCGGGTGATGCCCACGATGGCACCGCGGGCGTACATATCCCAGTACGGTGCACCCAGACCAGTAAAGGCCGGCACGATGTAAATGCCGCCGTTATCCGGCACCTTCTGGGCATAGTATTCCGCATCGCGGCTCTCCTGGATCATCCGCAGGCCGTCGCGCACCCACTGGATGACGGCACCGCCCACAAAGACACTGCCCTCCAGAGCATACTCCACCTTACCGTTCAGGCTGATGCCGATGGTGGAGATCAGACCGTTCTGACTGCGGCAGATGGTGTCACCGGTATTCATGAGCAGGAAGCAGCCGGTGCCGTAGGTGTTCTTGGCCTCACCCTTGGCAAAGCACCCCTGCCCGAACAGTGCAGCCTGCTGGTCCCCGGCAATGCCGGCCACCGGCACCTGTACCCCGCACAGGTCGGTGGTGCCGTAGACCTCGCTGGAATCCGTCACGCGGGGCAGGATGCAGCGCGGGATATCCAGCGCTTTGAGCAGGGTGTCGTCCCAGTCCAGCGTGCGGATGTTATACAGCATGGTGCGGCTGGCGTTGGTGCGGTCGGTGACATGCACTCTGCCGCCGGTCAGCTTCCAGACCAGCCATGTGTCCACAGTGCCGAACAGGATCTCCCCTGCCTCGGCGCGCTCCCGCGCACCGGGCACATTGTCCAGGATCCACTTGATCTTCGTTGCGGAGAAATAGGCATCGGGCATCAGGCCGGTGTTCTCCCGGATGTAGTCTGCCATGCCGGGCTGCTGCAGCAGTTCATCCACCAGCGGAGCCGTGCGGCGGCACTGCCAGACGATGGCATTGTAGATGGGGCGGCCGGTGGCCTTTTCCCACAGGATGGTGGTCTCCCGCTGGTTGGTGATGCCAATGGCGGCGATATCGTGGGCATCGACACCGCTCTGGGCCACCACCTCGTTCATGACTCCATACTGGGTGGACCAGATCTCCATGGGGTTGTGCTCCACCCAGCCCTGCTGCGGATAGATCTGCTCAAACTCGCGCTGCTGCACCGCAATGATATTCTGCTCATTGTCGAACAGGATGGCACGGCTGCTGGTGGTTCCCTGATCCAGCGCCAGAACATATTTTGTACTCATGCTTTTGCTACCTCCGTATCGTTTCAGGAGTGTGTATCACAGATTTCGCGTCGCCACAACGTCCACGCCGGTGCCGCACACATCTGCCAGCACCACCTGTCCGGTGCGGACGGGGGCGTGCAGAGTGACGCGGTCCAGCGCAGCCATGACCTCGGTCATCTTCTCTTTGGGCACAGCCTGCGCAGTCTTTACCGGGCAGCGCGGGTACAGCCCGCCCTCCGCCCGCACGGTGCTGGTGAGGATGCGGGTGGGGTGGGTCAGCTCTTCCCTGCCGTAGGCGGCACCGTTGGGGCAGGCGTTTCCCGTTACATTATAATCATTTTCCGGGTCCACCTGCAAGTGGCAGCCGCAGGGACAGCAGATGCAAATGACTTCTTTGATGCTGCTCATTCTGCAATAACCTCCTCTACCGCAACGGTCAGCGGGCCGTCTGCTTTTTCCAGCAGGACTTTGGGCAGTGCGATGTGCTCCATCTCGCCGGGAGCCATGCGCTGGCGCTTGAACCGGGCCAGCTGCCTGCCGCCGCAGGTCACGGTGATCTGGCTGGGGCCGTAGTTCTGCCGCACACGGAAGGAAATGTTCACGCTCCTGTCCACATCAGCGGGGCGCACCCGCTGCGGCACGGTGTAGCCCACGCCATTGCCCGGAACAAGGTCAAGCACAACCGTATCGGAGGCTTCGCCCTTCAAAACATAGGCCGCCGCAGAAGCACCGGCAAGGTCGCTTTCGCCCGAAACGAAGTCCACCAGATCATGCACGTGCAGCACGTTGCCGCAGGCGAACACGCCGGGGATGCCGGTCTCCATATTCTCGTAGACCACAGCGCCCTTGGTGTGAGGGTCCATGGGGATGCCCGCCTGCCGGGTCAGCTCATTTTCCGGGATCAGGCCGACGCTGAGCAGGATGGTGTCCACATCAAATTCCATCTCGGTGCCCGGGATGGGGCGGCGGTTTTCGTCCACCTTGGCAACGGTGGCCTTTTCCACGCGGGCCTTGCCCTGAATATCCACGATGGTATGGGACAGATACAGGGGGATGTCGAAGTCCTGCAGGCACTGCACGATGTTGCGGGTCAGGCCGCCGGAATACGGCATGACCTCCACGCAGGCCAAAACTTTGGCTCCTTCCAAACTCATACGGCGAGCCATGATCAGGCCAATGTCACCGGAACCGAGGATGACCACCCGGCGGCCTACCAGGTATCCTTCCATGTTCAGATAGCGCTGCGCCGTGCCAGCAGTGAATACGCCTGCGGGTCGGGTACCGGGAATTGCGATAGCGCCCCGGGTACGCTCACGGCAGCCCATGGTCAGGACGACCGCCTTGGCTTCTAGGACCTCATAGCCGCCGCTGGGAGAAACGATATGCACATGCTTTTCAGGCGTAACTTCCAGCGCCATGGCTTCCAGACGAATATCTACGCCTGTGGAGTGGATCTTTTCAATAAACCGTCCGGCATACTCGGGGCCGGTGAGTTCTTCCTTAAAATAGTGAAGGCCAAAGCCATTGTGGATACACTGGTTCAAAATGCCGCCCAGTTCACGGTCCCGCTCTACAATGCAGATGGAGCGGCAGCCTGCCTCCCAGGCAGCATTCGCAGCAGACAGCCCCGCAGGACCGCCGCCGATCACAACAAGATCATACTTCACTTTCCGCTACCTCCTTTGGTTTCTTCCATCAAAAGCCAGGTCGCGCTGCCGTCCTGCACGATCTCCATGGGATCTTTCCCAAGTTCGTCCGCGAGGATCTTCAGCACGCGGGGGCCGCAGAAACCGCCTTGACACCGCCCCATGCCCGCTCCGGTCCGGCGCTTCACACCGTCGATGGAACAGGGGGGGATCGGCGAATGAATCGCGGCGATAATTTCTCCCTCAGTGATGGTTTCGCACCGGCAGATTATCCGGCCATAGCGGGGATCCTTCCGTACCAATTCTGCTTTTTCACTATCAGAAAGCTTCCGGAAACGTATTTGCGTACGCTTGCCGCTCCACATGGTTTTCTTTTCGGCTGCAAGCCCCATTTCTTTCAGCTTTTCCAACGCATAGTCCGCAATGGCGGGAGCGGCGGACAGGCCCGGAGACTTGATGCCGCACACATACAGCATCCGGGGAGAATTCTTTGCGGGACGGATAATAAAATCCTCCTCACTGGTTACTGCCCGCACGCCGGAAAAGTTGCGGATGGATTGGCGCAGATCTATAGAGGGCACGCTCTTGCGGCCGAAAGCAGCTACCTGATCCAGACCGCTCTGGGTAGTAGCCCGGTCATCACCATCTTCTACAGGCTCGGCATTAGGACCCACAATCAGATTTCCGTGCACAGTGGGGGCTACCAGAACGCCCTTACCCAAAACGCTGGGGCACTGAAAGATTACATGGTTGACCAGATCGCCGCTGGACTTATCCAGCAAATAGTACTCTCCGCGTGAGTGTTTAGGCATCCATTCGCTCTCTCCGACCATGGCGCTGATTTCATGGCCATGAACACCTGCGCAGTTGACCAGATAGCGGCTCTCGTAATTTCCGGAGGCCGTGTGAACCACATAGTGATCGCCCAGATCCTCCACACCGGCAACGGCGCTGCCACGCTTCAGCTCCGCGCCGTTGCGCACAGCCGTTTCAGCCGCAGCAAGGCACAGTCCCCATGGATCGACAATGGCGGCAGTCGGAGCCAGCAGCGCACCACGCACCGTTTCCGCCAGAGCCGGCTCCATGGTCCGGGCCTCCTCGCCGCTGAGCAGCCGCAGCTCTTTCACACCGTTCTTTATGCCGCGGTCATACAGTGTTTTCAACGTGGCGGTCTCCTCCGTAGAGAATGCCAGCACCATGGAACCGCAGCGGCGGTATTCCACATCCAGTTCCCGGCAAAGTTTCTCCATCTGCTCGGAACCCTGTACATTCAGCTTTGCCATCAGTGTACCGGGTTCCGGATCGTAACCCGCGTGTACGATCGCGCTATTGGCCTTGGTAGTGCCCATAGCGACATCGTTTTCCCGTTCCAGAATCAAGATCCGCAGATCATACTGCGAGAGTTTGCGGGCCAGCAACGCGCCGATAACGCCGCAGCCAATAATAGTCACATCAAACATTGGAACACACTTCCTTCCCTGCTGATTTAAAAAAATCAAAGCGAACCAAACCGCCTAATGCGGCTGTGTTCGCTTTGACTCAACTTTCTCAGCAGAAATATGCAGTTTTTAGTCTCTACTTGGACTATATCACAGTCCTTTCTGAAAAGCAAGGACTTTTTTGAGCTGTACAAGCCGGATTCATATTAGGCACCTTTATGCCTCCCACAATTCCTCACTGGTGGTAGAGACCGCAACGGCTCCGGCTGCAAGAGCGCCGCATACATCCCGCTTATCCGTCAACAGCCCGCTGGCAATCAGTGGCTGCGTCACCCGCTGAGACAGGCACCGGATCACATCCGGCATTGCCCCCGGCAAAATGTCGATCACATCCGCATGGGAACTCTGGCGCACCACATTTTCAAAGGAAATGGAATCCAGCAGGAAAAAACGCTGCACCGTGATCAGTCCCAGTTCCTTCGCGTGATGGATGAGATTGGGTCTGGTGGAGATGATCCCATCCGCTTTTGTAGCCTCCGCCAGAAAATCCACGGCGATCTCCCCCCGGTTGCTCAGTCCCTCGATCAGATCCGCATGGACAAAGGCCAGCTTGCCTGCTGCCCTGATCCGCTTTACGATCTGCCCGATGTCCAGGATCGTCCCATACAAAATAAACACGGCAGCACATTCCGATCTCAGGGCATGGGCAAGTCCCATGTCGTTTTTTACAGCCGCAATCACCGGAGCCTCCTGAATCGCTTCTTCAAACGCCGCCTGTCTGCCTTTCATAAACTGCCCTCCCATAGTGCGTCTGTCTCTCATACATACTGAGAAACATCATCATGAAACGATAGATCATCAGAGATTATTCTTCTCTCCCGCATTATAGTAAATCCTCTAGCATTTCACAAGCGAATCCGTTTATTTTCTAAAATGTAAGTTTTTGCTGTGATTATGGTACAATTTTGTCGCGCCCATTTTTCTTATTCTGCAAGCGCGTCGGCTCTCCTGGGAAAACACAGGTTGACAGGCGTCACACTTGGACGCAACAGCCAAAATCCCCTCACAGAATCTGTGCGGTTTAAACGAAAAAAATGCAAATTGGCGAAATGCACTTGTCACTTCGCTAAAAAAGGAGTAAAATGAAGGCACTTCAAAGGGTTGCTGAAGAGTTTGAGAGCTGGGGCAACAGAGCAAGTTTTCTCCCGGAATCGAGAGACTTGTTCATGTTGTACTTGGCTTTTTTCTTTGCACCTTTGCTGATTTCACAGCAGAGCCGGGGGCGCTCTCTCCCCGTTTCTGCATTCCATGCAAGGAGTGATGGAATGCACACAATGATCACGGCCCACTCAGGTTGCGAGGGTAGGCCGGACAATTCTCTGGAATATGTTCAATACGCTCTGCACTGCGGTGCGGACGCATTGGAAGTGGATGTACATCCTAAGGATGACGGCTTTTACATCAGCCATGATCCATCCGATGGCGCACATCCTGATCTGAAAGATGTGTTTTCTCTGATTCGCGGCAGCGGCGTAAAGGTCAACTGCGATCTCAAGCATCCCGGCATCGAACACGCAGTCCTAACATTGGCGCAAGCCTGCGGTGTGGACGAACAGTTGATTTTTTCCGGCTCCGTCTCCCTTGAAGCTATACAGGATCCCGCGATCCGGTGCCGCACGTTTTGGAATATTGAAAGTGCCATGCCTACGCTTTATGCGCAGTGCGAGGCTGGTATTCCGCTTACAGAAGAACAGATTCGCGCCGCTATTTCCCTCTATCGACGCTGCGGCGTGCAGATCGTCAATCTTTATTACGGCCTGTGCACACAGGAGCGCATTGCGCTCCTGCGTGAAAACGGGATCCTCGCCTCCGTGTGGACTGTAAATGACGTGTCTTGTGCCCGGCAGTTTCTGGACGCCGGTGTATACAACATCACCACGCGGCAGCCAGTTATGGTTTGCGGACTGCGAAAGGAAACCGGCGTATGAATCAAACATCTTCCCGGCGGATTCTCCTGCTGGCCCCCCATCAGGATGACGAGTGTCTGCAAACTGCCGGTATTATCTATCAAGCCGCTCACTCCGGCGCCCATGTAAGCGTGTGCTTCGCTACAAACGGTGAATACGCTTCCGAGGCAGATGCCGCAGTCAGAGCTGCGGAAAGCCGAAGTGTACTGGCCGCTTTAGGCGTCCCTGCGGAGCAGATCTATTTCTTGGGGTATCCCGATACCGGTATGCCTTACGAAGAAAGCTTTCTCCGCCGGTTATATGACGGCTGCAGGGTATCCGCCTCCCGTTGGGGGAGAACAGAAACCTGGCGGCCTGACGGACAGGATTTTCACTTCATGCGCAGCGGCTGTCACGGTACTTATACCGCCGCAAGCGTTCTGCGGGATCTTTCCGATGTGTTAGCGCTGGTCAATCCGGATACCGTCTACGTTACAGCCCCCGGCGACTGCCACGGCGATCATGACGCCTTGGGCCGTTTTACGACGCAGGCCGTCGCCGCCATGGAAAATCCTCCTGCTTTGTATTATTATCTGATTCACGCAGACCGGACAGATATCTGGCCAGAGCGGGACGCTGAATGGTTCCGCTTGCCGCCCATGGCGGCGGATCATCCGCTTTTACGGTGCGCCGCGGAGCGCCGTCCGCTGCCGGATGGTTTTCCACCCGCGGAAAAATACAGCTTGATTCAAAGCTATACTTCACAGGATCTAGCAGCCTATAACGGGTATCTGCTGGCCTTTGCCAAAAACGATGAGCTCGTCTTTCGGGTCGAAAGACTTCCCTCTCGAACGTGACATTTGCAAAAATTGTGTGAAAAGGGTGGTCGAAGGTGTTCAAATATCTAAATCCAAAGCGCTTTTACTATGCGGTAGGCAAGAAAAAATTTCTGGAATTTATTCTGCTGGCAGTCTTTATGCTGTTCTTTTACGGCCCGCTGATGTACATGTGCATTACAGCTTTTGGCAACGTATATGAGGTTCCCAATATTTTCCCCACGGAATGGGGCTTTAAATGGTGGAACTTCGTGTTCTCTCAAAAGAGTCTGGTCTCCTCAATCGTACAGTCCCTGACCATTGCAGTCATCACCACAGTCTGCTCTATGGTGCTGTGCATCCCGGCGGCTTATTCTCTGGCCCGGTTCCGCTTCCCCGGCAGAAAGATTTTCATGCTTTCTTTCCTGCTGACCAATGCGTTTCCAAAACTGGGCATCTACACTTCTATTGGTATTCTCTTCTATAAATACAATCTGATGGGTACACTGCTGGGCGTTGTCATTATTCATATGATCAACTCCATGATGTTCATGGTTTGGCTCCCATGCAGCGCCTTTCAAGCCGTTCACAAGCAACAGGAGGAAGCCGCTCGGGACGTAGGTGCCGGCCCCATCCGCACCTTCTTCCAGGTGTCCTTCCCCATGGCGATGCCCGGCATTATGGTCGCCACGCTCTATACCTTCCTCGGTTCCATGGAAGAGGCGCAGGGCACACTGCTGGTTGGCCTTGCCCGCATCAAGACGATGCCCGTAGAGATGTACGGCATTATTCTGGATTATCCCGGTCAGGCCGGTGCGGTGTTTGCAATTTTGCTGATGATCCCCGCCGCAGTCATGATCTTTGCGATGAAGAAATATATCGGTCCCGAGGCAATTGCCGGCGGTTTCAAGATGAAGTGATTGAGAGGAATAGAAAATGGCTGAACGGAGTTTAAAACTGGAAATCCGTGATATGACAAAGCGCTATGACAACGGTGATGGCGTCGAGCATATCAATCTGAAAATTTATGAAGGCGAGATCGTCACCATGCTGGGGCCATCCGGCTGCGGAAAGTCCACCATTCTGCGGACCATCGGCGGTTTTCTGGATGTCACTGACGGCGACATTCTGATCGACAATGAATCTATCGTGAAACTGCCGCCGGAAAAGCGGCCGACCGCCATGGTATTCCAGAGCTACAACCTGTGGACCCACATGACGGTATATGAAAATCTGGCTTTCGGCCTGAAGCTGCGCAAGATCCCCAAGGATCAGATCAGGGCCGATATTGATAAGCACCTAAAGCTCGTAAGCATGTCCGGCTTCGAAAAGAAGTATCCCACCCAGCTTTCCGGCGGCCAGCAGCAGCGCATCGCAATTGCCCGTTCCCTGCTGCTCAAGCCCTCCGTACTGCTGTTGGATGAGCCGTTCTCTGCTTTGGACGCCAAAATCCGCCAGCAGATGCGCGAAGAGTTGAAGAAGATTCAGGCCGAACTGGGCATCACCGTGGTATTCGTGACCCACGATCAGGAAGAGGCCATGGCCCTGTCCCACCGCATCGTGGTCATGAACAAGGGTAAATTTGAACAGGTAGGCACTCCTACGGAGATCTACGATAACCCCGCAACCAAGTATGTGGCATCCTTTATTGGCGAAATGAACTTCGTCGAAAAGGACGGAAAGACCGTTGCCGTCCGTCCCGAGGATGTCGCCATCACCAGTGAGCCTGCGGATATCCAGGGCTGCGTGCGGACCATCATGGTTCTGGGACATTACGTGGAGGTCAACGTCCAGTGCGGAGACCTCGTTGTCAAATGTTTCGTGGACCGCGATCAGTCTGAACGTCTCAACCCCGGAGACCCCGTGAACCTCAAATTCCTCAAAACGCATATTTTTTAATTGAAAGGAAGAAGTAAAATGAAAATGAAGCGCATCTTAGCCACCGCGCTGGCCGTCATGATGGCAATGTCTCTTGCTGCCTGCGGTCAGAAATCCGAGCAGTCCGCCAACTCCGGCAGTGACACAAAGAGCACTACCATTCATCTCTGGGCCACTGGTTCCGACAACGTCCGTCAGGTTTATGAGGCGCTGTCCGCCGATTTCAATGGCAACGCCGAAGCCAATCAGGGTTATCAGGTGGAATTGAACTTCCTGCTCTCCGGCACTGGTGGTCAGGGCATGCCTGATATGCTGGCTTCTGCCTGCAAGTCCAACCAGACCAACACCGAGTATGATCTGGTGGATCTGGGCGGCGACGATCTTTCCAAGGTTGTTTCTCTGGTCGGCACAGACGGCTTCATGAAGCTGGATAAATCCAAGATCCCCAATTCTTCCCGGGTCAGAGCTGAATCTGCTGACGCCGCCGAGTTCTGCCAGCCTTATCGCGGCACCACCGTGGTTCTTGCCTACAACTCTCAGAATGTAACTGAAGTTCCCACCACCGCCGAAGAACTGTATCAGTGGATCAAGGATCATCCCGGCCGTTTCGCTTATAACGTGCCTGGCACCGGCGGCGCTGGTGACTCTTTTGTCCGCACCACCGTCTATAACTGCATTGACGATCAGGAAGCCATGACCTCTGATGACCCCAAGTGGATGGATCAGTGGGACGAAGGCTTTGCTAAGCTGGCTGAGCTGCATCCGTATATGTATAAGTCCGGCGGCAGCATCGTCTATCCCAACAAGAACCAGGGCGCTCTGGATCTGCTGTCTCAGGGCGAGATCGACATGTGCCCCATGTGGGCGGATATGCTGCTGAGCCAGCGTGCCGCCGGCACTGTCCCCGCTTACATCAAGATGGCCACCATTCAGCCCTCCTTCACTGGCGCTGTGCAGAGCCTGCTGATTCCCAATTTTGGTTCCAACCCTGATGGCGCCTATGTTTTCATCGACTACATGCTTTCCGATACCGCTCAGCAGATCCTGGTCAAGGAAATGGCCGCTATTCCTCTGGTGGACGTCAGCGGTATGGATATGACCGGCTACGAAGATCTGAAGGATCTGGATGTGGGCAGCTTCCGCACGCTGTCTATCGGCGATCTGGGTACCAACTTTAACGAGCGCTGGGATAACGAGATTGGTTCTCTCGGCTAAACTCTGATTTTGAAAGTGTCCGAGGTGTAAAGAATGAGCAAGAAACTAAAACAGATGTTGGCTGCTTATGGATTGGTACTGCCGTCCTTCCTGACGGTCATGCTGGTAGTAGCCTGGCCAATCCTGACGGCCATTAAGACCAGCTTTACAGACCCGGACACCGGCGGTTTTACCTTCGATAACTACAAATACTTTTTTGAAACACCGCGTGAACTGACCAATATCCTCTTCACACTGGGTATTGTGTTCCTCACCGTGGCACTAGCCATCGTTCTGGCTTATCTGTTGGCGCTGTATCTGCGGTTTGTCAAGTCCAAGGTTTCCCGGCTGATTGGCAACCTCTACCTGCTGCCTCGTTTTGTGCCCAGCATGGTGGCGGTGTACGCCATGATCACCGTGGTTCGCGATTCTGGTCTGCTCAACCGTATTTCTCAACTCTTCGGCGGCGATTTTAAGCCGGGTATGATGTACCACGCCAGCGGACTTGTGACCATGAACATGTGGTTCAACATCCCCTTCGCTGCGTTGATGATCACGGCGGGTCTGGGAGCGATCCCCGACTCCATGATTGAAAGCGCTCGGGATGTGGGTGCCAGCAAACTGCGGGTGCTCCGAAGCATGATCCTTCCTCTTTCCATGAAGGACGTGGTCATTGCAGCAACATTCGTGTTCATGTCCAACGTCGGTTCGTTTACCACGCCGTATTTGATGGGCGGCAACTATCCCAAGATGCTGGGCATTGTGCTGTTCGATCAGTTCAACAAGTATTTGCGCTATGAGCGGGCGGCCGCCATGTCGTTTATCATCTTCCTCATTTGCTCTGTTTCCGCCGGTGTATATATCTACACCAACCTGCGCGAAAAAGAGTGGGAGAAATAACGTCTGCCTTACAGGGAGGAGCTCATAGGAGTCTCCTCCCTGTATTTTTCCGGGAAGCCTATCCGCCGCGCCGGCTTCCTTTCTCCATCCGGTACGCTAAAAACAGGAGGAAAAACTGTGGAACTGCTACTTGACCAGACATTCGCCTTTACTCTGGCGGATGTCCGCAAAAACATTCTGGTTCCTTTCCGCGTTGACCGGGATTTCGATCATCTGGCTATTTGCCTGCACTACGGGCCTAAGGCCATTCGAGATCCCGAGATCATTATGCCGCAGATCCGTAAGTGTGTGAAAACATACTTTCCCGCCGGCTATCAGCTGACAGAAGCGGATATGCAGGAATACCAGGAGCTTTTCAACTTTGTAACGCTTTCTCTGGATAAAAACGGCGAATATGTGGGCTGTGCCCACCGTCATCCGCCACAGCAGATACTGACAATTTCCGCAAGCGGCTCCAGTTGGGGCTTCGCCCCCACAGCAGCTTCCGCAGGAGACTGGCGGGCAGTGCTGCATGTACAGGCCGTGGTAGTCGGCACGGTAGACTACCACTTGAGAATTTACGGAATGGAACGAGGTGAGCAGGATGCTGAAATACCGTCCCTTTGAAATGCACTGCCACACTCGCCACAGCGACGGGACCTTTCTGGTCCCACAGCTGATAGAAAGTGTGGCTGCCTATGGATATGCGGGTCTGGCGCTGACTGACCACAACGCCGTAACCGGACTGCTGGAGGTCACGGAGGAACTGCAGCGGAAAAACAACTGTCTGGTGCTGCCCGGTATTGAGTGGACTACCTTTTACGGCCATTTGTTGGTCATCGGCTGCGACCGCTTCGTAGACTGGCGCTTTGTAACGCCGGACACCATTGACGAAGCCCTGCAGGAGATCCGGGCCGCAGGTGGCATCGCCGGCGTGGCCCACCCCTGTGAGGTTGGATCTCCGCTGATGTGCGGCTGTAATTGGGAATTTCGGGTCAAACGCTGGGATCTGATGGATTATGTGGAGATCTGGTCAGGTCCCGATCCTCACGCCTCCGCCAAGAACGGCCTTGCCATGCCCTGGTACGACGCGCTTTTAAATCAGGGCTACCATTTGGCTATTTCAGCCGGACGCGACTGGCACGGCCCCGACAAGCCCGGCCAGATCCCTCTGCTGACCGCTACCTATCTTGGTATTGACGGAGATGTTACAATAGAGAATGCCAAGGCTGCCATCCGCGCCGGACGAACCTATGTCACCACGGGTCCAACCGTGGATGTTACTCTGAAGCAGGAAAACCGGATCTACAGCCTGGGCCAAACCGCACATCCCGGTCCCGCCTCTGTTTCCGTGCGGATCGGCATGGAGGAACGAAGCAGCGTTTGGGCTCACAATGAAATCACACCTCAGTCCATCCGGCTGGTACACAATGGAAAAATCTTGGCTGAACAGCCCTACAACGGTAAGCCTGTGGATTTTTCCGTAAGCTTGGTACCCGGCTGGCTTCGGGTGGAGGTATACGGAACGGCACTTGACCGTCCAGCGGATTCCATTGCACTGACAAGCCCTATTTATTCGGCGGACCTGCGGGATGAATGAACCAAGGAGGAAATCAAGCATGAAACTGACAGTCATCGGAGGCGGCGGTGTCCGCTCCATGTTCCTGGCAAAGAGCATTGCCCAGAAAGCGGCGGAACTCCATATCACTGAACTGGTGTTCATGGATAACGATGGGGAAAAACTGCGGATTTACGGCGGTCTGGCCGCGCATGTCTCCCGGATGCTCAATCCGGAGCTGAAATTCCGGTTGACCACGGATGCCGTAGACGCCGTGAAAGATGCCGACTATATCATCACCACGATTCGAGTGGGCGGCGATCACATGCGGGTGCGAGAGGAGCGCATCGCCTTGGCCAACGGTGTGCTGGGACAGGAAACCACCGGCGCTGCCGGTCTCTCCTTTGCCATGCGCTCCGTTCCGGCATTGGCAGAGTATTGCGAACTGATTCGTCAATATGCCAAGCCAACCGTGAAGGTTTTCAACTTTACCAATCCCGCCGGCGTTGTCTCTCAGACTCTGCGAGATATGGGCTATGACTTCACCTATGGGATCTGCGATGCCCCCAGCGGCATGCTGCACCAATTTGCGGACCTCTACGGTGTATCTGCGGATCGGATCGTAGGCGAATGCTACGGTCTGAACCATCTCTCCTTTTTCCGCTCCATCAAAATTGACGGCAAGGAGATCATGCCGGAACTGATTAGCCGGGACGACGCCTATCGTGAAACAGATATGCGCTTTTTCGGCAAGGATCTACTGGAACATATGGGCTGCGTGCTTAACGAATATCTTTACTATTTCTATTATCGGGAACAGGCTGTCAGCAATATTCTCCACGCCCCTCAGACCCGCGGCGAAGTCATCGAGGACATCAATCGTCAAATGACGGCAGAACTTTCCAAAATGGATATTGAAAACGACTTTGAAAGCTGCCTGAAGTGCTTTGAAAAGTGGTATGGCCGTCGGGAAGACGCTTACATGGCCAACGAGACCGGTATCCACCGCAATAAGGCGTGGACCTTCGATGTGTTTGCCCCTGATGCCGGCGGCTATGCCGGCGTGGCTCTGCGTTTCATTGATATTGTGGAGTCCGGCAAAGCGGGCAGCATGATCCTCTGCGCTCCCAACCAAGGAGCCATCCCCGGCTTGCGGGATAACGACATTGTAGAGATCACCTGCGACATCGCGCCTGACAGCTGTACGCCTCATAAGGTCACGGATGGCGACGAACGGGCGTTGGAACTGATCCGCCGGGTAAAAGCCTATGAGCGGCTGGCATCTAAGGCTATCCGAGAAAAAAGCCGGACGGCCGCCATTGACTGCCTGACCCTTCATCCTCTGGTGAATTCCTATTCGCTGGCCGTGAAACTGGTGGATTCCTACATTGCGCTGAATACGGGATATAGTGATGGTTGGAAGTAAGACGTTTATCTCCGGCGCCGCTAATGTAAACATTGACCTGTTTTTCTCAGGTCTGCCCCGGCTGCCGGAAGAAGGGCAGGAACTTTATTCCAAGGGATTTTCCCTGCAAATGGGCGGCGGACTGCCCGCCACCCTTATCAATCTGGGGCGCTTAGGCATACCTGTGCGTATCCAGACAGGGCTGGGAAAGGATATGTTCTCTCGTTTTGCTCGGGATGCCTTTGAGTCCGCCGGTGTAACTCCCTTTAACCTCTGCCCACAGACGGATGCGATTCCCCTGAATATCTCCGTCGCTATGCTGACGCCGGGCGACCGAACCTTCTGCTCCTATTCTGATGGTTTTCCGGTGACGGATACGGTATTAGAGCAGGTTTACGCAGACTCCAAGGGAGCGTCCATCTGCGCCATGGATCTTCGATTCCCGGAAGTCTACCGGCAACTGCATCAGGAGGGAACTCTTCTGACGCTGGATACTGGCTGGGACGATGAGATGTCCATCGAAAAATACCGCCCCATGTTGGAATTGGCAGATTTCTACACACCGAACCAGAAGGAAGCGCTGAAAATCACCGGCACAAACACGCCGGAAGAGGCTGCCCGGGTGTTGAGTGAATTTTTCCAGAAAGTGGTGGTAAAGCTGGATGCTTCCGGCTGTCTCATTCAGGAAAACGGCGTGCAGCAGGTGATCCCTGTGATCCCGGAATATGTACATCAGGACTCCACCGGCGCGGGCGACGCCTTCACCGGCGCGATGCTCTACGCGACGATGCGCGGCATGACGCCCGAGGAAATTCTCGACTACGCACTGGCCGCCGGGATCGCGGCCATCTCCCACCGTAACACCATCAACCCCGAGATGAGTCCCGCGCTCATCCAGACGATTTTGGAGGAATATCGTGATGAATCTTGAGAAATATCTGTCCGTTACGCCCGAAATTCAGGCCGCGCTGGCCGAGGGCAAGCCCGTTGTTGCGCTGGAATCCACGATCCTCAGCCATGGCATGCCCTATCCGCAAAACCTCGACTTCGGCCGCAAGGTCGAGCAGATCATCCGCGATGAGGGCTGCGTGCCCGCGACGATCGCCATCCTCGACGGCAAGATGAAGGTCGGCCTGAATGAGGAAGAGCTGGAGCGGATGTGCCACGCCGACGGCGTCGGCAAGGTGAGCCGCCGCGACCTCGCGACCTATCTGGCCACCGGTATGCCAGGTGCAACCACCGTCACCACGACGATGATCGTCGCGGCCTACGCGGGCATCCGCTTTTTCGCCACCGGCGGCATCGGCGG
>ERZ773194.2320-NODE-2320-length-18339-cov-4.981678_pt1 | contig 18339 bp, 13 predicted proteins | sample MGYA00511240_ERZ773194 | MGnify/ENA primary metagenome ERZ773194 (study PRJEB29015, sample SAMEA2737774) | human gut metagenome | biome: human gut; feature: human-associated habitat; material: faeces | place: China | collected 2012 ... | reverse complement strand
ACTGTTACTGTCGACATACTATCACCTCCGCTTCACCAACAAGGATACCATTTTTTTCGCCGGAATGGTATCACCAAACTCAATAAAATTATTTGTCTGAATCTGTGCAGTTTTCACGTTTGTCGGATTGTCCGGCTGCTGTGCAAAGGCACATCACGAACATTCCTACTGTACCGCCGATTATCAATCCAATGAAAAATCCCAACATTTTTGCCTCCTATACTATCTCCTTTGAAGACGGAAATTCTCTGTAAATATCTTCTGCATTTCTTCTGCTGAAATCCTTTTTCTCAGTTGATTCAAGTATTTTATCAAGCTTATTTTTCATAAAAATTTCAGCTAAGAATTCAGCAAATTCTGCCTGTCCGAATTTAGACATCACCATCAACTCCAATACTTATTTTTACTGCCTTATCAACCTTTTTCATAATCTCAAACCCAACCGAACCAACATAACTTTTCAGCCTGTTGCGGTCTATGGTTCTTATCTGCTCGGCAAGAACAATTGAGTCTTTAGGCAACATTTCCGAACCGCAGATACGAATATGTGTAGGAAGGTACGGTTTCTTAGCCGCCGACAGCGGAAGTACAACAAGAGTCGGACTGTACTTATTTCCCACATTATTCTGTACCACAACAACTGGTCTGATACCGCCTTGTTCTGAGCCGATTATGGGATCAAGATCAGCATAAAAAATATCACCACGTTTAATCAGCATTTTTATTCACCTTCTTCATTGGCATGAAGCCTTTTTTTATTTCTAACACAGTTATGGAAAGGACAGAACAGCACGTTGGTATCTTTTGCATACCAGATACAACGATAGCACGGATGATATTTCGGCAGGACACAAACAGCAGGCGGTATACTCACCCCGTAAAAACTGCGCATATGTTTTATTTTTTCTTTCATATTATCACTCCCAGTATGTATAAACTGCGGTCTGACAAATGCAGACCGCAGTAATAACTCATTTTGCCTTCGTCTGATTTCTCAGACAATCCGTGATACTTGTTCACAACATCCGTCACGGCGGAGCATCGGCAACGATGAACAGCTTATTCATCTCATGAAATTTTCATTCCTCTATGGTTCTCATAGAGCCGCCCTCATTACCTGACTCCCCGACCAAGGGGTGCTGTGACTGGACGGAAGTATCATTATCCTCACACGTTTCATTGCCATTTCAGAAAGCTATTTTGAATTTTGAAGCCGCATATTTCTCGCTCGCTCTTTCAAGGTCTTGGCGTATGGCTTCTGTGGCTGCCGAGATTTTATACCAGCCGTGTGATTAACGTATTCCTGATGCTGTATATTCAGTTTTCAAGTTCCCCGAAAGAAATTATTATTCCTTTCGCTTGTATAGGGGGAGAAGTCGGGGATTTGATACCCCCTGAAATTTCATTTTTCTAAAAGTTTGTTAAGCTTGCACAAAATCTTAACTTTCTTTTTGTTGATATTTTTCTGACTTATACCATAAAACTCAGCACATTCCCTTTCAGTCATATTTTCAAAGTACAGCATTTCAATAAGTTCACGGTCTGATTCGGGCAAAAAAATAAGGCAGTCATAAAGCCTTTCAATAAGTACTTTATATACTGCCTTTTCTTCAACATCTTCGTGTTCATTTATGAATTCTCTGAAATTTTCAAATGTCCCGTCTTTTCCGCCAATCAGCACTGAAAACTGAATTTCATGGTTATAGAACGATTTATTGTTATCATCAATATTCCACTGCGTTCTGTTGTAATGTATCCGAACCTCCTCACTAACCTCAACGTCAACATATTCTTTTGACATTGTATCATAAACACGCACTGTGTTTTTCTTCATTTCCTCACCTCCGTTCAATTTGAAATCAAACGAAGGTTGTGGGTAATTTTCTGTTATGCACAGCCATTTTGCGGTTAAAAGCATGGTTGTCCTTTCCGCTTAACGTTGTCAGGGCATAAAAAAAGAGCCTGTGCATCATATACACAAGCTCTTGATTAATCTTAGATTATATTAATTTTGATAAAAAATCTCCGTTCCACTTAATGCAGAACGGAGTAAATGACAAAAACACATAAAACCTTTATTTCGATACAAAAAAATCCAATTAAAATGTTATATTGAAATTATATTTTGTGTCGAAACATCAACATTTAATCTTTGATTGTTCAAAATCTTTTTCACATTATCATCTTTCAAATCAGACAAAAGCATCGGTACTTTAGGTTCGGCAACTATACGATATGAATTTATAAGGGGTCCATTCGGATCGCGTGGACAGGCATCAAAACAATATATTCCTTTTGAAGTTAAATCAACGCTTTCATTAAAAATCGGTATTTTCAATAACTGTTCATATCTTTTCTTATTTATTTGTTGAATTTTCTGGGGCTCTCCATACTTGTCTATTTTTCGAGCTTTTCTTCGAGTACCTCCCCAATAATCATAATAATACTCTATTTCAGTAAATGATTTGAACACATCAAAAAAGTATTTTTCAAGAAATTCAACATTCTCAACCGACTCCATTTGGTGTTAGCCTCCAACTACCGCTTGGTATCGAACCGACATAATCTGCATCACCAGGTTTGGGTGTATCCGTACTTGTTTGACACATATTATGCACTAGCACGCTACACTCACCAACAAAGTAAGTATGGAAATCCTCAACTTCAAAGTTATAAACTTTAATAGGTGATTCGAGAATTTCATGCTAAATCCATTCAATGACTACAAGTTCACCGTTGGAAAGTAGAAGTACATCGCTTGCTCTAAGATTTTTTGCAAGCGTACAAGCTTATCCATCGTTTTCATTAATCAATTCATATTTTAAAGTTTCTCAAGATATACTCCATCAGGAAGTAAATTGATTTTTTTCATTAAATTTCTTGGGGTATCTATATGAATATAATAATCATATCCAACATCGATTTTATAATCATCAACAGATATTACAAACCACGCTTCCTCTCTTAACAAAATTTTTAAAAGAGTTGAAAAATCCGAACAATTGAAAAAGCACTTTCCGCTATATAGTTCTTTATATACTTTTCCCTGATAGTCTTTCTTATACAATTCAAACACTGATTTATCTAAATTGTAACGCTCTGAAAGTATACTATCCCATTTTATTGTTTTTTCAAAATTACTGATTCTCAATTGCTCACATTTATCCAACATAAGCAAATCTACCACAGTTTGTATGTAAAGATTTTCATAATTTAAATATTCTTCAACTGTTAAATTATACCGCTCATCTCCAACATCCGTTAAAGCAGCCCACTCATCAACGTATTTCGAAAATAATGGATGATGTTTTGAAATTCGATATTGCATAATCAATCCCCTATCCTATTCAAAAATTCATCATATGTCCCCATTCTTGTTCCTCTGCTACTTAATTCTTCAATACTTTTAGCCATTTTCCATACTCCACCATTATGCGAATCAACATCTGGAGTAATATATTTTTTGTTTTTTGGATTATAATAAATGGCTTGACCATGAGAAATCGAATTCGTTTTTTCATAGCCTAATTTTTTAGCAGCTTCTGTTGCTTGACTGGTAGTCATTCTTCCAGAAGTAGAAGTATCAACAAAATTTTTATAATATTCACGTGATGTTGCTATTCTTTTTTCTACTTCATCAGGATGATATGGACTATCTTCTAAAGCTGGAGAAAGTTTATTACGTCTTGCTTCTTCTGTACAATCATTATGCACTAAAACAGAAGATTCTCCAACAAAGTAAGTATGGAAATTCTCAACTTCAAAGTTATAAACTTTAATAGGTGATTCAAGAATTTCATGCTGAACCCATTCAACTGTTACAAGCTCACCGTTGGAAAGTACAAGCACATCGCCTGCTTTAAGACTGCCTGCTAAAGTCCAACCAAACTTATTTACATAGAACGGGTGACTGGGTGTTGCAGAAATAGTTTCACCGTTTACACCAATATGAACAAGCTCGTCAGTTTCGTTGAGATAGGTTTCTTCAACTGTCTTGTATGCTATCTCGCCTGTTTCAGGATTTTCGGAAAGAACCTTGTCGCCAACCTTGATTTCTTCTATCGGCTTTTGTCTATCCACTGTTTCCACAAGTACTATCAAAAAATCAATATACTTAATAATACAAACGTTTTAAAATATCTTTAGATATTTTAATTACTTCCTGCAATTCAATGGAATGCCAAATAGCTTTGGTATTCCATTTAGCTCCTTTTTGCAAATTTATAAATGATTCTCGTAATTTAATTGACAAATCTTTAATTTCATTGTCAATCATATAGTTATTAAAAAAATCATCGAGATTTTTATCACATAAATAACATGGTATATCTATATTTAGTTCTTCAAAAACAATCCATTCCTTTTTTGGCGATGAATAAAAAAATATATTACTACATAGTACTATTGCATCTTTAAACCATTCATATTTTTGTTGAATAAAAATATTGTATTTATCCATTAAAAATCACCAATCAAAGTTATATATTATATTAGCATTGTCATCAGGTAAGGGAATATATGTCTCCACATCCACGATTTTGATTTTTCCTGTTTTACCAGAAGACACACCATAATACGCTCCACCATGGACACCTCCGCCGCCATGATAAAAAATTGAATTCTCAGGATGAGATTCTTGAATAAACTTCCAGCCACTTCCGTTACTTGCATAAGTGCCTTTTGCCCATCCTTTTCCAAGAATAGTTTCTATTTCATCAGCACTATAATTTCTTAAACTTGTAGGGTGGCTTAAAATATCATCAAAAGAATGCACATCCCATGAAACGTTTTCTACACCATATTCATCTTGAAAATACCTGTACCATTCTTCTCCAGTAATAAGTGTTTTATCATTTTTATTTCCTTCAGTTCCGCACTGATTATGCACCAAAACAGAAGATTCACCGACAAAGTAAGTATGAAAATCCTCGACTTCAAAGTTATAGACCTTGACAGGTGATTCAAGTATCTCATGCTGAATCCACTCAACGATTACCAACGCGCCGTTTGAAAGAACAAGAATATCTCCTGCTCTAAGATTTTTTGCAAGTGTCCAACCAAGCTTATCAACATAGAATGGGTGATTTGGTGTAGCTGAAATAGTCTCACCGTTTACGCCAATATGTATAAGTTCATCAGTTTCATTGATGTAAGTTTCAGTTACAGTTTTAACTGCCACTTCACCGGTTGTTTCATCTTCTGAAAGAACCTTATCGCCGATCTGAATCTCTTCAATCGGTTTCTGCCCGTCCTCGGTAGTTACAAGAGTTCCTGCAACGAAGCAATATGAAATTTTTTCAGAAGCCAGCTTTGCTCCGCCTGCAATTGATACTACATCCATAGCTCCTCTGAACAAATCGGAGAACATATCACCCAGGCTGAAATCTTCACCACGTACAACATATTTCTGATAGTTTCCTTTTCCTATCTGATATATGTCATATGTACCAACTCCAATTGATAAACCTGCTGTTGAATACTGAAGCGTTTTCATTAACCAGCAGCTTGCATTTCCGGCTTTACCAAGAAGTGAGAATCCTCCGCCAAATACCGGTATTGCATTGCATATTGCCGCAAAATAGTTTCCTTCTTCTGCATACAATGCTGCATTTGCTATTGATGCTGCAGCTCCGATAATGTATGTTACCGGCGTTGGAATTAACGTCAACAGACTTAATCCACCAAGCAAAAAGTGTGCTGCACCGCGCCAATCAATTCCGGGACTAAGTCCAAACGGATCGACAAAGCTAATTATAAATTTAATTTTTCATTCGCCCTTAAAAATATTATATTTTAAAAGGGCGAATATCATGCATATCATTTTAATTTATAAATTCATCTTCAAAATCGCATGAAACAACAACATAATTGAAACGTTTTTTTAAAAAAGAAACTAAATTATACAATTCGTTCTTATAAGTCTCTTCATCAGTATTAAGCGGCTCAATATCTATATAAAATTTCCAAAAAACAAAATCCATACAATTTTCCAAACTATTATATTCCTTATTTTTCTGAATACTCATTTCACACCAAGAAGATTCTATGTATGTTCTTGCTTCTTTCTTACCATTAATATATAGCATAATTATTTCAAATAACTCACTGTACTCCATATTTGTGTTCAAAAAAATTTTACAAAACAAATCAGACATAAATATGCTCCTATTCAAAAGAAATGAAGGGTGGATTATCGAATGAACCACCAATTTCTATAATTGATATGTCTACATCTACTCCAAAAACAATTTCAAGTTGCTTTCTTAATCCGGATAATTTTGCTTCACCTGCTTGTATTTTTCCACTTTCTATTGCGTGTAACATTGTCCTTTCTTTAGCTGATCCCGGATTAGGTGTTTTGAAATAATTGTTAATAAGGTCGTTAAATTTTTTTGAATCGACCCTTATTGCTATATCAATATCCGATGTAGGTTTTGCAGTTCCATTAGCTCGGCTTCCTTGAACAACGATATCGTCACTTATATTACCTACCTTATCACGAATGATTTCAGATGCTTTATCGAACTGCTCTTGTGAAATTCCTTGTGGTAAAGAATTCCCATTAGAATCAATAACAACTTTATCAAGTCCTAATCCCTTAGCACCGCCATAGATAGACAGAACAGCAAAAGCACCATTAACAGCGTCGCCGGCAAAATCCCAAAAGCTAAAATCTTCACCTCTGACAACGTACTTTTGGTAATTGTCATATCCCATTTTGCCAATGGTATATGCACCTGTTGCTATAAATCCAACGTTACTTGCTATCTGAGTACCTTTTTGAATCATCAATGCAGCGTTTGAAAATCTGCTTGCTGAACCGATTTTTCCAACTATTCCGCCTATTCCGGGCAGTGCTGCTAAACTACTACATATTCCGTTGAAGATGTTTCCTTCGGCAAAATACCAAACAGCATTTATTGCATTGGCAGCTATTCCTATCCAATTCAATCCGGGTACGAATGTAAACAATCCAAGAATATTTAAAATTGTATGTCCTGCACGTCCCCAGTTTATAGCCGGACTAAGTCCAAACGGATCGGCAAGACTGATGGGATTACCCTCAACATAAGCATATCGGTTAAGCGACGGACTGTCTACAATAGAGCCTATAACAACATCCTGATTTATAAAGCGTTTGATTTCGGGGTTGTAGTACCTCGCACGCATATAGTACAGACCGTTTTCGTCTGTAGATACACCGTACTCACCGTTGTACAAGAATATTGTACCACATTTATTTTCAGAAAGCAACTCCCCGTACGGTCCATATTCAAATTTTTCTTGGATTTTTCCGTCGAGACTTGTCACTGCTTCTGTACTGCCTATGTTGTTGAAGTGATAGAACAGAACCTCATTGTCATATTCCTGCGAAATAAGTCCGATACCGTAAACGAAATATGTGGTTTTGCTGTCTGTTGATGCTGTAAGGATCCTTGTTAGCGAACCCGTGCTGTCAATTACATATTCTGTCTTGATTTTGTCTACGTTCTTGCTGATACGGTTATTTTCCGCATCATAAGCGTAAGTTGTTCCGCCCGCTGAAATGAGTCTGTTTCTACAGTCGTACTTGAAGTCCGCCATTTTGCCGTTAAGCGGTCCGTAGATCATGTTTCCGTCAGCGTCGTACTTAACAGTTTCATCGTTGTACTTTACAAGCTGATTGTTTTCATTATAGACCATTTCGGCGCTGTTCAGGCCTGTTACGCCCATTGCGTTTGTTGTATCAATGTTTGTAATGTTGCCTGACTCATCATATGCATAATCACGCTGACAAATAACAACTTCGCCATTTACATCAGATTGTGAAATTAATCTGCCTGCTTTATCATATGTTCTTGTTTCAACACTGCCGTCAGGACGAGTTGTCTTTGTAAGTCTGCCGTTTCCATTATATTCGTATGATGTAATATTTTCGTCCCAGTCTGTTACAGTTTCAATGTTGCCGTTTTTATAATAGCTGTAGCGAACGATTTTGCCGCCGGGATATGTCAGAGTTACCAGATTACCAAGCTGATCATAAGAATAATCGATCGTATTTCCTCTGAAATCGGTATACTTTGTCACAAGATTCATCTCATTGTATTCACGTGTGATCGTACCGTTCTCATCGGTTACAGTAAGCACGTTTCCGTTGCCGTCATAGGTATAGGAAACCGTACCTATCTCATCTGTAAAGCTCTTTATCCAGCCGTTTTTGTAATAGGTGTAAGAAGTTTTCTGACCTCTTGCATTTTCAGCTTCTTTGAGTAAACCAACAGCGTTATAAGCATACTTATTTTGGCTTCCGAGAGCCGTTACAGACTCAATGATCCTGCCCATGCTGTCGTAGCTGTACTCGCTTCTGCCGCCATTCGGGTCGATCTGAGCTGTAATTCTGCCAACCTGATCGTACTCATATGAAGATGTTCCGTTTCCCGCATCAACAACACTTGTAAGACGTCCTGCCTTATCATATGAATAACCTGATTCTGCCTCACGAGCCGAATTTAGATTTTCAATTTTTTTGATAAGATTTCCTACGCTGTCATAATTATACTGAGTTTCGATTCCGAGTGCATCTGTTGTTGAAACAAGGTTGTTAAGCTCGTCATATGAATTGCTCTGAACTGCATTTCCGTAAGCGTCAAACAACTTTGTGACGTTTCCGGCTTCGTCATATTCCGTAATAAATTCGTTGTCTTCTTCATCAGTGTACTTATTTACTCGGCCTGCTGCATCGTACTCATAGAAAATACTTACATTCTCGCCGTTATGATTTGTCGTTACCTGAATCGGTAGTCCCTCATTATTGTAACTGAAGGTTATAACCTGACCTGACGGGAGTGTTATCTGCAAACAGTTTCCATTTGCATCATATCCATCACACGCCGTAATATTGCCGTTAGCATCCTTTACAGTAAGAATTCGACCATAAATATCATAAGTGTATTCAGTCTTATTTCCCTCTGCATCGGTCACTCTGATAACGTTTCCGTTTAAGTCATATTCTGTAATTGTTGAATTTCCCAAACCATCAGTAATTTTTGTAATTCTCCACGATTTATCATATTCATAGCTTTGAGTTGTTCCGTCTGCAAATGTAGTCTTTTTCAGCTTACCGTTTGGATAATACTCATTGGTTTGAATGCATTTTTCATCACCATTTACGGCAGTTATTGTTTTTACATTTCCAACTGCATCATATGTGTATTCGCTTATTTCACCCTCTCCGTTCACACTCTTGACGACGTGTCCGGCGGCATCATACACATTGCTCAAAATCGTATCATCGGGAGCTGTTTGAGAAGTAAGTCTGCCCTCATTGTCATAAGCAAATTTTGTAATCCCCTTTGCCGTTTCAAGCTGTGTTATGAGGTTATTTCCGTCGTATGTATAATTAACAGTATTGCCTCTGCGGTCGGTTACAGACGTTTTATTTCCTCTGCCGTCATAGGTGTACGAAATTGTTCCGTCAGATGTTGTTTCACTGATAATCCGATTAAGATTATCGTATTTGTACGCCGTTTTGTTTCCGTCACGATCCGTAACAGATGAAATATTACCGTTTGCGTCATATTCCGTGAGAATTTCATTTCCCAAAAAATCCGTAACCGAAGTCAATCGTCCATTTGTATACTTATAGAATTTTGTACCCAATCCCTCGATTGTTTCCGAAACGACCTGAGCATTATCGTTGTATACATACGACTTTTTAGCGCCTGAATTTTCGCTTATCGTTTCAAGAAGATTATCCAAATTGTAGGTATAAGTATTTTTTTCGCCGTTCGGACCTGTTACGCTTGTAATATTGCCATTCTTATCATATGTCATTTTTGTGACATAGCCGGACGGATCCTTAACGGACGTTACCCAATTATGATCATCATAAGTATATGAAGTTTTGTTTCCATGCGCGTCTGTTTCCGTTGTTAAATTGCCGTTTTTATCGTAAGAATAGCGTGTTACATTTCCGTTCTGATCGGTATATGATGTAACGTGACCAAGGCTATCGGAAACAAAAGTTACCTGATGCGAATTTTTATTTGTTTCAGCGTCATGAATGTTATTTCTGTCAGTCGCCGTTACGGTAAGACTTCCACCTTCTTCTCCCTCATAATAAAAATAAGTCAAAGGAGTGCTTTCGTTGCCGTCGTCCTGTTCGATCACTCTGCCGTATTCATCATATTTATTGATTACATACGGTCTTTCCTCGCCTTCAACAGTAGCGGAAATCAAACGATTATTTTCATCATAGCTGTAACAAACAGATTCGCCCATTACATTTGTGATTCTTGAAACAAGCTCGTTTTCATAAGCAATTACAGCTTTTCTGCCGTTTTCATCAGAAACAGACGTGATCAATCCAGAATTATTATAATTAAGAATCAATTTGGTTCCCGTTATAGTTTCAGTAATTGTTACACTGTTTTCTGAATGCTCGAATGTCACGGTTTTGCCGTTAGGATTAATTGTCTTTATAAGTTTTCCCGTTTCATCGAACACGTTTTTTGCTCCGCCTGGCGCAGTGAGAGTATATGTGCCATCATCGTCTCTGTACAGCTTAAATTCATCGGTTCCGGTACTTATTGGAATATAATTTTTGTAACCGGTATCATCGGATTCTTCAACTGCTATTTCACCATTAACGATCGTTCCGTCAACTTTTCTGATAACAGAATTTTCACTTATAAACGTTGCGTAATTCGTAGGATTCCAATGAACATTTATATAATTTCCGTCAATATCAAGATACGTTTCATAATCGTGACTCCAACCATATCCCAAATCTCCTTTAAATTCAGAATTTATGGAATTGTAATTCAGAGTAAACGGAAGTTCCGATTCACCCATAACAGCTATCGGAGTTATACTATCAATAAATCCGCCCATAGTCATATCAACAGGATCAGCCCATGTATCCGCTACGATTTCATGCTTAACGTTATACTTTGTTACATGGCTTGGAATAGGCGAAATATGCACCTTAACATTAGTAGTATCAGTCCATTCCTTAACAACGGAATCTATGAGCTTATAATAAACTTCTTCAGGATTTCCGGGAGCGGAAAATGTCGTTTTATACGTTCCGTAAACAACGTCTCCCGGCTCGAAAATTCCTACACGAATTGACTGACCGTTCGTTATTACAGGAATAGATTTGCACTCGTTTGCTTCGGATATCTGATAGCAGGCTCCCTTATCGACAAATTTTTCAGACGATCCATCAGGATAAATTACAGTTATATCCTGATCATAACCGGGATTCGTATATGCTCCGAATGATGTTCTCAGATTATAGAAAGTATCCGAACTCTCATTTTTGACCGCAAACTGTATATAGTAATCTTTGCCGATGTACGCTGCCGATTCGGGATAAACATAGATATTAATTCCGTCTCCCGCGCCTACCGTAAACGGCGTTTCCGTAGTGAAATTCGCCCTTACTGGGGCGCTGAAAGGCATAAGCGTTCCACTGAAATCAGCGTCAAGAGAATATTGACCTTTTTTATCTCCCTTAATTGCCCAACTTACGGTTTTCTTTTGACCTCCTGCAATATCATCCATGCTCTGCGTTAACGTCTGTTTTTTGGTTGTAGCCGCAAGCGAAAGTCCGTCCGGAAGATTTAGTTTTGCCGTACAGTTTTTAATAACAAATTCAGGTGAATTTGCATTGTTAATTACGCCCAAATCAACAGCATAAATATCTTTCATAAATGAAATAATTTCTGTTGTTCTGACATATGCAAGAATCGGTATATCTTCTTCGGTTTCTTCTGTTTGGTATATGATAGGCTTAATTTGTACATTGCTTCCGTCGCTGAGTTTTACCGAGCCGGATGAACCGCTTCCGATAAATCCGCCTCCGCCGTACCCGCCGCCTCCGAAGCCGCCGCCGTATCCTCCGCCGCCTCCAACGTAATGATACTCGATATACGTCGGGATCGGTTCCTGTGCAAAAGTCAATTCGATTGTAAACGTATAGCTGTGATAGTTGGCAGGATTGTTAAAATCGATTCCCGCTTCGATCATTTCCGCAAGACTCATGCGATGTACTTCAAGAATTCCTGTTACAAGCTCTCCGCTCTGCAATGTAATCTTCAATTTTTCATTGTCCATTGTGGAGCTTACGAAAACGTCTGCGCTTTCGGGAAGATACCCGTCTTTATATGCGGCTATTTTTTGATTTCCTAACGGAAGCGCAGCATTTACAATTCCGTTCGAATCAGTTCTGAAGCTTTTATTATTACTGTCATCACCCGAATACAGATATACATACGCTGATTTTAACGGCTTTCCACTGCTGTCAACAACTTCGACCTGAACATTTCCATAATTTGATTTTTCGTGAATTACTACGCTGATTTTGGTACTGTTGCTGTTTTCCGCAGCGTCCTCTACAGTAAGTTTTGCCTCATATGTTCCAGCTTCCTTGTAAATATATGTATTTCTTATTCCGTAAATTGTATCGCCGTTTCCGAGTTCCCACGTGAAATTCGTGATTCGTACATTATCTGTACAATCGGAACCGTCAAATGTTATTTCGTAGCCTGCAACACCGTAAAGCTGCTCGTCAACCGATATCTGCGGCTTGATTTCATCCACATCGCCGGGTCTGATATTAGCGCTTAATCCTTCACTTGAATTTCCTGTTTTATCGTATGCCGCTATTTTGTAGACATAGGTTTTATCGGGAGTAACGTCATTGTCAACGTACTCGTTTTCTCTTGTATCGCCAATACAAGAATACTTTTCCTCAGAATTCGCTTTTCTGTAAACACGATAGAAATCAAAATCCTTTTCCGTATTTTTGCTCCAGTTCAGATTCAATTTCCAGTTGCCCTGAGTCAATTCGATAACAGGTTTTTTAGGCGCGGTAAAGTCAAATGTAAATTCGGCAGTAAACGGATCGCTGGACAATCCACTTACATCGTATGCGACCGCTTTCAAGATATATTTATCTTCTTCAAATCCATCCGTTTTCCAATCGAACTCCTTGGATTGATATGAGGAATCCATTTTCAGAGATTTTATATCATGCCATATATTATTCGGATCATCTGCCTTTTTGTATGAGATTTCAACATGATCGAGTTTAAAGTTATCCGATGCAACGACTTCAATTTTGGGATCGGACGGTAAAACTGTTCCCGATGTATAATTGAATCCATGTACTTTGGGAGCGGCTATATCTTCTTCAGATTGCGTTATCGCACAATTTGATTCTTTGCTCTTGTTTCCAGCCGTGTCCACTGCAACAATTTTATATGTGTAAAATGTGCCGAAAGTTACATTGCTATCGTAGTAATCCTTCGTTAAGCAGTCGGCAATTTTGGAAAACTCGCTCTTATCTCCGTCGCATCTGTAAATTTCAAACGACTTAATATCATTATCAGAAACAGTCCATGTAAGATGTACGCTTCCGCTTCCTCCGTCTGCATTCAGATCAGTTATGGCATTGGGAGCTGTACGGTCAATCCTGAACTTATTTATGCAGACTTCTCCGGAATTTCCGGACGTATCGGTAACTTCCGCTTCAACATAAACCTCTCCTTCGGGCATTTCAGAAACATCAAATATATATGTGAAAGTTTCCGAAGCATTTTTCTTTTCAGCTGTAATTTCCTTTAGATCAGTCCACGTTTTTTCTTCCGAAGAATCATAGGAATATCTTAATTTCAAGCTGTCAATTCCGATATTGTCAGCACCTGTGACTGAAATATTTATTTTATCACTGAATGAGGACGAAGATGGTCTGAAAACGCTTATTCCCGGTTTTATGGCGTCAGATGTTGTTGTCAGCGTTATTTCGTCGGAATATTCGCCGATATTTCCAAGATTGTCATATCCTACTACTCTGAACGTATACGCTGTATCAGGCTTAAGACCTTCAACGTGCATACCGGTTATCTGAGAAGTAGTTCCGACCTCCTTAAAATCATTTTCTCCGATTTTCTTTTCAACGGCAAACCAGCCGAAATCGCTTTCAACTGCATCTTGCCAACGAATACTTACAAACGAAGAATTAGCCGTACAATTTTCTTCATCGATTATTATCTTGCTTATTCCTGTGTTGTCAACAGTGAAGTCCTTCACGGCAGCGTCTGATTTATTTTCATCTTGCGCAATTGCTTTTACTGTATATTCGCCGTCGGCAAGACTCGTTGTATCAAAGTTAAATGAGGCTTTACCGCTTTCAACATCCTTTTCTCCTAAATTGATCCATTCTTTAGAATCCTTTTCCTGATAATAAAAATGAATTTTTTCTACCGAAATATTGTCATGTGCTTCTGCTGTTATTTTCGTTATTTTATTGATTCGTGACTCGGCAGGAAGAATACATGAAATTATAGGCGGCATTTTATCTTCATCAACTGTAACGGAAGCATATTCGCTCATTTCGCTGTTAATGTCGTAGCTGCTTATTGATTCAATCTTATAAAAATAAGTTTCTCCAAACTTAACAGAACGATCCTGATACATTTCTGTGCTGCTGCCTGTGACCGTAAATAGATACTTGTATTCGCCGTTTTCTGAATCGGATCTGTAAATGTTATATCCAATACAATTTTTGCTGATTGAACTGCTCCAAGAAAGCAAAACTATTCCGTTATCTGTTGCGGCTATGAAATCTTCCGGAAGAAGAGGAGGCGCAGAATCGAGAGTGTATTCTACTTCTTTAGAATTTGCATTGCCGTCCGAGTCATATACTGTTGCACGAACAATATAACTTTTCTCCAAACCGTAGATATTCCATATGCATTTGGCACAAAGTGAATCGCTTGAATATTTTTCCTGATCCACAAGTTCATCGGTAATAGGAGTAAATTTATCACTTCCGCTTTTCTTATACTCAAATTTAACCTTGTTGCCTGTACTGTTTCCATTATCAGCAAATATGACCTGTATTTCCTTTGTTTTTCCCCCAATTATCGAGGCGTCTGCAGGAATTATCTGTTTAATAACAGGCATATCGGGACAGCCGCTGACAGAGTCGCAGAAGTTCGAAAAATTTCCGGCTGCGTCATATGCCTTGATCTGATACGAATACTGTTTACCGGCTTTCAATTCCGTGTCTTTATACAACGTTTTATCGGTAATATCAGCTATCTCGTCATTTCCACGGAATACTTTATATCCTGCAACTCCCACATTATCGGTAGACGCTGTCCATGAAATGGTTATACTCGAACCTGTTCTTGAACTTATTTTTAAGTTTTTAGGAGTCGAAGGGATCTCGGTATCCTTTGCCGTTGTGATTCTAAGCGAATCCGAAACTTCGGAATAATTCCAGCCCTCATCAATGGCATAAACAGTATATTCATATTCTGTTTCAGGCATAAGATGATTATCAGTATATGTTGTTTTGCCAGTAAGATGAATTTTCTCTTCGTTTCTGTGGATCTCATAACCCATAACCCCGTAGTTATCGGAGGAAGAACTCCATGAAAGTTTGGCGGAAGTCGAGCCAATATCAGAAACTTCTAAATCTTGAACTTTCGTGGGAGGAATTTCGTCCGTATAATCTTCTTCGAGTTTATTGTAAATGAGGTCGAACGATGCCTGTTTATTGGATGAATTCAGAACGACATATTTTGATTTCGGCTTTGTAATTCTCAGTATGTTGAATTTTGAATTTCCAGGTTCATAAAACTTAATAGTCTGAGTATAGTCTCTGCCGCCCGGTAATTTTTTGCTTGTCAGTACAGTTATGTGGTTATCTTTACAAACAAATCGACTGTTCTCTGTCTGAATAAAGTCGCCTTTGATGTCCAGAATTCCTTCTGTAAGCTCCCATGAAGAACAGTAATATGAATAATTATTAAAGTTTCCGCCGACAAGAACATAACTTTTTTCAACATCCATTTTAAAACAACTATACTTATTAAAAGTAAGATTATTTTTACAATCTACAGTTCCGCCCTCAACATATAGACCATTATTAACAGTTATATTATCTGCGGTAAGAACATTTCTGTTAACATGAATATAATTTAATGTTATACTTCCAACAGTAAGATCATGTTCTAACTTCTGATTTGAATCAGTGTTGCTTACATTAACTTTTCCACTGAAATGATAACCATCTATTTGCTCCAAACTTGAAATATACAAATATCCATTTCCTGATACTTTTCCGGATTTATCATATATTCTTCCATAAGTATATACATTTGTTTGGAAATTTATTGATTTGTCATTGTTTATTTCCAAATTGCAAAAACATGAGTTTGACGGCGTCTGAAATTCAATATTCTGCTTATTTTCTCCGGAAAACTTCACAGTATGATTTTCTGTTGAAACGAAATTTTCTGAATTCGCATCAGAACTTATCTGCTTGAAATTTCCGCCGATTTCCATAGTTCTGGCTGTTAATTTACCTCTATGATTTACCGTTGACTGCGTAACAAAATCGCCCTTTACAATCACAGAACATTCTTCACTCGTCATTTCAAGACTTCCGGTACTCTTTCCATAACTATACCTTTCAGTTTCATCCTCGGCAATATTTTCCTTTTCGGCTCTCGATTGGATTCTGTAATCTCCGTTTACCGTAAGCGTTCCTGTTCCAAGTTTTATCGTTCCGCCACCCTGAATGAGATTTCCTGTTATTGTCAGATTATGACCGTTTAGATCCAATACGCCTGCGCCAAGATAATAATCTCCGTCAATCCTCAGATCACCATCAAGTGTTTTACCATATTCAGTACATCCAGCAAAATCTATTTCACAATCATTCATCAGATTAATTTCATTTGCTAAAACAGCTTTTTTAGAATATGCACCTTCTCTACTTGTATTATTTATTTCAAGAATATTAAATCCATAATTGTTATTTTCAAAGTTTATCGTTTGCTTTTGTGTACCGCTTAAAATAATCTTTTGCTCTTGATTAGGACTAAAACCGTAACCCTCCGAAAAAAATCACCTTTTATCTCTATAGTACCCGCAATAGCATAATCATCCTTAAAATAGCCTCCGTTATGGATGAAATTACCATTCACTACGAGTAAGTCATTGGTATTTTTCATATAAAGATATGAAGAATCGTTCATAATAAAATTTTCACACGAAATTTCGCCCTTATTACAATTCAATTTGCCATATTTATTCAGTATCAGATTGCTATGAACAATAATTTTCTGTCCGTTTAAATTCAAAGTTCCACCGCTGATCGTAAGATTATTAACTTCTTTCATTCCATCAAGCGTAGTATCAGAAGTTATAGTCCAATCCTCATACTCATTTTCAGGTTCTGTTTTAGTTTCTTCATTATCATCAGCAATTTCATTAACTGTCGATTCAGTCTCTGTTTCTGCTTCAACTGTTTCATCACCGCTTTCAGTTTCAGCCGTTTCTACCTCTGCTTCGCTTACTTTAGACTGAACATCATCTCCCACAGCGTTTATCTGCGGAATAAGTGAAGCTCCATACTGTCCAATCATCTGAACAGAGATCGTAATCGCAATAATTTGACTTATGACTCTGTTAACTATCTTTTTCATCTGTTTTCCTCCACATTTAATTCTGTATTATTCCGTCCTTAACGATAGTAACTTTCGTTATATTTCCGTTGGCGTCATAGACATATTCAACATAATTTTCCTCATCATATACCACCTTTGTGACTCTGTTCAGGCTGTCATACTCATATCTTATGTTAGAATTATAGTCAACAGGCTGCGTTGTTGTTTCAGTTGCCGCCGATGAAGTCTCAGTTGTAACTTCTGTTATGATCGTTGTGGTTGTCTGGGATTCGTTTTCACTTTGTGTTGTAGACTCAATAAATGTCGTTGTCGTTTCGGAAGGCTTTGCTAGTTCAGGTTCATCCTCAGTAAAACCGAGTTCGGCTGCATTTATTTCTCTGCCATTAATTACAAAAGACTCGGAAACTATCTCTATTTCTCTTGCATAAATCCTGCCGTTAAGAACACCCGAACCATGAGTTGTCACCTTTCCGTTTGGCGCATAAACGATTCCATAATAATTCATTTTCTTTGTAAGATTAATTGAAATATCGCCGTTTGCCGAACCTATAACAGATTTTGCATTCTGATCATTTTGCAGCTTGTCCGCTGTAATATTTATGTTTCCTGTCGCTAAAAGATATGAATTTAATTCAAACACACCAGGTTTGCTTACGGCATGTCCAAGATCAGAATCAAATTCCGTACTATTGATATCGCTTACGAACTTCTCGGCATTTCCCACATTTGATAACAGATCGACAGGGAAATTAGCATATTCTACTGCTTTTATACTGCCTATTCTTTCGCTTCCGTTCGGCTGTTCATTTAGACTATTAGAGCGTGTTCACATAAAAACAGCATCAAAAATCATAGCAAGCATGATAACAGA
>ERZ773194.2317-NODE-2317-length-18349-cov-4.850224_pt1 | contig 18349 bp, 17 predicted proteins | sample MGYA00511240_ERZ773194 | MGnify/ENA primary metagenome ERZ773194 (study PRJEB29015, sample SAMEA2737774) | human gut metagenome | biome: human gut; feature: human-associated habitat; material: faeces | place: China | collected 2012 ... | reverse complement strand
AACCTCTGGATAACTATGACAATGTGGTCAAGTTCCTTCGCATTCTGCGGATGGAGGGCGGGCTGTGCATCGGCATGCGCAGCGTGTCGCTCTCGACCTGCGGCTTGGTTGAAAACATGCGGCGGTTTGCGCAGGAGGATCTGCCGGTTACGCTGTCGCTGTCGCTGCACGCGCCCAACGACGAGGTGCGCAAAAAGCTGATGCCCGTCGCCCGCAAATACGGCATGGACGACGTGCTGGACGCCTGCCGCTATTACATCGAAAAGACGGGGCGGCGCGTGATTTTTGAATACGCGCTGGTGCATGGCGTCAACGCCGACCCGGCGCAGGCGGTCGAGCTGGCGGGCAGACTGCGCGGCATGCAGTGCCACGTCAACCTGATTCCGCTCAACAGCGTGCCGGAGCGCGGCCTGACGGGCGTGACCGAGCGCGAGGTGGATGCGTTCAGGCATGCGCTCGAACAGAAGGGGATTTCCGTAACCCGCCGCCGCGAGATGGGCGACGACATCGAGGGCGCGTGCGGCCAGCTCCGCAGGCGCTATATCAAGGACAACAACCTGAACAGCGAAACCTGAAAACGACGGGAGTGAACGGCGTGGCGGCGACGATGCGCACCGATATCGGCAAAAAACGCAAACAGAATGAGGATGCGGCCTGGTTTGACGAAAAACGCGGCGTTTTTGTCGTCGCGGACGGCATGGGCGGCCATCTGGCGGGCGAAGTGGCCAGCGGGATGGCGATTGACGCGGTGCGCAAAATGGCCGCGCGGCACAAGAAGCCTTCCATCGACCAGATCAAAAAGACGGTGCTCGGCGCGCACGGGCGGATTTATCAGCGCGCGCAGGGGAACGCCGAATGTGCGGGCATGGGCACGACGCTCTCGATGCTGTGCCGCGGCGCGGGCTACATCTATATCGCGCATGTCGGCGACAGCCGCATCTATCGCCTGCGGGGCGGGCGCATGGAGCAGCTCACGCAGGATCATTCCCTCGTCGGCGAGCTGGTTCGAGCGGGCATTTTGACCGCGGAGGAAGCCAGAACGCACCCCCGGCGCAACATCATCACGCGCGCGCTCGGCACGGAGGGGGACAATACCCCCGATCTGCTGGCGGCGGATTTGCAGCCCGGCGACCGCTTTCTGCTCTGCACCGACGGCCTGACGGGCATGGTGCGCGACGACGAGATTGAAAGAACGCTCCTTGACAGCCAAACCGCCGACGAAGCGGCCGACCGCCTGATTCAAATGGCGCTGGACGCGGGCGGCAGCGACAACGTGACGCTGATTCTCTGTACCGGCGAGGAGGGCAAACCGTGGAAACAAGACTGATCGGCAAAATCATCAGCCGCCGTTTCCGCGTGGAGGATATCATCGGCCGGGGCGGCATGGCGATTGTGTATCGCGCGTTCGACCTCAAGACGCACCAGACGGTCGCCGTCAAGGTGCTGCGCGAGGAATACGCGGAGGATCCGGAATATAAGGAGCGCTTCAGGCGCGAGGGCGAGGTCTGCCGAAAGCTCAGCCACCCGAACGTCGTCAATCTGATCGACGCGGGCGAGGTCGGCGACGTATCCTATCTGGCGATGGAATACGTGGATGGGCAGACGCTCAAGGAGCTGATTAACCAGACCGGCGGCATCGCGCAGGAGGACGCGATTCGCTTCACGCTGCAAATTCTCGCGGCGCTGGGGCACGCGCATCAGCGCGGCATCATCCACCGGGATGTGAAGCCGCAGAACGTGATGGTCTCCCGCGCGGGGCAGGTCAAGGTCGGCGATTTCGGCATCGCGGGCATGGCAGACACCAAGACCCTGACCACGAACGGCAACGTGATGGGCTCGGTGCACTATTTTTCCCCGGAGCAGGCCAAGGGCATGAAGGCGACGGCGGCGAGCGATTTATATTCCGTCGGCGTGATTCTCTACGAAATGCTCTGCGGCCATGTACCGTTCGAGGGGGAGACGGCGGTTTCCGTCGCGATGATGCACCTGATGGAGCCGCCCAAGCCCATCGAGGAGCAGGCCAGGGTCAGCCCGGCGGTGGATAAGGCGCTCAAAAAGCTGCCGCAGGAGCGCTATCAGAACGCGGAGGCGATGGCGCGCGATTTGCGGCGGGCGCTCCGCCATCCGGACGGCGAATTTATGGAGCAGCGGCGGCCTGCGATTCTCGAAGAATCGCGCGAGGTGGCTGAAAAAATCCGCAGAAGGAAAAAGACCGGCGGCCTGCCCGCGCGGTTTTTGACGCTGTTCGTGCTGCTGGTGCTGGTCGCGCTCATCGGCGTGGCGGGGCTCAGGCTGTACCGCACGATGTTTGTGACGGCGCGCATGCCCGATCTCTTCGGGCTGGACGAGGCGACGGCGCAGCGCATGGTCAGCAACGCGGGCCTGACCCTGAAAACGGAATACGCATACAGCGATCAGGCGGAGGGATACGTCTTTGACCAAACCCCCGAGGCCAACGCCGAGGTGAGGCGGGGCGGAACGGTTACGGCCATGATCTCCGAGGGAACGGGGCTTCTGCTCATGCCGAGGCTCACGGGCATGGCGGTGGAGGACGCGGAAAACGTTCTGCTGCGCAGGGGCTTTCGCTGGGCTATGTGGAAACCGTGCCGAGCGAAAAACTGCGCGGCGTGGTGCTTGAGCAGAGCCCGGAGGCGGGGACGAACGCCGAACCGGGCGCGGTCGTCGCGCTGACGGTTTCCGGCGGGCGCGTCGTCGTGCCGGCGCTGGTCGGCCAGCGCGAGGAGGAGGCCGTCGAGCGGATGAACGCCATCGGCCTGACCTGCGGCGATATCGGCTATCAAAACGTGGAGACGGCGCGGCAGGACGGCGTGGTGCTCGCGCAATCCATCGACAAATTCACCGAGGTTCTGCCCGGCAGCGTGGTGAATATGACCGTCGGCCGATACGACAGGCGGCGCTACACGGCGGGCGTTACCGTGACGGTGGATGTGCCGCAGAGCGGCGTGACCGTCCGCGTGACGCTGGTGGATGAAAACGGGCAGGAAAGCGACATGTATGCCGCAACCTACAACGAAGAAGGGCGGCTTGAGCTGCACGTGACGCTCAGGAGCGAGACGAGCGGCGTTCGCACATGGCGGCTCTATCTGGATGGAAACTTCAAGAGCGAAGCGACGGCGGTTTTGCAGTAAAGGAGAACTATGACGGGAAGCATCCTGCGGGGAATCGGCAGTTTTTACACCGTGCTCAGCGACGAGGACGGACAGGAATACACCCTGCGCGCACAGAAAAAACTGCGTCATCAGAAGATGACGCCGATGGTCGGCGACCGCGTCTGCTTTACGCCCGGGCAGGGCGGGGAGGACGGCTGGCTGGAGGAGATCCTGCCGCGCAAAAGCATGATGGAGCGGCCGAGCGTCGCCAACGTCGATATGCTGATGCTGGTGGTCGCCAGCGTGCCGCAGCCGGACATGCTGCTGTGCGACAAGCTGATTCTGCGCGCGGAAAAGGGCGGCATGATTCCGGCGATCTGCGTCAACAAAATTGACTTGGGCGACGAGCTGGCCGAGCAGATTCGGCGCGAATACGTCGGCACGCAGCTCCGCGTGTTCAGCGTCAGCGCGCGCGAGGGAACGGGCGTTTCGCAGCTGAGGGACGCCATGCGCGGCAAGGTCACCTGTCTGGCGGGGCAATCCGCCGTGGGCAAAAGCTCGCTGCTCAACGCGCTTGTGGGCTACGACCGCGCCATCGTCACCGACCTTCCCGGCACGACGCGCGACACCGTGGAGGAGAAGGCGGTGGTCGGCGGCGTGCTGCTGCGGCTCATCGACACGGCGGGCATCCGCGAGACAGACGACGCCGTGGAGCGGCTCGGCGTGGAGCGCTCGCGCCGCGCGGTCGAGAGCGCCGATCTGGTGATCGTGGTAGCGGACGGCAGCCATACGCCGCTCACTGTGGAGCCAGACATTCTCGCGCTTGCCGCCCGAGCGCCGCATTGGATTCTGGCCATCAGCAAGGACGATCGAAACCCCGCCGTAAAGACCGCCGTTTGGAGACTGCCGGACGGCGCGCCTGCGCCGGAGCATCTGGTCTCCTTTAATTCCGTAATGCCCGGCGGGCTGGATGCGTTGATCGACACGATCGGAGACTGCTTTCCTGCCGGCGTTCCCGCGGGCGGCACGCTGCTCACCAACGCCCGGCAGGCCGAAGCCATCCGCCGTGCGCTCGAGAGCGTCCGTGCGGCGCACGAGGCGCTCACCGCCGGGCTGACGCCCGACGTGGTGCTCACCGAGGCCGAGGGTGCGCTTGACGCGCTCGGCGAGCTGACCGGCCGCACGGCGCGCGAGGACATGGTGACGCGCATTTTTGAACGCTTCTGCGTCGGAAAGTAAACGGAAAGCATTGTTTACAGAAAATGATTGATATTATCTTAACGTTCTGCTACAATACTGCCATTCTAAGGAAGAATCGACTCTATTCCCCAAAAGGGGCCGTTTGTCTGCGGCCCGGAAAGGAACGCCATGCGTGACTATATTATCATGACCGACAGCTGCTGCGACCTGAATCAGCAGGAGGTCGACGAGCTCGGGCTTACCGTTCTGCCGCTTTCCTTTACGATCGACGGCAAAACCTATCTCAACACGCCCGACCATGCCGAGATGTCCCCCGAGGAATTTTTCGCAAAGATCGCTGCGGGCGAGAACAGCACTACCGCCGCCGCCAATGTCGGTCAGTTCGACGAGGCGATGCGCAGGGCGCTCGACGCGGGCAAGGATATCCTGTGCATCTGCTTCTCCGGCGCACTGTCCACCACCTACCAGTCCGCCTGCATCGCGGCGGAGGACCTGAAAAGCGAGTACCCCGACGCGAAGATCCTCGTCATCGACTCCCTCTCCGCCTCGCGCGGACAGGGAATGCTGCTCTACCGCACGGTACAGGAGCGCCGGAGGAGCAGCCCCGACATCGAGACGCTGGCGGCATATGTGAGGAGCATCCTCCAGACCCAATGCCACTGGTTCATCGTGGACGATCTCAACCACCTCAAGCGCGGCGGCCGCGTGAGCGCCACGGCGGCCTTCGTCGGCACGATGCTGGGCATCAAGCCCGTCATGCACACCGACAGCGAGGGCAGGCTCATTCCCATGAGCAAGGCGCGCGGCACCAAGGCTGCGCTCAAGGCGCTGGTCGACAAGGTGGAGGAGCTGGGCGTCGAGCCGGACAAGAACCAGCCCTTGTTCATCTGCCACGCCAACTGCCCCGACTCCGTGGCGTATGTCAAGGAGCTGCTGGAGGAGCGCTTCGGCGTGACGGACGTCCGCGCGGACTTCATCGGCCCCGTGATCGGCGCGCACACCGGCTGCGGCACGCTGGGGCTGTTCTTCGTGGGGACGCAGCGATGAAGTGGCTGGAGCTGCATATCGACACCGCCCGCGCCGGTCTGGAGCCGGTCAGCGAGCTGCTGCGCGAGCAGGGCGTCGAGGGCCTTGTCATCGACGACGAGGCGGACTTCAAGGATTTTCTCGAAAACAACCACCAGTATTGGGACTATGTGGACGACGAGCTGCTGGCGGAGAAGCACGGCAAATGCCGCGTGACCTTCTACCTCGAAGAAAGCGAGAGCGGTTTTTCCACGCTGGCGCAGGTGCGCATCGCGCTCTCGGCGCTCAAGAAGCAGCATCCCGAATACGCGCCGCTGCTCCTCACGATGGAAAACGTGGAGGACGCCGACTGGGAGAACAACTGGAAGCAGTTCTATAAGCCCATGGAGATCGGCGAGCGCCTGCTGGTCATTCCCGAGTGGGAGCAGGCGAAGCCGACGGAGCGCGTGAAGCTCATCCTGAATCCCGGGCTGACCTTCGGCACGGGCAGCCACGCGACCACACGCCTGTGCCTTCAGGCGCTCGAAAAGCACATCCGCGGCGGTGAAAAGGTGCTCGACCTCGGCTGCGGCAGCGGCATCCTCTCCATCGCGGCGCTGCTGCTGGGCGCGCGGGACGCCTTCGCCTGCGACATCGATGATAAGTGCGTGGGCGTCGCCTACGAGAATGCCGCGCTAAACGGCATCGGGCGGGAGCACTACACCGTCCGCGCGGGCGATGTGCTCAGCGACAAAAGGCTCGCGCGCGAGTTCGGCGGAGACTATGATATCGTCGTGGCGAACATCGTGGCGGACGTCATCATCGCGCTCGCACCGCAGGTGCGGCCGCTGCTGAAAAAGGGCGGGCTGTTCCTCTGCTCGGGCATCATCGACGACCGCGCGGTCGAGGTCGCGGACGCGCTGCGTCTTGCGGGCTGGGCGATCATGGAGGCCCGCGAGAGCGAGGGCTGGTTCTCATATTTGTGCCAATAACAGCATAGCAAAAGGGGAGCGTTCTCTGCCATAGAGAACGCTCCCCGTGTTTGGTGCCGTATCGCGTGCAATTTATTTCCTGATTTTTTGCAGCATCCTTGTGAATTCATCCGGCAGGGGACAGGAAAGCTCCACGACCTCGTGCGTGCGCGGATGGAGAAAGCGCAGGCCGACCGCGTGCAGGCATTGCCCCGTCAGGCCGGGGACCTCCTTCTTTGCGCCGTACACCGTGTCGCCGAGAATGGGATGCCCGATGTAGGCCATGTGGACGCGGATCTGGTGCGTGCGTCCCGTTTCGAGCCGGCAGCGGACGTGGGTATAGCCCGGATAGCGGGCGATGACCTCCCAATGCGTGACCGCCTCGCGTCCACCGGCGACCACCGCCATGCGCTTGCGGTCGGTCGGGTGGCGCGCGATGGGCGCGTCCACCGTGCCGCGGTCCTCGCGCAGAGCGCCTGCAACGATGCACTCATAGGTGCGCGCGAGCGTGTGGTCGGCGAGCTGTGCGGAGAGGTACTGGTGCGCCGCGTCGTTCTTCGCCGCGATGATGAGACCGCTCGTGTCGCGGTCGATGCGGTGGACGATGCCCGGGCGCAGCGCGCCGCCGACGCCCGAGAGCGTTCCCGCGCAATGGTACAGCAGCGCGTTGACGAGCGTGCCGTCCGGGTGCCCCGGCGCGGGGTGGACGACCATGCCGCTGGGCTTGTTGACCACGATCACGTCCGCGTCCTCGTACACCACGTCGAGCGGAATGTCCTGCGGCACGGCCTCGACCGGCTCCGGCTCGGGCAGCGTCACGGCGATGTCCTCGCCGCCCGCGAGCTTATAGCTTTTGCTGACGGCTCTCCCGTTCACCGCGACCTCGCCGCTCTCGATGAGCCGCGTCGCCTGCGAGCGGGTCAAGCCGTCAAGGCTCGACGCAAGAAATGCGTCGAGCCTTTGATTTTTGCTTTCTTCACTTGCCCTGAGCAGGATCGGTTCCATGGCCCTTCTCCCAATTCTTCGCGTCGGTGTTCGGGTAGATCCAAATGTAGTAAACGAGTGCCGCGATGGTGCCGCAGACCACAAAGCAGTCCGCAACGTTGAAAACCGGAAACTCGATGAACGTGCAGTCGAGCATATCCACCACATAGCCGAGGCGAACGCGGTCAATAAGATTTCCCACGCCGCCGCCGATCACGGCGGTCAGCGACCACACGCCGAGCGGGTGCCGCACGATCCGCGCGAGCAGCCATGCGAGCGCGAGCATCCCCACGCCCGTCACGCCGATGAGCAGCCAGCGCTCGCCGGAAAAGCTCGACCATGCCGCGCCGAAATTGCGCACATAGTGCAGCCGCAGCAGCCGCGGGAGAAACTCCGCGCTCTCGCCCACGGCGAAATGGGTCACGATATAGGCCTTCACCCACTGGTCCAGCGCGACGATGGCCGCGATAGCCAAAGGGCAGAGCCACAGCGAACGCTTCTTCACGGCTGCGGCACCTCGCTGTCGTCATTGGGATAGACGAGCACCCACTCCGCGTCCGCGGGGGCAAGTGCGAGCGTTTCCACCTGCGCCTGCCTCATGCCGAGGCCCTCCGGCAGGTCGCGCAGCGCGGCGATAGGGGCATAGTAAAAGCCCGCGTCGCCGTCCTTCACGCCGCCGCTTGAGAGCACATAGTCCGTCGCGCCCGCGCCGTACAGCTCAAACATCGGCAGGCCGTAGTCGGCTGCCAGAAATTTACCCTCTCTTCCGCTCTCGCCGATGGGAGCGGTCTCGCAGTAGTATTCTGCCTCTGGGCTGCCGTTTTCCAAGTCAGCGGGTGCGTTTGCGGTCTTGAACCCGTCCGCCGCCGCGCCGCCAAGCTGGCGGTCATAATACGGACTGGACTGCACCGTTTCACAGCGCTGCTCGGGATATTCCACCTCGGCGTCCGTATCGGGCAGCGGATCGCTGGGCGGCGCCGCCATCGAAAACATCGCCTGATCCTCCTGTGCGGCAGGCGCGGCAGGCGCAGCGTCGTTTGCTTCCTGCTTCATCGCCGTTCGCGGGATCGTTACCGCCGCCGCGAGTACGACGATCGCCGCGCAGGCCGCCATCGGCATCCACCGCCGCCACGTGCTCCGCTTTTTCACCTGCGGCTTTGCTGCCGCCTTTTCCGCGCGCACCGCCGCCATCACGCCCTCCGTGAAGCCTGCGGGCACGTCCTCGTCCTCCAGCTCGCCGAGGGCGGCGTGCAGGGCCGTCAGCTCGCCGAGCAGCCTTCTGCATTTCTCGCATTCGCTCACATGAGCGAGCACCTCCGCACGCTCCTCCTCCGTCAGCTCTCCGTCAACAAAGGCCGAGAGCAGCGGCGCAAATTCTTCACATTCCTTCATATTGCGTTCCTCTCCCCTCCGACAGTCTGATTACATTCTGTAACCTTTGACGCTGGCTTTTCAAAAAAGTTCCCGTCTGCCGCCAAATAATTTCGCAGCAGCAGCCGCGCGCGGTTGATGCGGCTCTTCACCGTGCCGAGCTCCAGCTCCGTGACCTCGCAGATCTCCGCATAGCTGAGCTGATGCAGCTCGCGCAGCACGAGCACGCGCCGGTAATCCTCCGGCAGCGCGGCAAGCCCCTCGCGCACCAGCCGCTGCGTCTCCCGACCCTCGACGTGCTCCTCCGGCGTGGGCGCACGGTCGCGCACCTCAAGGTGTACGTCCTCGTCGTCGAGCGATATGCCGTCCACCGTGCGCTTGTTGCGCCGCAGCAGGTCAATGCAGGCGTTGCTCGCCAGACGGTAGAGCCAGGTGGACAGCGCCGCATCCTCGCGGAAGCCCTCCAGTCCGCGCCAAAGGGCGAGGAAGGTATCCTGCGCGGCCTCCGCCGCGTCCTCGCTGCTGCCGCACATACGCAGGCAGAGGTTGTATATTTTTTTCTCATGCAGCCGGACGAGCTGTTCAAAGGCTGCCTCGTCGCCGCCCCGCGCGGCTTGGATCAGTTCACTTTCGTTCATGTCCGCTCCGTGTGTTCAGTCGCTCAGATCGCGCTTGATGCCCGCCGTGACGCGGTAAAGATCCTCAAGCGTCTCCATGTGGTTGATCTGGTCTTTATAGTAGTTGGCGTATTTCACGCCCTTGAGATACCAGCAGTAGTGCCGCCGCGCCTCGAGCAGCGCGACCTTTTCATTGCGGAATTCCGCGCTGCGCTCGATCTGGCGCACCAGCGCGTCGCAGCGCTCGGCAAGCGGCGGCAGCGGCGGGATCGGCTCGCCCGCGAGCGCGGCTCTGCACTGCTGAAAGAGCCACGGATTGCCGAAGCAGCCGCGCCCGATCATCACCGCATCCGCGCCGGTGAGCTTCAAGGCTTTTATCGCATTTTCCGGAGTAAAAACATCGCCGTTGGCGATAACGGGGATCTTCACCGCTTCCTTGACCGCGCGGATGGTCGACCAGTCTGCCTGCCCGCCGTACATCTGCACGCGGGTGCGCCCGTGGACGGTGATGCCCGCGACGCCGACGCTCTCGAGCAGCACGGCCAGCTCCGGCGCGTTGATGCTGCCCTTGTCCCAGCCGCGGCGCATCTTCACCGTGACCGGAACCTTTACCGCCTTGACCACCGCCTCGGCGATGCGCGCCGCCTTTTCGGGGTCGCGCATCAGCGCCGAGCCGTCGCCGTTGTTGACGACCTTGCCGACCGGACAGCCCATGTTGATGTCCAGAATGTCCGCGCCGCTCGCCTCAATAGCGATCTGCGCGGCCTCGGCCATGCAGACCGGGTCGCTGCCGAAGATCTGGGCCTGCATCGGATGCTCGCCCGGAAAGGGCGCGAGCAGTGTGCGGCTCTTTTTATCCTGATAGCACAGCGCCTTCGAGCTCACGAGCTCCGTGCACGTCAGCCCCGCGCCGAGGGACGCGCACAGCTCGCGGAAGGCCGCGTCGGTCACGCCCGCCATCGGCGCGAGCGCGAGCTGCGAGTTGATCTCCACTGTACCGATGCGCATGGACGTTCCCTCCTTCTCCATGTTTCATAGAAGAAAATTATACCACAGCTTTCCCAAAAGCGGAAGTCCTTATTTTTGCGCGGCAAAACGCGGCAAAAAAGGGCGGCTCCGAAGAGCCGCCCCGGTATGTCGTATGCTGTTTTGCTCAGGCTGCGTCGCGGCTCTCGCCGGAATAGCTGCTGCCGTAGTAGCCGTTGCCGAAGAAGCTATTGAAGAAATCCCAAGGATTGTAGTAATAGCCGCCGTTTCCGCCGCTATTGCCGCCCTGTTGCTGCTGGCTGTTGTCCTGCGCCGTCTCCTGCGTCTGAGGAGCGGCGTCGAAGGTCAGCTCGACGGTCTGCGTCTTACCCTCGCGGTAGATGGTGAAGGTCGCGGTGTCGCCCGCGCTGTAGCTCTTCTTCGCCGCGACGAGGTCCTCATAGCTCGTGATGGTCTTGTCGTCGATCTTGGTGATGACATCGCCCATCTTGAGGCCAGCCTTTTCCGCGGCGCTGCCCGGCTCGACCGAGCAGACAAACACGCCCTGCGTGACATCGTAGCGGAACTGCTGCGCTATCTGTGCGTTCATGGTCTGGGGAGTGATGCCGATGTATGCCTTGTTGGTCACATAGCCGTTGGTCATAATGTCCTTGACCATGGCGAGCACATCGTCGATGGGGATGGCGAAGCCGATGCCCTCAACGGTGGTGTTGGAGTAGCTCGAATACTTCGCGGACACGATGCCGATGACCTCGCCGTAGCTGTTGAAGAGCGGGCCGCCGGAGTTGCCGGGGTTGATGGAGCAATCGACCTGGATCATGTTGAAGGGCTTGCCGTCCACATTGATCGCGCGGTTCACGCAGGAGACGATGCCCTGCGACATCGAGAAGGTCAGCTCGCCGAGCGGGTTGCCGACCGCGGCGACCGTCTCGCCGATCTGCACGCTGCCGGACTTTCCGATCACGACCGGCTGGAAATTCGTGCCCTCGACCTTGATGACGGCGATGTCGTAATCCTTGTCGCCGCCGATGACGGCGGCATCATAGGTCGTGCCGTCGTAGGCCGTGACCTTGACGGTGCTCGCACCCTCGATGACGTGATAGTTGGTGAGGATGTAGCCGTCCTTGGTGATGAAAAAGCCGCTGCCGCTGGCGGCGGACTCTGTCGTGCGGCCGAAGACATTCGTTGTGGTGGACACGTTGATGCTCACGACGCTGTTGACGTTGGCGGCGTAGACCTCCGGCATGGTGAGCTGCTGCTTGCCGTCCACCTTGACCTGCCGGACCTCGGCGACCTGACGGTCGGAGACCTCGATCTGCGTCGAGCCGTGCGCGGAGGTAATGGCGTGTTGCGTGATGCCCGCGCCCGCCGCGCCGCCGATGAGCGCGCAGGCGAGCGCCAGCGCGGCGATCTTCAGCCCCAGCCGATTCTTCTTCGGTTTCTTTTCCTCCCAGGGGTCTGCCTTTGCCGCGGTGTTCGGCACCTCGGTGTAGTCCACGTCGCGGACATTCTCCACCTTGTCGCCCTTGCGGTAGCTGTAATGGTACAGGTTGTTTTCGTCTTCGTAATACATAGATAAGCCTCCTTGCCGTGAAGCGTTTATTTTTCTTTTGATGCTACCGATGATACCCCCTGTTTATGTCCATTTCGTGAAGCCGGAACGAATTTTTTTGAACTTTTTTTGAATAGGCCATAAAGAAATCCTGAAGAATGGCCGAATTGGAAAAAATAGCTTGCGCGGGACATTCGGATATACTACAATAAAGCCGATTTCCCGATGCGAAAGGAGCGCTGCCATGCTGAAGATCGAAGGGCTGAAGCTCGCCCCGGGCGAGAGCGAGGCGTTATTATACGAACGCGCCGCGGCGGCGCTGCGTGTCAAAGCGCCCCTCCATACGCTGCACATTCTCCGCCGCAGCATCGACGCGCGCGACGGCGTGACGTTTATTTATACCGTTTCCGCCGCGCTCGAGAACGAGGAAAGAGTGCTGCGCCGCGCGAGGAACAAAAGCGTCAGCGTCTACGCGCCCGCCTTTTACGAGCTGCCGCCGATGATCGCCCCTCCCGCCGTGCGCCCCGTGGTGATCGGCGCGGGCCCGGCGGGACTGTTCGCGGCGCTGGTGCTCGCCCGCTGCGGCGCGCGGCCCATCCTGCTCGAGCGCGGCGAATGCGTCGAGCGGAGACGGCGCGATGTCGAGCGCTTCTGGGCAACGGGCGAGCTGAACGAGCGCTCGAACGTCCAGTTCGGCGAGGGCGGCGCGGGCACGTTTTCCGACGGCAAGCTCAACACCGGCACGAAGGACGTCCGCCACCGCTATATTTTAGAGGAGTTCGCCGCGTTCGGCGCGAGCGAGGATATCCTCATCGACGCCAAGCCGCACATCGGCACCGACCGGCTGTATATCGTGCTGCAAAATCTGCGGCAGGAGCTGCTTTCCCTCGGCGCGGAGGTGCGCTTCAACCATCAGGTCACCGGACTGGAGCAGAGGGGCGGACGGCTCGCCGCGCTGCGGGTCACGTCTCCCGACGGAACGTATACGCTCCCCGCGGAGCACGCGGTGCTCGCGGTCGGCCACAGCGCGCGCGACACCTTCGCCATGCTGCGTGATGCGGGCATCCCGATGGAGCCGAAGCCCTTTGCCGTGGGTGTGCGCATCGAGCACCGCCAGAGTGATATGGACGCGCAGCAGTATAAGCAGTACGCGGGCCACCCCTCGCTGCCGCCGACCTCGTATAAGCTCTCAGCCCACACGGCGGCGGGGCGCGGCGTGTTCTCGTTCTGCGTCTGCCCCGGCGGACAGGTCGTCGCCGCGGCAAGCGAAGCGGGCCGCGTGGTCACGAACGGCATGAGCGAGCTGGCGCGCGACGGCGAAAACATCAACGGCGGGCTGCTCGTCTCCGTTACGCCGGAGGACTTCGGCGGCACGGACGTGCTCGCGGGCGTCGCCTTTCAGCGACGGCTGGAGGAGGCCGCCTACGCCCTCGGCGGCGGGGGCTATGCCGCTCCCGCACAGACGGTCGGCGATTTCCTCGCGCACCGTCCGTCGATCGGGCCGGGGAGGGTCACACCGACCTACCGCCCCGCCGTGCGCTGGTGCGACCTGCACGATTGCCTGCCGCCGTTCGTCTGCGCGGCGCTGGAGGAGGCGCTGCCGCTGCTGGAGAAAAAGCTGCACGGCTTTGCCGCGCCCGACGCGGTGCTCACCGCGGTCGAGACGCGCTCCAGCTCCCCCGTGCGCATCGTGCGCGACGATACCTATCAAACCGCTCTGCGCGGGCTCTATCCCTGCGGCGAGGGCGCCGGCTATGCCGGCGGCATTCTCTCCGCCGCGGCGGACGGAATGCGCTGCGCGGAACAAATTATAAAGGAGATCACTCAGCATGGCTAAAAAGATCGGCATCATCATCGACTTTCTCAACGACAAATACGAGCGTCAGCTCAACGCGGCGGCAGCCAAATACGGCTATGAGATCGAGTATTTCCCCTCGTCCGCTGAAGCGGTCGGCAGGGTGGACGACTGTGAGATCCTCTACGGGCACTGCTCGCAGAAGGTCATCCGCAGCGCGAAAAGCCTCAAGTGGTATTGCTGCTGCTGGGCGGGTGTGGACCACTTCTGCGACGAGAGCCTGTACCAGAATCCCGACTGTCGGCTCACCAACTCCTCCGGCGCCTACGGCACCACCATCTCCGAGCATCTCATCATGGTCTGCCTGATGCTGCTGCGCCGCCAGATGGAGTATACCGAGATCATCCGCGCGGGCGGCTGGGAAACGCTCCCCGGCGGTATCCGCTCGCTGCATGGCGCGCGCATCACTGTGCTCGGCACGGGCGACATCGGCACGGAGTTTGCCCGCCGCGCGCAGGCCTTCCATCCCGCGTGCATCACCGGCGTGCGCCGCACGGTCAGATCCTCCGACCCAGCGTTCACCTCCATCCATGCCATCGCGGAGCTGGACAGCGTCCTGCCCGAAACGGATATCCTTGTCATGGCGCTGCCCTCCACGGCGGAGACCGTGGGCATCCTCTCGCGCGAGCGCATCGCGCTGCTGCCCGACAGCGCCTTCGTCGTGAACGTCGGCCGCGGCACCGCCATCGACCAGGAGGCGCTCTGCGACGCGCTCAACACCGGGCAGCTCGCCGGCGCGGCGCTCGACGTGGTCGTGCCTGAGCCGCTGCCCGCCGACCACCCGCTGCGCCGCGCGAAAAATCTGCTGCTCACGCCGCACGTCGCGGGCAACATGACGCTCGGCTACACCTGCGACAAGAGCGTGCAGATGTTCTGCGACGATCTGGAAAACTATGCCGCGGGCCGTCCGCTTGCGCATCTGGTCGACCGGAAGAGAGGCTATTAAAAATGGGTTTCTCCCTCAAGACGGTCCTGCTGCGGCTGGTGCAGGGCTTCATCATCGGCGCGGGCGGCATCCTGCCGGGCATCTCCGGCGGCGTGCTGTCGGTCATCTTCGGCATCTACCGGCCGGTGATGGAGGTGCTCGCCCACCCGCTCAATGGGCTGCGCCGCCATCTTTCCCTCCTGCTGCCGGTCGGCGCCGGCGCGATCCTCGGCTTCCTGTGCGGCGGCGGGCTGATCCTTGTGCTGTTCGACCGCTCGGAAAAGCTCGCGACCTGCCTGTTCATCGGCCTCATCCTCGGCACGCTCCCGAGCCTGTGGGCCGAGGCGGGCGCGCAGGGGCGCGGACGCGGCGCGTACCTTTCCTGCGCGGCCAGCTTTCTTGCCCTCTCCGCCGTTTTGCTCTACGCGCAGCACGGCGCGTTCTACACGATGCGCCCGGGCTTCCTCGGCTTTCTCTTCTGCGGCCTGCTCTGGGGCCTGAGCCTGATCGTGCCGGGCATGACGTCCTCCTCCATCCTGATGGCGGTCGGGCTGTTCACGCCGATGGCCGAGGGCTTCGCAAGGCTCGACATGGCGGTGATCCTGCCGTGGCTGCTCGGCATGGCGCTCATCGTGCTGACGCTCGCGCGCGTGGTGAACTGGTGCTTCCAGACGCACTACCCGCTTTTCTACCACGCCGTGTTCGGCATCGTGCTGGCCTCGACGGTCGTTATCATCCCGCTGCATTACGACGGCGCGCGCGACGCGCTTTTGTGCCTGCTTGCCGCCGCGCTCGGCGCGCTCGCAGCCTATCTCAGCGCGAAGCTACAGCCGAAGGAGGATGCATAAGAACATAAAAAGTCGGCAGGAACCGTATGGCTCCTGCCGACTTCCTTGTTATCCTCTCTTCCTCCTTCGATACAGCCGCGCGAAGCGGCGCAGCAGCTCGTCATAGAGAAAGAGCAGCACCGCGCCGAGCGCAAAGGTCGCCGCGATGAGCCACGGGGCGGTCGCCGCCAGCTCCGCCGTCACCGCGTCGAGCCGGAACACAAAGACGAGCAGCGCGTACATCGCGCCGACGGCGAGGACGTACAGCCCGAGCTTCGTGAGAAAGCGCAGCGCGCGGCTGCCGATCGCGTCGAGACTCGGCTGCACGAGCGGGTAATAGCCCAGAAAGCAGAAGAGCAGCGCGGATTCCTTGTCCGGCCCAAGCAGCAATCCCAAAATGGCGGCGGCGAAAAAGCAGCACCATTGATAGCTCGCGCGGCACTCCTCGCGCACGGGCAGCAGGCAGGCGGACGCGAGCAGGGGACAGGCGTAGAGCGCCAGCGGCAGCACGCCGCCGAGGAACAGGAACAGCACCGCCAGTGCACCGAGCACGCTCGCGAGCGCCAGCTCCCTCGTCTGTTGTCTCATGGGAACTCCTCCTTACGGAAAAGCGCCGCCTGCGGGCGGCGCTTTCGGTTTATTCGTGGTCGGGCGTTTCCGCGCCGTCACCGGCGGGAGCGTCCTGCGCAGGGGTCTCCTCCGCGGGCGATTCCGCGTTCTTGCCGTTCTCCGCGTCGGATGCGGCGGACTCGTCCGGTGCTTCGCCGTCCAGCGGCGGCATCTCGATCTTCTCGCTCGTCATGGAAATGTGACGCGCGGGCGCTTCGATGGTGCTCGGCACGGAGGGACGGAAGTCGCTGTCGCTCCTGCGCGTGGAGGCGTAGGCGTCCTCCACCGTCGCGGGATCGCGGCCCTCGAGGATGGCGACCATCTCGCCGCCGGTGATCGTCTCTTTCTCCAAAAGATAGGCGACGACCTTGTGCATATCGTCGATATTCTCCTCGATGACCTTCACCGCGTCGGCGTAGCACTTCTCCAGAATTTCCTTGACGGCCTTATCCATCACGGCGGCGGTCTCCTGCGCACAGTCGAGACCGTAGCCGCCGTCGAGATACTGGCTGCGCACGGAGCCGAGCGCCATCATGCCGAACTCGTCGCTCATGCCGTACATGGCGACCATGTTGCGCGCGATGTTCGTGGCCTCCTGAATGTCCTGAGAGGCGCCGTTGGTCATCGTGTGCATGATGACCTCCTCGGCGGCACGGCCGCCCATGGAGACGGCGATCTTCGCCATCAGCTCGTCGCGGGTGCGCAGATTCGTCTTGTCCTCCTCGGGCATGAGGAGCGTGTAGCCGAGGCTCCCCTCGGTATGGGGCACAATGGTGATCTTCTGCACGGGCTCGGCGTTCTTCTGCCTGTAGGCGACCATCGCGTGGCCGACCTCGTGGTAGGCGACGAGCTTCTTTTCAAACTCGGTGAGCACGCTGTTCTTCTTCTCGCTGCCCGCGATGACGAACTCGAACGCGGCGAGCATATCCTCCTGCGTGACGAGCTTGCGGCCCTTGCGCACGGCGCGCAGAGCTGCCTCATTCACGATGTTGGCAAGGTCCGCGCCGACGCAGCCGGCGGTCGCGAGTGCGACCTTCTTGAGATCGACGTCCTCACCGAGCTTGATGTTGCGGGTGTGGACCTCGAGCGTGGCGATGCGGCCCGCGAGGTTCGGGCGGTCGATGGTGATGCGGCGGTCGAAGCGGCCCGGGCGCAGCAGCGCCTGATCGAGCACCTCGGGGCGGTTGGTGGCCGCGAGGACGATGATGCCCTTGCCGGGGTCGAAGCCGTCCATCTCGGCGAGCAGCTGGTTGAGCGTCTGCTCACGCTCGTCGTTGCCGCCGAAGCGCGTGTCGCGCGTCTTGCCGATGGCGTCGATCTCGTCGATGAAGATGATGCAGGGCGCTACCTTCGAGGCCTCGGCAAAGAGGTCGCGCACGCGGCTCGCGCCGACGCCCACGAACATCTCCACAAAGCCGGAGCCGGAGATGGAGAAGAAAGGCACGTTCGCTTCACCCGCGACCGCCTTGGCGAGCAGCGTTTTGCCCGTGCCCGGAGGGCCGACGAGCAGCGCGCCCTTCGGCAGCTTCGCGCCGATGGCGGCGTATTTCTGCGGATTGTGCAAAAAGTCAATGATCTCGACGAGCGATTCCTTTGCCTCGTCCTCGCCGGCCACATCCGCGAACGTCACGCCGGTCTGCTTCTCCATGTAGACCTTCGCCTTGCTCTCGCCGATCCCGCCGAGTCCGCCCATGCCGCCCATGCGCTTCGACATCGAGCGCATCAGCAGCGAGAACAGGCCGTACATGATGATCACCGGCAGCAGCCAGGTGACGACGAAGCTGACGATCGGACTGGTTTCTTCCGGCAGCTCGCGGTTGTACTTCACACCCTTCTCGTCGAGCTTGTCTGTCAGCGCCGTCGTGTCCTGATTCGGAATCAGGCCCGTGTAGTAGAGCTTTTTCGCCGCGCCGCTGCTGTCCGTGTCGGATTTCTTTGCGTACACCACGCGGTCGTCGCTCTGGAACTCCAGCTCGCTGATCTCACCGTTATCCAGCATCGTCAAAAACTCGTCGTACCGGACCTCGGTCAGATAGGACTTGGAGATCGACGTGTAGAGCGTGTTGATCAGCAGCGTCGCGATCAGCGCCGCCAACACCAGAAACAGGATTCTCCGGCCTTTGATATCATTCTCATTGTTGTTATTGCCGTTGGGCCGCTGATCGTTCTTTTTGGGATCGTTGCTCATGGAGCCACCTTCCTTCCATCTCGTGGGAGCCTTATTGTGCCTGTATCTTACCACACCATGCCGCCCTTTACAAGAACAGGCAAAAAAACAGAGCGTAAATTTTCTGTGAATTTCAGAAAGAATTAAGATCTGAATTTCCAAACTTTCC
>ERZ773194.2306-NODE-2306-length-18389-cov-5.355951_pt1 | contig 18389 bp, 20 predicted proteins | sample MGYA00511240_ERZ773194 | MGnify/ENA primary metagenome ERZ773194 (study PRJEB29015, sample SAMEA2737774) | human gut metagenome | biome: human gut; feature: human-associated habitat; material: faeces | place: China | collected 2012 ... | reverse complement strand
TATAAAATATCGCGATAAAAAGCAGCGGCAGCCATGGAAGACGGCTGCCGCTGTGTTTTACCGCTGTTCGTTTATATAGATGTTTGCCTTGCTCTGGATGAGCTTTGCGACCTCCTCGGCGCTCTTCTGACCGGAGAAGTACGCCGCGGCCTGCTCGGTCACAATGTCCACGATGCTCATGTCATAGTTCATAAGCTTGGTGGTGTCGGCTATCGCCTGACGCAGCTGGTCGGCCTGCTCCTGAGTGGTGGCGTATATCGTATAGGTATTGACGCCGTCGGAGATCATGCCCTTGGAGACGGGGATGCGCTCGCCGTTTTCGTCGAGCATGTAGTTGCCGTTCGGGTCCTTCTCGTACTCGACGACCATGGAGTCGGCAAGCTGCTTTTCAAAGACATTCATGTTCGTCGGCAGATAGGGCACGTCTTTCTGGTAGTCCTCGGTCAGGAAGGTACGGAGGAACTGCCATGCCGCGTCCTTATGCTGGCAAGTGCTGCTCATGGCGTAGGAGGACTGTATGGTTATCATGTTGCCCACGCCGTGCATTGTCGGGAAGCCCTTTATTGTGACGGGCGCGCCGAACGTCTGCTCAAAGTTATTGTACATATAGTCGGCACTGAAGAAGTTTGCCGACGTCAGCATCTGCTTACCCTCGCGGATGCGATTGGCGGCGGTGTCCTCCTCGGTGTACTCGGCGTTCTCGTAGTCAAAGTCCGTTTTGTTCTGGTTGGCAAACTCAAGAAGCTTCACGAAGTCCTCGCTGTCAAAGCGGCACTCGCCGGTGCTCCAGTCCATGTAATCGTCCATGTCGAGCGCAAGGCACAGCGTCAGCAGGGTGTTGCGGTCGTAGCCGTAGTCAAAGCCCTCGCAGCCCTCGGGCATTTTCGCGAGCGCTTCATAGTACTCGTCGTATGTCCAGCCCGGGGTGTCGCCGACGATCGACGTTGCGCCGACAGCCGAGAGAATGCCGAAGCCCGCGCAGGCGGTGTACAGTCCGCCGTTTACCTCGAGCGCGGCAAAGACGTTCGGGAAGTAATCGCTGCGGTCAAGCTCGCTGTCCGCGTCGATATAGGGATAGAGATCCTCGAGAAGTCCCTTTGCCGCGTACTGGCGGTACGGGGTCTGGGTATCAAGGGCAAGGATGTCAGGCATGTTGCCGGCCATGATCTCGGTGTTGAACTTGGTGAGACCGGCGTTGTAATCGTCCTCGGTGTTATATTCGGAGTAATCAATAAGGTCGACGCGGTACTTGTCGTTCGATCGGTTGAAGTCTATGACGGCTTTCTGGGTGCTGTAGTCCACATACATGGTGGCCATGCTCAGGCTGATCTTCTGCGGCACGGAGTCATAGGGCACCTTGGTGACGGTGACATAGTCAAGGCTGTAGGTCTCGGCCTTGTCGTCGTAGCCGCCGGTGAAGCCGCTGATCGTCCCGTCGTCGGACACGTTCACGAGCGCGAGCTCGTTGCTGTCAACATCGCAGCTTATCCAACTGAACAGCTTCTCCGCCGTCTCGGTCTCAAGAGAGTAGCCATAGAAGTTGACGCCGCTGGTGTAATACAGGTCGTAATCCCCACCACCGCTGATGAGGTTGTAGGCGTCGAACGGCATGGTGTAGCTCGTGCTGTCAAAGACCCCGGCCTTGCTGTCGACAATATTGAGCGCGAAGTCATGGCTGCTCATGTCCATCGCAAGCACGCCGATGCGCCCATCGCGCAGAGTCGCGATCGAATAGATATAGCCGTCGACCGGGATCTCATAGGCGAGGCTGCCGTCGGGCGCGAACGCGGTGATCTTGATGCTGCTCATCACAAGGGCGTTCCCGGATTCGTCGAGTACGAACTGGCTGACATAGAAGTCATCATTCGAGGTGTCCGCTTCGAGCTTCGCGCTGCTCAACTCCGCGCCGGTCTTGTCGAGCACGCGCAGATAGTAGGCATTCTCGCTCTTGTAGTAGTTGTAATAATCGTCGCTGTCGCTCTTGACATCGGCAGGAGCGTCCGACCATGAGAGGTAGACGTTCTCGATGACCGTCAGGCTGCCGTCGTCGTTCACGGCGATACCGGCGATGCTGTGGCTGCTTGCGTAGTCACGCTTATCAGCGTTGCTCTGATCCTCCTCGACAGTGACGTAGCTTTCAAGCTTCGTCACCTTGCCGCTGAAGTCTGTGAAGGTGATGTACGGCGCGTACACGTCATACTGTCCCTCGTAATCGGGCGTCACGCCCTCGGGTGTATTGTCGCCGACCTTCTCATTGCCGACGCTGTAGAACCCGTCGGCGGTCACGGTCTGGGGCTGGGAGTCATCCTTGCTGTTTTCGCGCAGCTTTGTGAAGCTCGCAGTATAGGTAAATTCCGGGGCCGGCTCATTATTCTTTGTGCCGGTCTGTTTAGTATCGCTGCCTGTGCTTCCGCTCTGGCCGCAGGCGGCAAGGCTGAATACCATGCACAGCGCCATAAGCAGTGCGGCACAGGATCTGAATTTATGCTTCATGTTGACCTCCTAGTTGATTTGATACGCCCTGCATTATAGCACATGTTGTTATGTAAATTTCTTAAGTTTTCATAAATGATGTTTAATTCGTCTTAATGAAAATAAAATCAGCACCAATCAGGTGCTGATTTCTCATTTTACTTTTTTGCCGCCATTTTGAATGCGAACACGATGTTCACGATGCTCAGTGCGGCGACAGTGCCGACGAGCGCAAGCTCAAAGCTGAAGGGGATAAGGTTCCGCACAAGTACGATGATGCCAAGCAGGACAATATCTACGGTTATGCGCAAGAGGTTTGCGATGAGCATGGCGGAGTCCTTGTTCTTCTTTATCGCGGCCTTTGTGATGAAGCAGTTTATAAAAGCGCCGATGCAGCCCCAGACGATCCCGACCAGAGCGCCGATAACATATTTCATAATGCGTCCCTCTTTGTTTTTTTATAAATGTAAATCAAATTCTACCATAACTGCGAGCTTTTGCCAAGCACGGATCATCAGGCATTTCAAATTTCCAATGCAGCATTTGCCGCGGCTATATTTTTTCAAGCCGCAGATAATAACAGCGTCGAGAAATTCGACAAAATAAAAAAAGAGAGGAACGATATCCATGAGCCCTAAGGAACTGCTCTATATTGAGGACGCGCTCGGCCACACCCAGTATCTCATGACCCAGTGCCGCACCGCCGCAAGCCAGCTTACAGACCCCGTACTGCGCCAGCAGGCGCAGCAGCTTCTCAACGGCAATCAGAGACTGTTCGCAAAGTTTTACGAGCTTGTATAAGGAGGCACGGCAATGAACGACAAAGACATTATGGAAGGCATACTTCTTACCACCAAGGGCGTGTGCGACCTGTATATGCACGGATCCATCGAGTCCGCAACGCCGAACGTACACCAGACCTTCAATGCCGCGCTCAACGATGCGCTGTGCATGCAGAACAACATCTATAACGAAATGGCGCAGCACGGCTGGTACCCCTCGGAGCAGGCACAGCCGCAGCAGATCCAGCAGATAAAGCAGAAGTTCTCAAGCGTGCAGTAAACAGCGGCATGAAAATCCCGGATGGAAGCCTTGCTTCCGTCCGGGATTTTATATGGTGCTGTATCACGGCTTTCTGCCATTGCAGAAATAGAACACGGTGAGAAGTCCCGGCCCGCAGTGCGCGCCGATGACGACGCCGAGGTTGCTGATGGTGATCTCGCCGATGTCGGGAAACGCCGTGCGGACTTCATCACGCACGTGCTCGGCGTCTTTGAGGCAGTCGGCATGGAGGATGTGCATCTCAAGCCCCTTGGTGTCGACCTGCTTGAGGTCGTCCGTGATGCCGCGCAGTATCTCTGCGAGCGCCGCCTTCCTGCCGCGCACCTTCTTTGCCACGTCGAGCGTGCCGCCGTCAGGGACGTACAGCACGGGCTTTACCGACAGCAGCGACCCGACCAGCGCCGAGGCGTTCGACACGCGGCCGCCGGCCTTGAGATAGTTGAGGTCGTCCACGGTGAAGCGGTGGGCAATTTTGAGCTTATTTTCCTCGCCCCATTTGATGACCTCGTCATAGCTCATGCCCGCTTCCATGCGCTTTACCATGTTCTCGACCAGCAGGCCGAGACCGCCGGAGATGCAGAGCGTGTCCATCACATAGAGCTTGCGGTCGGGGTGCTCCTTGCGCGCCATCTCCGCGCCGATGAGTGCCTTTTCATAAGAGACGGACATCTTCTTCGACATATCGAGGAAGATAACGTCCTTGCCGGAATCGAGCAGGGAATTGAAAAAGTCGCAGTATATATACTCGTTTATCATCGAGGTCTTGAGCAGATCCCCGTTATTGCGCATTCCCTTGTACACCGCGTCGCGCGATTCCTCGCGGCAGTCGTCCTCATAAAGCTTGTCGCCGATAGTGTAGCTGTAGCTGACAAAGGGTATGCTGTGTGCATCCAGATAGTCCCTCGTGAGATCAGAGGTGGAAGATGTGGCGATGATATAGTCTGACATGGTACCAGTCCTTTCCAGTCTGTGTTTGAAAGTTAGCTTTGAAGAAATACTTCAAAAATTAGTATAAAAAATTTTGCACCGGATGTCAATTCAAATATTTTTGAACCTGCCCAAAATCCGCGCGCATTATTGACTTGGGTACATGAGGCATGATATAATTTATCGCACAGTAAGGTTTTTTGACGGTTTGGGCACAGGTTGATTCTGTGCCTTTTTATATTGGCAGCGCTGTTTCATGGAGGTTTTGCGTATGTCGGACAGGCTTGGAGAATTGAAAACGGTGCACGTGAGCGCGTCTGTGGACTATGACGTCGTTATCGGCGCGGGGCTGCTCGATGAGCTTGATACGTTTGTCCGTCCGTTCTGCGCCGGGAAAAAGGTCGTGCTCGTTTCGGATGACGAGGTTTTCCCGCGCTACGGTTCGGCCGCGGCCGCTGCGTTTGAGGGGGCGGGAGCCGAGGTGTTCACTTTCGTTTTCAAAAGCGGCGAGGAGTCAAAGTCGTTTGCGACCTATGAGGAGCTTACGGAGTTCATCTGCCGCTGCCGCCTCAGCCGCAGCGACATTGCCGCCGCGCTCGGCGGCGGGGTCACGGGCGACCTGACGGGCTTTGCCGCGGCGACCTACCGGCGCGGCATGGATTACATCCAGCTGCCGACGACGCTGCTTGCGGCGGTGGATTCCTCCGTCGGCGGTAAGACGGCGATAAACCTGCGCGCGGGGAAAAACCAGCTCGGCTGCTTCCACCAGCCCGCCGCGGTGATCTGTGATACGGATACCTTCTCCACGCTGCCCGAGCGCGAGGTGCGCAGCGGGAGCGCGGAGATAATCAAGTACGGCGTGATAGGGGACGAGGGTTTCTTCGAGTCGCTGGGCGAGAAGCCGATATCCGCGCGCTATGAAGCGGTCGTGGAGTGCTGCGTTTCGATGAAGCGGGACTTCGTCGCGCGCGACGAGTTTGACCGCGGGGACAGGCGGTACCTGAACTTCGGGCACACCATCGGCCACGCCGCGGAGCGGTGCAGCGGGTATACGCTCCCACACGGCTACGCCGTCGCGATGGGCATGGCCGCGATAAGCCGCGCCGCGGAGAACTTCGGCATAAGCGAAAAGGGCACGGCGGAGCGGATAGAGAAAATGCTCAAGCGCTATGGCCTGCCGACGGAGATAGACTTCGCGCGGGATGATATGCTCGATGCAATGCTGTCGGACAAGAAGTCCGACGGGAGCAGCGTCGCGCTGATAGTCCCGGAGCGGATAGGCCGCTGCCGGATAGAGAACGCCGGGGCAGCAGAGCTTTGCGAATGGCTGAAAGCGGGCGGAATAAAATGACTAAGCTTATCGAACCCGGCGCGCGCCGCGGAGAAGTCCGCGCGACTGCGTCAAAATCCCAGGCGCATAGGTACCTTATCTGCGCTGCGCTGACAGGGCACACGGTGCGGGTGGAAAACGCGGGAAGCTCGCAGGATATCCGCGCGACACTGGCGTGTCTGAGCGCGCTGCTCTACGCGGATGGCGGCACGCGCCGCCTTGACTGCGGCGAGAGCGGCACGACGCTGCGCTTCATGCTGCCGCTTACGGGCGCACTCGGCGCTGACGCTGAGTTTATGCTGCGCGGGCGTTTGCCGGAGCGGCCTATCGAGCCGCTCGCGCGGGAGCTGTGCGCGCATGGGATGAATATAGAGCACCGCGGAAATATACTGCGCTGCTCCGGTGCGCTGCGTCCGGGGGCTTTCACGCTGCCGGGGGATGTGTCGTCCCAGTTCATATCGGGGCTGCTGATGGCGCTGCCGATGCTCCCGGGGGACAGCACACTGAACATAACGGGACAGCTCCAGTCCGCACCCTATGTCGCCATGACTCTTGAGGCGCTTCGGCTCAGCAGAATAAGCGTGACAGAGACTGCCGACGGCTATCATATCCCCGGCGGGCAGAGTTATGACGCACCGGAGATGATGACTGTCGAGGGCGACTGGTCGAACGCCGCGCCGTTTCTGTGCATGGGCGCGCTGTCACACAGCGGCGTTGCCGTGACGGGGCTGAACCCCGAATCTGTCCAAGGCGACAGAGCCATAGTGCAGATACTGCGCGAGCTTGGCGCAGTTGTTGAGGTATGCGGTGATCGCGTGAGCGTCCGCCGCGGGACGCTGCACGGAGCAGTGATAGACGCGGCGATGATACCGGACATTATCCCCGCGCTCGCAGCGCTGTGTGCGGCGGCGGACGGGGAGACGAGAATCATAAACGCCGGGCGGCTGAGACTGAAGGAGTCCGACAGGCTCTGCGGCACGGCGCGGCTGCTCCGCGCACTCGGCGCGGACGCGCGTGTTGACGGGGACAGCCTTATTATCCGCGGCAGACCGGAGCTTTCAGGCGGCACGGCGGAGACAGAGTCCGACCACCGCATGGCGATGGCGGCGGCTGTTGCGGCCTGTGCCTGCCGCGGGGCAGTCACGGTCACAGACCCCGGCTGCGTCAAAAAATCCTATCCCGGTTTCTGGGACGATCTTTCCTCATTGGAGGCAGATAAATGAACGGCTTTTACGGTGAATGTCTGCGCCTTGAAATATTCGGCCAGTCGCATGCGGAGTCCGTCGGCATGACGCTTGAGGGCGTACCCGCCGGGGCACGTGTGGACCTTGACGCGCTTCTGCGTTTCATGCAGCGCCGTGCGCCGGGGAGGAGCGAATACGCCACGGCGCGCCGCGAGGCGGACGTGCCGGAGTTCACTTCCGGGCTGCGCGATGGTGTGACGGACGGGATGCCCATCACAGCGATCATTCGCAACACCGATGTGCGCCCACAGGATTATGACGCGCTGCGCACCGTGCCGCGGCCGGGACACGCGGACTATTCGGCGTGGCTCAGGTACGGCAGCATACCCACGGGCGGCGGAGAATTTTCCGGGCGCATGACGGCGCCGCTATGCATCGCGGGCGGGATATGTTTGCAGCTGCTTGAAAATGAGGGCGTGAGCATCCGTGCGCGCGTCAACGAGATAGGCGGCGCGCACGATGAAAAAGCGATGCACGATAAGATCATGCAGGCCAAGGCGGAGGGGGACTCAGTCGGCGGTGTGATCGAGTGCGTTGCGGAGGGAGTCCCGGCAGGGCTCGGCGGCGCGCTGTTCGGCGGCATGGAGAGCCGTATATCCGCCGCGGTGTTCGGCATCCCGGCGGTAAAGGGTATAGAGTTCGGCGCGGGCTTTGCATCAACGCGCCTGCTCGGCAGTGAGAATAACGATGAGTTCTGCATCAATGACGGCAGGATAGAGACGCGCGGCAACAACTGCGGCGGCATTCTCGGCGGTATTACGGACGGCATGCCGCTCGTGTTCCGCGCGGCGGTTAAGCCGACGCCGTCGATAGCGAAGCCGCAGCGGAGCGTCGATTTGCGCACGCTTGAGGAGACGACGATAGAGATACACGGCCGGCACGATGCGTGCTTAGTGCCGCGCGCGGTGCCGTGCGTGGAGGCCGCGGCGGCGATAGCGATATACGATGCGTGGCTTGCGCGCAGAGGAGAGACGGAATGGACATGAAGCTTGAAGATTACAGAGAGAAAATAGACACGGTCGATGAAAAGCTCGTCGCGCTCTTTGCCGAGCGGATGGAGCTTTCGCGCGCCATTGCGGAATATAAGAAAGAGAACGGCCTGCCGGTGCTCGACGCTTCGCGCGAGAAAGAGAAGCTGAAGAGCGCCGCGGAGCGGTCACCGGCGGAGCTGCGGGAGTATACGCGCAGGCTCTATGCGCTGCTCTTTGAGCTGAGCCGTGATTACCAGCGGGAGCTTATCGGAAAGGAGCGCGGCTGATGCTCAGATGCGGACTGCTTGGGGAGAAGCTGGGGCACAGCTATTCCCCGGAAATACACGAAATGCTCGCCGGGTACGAATACCGGCTCTATGAGCGCCGAGCGGAGGAGCTTGAAAGCTTCATAAAAGGCGGCGAGTGGGACGGGCTGAACGTGACCATCCCGTATAAAAAGGCTGTGCTCCCGCTCTGCGATGAACTGGGCGAGCGCGCGCGGCTCTCCGGCAGCGTGAACACGCTGGTGCGCCGCGCGGACGGCAGCATCTACGGGGACAACACGGACATGTTCGGCTTCGAGAGCCTGCTGCACGTGAACGGGATAGACCCCGCCGGGATGAAAGCGCTCGTGCTCGGCAATGGCGGAGCCTGCGCCTCGGTGCGCGCCGTGCTCGATAGCCTTGGCGCGCGGACTGTTGTCATAAGCCGCCGCGGGGAGGACAATTACAATAACCTTGAGCGCCACCGCGACGCGGGGATTATAGTGAACACCACGCCGCTGGGCATGTACCCGAAGAACGGCGCACAGGCGGTCGACCTGACGGCGTTTTCGGACTGCCGCGCGGTGCTGGATATTGTATATAACCCGGCGCGCACGGCGCTGCTGCTTCAGGCGGAGGAGCTCGGCATAAAGCACGCGGGCGGGCTGCATATGCTCGTTGCACAGGCGAAGAGAAGCAGCGAGCTCTTCACCGGCGCACGCATCGACGATAATGAGATAGGCCGCATAGAGCGGGCGCTCTTGCACCGGATGATGAACATCGTCCTTGTCGGCATGCCCGGCTGCGGCAAGACGACCGTCGCAGGGATAATCGGAAAAATGACAGGCCGCCCCGTGCAGGATGTGGACACGATGATCGAGCAGCGCGCAGGGATAACGATACCGGAGATATTCGCCAGAAGCGGCGAGGAGGGATTCCGTAAAGTCGAGACGCAGATCATAACCGATGCCGGGGCGCAGTCGGGGACCGTGCTCGCGACCGGCGGCGGGAGCGTGACGCGGCAGGAGAACTATGCACCGCTCCATCAGAATGCGGTGATCGTCTGGCTGCAGCGCGATATCGATAAGCTCCCGCGCGACGGACGCCCGCTGTCCGCCCGCGCCGACCTGAACGAGATGTACCGCCGCCGCGCGCCGATGTACTCGGCGTTCGCGGACATGACCGCCGACAATAACGGTACGCCCGAGGCCGCGGCGGAGATGATACTGGAGGCGCTCAAATGAAGTTTCTGATAATAAACGGGCCGAACATCAATATGCTCGGCATCAGGGAACCGGAGATATACGGCGCGCAGAGCTATGCGGCGCTCACGGAGCTGTGCCGCAAAACCTGCGAGGCCGAGGGAATAGAAGTGAAGCTGTTCCAGTCGAACCATGAGGGCGCGATCGTGGACGAGATACAGGCGGCCTACGGCGTCTTTGACGGGATAATCATAAACCCCGCGGCCTATACGCACACGAGCATCGCGATACTCGACGCGCTCAAGGCCGTTGCGCTCCCTGCGGTGGAGGTACACATATCGGACATCGAGTCCCGCGAGAGCTTCCGGCAGCTGTCCTACGCCGGCATGGCCTGCGTCAAGACCTTTGCCGGCCTCGGCTTCGACGGCTACGTGCAGGCGATACGGTTTTTGAAGGGGCATGTGATAGAATAATATACGAGCACTGCATAAAACAAGCTGCGCCATTAGCCACATTAGGACATTAATGACGCAGCTTGAATTTTTTTGAACAGCGATTTCAAGTACAAAAATGCAGTTTTGATCCTTATTTTACTCTGGAATAAATAATATCCATGCTTTTGCCAGAATAAGGTACGGTAACGATCAGCCTATCACCTGCAAGGGAGGCCGAAAGGGTGGATTCTTTTCCGTCACTTGAATACAGTGAAAGAGTTTCTCCGTCAAAGGAATATAGTTTCTCTAACAAAACGTCGTTGTTACAACAGAAAACCGTTATCACAATTGCTGAAAAAATAAGAAAAACCGCTCCTTTCGGAGCGGTTTTAGATGTTTTATAAAGAAAATTATGCGTTGCGGACGGAGTCGATGTGGCGGGTGAGGTCAAGCATCTTGTTGGAGAAGCCCCACTCATTGTCGTACCAAGCGACGAGCTTGACGAAATGATCGTTGAGGGAGATACCGGCCTGTGCGTCGAAGATGGAGGTGTGCAGATCGGTGCGGAAGTCGGAGGAGACGACCTCATCATCAACATACTCCAGAACGCCCTTCATGGAGCCTTCGGAAGCTGCCTTCATAGCGGCCTTGATATCGTCCATGGTGGCTGCCTTCTCGAGGCGGACGGTCAGGTCAACGACGGAGACATCGGGAGTGGGAACGCGCATGGACATACCGGTGAGCTTGCCGTTGAGCTCAGGGATGACCTTGCCGACTGCCTTTGCAGCGCCGGTGGAAGCGGGGATGATGTTGTTGTAGATGGAGCGTGCACCGCGCAGATCCTTCTTCTTGGGGAAGCCGTCAACGATGGCCTGGGTAGCGGTGGAAGCGTGAACGGTGGTCATGAGGCCTTCGACGATGCCGAAGTTGTCATTGATGACCTTTGCCATAGGAGCAAGGCAGTTGGTGGTGCAGGAAGCGTTGGAGACGAACTGCATGTCCTTGGTGTACTTGTCGAGGTTGACGCCGCAGACGAACATCGGGGTATCGTCCTTTGCGGGGCCGGACATGATGACGACCTTTGCGCCGGCATCGATGTGAGCCTGTGCCTTTTCCTTGGTCAGGTAAACGCCGGTGCACTCGAGAACGTAGTCAACACCCAGCTCGCCCCAGGGAATGAGGGTAGCGTCACGGTAGGACTTATCGGAGAGGACCTTGACGACCTTGCCGTTAACGGTAACGGTGCTGTCCTCATCATTGCCGACGACTTCGCCGTCGAAGCGGCCGTGAACGGTATCGTACTTTACGCAGTAAGCGATGTGGGAAGCGGGATGGCCGGGAGCGTTGATGGCGACGACTTCGATGTCATCAGACTTGATGGCTGCTCTGAAAGCGAGAGAGCCGATGCGGCCGAAACCATTGATACCAACTTTGATCATTGTAATATCCTCCATTTTTAAGAAAATACGAAATTGATCCATATATAGACCCCGTGCGGCGGAAAACGCCGGGCAGGAAATATATGCTTTATTCACGTTCAAATAATAACATATAATATTCGTAAAAATCAATATGAAAAGCCCAGTTTCCGAAATAAAATGTGCCGAAATTTCGATATTTTATCTGCTGTTTTTCTGCTCGCTCTTGTTTATTTTGTCCAGCTTTGATAAAATATCCGTACAAAATGCCGCAGGAGGAATGTTGATATGCTTATGATCTCCGCCGATGTCCTTGCGTTGTCCAGTGAAGCCGCCGTGCTCGTGCGCAGCGGGAGGATACAGTTTGCAAACTCCGCCGCGAAAGCGATCCTCGGCGAGGGCTGCGTCGGCAGCACGGTAAAGAGCGTGTTCGGCGTTGAGATCGCCGAGGCGCAGGCCGCTTCCTTTGTCGGCGACCTGCCGATAGGCGGGGTGCGCTACATCATCCGCGTGACCTCAATGGAGGGAGTGCGCGCAGTGTTCCTCACAAAGCATGAGGAGTCCGCCGCGCTTATAAACGACGCGCTGATCTATTCACTGCGCAGCTGCCTGATGGGGCTGGGCGTCACGACAGAGATGCTCCGCACCCGCGCCGAGGCGGCCAAGGATACAGAGCTTCTCGCTGGGCTCGCCTCCGTGACGCATGACTATTACAGGATAAACCGGATGCTCTCGAACGTCACTCTGATACGCTCGATAGACGACGGGAGCCTGTTCTTCGTCCCGCGGCCGACCGACCTTGCGACGCTGCTGGCTCTGCTTGCCGATGCCGTGAACTTCATAAGCGACGGGCCGCGCGTCGCCTATTACGGCCCTAAGGAGCTGACCGTGAGCATTGACCCGGCGCTTGCTGAGAACCTTGTCCTGAACCTTATTTCAAACAGCCTCACGCACGCCGCGGGCTGTACGAGGATCAGCCTGCGTCTCATAGAGGATCGCGAGCGGGTCGTGATCTCCGTCAATGACGACGGCTGCGGCATTGCGCCGGATAAGCTGCACTTCGTGTTTGACCGCTACCGGCACGGCTTCGGCATCTCGGACATAGACCACGGAGCAGGGCTTGGACTCACCGCTGCGCTCGCGATAGCAAATCTCCACGGCGGCACGCTCCTGCTGGAGAGCCGGGAGGGCAGCGGCACGACCGTGAGGGCGTCATTCAGCAGAAACCCCGTGCCCACGCAGCCGCTCTGTGCCGCGCAGGAGGAATCGGAGCGGGGGATGCGCACCCTGCTGACCGGCCTTGCCAATTGCCTGCCGGATAGCTGCTTCGGCGAAAAGTACGCGGAGTGATACAGATCATCCCCCTGCAAGCGCGTCTAAGCCTGCTCTGCAAGGTATATGCTCATCCTGCTCTGTATTTCCCGCGCCGCATCCTCGGCAGTTCCCTTGCCCTCAAGGTACGGGGTGACTGCCCACGTGATTATATCGATAACTGCCTCGTCCGTGCACACGACCTTGTCCGCGCCGTACACGATGCCGCGTAGGATCTCGGCGTCCTCCTCTGAGAAGTACGGATAAGGAAGATTTCCCCCGCTCGTGTCGCGGTTGAGCTCCGCCTGCATCGCCTGTTCAAAGGTCTCTTTCAGAACGGGGATGCCATTGCGGATGCTGGGCTTTTCCTCGCTGCCGATGAAGGTCCTCAAAAATCGCCATGCCCCGTCGCGGCTGCTGCCGGAAGCGAGGATACCCCATGGCGCGCTGCTGGGGCTGGAGGAGATTGAGGAGTGCCGGGCCGAATCGGAGATAGACTGTCAGGCTGCTGCACAGGAAGACCCAAATATCATAGAAATGAAGAAATACGATGAGTGAGCACAACACGCCAAAATTGAATATTATTGCAGATGTCAGTGTCGGGAGTTCACGGCCCCGTGGGGATGCGAATAAAATCTTGGACCCAAGGGATATGCAGACCTTGTTTTGAACGGAAACCCCGAAATTTATCTAAAAACTGTAACTGAATGTAAACCCTTAGATTAAAACTCAGCCCTCTGCCTTTTCATTGGCAGAGGGCTGAGACTATGGCAAACCCGCACATCATATGGGAACATTAATCCTAAAAATGGCTTCTAAATTAGCAAAATGCTAACCCCCCAGCCGGTAATACCGACCAAGACGCTCTGGGCCTAATTACTATTCATCCTCGCCCAGACGAGCTTCATTCTTTACTTCTGCTGCCGGCCACATGCCTCCCGCAGCCGCCATCTATTCCCTCTTCCTTTCAAGGCTCCAATCAGCGTCTACCGCAGCCTTATCTATCAATCCACGTTTAATCTTTGTAATTCAAGACCGTTAAAAATCGAACTCGGCTCAACTTCCTCGACCACGATGCCATTATTTACAGTCATCTCAGGCTGCTTCTGGACACTTTCCCAAGTGCTTAACTCATACGTTCCCTCTGTTTCTTTAATCTCATATGTTTGCATTGCCTCATAGTATCCATTCTCCATATACGAAACTTCCACAGAGAAGCCTTCTTTAGTGTCGTCATCATACACAAATTTATGTGCTCCTCTCATCATTTCAAACTGATAACCATCGCTTACTTCCCAACATTCTCCAACATAGTTATCTTCAATAGCTTCATCTCCAACATATAGCTGTTCTCCAATTAATGTGTATGGCTCTCCAGTAGAAGAAACTATGGTCGGCATACTGCTACCGCGAATAATAACTCGCACCCGCCTTCCATCAATTCCTTCACCAACAACCCATCCCTTTTCATTTACATGGGTGTTTCCAACTTCATTCTCCTCGATTGCTGACAAGCTATTTCCGGCTAATGTCTGGGAAACATATTGATATACCTTTGTCAAGGTGTTCGGATTTGAAAGCATATCCGTATGGTTCCCAGCATTGACGACTCTAACAACATGTGTATCCGTATTGCTCAATCTATTTTGTGCGCTTGTTGATGGAACTGTTCCATCTCCATCATTAGTACCTATATACGAAGAAACGCTATACTGCCCCCCACTAAGGCTATAGTTCACTTTCTGCACTGTTGTATATCCAGTACTTGTGATAAAAACTGACCTTCCTGCAGACAAAGCATAATGTTGATTGTTCGATTGCATGAGGTTTGCATGGAAATTTTGAGCGGTATTCATCATCGGTTTTAGCCCAGATCCACTCTGAAAATTTGCCCAACTCCTCTGTTTCAAGATATTCCATGCATTCGTTGCAGTTTGATCGACGCCATTAACCTGTACATATGCAGTAGATCTTGTTGTTGGTAAAAGCTCATATGCCGCAGGTATATTGCGAATCAGGTTTTGTATGTAGCTACTGGTTAAATCTCCTACAATCCCCGGAAACATTTTACCATTTTCCATTACTTGAACGGCTTTTGGTGCTCCAGTAAATGGAGTTCCGAGCGTAATGAGAGTTGTTCTGGTTCGTTGACTCTCCGTTGCAATTCTCAAGTAATCGGAGGCAACTATTCCACCCATGCTATGTGCCACGATAATAATCTTTCCAGAATACCCATTAACCATACTTTTTAATGCTTGTCCTGCTCTTGTATTCGTCTTTCTCCAATCATACGCAAAAAACTTAACATCGGCTTGGCTCGAGCATCTGCTCTTCAAGCTATCATATAATGTCTTATAGGTGTCACGCGCACCATAATTATCATTATTATATGCATATAGGGGATATACTGGATTTCCAACCTCATTGCACTGGATTTGGCCCAGTATTCCACCAACGCCAACCCAAACCTTTGTCCCATTTCCGTCAACGAGCTCACTTCCTACGATTCCAGGTACTACAACAATCAGATTCCTGCTGGCAGCTACAGCATCTATTTCAGCAGCTTCTTCTATAGCCCATGCCGGTTGCAAAACCGAAAGTAAAACCGCGATTGTCATAAGCAACGATATCAATTTTTTCACTTGTGTGCTCTCCTTTCTTTGCCTCTGTTTGGGTTTTCCTTCCTACTTTTTTCTTATTTCATTGATCACCTCCACAATAATGTAAATTATATACCCTAAAACCATTATGCCCACAGGCACTACTACAAAGATTAGGAAAAATTTACCAATATATTCATATATGGCCGCTTCTACTATGCTCCCCATTTTTATCCCCTCCTGTCCTTTCCAGAGTAATAAAATGCGACGGGGCCCTAAGCATACACACTTAAGCCTCGTCGCATTTTGCTACTTTCATATTCCGAGGCCAGTACGGTCTCATTTTTATCGCACAGTTATTATATTATATTTCACCATTACTGTCAACGGGCACATAATGTTTTACGATACAAAAAAGCGCATGAACATCCATGCTACAAAGCCGACGTTCATGCGCCCATACTTACGATTTTAATTTGCCCTCTCCAGAATTGAAGATAAGAATATTTCCGGCCCAGCCGGCTGCTGGTGTGACGCATGAACTGTATACCGTACATATCGATTCCTCCATTTCCTTGAATTTTCCGTATATTCAATATGCTATTGCAAATTTATTATATCACAGATAGTCCACTCTATCAATACTCTTTACCAACCATTTCAACAACCACACTATTTGTCAAACCGACCGGACTGTCCATATTAAAGCACTCTATATCGTTTAGGTGGCCCATACAGATAGCGTATTCAAGCTATTTATATGGGCCACTTTTTATCTGCGATTGTCTGCCTTCGCTTTTTCTTTCTTTTTTACTTTTTTACAGATATTTTGTCAATCCCGCTCGCAAAGCATCATTGACCGATTCCGTCAGGTTCTTTCCTTCCTCCAGCGCCATCCTACGTAGCGCCTTATCAATATCCCGATCCAGATAATAGGCCCGCTGCACCCGGTCACTATTTTTTTTGCATTTTTTTCTTCAGCAACAACAGCATTCTCGCTCTGGCGTCCTGCTCCGATGATAGACTTAAACGCAGCCTCCCGGTCAAACTTTGCTTTCTCTGCCATTATTCATTTACCCCTTTCAAAAATTCGTCAATAAATGCTTTATAGTCTTCTGCCACCGTAGACTTGTTGGCATAGTCAAAAATATCCTGGCTGTTCGCCTGGGCCTCCTCCACCACTACAGCAGATCGAATGTATGTCTTGTAGATCGGCGCAGAAATGTATTCGCCAAGCTGCTCCGCCAGTTCCTTCATCTGCCGGCTGATATTCGCCCGCGGATTAAATCTCGTAAACAAAATTCCTCTCACTTTTACAGCCGGATTGCAATACTTCTGAACGCTGGTGACGGTCTCGTTGAGCTGGGAGATCCCGGCGGTCGCAAAAATTCCCGCCGTTGTCGGAATCAGAATATCGGTGGCACAGGTAAAAGCGTTCACCGTCAGCACGCCCAGGGAAGGAGGTGTGTCAATCACGATAAAATCATAGTCACTGGCCACCGGCGCCACAGCCTCCTTCAGCCGGTGTTCCTTTCCGGTCTGGGAGAATTCCTGCTCGGCTCCGGCCAGCATAATATTAGCCGGTACAACGTCATAGCCGCCCTTCGTGTGCTGGATGGCGTCCTGGATGCTGGCCGCCCGCTTCATAACCTCATAAATCGTCTGGACATTATAGTTCTCTGCTCCGCAGGCCGTAGAGAAATTTCCCTGCGGATCAAGGTCAATCCCCAGAACCCTGTACCCCTTCGCTGCCAGTCCTGCAGCCAATGCCTGGGACGTGGTTGTTTTGCCGACACCGCCCTTTTGATTTGCTACTGCAATAATCATGTACTCACGCTCCTATTTTTATAGTTTCATATTTTTGTAGATAACTATATTTGTAGTTTACTATATTTATAGATGTATAGCAATATAAAAAAGCGGAAGAACAACGTGTTCTTCCGCTTTTAAAGCAAAGCAGGTCTTTGCTCAATATCAATTCAAAGGAGGTCTAACACGACATGAAGAAGATGCTTTCTTTCCTAATTGCCTGCCTCATGATGTTTTCCCAGTCTGTCCCAGTCCTCGCTTCTGAAATGGCCCCTATTTACAAAATCGATTCTGCTGACGTCAAGCCTCTTCAACTAACCCTTATTGATCAACGGATTACGCCTTGCGGTCGTGTAGAGGTCTAACGGCTCCTTCTTTCAAGGTTCCAGTATATCGTATGACACTGCGATTCTAGCCTTTCATTTGAGGACGTTACATTATTTCCCCTCAAAGAGTCTTAGCCAGATTCGCGTTAAGTCAAGATTATGCACGGAATATTTGTTACTGCTGTCTGAAAAAAAACCGTACCCACTATATGCATTTCGTCCTAGTTGGTCATATTGATAGACCATTACATCGCCTGATTTGGTAAATACGGTCATGATAAAGCCCTGACTGCCAAGAGGAATCTCTTTAGCCTCCGTCTTATTGACATCCGATAGTTGTTCATCAATGCACATCTTTCTGAACAAATCGAAAAGTGCTTCTATTTCCACTTCATCATCAACCAAAACTGAATCATTCTCCAGAATATTGAAAAAATTCACTTCTTTTATTTCTTCTTCAGTTGCATCTATGTTTTCAGCTTTTTCTATTGCTTCTTTTTTCAGCATCATGGCTGCGCCATGCAGATATGGGCTAGGGTGGGGAATATCGAATTCTCCATTATCGGGACACCCGAATCCGATAGATTTATTACGCAATGTCACATAAGATAGCGGGGTGAACCCTGCAAATTGTATGTTGCGTGGAGGGAATGCAAAGCGTATCTTGGGGGATACGGCTCCTGTCTTTGGATTGCTTTCCAATCGTTCCGTCAAGTAAGCAAGACCGTCCTCTTCAATGAAAGTATCATTATTGATTAAAAATATATATTTTCCTGCCGCTTGTCGAATCCCGATGTTGTTTCCTCCGGCAAAACCTAAATTCTGTTCGCTTCGAATCGCCTTAATTTCCGGATAATGGCTTTGAAGTTCTTGGGCTTCGTTTCTGACGGATGCATTATCTACTACAATCAATTCATAACTCACGGAATGAATTGTTTTTTTTATCGATTCTATCAGTTTGCATGTGTCATTCAGACCGTTGTAACAAACGGTTATGAAGGAAATATCCGGAGAATCCGT
>ERZ773194.2300-NODE-2300-length-18407-cov-15.387751_pt1 | contig 18407 bp, 19 predicted proteins | sample MGYA00511240_ERZ773194 | MGnify/ENA primary metagenome ERZ773194 (study PRJEB29015, sample SAMEA2737774) | human gut metagenome | biome: human gut; feature: human-associated habitat; material: faeces | place: China | collected 2012 ... | reverse complement strand
TGAAAAAATGGGGCGTGCCCTACGTTGACATTGCGGAGACCACCCCGCCTATGGGTGGCTCCGGCGTCAGCGGGCTGAGCGGCAAGTACACTGGCGACGGCACCCACCCCAACAAGGCAGGCTACGAGCGGTTTTATATGGAGCCCATCGCTGCGCTGCTGAAGCGGCTGTAAGGAAAGGATGTGAAGCGAGATGATCAGACAGTATAGTCTTGCAAAGGACGGAGAACGCCGCCTTGCACCGGACTTTAAGGTGCGGGAGCTGCGCTGTAAGGACGGCACCGACACCGTTATGGTGGACGAGGCGCTGACCGTGGTGCTGCAGTGCATCCGGGAGCACTTTGGCAAGCCGGTGGTGATCACCAGCGGGTACCGGACGGCGGCGCACAACGCAGTCGTGGGCGGAGCAAAGAGCAGCCAGCACCTGCTGGGCCGGGCGGCAGACATCCGGGTGCCGGGCGTGAGCGTGGAGGACGTAGCTGCCTACGCCGAAAGCCTGATGCCGGACTGGGGCGGTGTGGGACGCTACCCCGTCAAGGCGGGCAGAGCCACCGGCTGGGTGCACGTGGATACCCGGGCGAACAAGAGCAGATGGACGCTGTAAGGGGGTGATGCCGATGGCAAGCTATTTGATTTCTGACGCGCCTTATGCGGAGTGGATCTCTGACGTGTTGGCCACGCTGGAGGAGCACAAGATCACAAAGATCGCAGTGGCTGCACCGCTGCCCACGGGCGAGGTGTTCACAGGATACTTCGGCATGGACACGATGGACAAGGCCATGATCGCAACGAATGTGCAGGCAGATGCCACGCTGGATGCGATTTGTGCCAATGGAAAGCGCATTCAGCAGGCGTGGGAGGACGCTGCGGAAGAAGATGAGGAGGATTGAAAAAAATGAAGGAATACTTTTGCACTGCCGTGGGGCTGATCGGCGGTGCCATTGCCAGCCTGTACGGCGGCTGGGACGCGGCGCTGCAAACGCTGGTCATTTTTATGGCCATCGACTACATCACTGGTCTGATCGTGGCGGGCGTTTTCCACGCAAGCCCCAAGACCGAGACCGGCACGCTGGAAAGCCGCGCAGGCTGGAAGGGACTGATCCGCAAGGGCGAGACCCTGCTGATTGTGCTGGTTGCCTGCCGTCTGGATGCCGTGATGGGCTCCAACTTCGTGCGGGACGCTGCCGTTATCGCGTTCGTGGCCAATGAAACGATCTCTATCATCGAAAATGCGGGCTTGATGGGGCTGCCAATCCCGGCGGTCATTATCAAGGCCGTGGATATCCTCAAGCAAAAAGCAGAAAGCTCCACAGAGCAGAAAGGATCTAAGCATGTCTAAGTATCGCATCTCTACCGCAACCATCGCCCGCACCGCTGTCCTGCTGCTAGCACTGACCAATCAGATGCTGAGCGCTCTGGGCAAGCCCGTGCTGCCCATCGAGAGCGCTACCGTAGAGCAGCTGGTGACGGCGGGCATTACCACCGTAGCCGCGCTGATCTCGTGGTGGAAGAATAACTCCTTCACCACCGCCGCACTGGAGGCAGATAAGACCTATGACCGCCTGAAGGCGCAGGGCAAGTGATCTGTACATGACAAGAGCCGCAGTTCCCGTTACAAGGAGCTGCGGCTCTTTTTTATTGTGTAAAGCACCTGTATAAATTATCACAATTGCGTGTTTTGTCGCGTCTTATTGCGTGTCGTGTTTTGTCGTGCGCTGTGCTATGTTGCGGTTTGTGTTGCGGTTTTTCTGAAATCTCAATTTTTTGAAAAGAAAAAATCCCGCAAAATCTTACGTTTTAAACGTAGTTTCGCGGGATTTTTGGAGCTACTGACCTGATTCGAACAGGCGACCTGCTCATTACGAGTGAGCTGCTCTACCAGCTGAGCCACAGTAGCACATTGCACATCTGCTGCAACAGGCAATATTTTACCATATTTCTACGGTGCTGTCAAGGCCGGATTTCCTGTAAGCGGGGCAGCTTTTGCAGAGTGTTTCACAAAAAGTTATTGCATTTTAGCCCGGCGGCTTTATAATAGAATTGATTGCGCAAAAGGCCGCGCCTTTTGCCGGAAAGGACGAGCTGCACCATGATTTTTGTTCCCCTGCTGCACTACTTTTTGTGCAAGAATGATTACAGCGGCAACGAGGCCGGGCTGCGCTACCGGCTTACCCCGGGCAAGCGCACCGTGCCGGACCCGGACGGCGGCGCGGATGCCACCAAGGAGGAAAAGATCCTCACAGTGGACTACTGGCCCGCGCCCTGGACGATCGACAAGACCGACCCCGCCCTGCGCCGCCGGGAGGTATTCCCGCTTACAGACGAAGGGCGTGCCGCCGCCGCGCAGTATCTGAAGGACGCCTACGAGGCCGAGCCGGAGCGCTGGAACAACTGCCCGGACATGATGGACTGCGACCCCTGGGAGCCGCCTGCCGAGTCGGATACTGCCAACGAATAAACCGAACGAGGAAACCATGATCTACCGTTTGAAAGAACTGAAGGGCGATACCATCGCCGTGCCGCAGCTGGTGTTCTCCAAGCTGGGCATTGCCGAAGAATACAATGTGCGGGTGGCGTTGTATGTGCTGGCCACCGGCGTGACCGACCCGGACAAGATCTGCGCCGACCTCAAGCTGCGCAGCCGCATCAGCGCAGAGAGCGCGCTGGCGTTCTGGGCAGGTGCGGGGCTTTTGGAGCGCTACGAAGAAAACGCCGCACCGGGCGCAGAGCCCAGCGCCCCTGCCCCTATGCGCTGGGCGGAGATCGCCGCCGCCAGCCGCACCGACCCTATGATCTCCAGCCTGATCGACTGCGGACAGACCAGCTTTGCCCGTCCACTGACTCACACCGAGATGGAAAAGCTGGTGAACCTGTATGTGCAGGAGGGCTTTGCGCCCGAGACCGTGATGCTGTGCGTAGCTTATGTGGCCAGCCGGGGCAAGCGCACCATGGCCGCTGTGACCCATGAGCTGAAGGTCTGGCGCGCTGAGGGCGTGGAGACCGGCGAGCAGGCCGATGCCCACTTAAAGCTGCTGGCGCTGCGCCAGAGCCGCGAGGAATACGTCAGCAGCCTGCTGCAGATCACCCCCGAGGAGCTGACGCTGGGCGGGCGCAAGGCCATTGCGCGCTGGTACGAGGTGTACGGCTACGATGACGCCATGGTGCAGGAAGCCGCCGTACAGGCCGGCCCCAAGCGGGATCTGTGGTACTGGAACAGCATTCTGAAAACATGGAACGCCAAGGGTCTGCGCAGCATCCACGATGTGCGTGGCCCAGTGGCTGCAGCCGGAGCAAGCCGAAATATCCGGGTGGACCGCGCTGCACCCAGCGGAAACGATATCCTGAAAAACGCCACCCGCCGCCGTTCTCTTATCAAGAAACCGGAGTAAGGAGCCTTTATGCGTACCAAAAACGAATTGTATCAGCAGGCACTGCGCACCGTAGCCATGCGGCGTCAGACCGCCCGCGCCTTAGCGCAGGATGCACAGGCCGAGGCCGAAGCTGCCATCCCCGGGCTGCGCCACGCCGAGGAGGAAGTGCGTGTGCGGGGCATCCGCTGCGCCATTGCCGGAGCCTCCGGCAAGGACCGCACCGAGACTGCTGCTGCCCTTGCGGCGGCAAAGCAGAAGCTGACTGCCCTGTTGGCCGCAAGCGGACGCCCTGCGGATGCACTGGAGCCAAAGTTTACCTGCAAGCGGTGTGAGGACACCGGCGCGGTGGACGGCCGCACCTGCGATTGTGTGCGCCGGGTAATGCAGCAGCTGCGCCGGAAGGAGATCGAGGAGCTGTCCAGCCTGTCCATCTCCAGCTTTGACACCATGCAGCTGGACTACTACCCCAACACGGTGGACAAAGCGCTGGGCGAGAGCGTGCGCAGCTATATGGCCAGAGTTTTGGCTGACCTGCGGGATTACGCCGCGGACTTCTCCCCTGCCACCCGCGAAAGCCTGCTGCTGGTGGGCAATGCAGGGCTGGGCAAGACTCATGCCGCCCTTGCCATTGCCGGTGAGGTGCTGCGGCAGAACTATGATGTGATCTATGTCTCCTGCCCGGACTTTTTCGGCAAGCTGGAAGCGCTACATTTCGGCACCGACCCCGGCGGCGAGGAGGAGACCTTGTTCCAGATTGCCTGCAACGCTGACCTGCTGATTTTGGACGATCTGGGCACCGAGTTCAATTCCAGCTTTTTCCTGACGAATCTGTACAGCCTGCTGAATAACCGCTTGGGCGCAAAGCTGCCTACCATCGTCACCACCAATATCACGGACGGTGCGCTGCTGGAAAAGCTGTATACGGAGAAGATCTCCAGCCGTCTTGCAGCCTTTGTGCAGATCCAGTTTCTGGGCAGTGATATCCGGGTACAGAAAGCCGCAGAATAAGTCGTTTTATTCCTGTCGGAGTTGTACATCTCTTGAGAGAAACCATTGCAAAATAAATGCGCAGCACTGCGCAAAGAAAAAGCCATCTGCCGCAGCATGTCGAGGTTCGAAGCCCTCGGAATCAGCTGTTGCAGATGGCTTTATTTTGTGACAAATCAGAACTCTAATGCAGGGCTTACCTCGTTGCGGCGCTGTGCCTGCACGATGCAGTCTTTTTCCGGCACGACACCGGCTGCACCCAAGGTGGTGAACACGGTCTGCAAGGCAAGGCTGGGCGTGTTATTCTCCTGCGAGAGATGGCACAGGGCGAACTTTTTACAGCCGCTCTGGATCAGTTCCAGAAGCTTTGCGGAGCACTCGTCGTTGGAAAGGTGTCCCCGCACGCTCTCGATGCGGGCGCGCAGATAGTAGGGGTAGGGCCCGCTGCGCAGCATGTGCAGGTCGTAGTTGCTTTCCAGCGCCACAAGGTCGCAGCCGGAAAGCGCCTCGTGCACCGGCGGGGTCAGGGTGCCAAGGTCGGTGGCGATGGTCATGGTCTTATCGTCCGGGGTATGAATGCGGTAGCCTACGCAGGGTACATCGTGGCTGGTGGGGAAGGACTGTACCCCGAAGCAGCCGATGTCCTCTTCCCTGCCCTCCAGCGTGTTCAGCTCACAGTTGGCGGGCACGATATCGTTGGCGTCCAGAAAATCCAGCGTAGCCGCTGCGCCGTACACCGGCATCGGGTTCTTTTTCAGGAAAGTGGAAAGCCCCTTGACGTGGTCGCTGTGCTCGTGGGTGACAAGGATGCCCGCGCAATCGCTGACGGCAAGCCCCAGCGATTTGAGCGCTGCCGTGGTGGTGCGTACGCCCTTGCCCATATCCACGATGAGGTACTGCGCACCGCAGCGCACCACGCTGCTGTTGCCGGAGGAGCCGGAATACAATGAAATGAACTCTGCCATGAAAACCTCTTATGTTACCACCTGAAAACAGCCCGCCGCACAGAACTTACGGCAGGCTGTTTGTTTTGTTGTTTGTGTTACAGGGCCTGTTCCAGCGCAGCGGGCATCCGCTCCACCTTGCTGATATCAGCGCCCAGACCGCGCAGCTTTTCCACGATATTCTCGTAGCCGCGCTCGATATGGCCGATTTCCTCGATCTCACTGGTGCCGTCAGCCATCAAAGCGGCCACCACCATGGCGGCACCGGCACGCAGGTCGGAAGCGCGCAGCGGTGCGGGACTGAGCTTTTCTACGCCCTCAAACACGGCCACCTGACCGTCCACCTGCACGCTGGCACCCATCTTGCGCAGCTCGTCCACATAGCGGAAACGGTTGTCCCACACGCTCTCGGTGATGGTGCTGGTGCCCTTGGCCACGCTCAGCAGCACACCCATCAGGGGCTGCATATCGGTGGGGAAGCCGGGGTGCGGCATGGTGTTGATCTTCAGCGGCAGAATATCGCCGGTACGGGATACCCGCACAGCATCGTCAAATTCCTCCACAGTGATCCCTGCACGGCGCAGCTTGGCCGTGATGGGCTCCAGGTGCTTGGGGGTAACATTCTTGATGAGCACATCGCCGCCGGTGGCCGCGGCAGCGACCATATAGCTGCCGGCTTCGATCTGATCCGGGATGATGCTGTAAGTGCAGCCGTGCATCTTTTCCACACCGCGCACCTTGATAACATCGGTACCGGCACCGCGCACATCTGCGCCACACATATTCAAAAAGTTTGCCAGATCCACCACATGGGGCTCCTTGGCGCAGTTTTCCAGAATGGTCTGCCCCTTGGCCATGACCGCAGAGAGCATACCGTTCATGGTAGCGCCCACGCTGACCTTATCAAAGAAGATATGGGCACCGGTCAGCTCCTGCTTGGTGCGCACGGTGATCATGCCGTAATCCACGCTGTCCTCTGCGCCCAGTGCACTGAACACCTTCAGGTGCTGGTCGATGGGGCGGGGGCCCAGATTGCAGCCGCCGGGCATGGCCACCTGTGCCTTGCCGAAGCGGGAGAGCAGTGCGCCAAGGAAGTAGTAGCTGGCGCGCATCTGGCGGGACAGATCGTCCGGCACATTGGTAGTGACCAGATGCCGCGTATCGATCTCGTAGGTGTTGCGGTTGAGCATCTTCACCTGTGCACCAAGGGTGCTCAGGATCTTGAGGCTGACCGACACATCGCTGATATCGGGCAGATTTTCGATCACGCAGACATCCGCTGCCAGAATGGTGGCAGGCAGAATGCCCACAGCCGCATTTTTTGCGCCGGAAATGGTCACTTCTCCGTGCAGGGGCTTACCGCCGGTAATAACAAATTTCTCCACTTTTATGATCTCCTTGTCAAAGGCCTGTGCCACAGGCCTGTTAAGGCTACTGAAAGCATTCCATCTCGTTACTTGTACTGCCGGGGTGTACAGATTCACCAACACCGGGGCAGATTTATAACTATCCTATTATACACTACTTCCACAAAAAAGCAAAGCCCGATTTGTATCTGTTTCATTATTTTCTGTTTTGCCCAGATTACACGCGGATATTCCAATAATTTATTGAATTTTTCATCAATTTTGACGAATACCGACCCCAATTTCACCCTTTGGCGATATCACCAAACGTGATCCTCGCACCGTGCCTCCGGGATCCAGCCCAGCTGATAGGCTGTTACCAGCTGCTTGAGGTCATGCACACGTTCCCGCAGCACCTCGCCCTCGTCCGTATCTTCCACGAGGATGCGATGATTTTCAGTCTCCAGAATGTTCTTCTGGGACAGGATATCCAAGTTCTCCCGCACCGCCTTTTCTGCGCTTTCAAAGGGCTGATGGGTGCGCAGGGACATGGTGCGGCTGGAATATACCAGCGTGTAGCCCGCAATGCCGGTCTTTTCGTGGTAGGCGCGGCAGAACCCGCCGTCGATGACCACCAGCCGTCCCCCGCCCTTGATGGGGCTCTCGCCGTTTTTCTCCTGCACCGGCACATGGCCGTTGACGATATGGCTCGTGCCCGGCAGACCGAACTCTGCCAAAATGCGGCGGCAGGCGGCTTCGTCGTTGTACCAGCTATAATAGGGGTCCTTGACCTCCGTATGGGTGGCGGAGTCTGCGATATACAGCCGCTCAAAGGTGGTCATGGCGCTGCGGCCAAACAGCGGCGAAAGCTTGCCGCACCACAGATACCACAGAAAATCCTGTCCGCTCTGGCGGGCAGCGCTGCCCTCTGCCCCGTAGTAGCCACGGCGGGCGCGGGCGTCGCAGTAATCCATCAGGGCACGGCCGGAGTAGCGGCGCCCCTCAAAGTGCTCCACTGCAAAACCGCCCTTCGTATTCATGGGCACAGCGCCGTGGTAGAGCAGGTTTCCGTTTTCAATGTGGTACACGCTGCCCTTGGCGTACAAAAATTCAATGTGCTGCTGTAATCTTTCGCTCTGCCGGAAAGACTGTACCAGCTTGTGCAGCACCAGCTGCTCGTCCGGGTTCAGCTTTGCGGGGTCTGCCGGGTCTACCGTGGGGAAAGAGGTGTCCCGCAAAGGATAGCTCTTCTCCCCCACCTGCACGGTGTGGGCGTCCCAGTCGATGCGGCGCAGATAGTCCCGCCCCTGCATCTGGAAATCCGGGTTGCGGTCGATGACCTGACATTCCAACTTGAACATGAGGATGGAGATGGCCTTGTGCATCACGGCGCAGCGGTGGAGCATTCCCTCCGTATAGGGGCCGCGGGCGGCATCCGTGTGGGGCATCCAGATGGAAAGGTCGTCCTCGCCGTAGAACTGCTCCGCCATGCGCTGCAAGTGCCGCAGATTGATGCCGTAGCAGTCCTCCAGCATCCCGTGGTTGTGGTAAGCAAGCGTAGTCTTAAGTACGGTGCAGATGCAGATGGGACTGCCGGCGGCAGCACCCATCCACACCACGTCATGGTTGCCCCACTGGATATCTACATTGTGATGACGCATCAACAGATCCAGAATAATGTCCGGGCGGGGGCCGCGGTCAAACAGGTCGCCCACGATATGCAGCTTATCCACCGCCAAATGCTTGATGAGCTCGCACAGCCGCACGATAAAGCGGTCGGCGCGGCCGTTCTCGATGATGCTGCCCACGATCTGGCCGTAGTACAGGTCTTTATCGTGATCCTCAAAGTGGGCATGGAGCAGCTCGTCCAGAATATAGCCGCAGCTGGAGGGCAGACAGCCGCGCACATGGTCGCGGGTGTGCTTGGAGGACACCAGACGGCAGATATCGATCAGCTGGAGAAGGGTTTGGGTATACCACTGCTCCAGTGCATCCTCGGTAGTGCAGCGTGCTTTAAGCTGAGGCAGCTTTTCGGTGGGATAATAGATCAGGGTGGCAAGCTCGGCACGGGCTGCTTCCGGCATGGTGTCACCCAGCACGGCATCCACCTTTTCCCGGATGACACCGGAGGCAGAGTTCAGGATGTGCACAAAGGCCTCGTTCTCGCCGTGCAGGTCGCTCATAAAGTGCTCGGTGCCCTTGGGCAGCTTGAGCAGCGCCTGTGTGCTGATAATCTCGCTGGCAGCTGCCGCCTGCGAGGGGTAATCTCTGGCCAGCAGGGTCAGATATTTCAGATTATCGCGAATCTCATCGGTTTCGGTGCGCATGGTCTCCTCCATCATAACGCATTCCTTGCCCTGCAAAGATGTTGCGTTTTTTGTATTATCGTTTCTCTATATTTCAGTATAGCACGAATGGCACCAAAAGTGGTATACTGAATACGAAAATTTTAAGCAAAGGACTTTGGATATTATGCCGAAAACCATTTCCATCCCCTCCCGCTGCACCCTCTGCCCCCGCCGCTGCGGTGCTGACCGTGCCGCCGGGCGCACCGGCTTCTGCGGGGCGGGCGCTACGCTAAAAGCTGCCCGCGCTGCCCTGCACCACTGGGAGGAGCCCTGCATCAGCGGCACAAGGGGCAGCGGCACGGTGTTCTTTTCCGGCTGCACCCTCAAGTGCTGCTTCTGCCAGAACTACCCCATCAGTGCCGAGGGGCTGGGGAAAGAGATCACCGTGGAGCACTTGGCCGAGATCTTTTTGAATTTACAGGCGCAGGGCGCGCACAACATCAATCTGGTCACCCCCGGGCAGTGGCAGCCGTGGATCATTGCCGCGCTGGACATTGCCCGCACCAAAGGGCTGCGTCTGCCCATCGTGTGCAACACCGGCGGCTACGAGACCGTGGAAAGCGTAGAGGCTTGGCGCGGGTACATCGACATCTGGCTGGCTGATTTAAAATATGTGTCCTCTGCCCTTTCCGCAGAGCTTTCCGCCGCGCCGGACTATTTTGCCGAGGCAAAGCCCGCCATCGAGGCCATGATGGCGCAGGCCGGACATCCGGTATTCGATGCGGACGGCATCCTGCAAAAGGGGGTCATTTTGCGTCATCTGGCGCTGCCGGGTCATGTGAAGGACAGCTTTGCCGTGCTAGACCAGATGGCTGCATGGAACGATGCCGACCCCGGGTGCTTTCTGCCCAGCGTCATGAGCCAGTACACTCCCTTCTACAAGGCCGCAGAGCACGGCATCGGGCGGCGCATCACCACCTACGAATACCGCCGAGTGGTGAACTACGCCATGGACAAGGGACTTGTGCAGGGCTATATGCAGCAGAAGAGCAGCGCCAAGGAGGAATACACCCCCAGCTTTGACCTGACCGGAGTGTAATTCTGCGGCAGAGCAGCCTTTTCAGCAACTTTACCAAATTTTCGGTCTTATTTTCTCTTGCTTGCGCGTGCAAACGCTTGCATTCTGTCCGGGAACGCACTATAATGGATACAACGATGTGTTAATAGTTGCGGGTTTCCGCAATGTCATCAGGAGGAGCTTTATGGAACATTTCAATCCGATCCTTGGCAGCGAGCCCAATGGCCAGAAGTTCATCACCTGTGGTGAGATCATGCTGCGCCTGACCCCGCCGAACTACGAAAAGATCCGCATGGCATCGGCCTTTGAGGCCAGTTACGGCGGCAGCGAGGCCAACATTGCGCTGGCGCTGGCAAACCTTGGCGTGGACAGCACCTTTTTCAGCGTAGTACCCAACAACAGTCTGGGCAAGAGCGCTGTGCGCTGGCTGCGCTCCAACGATGTGCACTGCACCCCCATGATCCTGACCGAGCCGGACGAGACCCCTTCTAACCGTCTGGGTACTTATTATCTGGAGACCGGCTACGGCATCCGCGCATCCAAGGTCATCTACGACCGCAAGCACAGTGCCATTACCGAGTACGATTTCTCTCAGGTGGATCTGGACGCCTTGCTGGAGGGCTACGACTGGCTGCACCTCAGCGGCATTACCCCGGCACTGGCACCCAACTGCCGCAGCCTGATCCTTGATATGCTGAAGGTTGCCAAGAAGAAGGGCCTGACCGTGAGCTTTGACGGCAACTTCCGCTCCACCCTGTGGACTTGGGAGGAGGCACGGGACTTCTGCACCGAGTGCCTGCCCTACGTGGATGTGCTGCTGGGCATTGAGCCCTACCACCTGTGGAAGGACGAAAACGACCACAGCAAGGGCGACTGGAAGGACGGTGTGCCCCTGCAGCCCAGCTACGAGCAGCAAGACGAGATCTTCCAGCGGTTTATCGAGCGCTACCCCAACCTGAAGTGCATCGCCCGCCATGTGCGCTACGCCCACAGCGGCAGTGAAAACAGCCTGAAGGCCTTTATGTGGTACGAGGGTCACACCTTCGAGAGCAAACTGTACACCTTTAACATTCTGGATCGCGTGGGCGGCGGCGACGCCTTTGCCAGCGGCCTGATCTACGCCATGCTGCACAACTACAAAGCCATGGATATGATCAACTTTGCAGTGGCCAGCAGCGCCATCAAACACACCATCCACGGCGATGCCAACATCACCGATGATGTGAGCACCATCCGCAACCTGATGAACATGAATTACGATATCAAGCGGTAAGCCGCATACAGCAACAGGCTCCCTGCCAATGGCAGGGAGCCTGTTTTTTGCATTGTAATCGCGGGATAAAAAAGGGCGCTCCAACCGTAAGCGGATGGAACGTCCTTCTGTTCTTGCTTAGTTGGACAAGATCATGCGGTCATTTGCAAACTCGCCGCCGCTGGCGATCTGGAACTTGGCCAGCAGATCGGAGACGTGCAGCTTCTGCTTCTCCTCCCCTGCCACGTCGTAGATGATGTGACCCTCGTGCATCATGATGAGGCGGTTGCCGTATTTGATGGCATCCTTCATGTTGTGGGTGATCATCATGGTGGTCAGATGGTTCTCCTCCACGATGCGTGCCGAGAGGGTGAGCACCTTCAGAGCCGTTTTGGGGTCCAGTGCAGCGGTGTGCTCATCGAGCAGCAGAAGCTTCGGCTTGTTCATGGTAGCCATCAGCAGGGTCAGCGCCTGCCGCTGACCGCCGGAAAGCAGCCCCACGCGGGCAGTCAGTCGATCCTCAAGGCCCAGATCAAGGGTCTTGAGCAGTTCACGGTACTGCTCCCGCTCTGCCTTGGTGATGCCGATGCGCAGGGTGCGGCGCTTGCCGCGCCGAGCTGCCAGCGCCAGATTTTCCTCGATCTGCATGGTGGCGGCAGTGCCGGTCATGGGGTCCTGGAACACGCGGCCAATATAAGCGGCGCGCTGATGCTCGCTCAGGCGGGTGACGTCCACGCCGTCAATGAGGATCTTGCCCTCGTCCACCGGCCACACACCGGCAACGGCATTCAGCATGGTGGATTTGCCTGCGCCGTTGCCGCCGATGACGGTAACGAAATCGCCCTCGTTCAGTTTCAGGTTCAGGCCGTTCAGGGCGATCTTCTGGTTCACCGTGCCTGCATTGAAGGTTTTGGAAACATTTTGGATCTCAAGCATTTTTTGCGTCCTCCTTTGCCTTTTTGACCGGCTTCGAGAAGTATTTGCCCTTCCAGTACGGCACGGCAAGGAACACTGCCACCACGGAGGCACTGAGCAGCTTGAGCAGATTTGCATCAAAGCCCAGTGTCAGCACCAGCTGAATGACGATATAATAGATGATCGCGCCAATGGAAACAGAGGCCAGCTTGAGGGCAAAGTTATGGAAGATGCGGCTAAACACGGCCTCGCCAATGATGACGGCAGCCAGACCGATGACGATGGCACCGCGTCCCATGCCAACATCTGCAAAGCCCTGATACTGGCTGAGCAGCGCACCGGACAGTGCTACCAGCGCATTGGAAACGGCCAGACCCAGCACGATGTTGAAGTTGGTGTTGATGCCCTGTGCGCGGGACATGGCAGGGTTAGAACCGGTAGCGCGGATGCCGCAGCCCAGCTCCGTACCGAAGAACCAGTACAGCACCCCGATAACAACCGCCGTAGCAAGGATGACCATGATGATGGGGTTGTGCAGGGCAAATTCCTTGACCCAGCGCAGGGAGATGAGCAGGCCGTATTTATCCACGTTGATGGACTGGTTGGCCTTGCCCATGATCTTCAGGTTGATGGAATACAGTGCCAGCTGGGTCAGAATACCGGCCAGAATGGCGGGAATGCCCATAAAGGTGTGCAGCAGGCCGGTGACAAGGCCGGTAGCAAGGCCGGCCAGCACAGCCACCAGCAATGCTGCCCAGACGTTCATGCCGGAAAGCAGGCACATGACGCACACCGCGCCGCCGGTACCGAAGCTGCCGTCCACGGTCAGGTCGGCTACATCCAGAATACGGTAGGTCAGGTACACGCCAATGGCCATGATACCCCAGATAAGCCCCTGCGCACAGGCACCCGGTAAAGCGCCCGGCAGGTTTGCAAGTCTTGCAATGATTTCCAAAACAATTTCCTCCTAAACGTTACACTTTTTTATCTCCCGCTTTGATACGGGAAAGCGGAGAAGAGCAAGAATCCACTCTTCTCCGCTATTTTTATATTGTTCCGGTTTTGCTGTTATCAGGCTTCGATCTCTACATAGCCTTCCGGTACGGTCAGGCCAAGGTCATCGCAGATGGCCTTGTTGTACTTTTTGGTCACATCGGTGTACTCGATGGGCATGGTGGAGATGTCGCTCTCGCCGTTCAGGATCTTGACTGCCATCTCACCGGTGGTGTAGCCCAAGTCGTAGTAGCTGATAGACAGGGTGGCCACGCCGCAGCCGGAGCAGATGCCCTCCTCACCGGCGAACACAGGCTTTTTAGCCGGGCGGCAGATGCCGTCCACAATGCCGGTATTGGCGGCAACGGTGTTATCGGTGGGCACATACAGTGCATCGTTCTCGTCTGCAGCCTTCTGGCAGACGGAGGACAGGTCGTTGGAATCCGAGAAAGCGTACTGGGTAGCAGTCACGCCCTTGGCCTCCAGATACTTCTGTACTTCGTCTACCTGATACTGGCTGTTTGCCTCGGCAGAGCAGTACAGCAGGCCGACCTTCTTGACCTCGGGCATCCACTCCACGATCATGTCTGCCTGCTGATCCAGCGGTGCCAGATCGGAGGTGCCGGAGACGTTGCCGCCCACGGTGCCGGAGAAGTTATCCAGACCCAGTGCCACGCCGTACTCGGTAACGGAAGTGCCCAGAATGGGGATGGTGTTGGTAGCAGCCTGTGCAGCCTGCAAAGCAGGGGTAGCATTTGCCATAATCAGTGCCACGCCGGAGGAAACAAAGCCGTTGGCAATGGTGGCGCAGGTAGCGGAATCACCCTGTGCATTCTGGAAGTCGAAGGTGACGTTCTCGCCAAAGGAAGCGGTCAGCGCGTCCTCAAAGCCCTGTGTAGCGGCATCCAGTGCAGCGTGCTGCACCAGCTGACAGATGCCAACGGTGAATTTTTCGCCGTTGGAAGCGGCAGCGACCGATGCAGAAGCAACCGTGGAGGACGCTGCCGCAGAAGAAGATGCGGAGGAAGAACCGCCGCAGGCGGAAAGGGCAGCTGCTGCACCGCAGGCAGCGGCTGCAGTCAGGAAGGAACGACGAGTGATTTTACGCATATTGATGATCTCCTCTATCTCCAGCCCTTGCAGCCAACAGGACGCCGCACTCCGGGCCGATATTGTAAGCGGATCAAACAAGGTTCGCTTTACACTCGTGAAGTATATCACAGAATCGCTGGCAAAACAATCCACTTTTGCCTGAAAACGGCCTTAATTATCGATTCAAGTAAAGTCATCTATCAATTATTTCGAACTATTATTTCGTTTTTTCTGATACTCCGTCAGTTTGTGCAGTTCCATGTCCAGCGTTTGCAGGTTTGCTTCCAGCTGCGGCAGATAGTCCTGTGCATAATCGTAACCAAAATACAGCGCCTGCCAGAGCTTCGCCTGCATCCGGCGCACCAGCACCGGGCTGAGCACTGCCTCCAGCTGCTCCACGGTATCTTCCAGCGCCATGCAGGTCTGCGCCCAGCGCACGTCAATGGCTTCCCGGGCGGGCACATCGTAGCGGGCAAGGTAATCCTGCACCTTTGCTTCGATCACCTGCCCGCCGCAGCCGGTGGGCTGCAAAAAATAGTGCACCTCCCCTGCCCGGCTGATCTCCTGCGCCAGCGGATACAGCGCACACACCAGCGGCTCAGCCTCATGGATGGCGCAGTGGTTTTCGGTCAGAAAGGGGCAGTTGTTGCGGTTTTCCTTCACCGGGGCAAGCCGCAGCACCGGCAAATGGCTCACCCTGCCAATGCTGCTGCGGCAATAACCCCGGGCTACGATCTGCGGCGGCAGACGCAGCCGGGCAGCAATACGCCACAAGTCATACCCGGACAGCACGATATCCTCCCGCCCGCGGCAGCAGTTGCCGCAGCCCGCACAGGCAAAGCGGAATTGTGCATCCCGTTCCAGCAGCGGCATGGCATCGGTACGGGTAAAATCCACCTGTCCGCACAGATCAATGGCTTCGTCTCGCATAGTCAAACATCCTTTTCCATGATAGAATGTCCCTATTGTACCGCCGGAGCACCCGGTTTGCAAGGCGAGCCCTGTGTAGCGCGGTTATTTTTTATCCGCTAGTTTCCGGTACACATGCACTGCATCGCGGATATTGTACTGCTCCGTCCCGTGGTCTCCGGGCGCGGCAAGCGTAACAAGGATGTACTCTTTTCCGTTCACGGTGGCAAGGCTGGCCAGACACAGCCCTGCGGCGGCGGTATACCCTGTTTTGCCGCCTTCGATCCGCGTTCCCGTCGGAAGCTCCGTTCCGTCCAGCTTGCCCAGCAGTGTGCTGGTCAGCGAAACGCCTTCCGGGTGCTGTGCAGTCGCCGTAGTGGTGTAGTGCTCGGTTGTAAAAATTGTGCGGAAGGTCGTATTGTGCAGCGCTGCCTGCAAGAGCTTTGCCATATCTGCCGCGCTGGAATAGTGCTCAGTGTCGGTCAGGCCGGTCGCATTTGTAAAATGGGTGTTCTTCATGCCAAGCTCTGCGGCCTTTTGGTTCATCAGCGCGGCAAAGTTTTCTTCACTGCCGCTTACCAGCTGCGCCAGCGCCTCACAGCATTCTGCGCCGGAGGGCAGCATCGCACCATAGAGCAGGTCACGCACCGTGACAGTCTCATCGGGTACAAAGCCCGCCATAGATGCTTTTTCGGTCTGTAAGGCTGGAAAAATATCCTCCGGCAGTGTTACCTGTTTATCCAGATCGGGCTCAGTCTCAATGGCCAGCAGTACAGTCATCATTTTTGTCAGGGAAGCCGGTGCAGTACGCTCGTCAGCACGTTTCTGCGCCAGTACCCGCCCGCTTTGGGCGTCCAGTAAGATCGCGTGTCGGCTGGCAGTATCTAGCAGAACGTTCTGCCGCAGAAATAGCACCAGCAGTACAAGCAGTGCCGCCAGAATACATAGCCGCCGACAGCGGCGGTGGAATCGTTTCATGATCAATCGCATCCTTTTTGCAAAATTGTAAAGCGCTTTCACCTTGTAACACGAGGCAAAAGCGCTTTTTCCTGCAAATTTGCGGCTATGTGTTTTTATGTTCATGTAACAAAAAAAGCCCAGAGACTTTCATCTCAGAGCTTTTTGTTAAGTCGGCGACTACCTAATAAGGTATGCGGCTCCGTCGCACTGTTATGCACAGTGCAGCGAAGTCGCTTTTTGCTTTATATGCGAGCACTCAGACGCGAATCTTTTCCATATCTCCAGAAATGTACCGCATACAGCCCCGCACCCAGAAGCAGGCAAAAGACCGAATAGCTAAGAATCGGAAGCCGCAGCAGTACAATCTTACCCGCGATCTGGGTAAAGAACCAGCCCGTTCCATATAAAATCACGATATAAAGCACCAGCCATGCAGCATACTTCAGCCAATTCTCTCGCGGCGGAAAGCCTACCTGCTCCATCATCCGGCGGAAAAGTACGCAAAACGCCGCCACTGCAACAACAAGCTGCATCAGATACCCTACGGATAGTTCAAAAACCCAATTTCCAATTACCGGATAGAGCAGCAAGCCTTCCACGCCCCACCCAAAAAAGAAATACAGCGGTGCAACATACCAGAAGTAATCTCCGGCTCTCAGTGTTTTCAAGCTTGGCTTGACCTCTTCCACAAAGGTCTTTGCGTCCGAAATCGAATGAAACAGTTCCTGATTTTCCTTGTTGGCTTGGATTGCAATATCAAGCAAATCGCTGCGCACAAGTTCGATACCACAGAAGTCCCAGCTGACCCGGCGAAGATAACGAATCACTTCTTTAAGCTGCTCCTGACTTTTTTCAGTCAGCAACTCGGTACGCATCCGGTTTGTTTTTCGCAATACAAAATACTTATTCATCTGGCTCCTCCTTAAAAATTTTTTCCACCAGCTGGCAGAGCTGGCTCCAATCCTGCCGAAACTCAAGAAGCGCCCGCCGCCCTTCTTCCGTTACAATGTAATATTTTCGGCTCGGTCCCTTGGGGGAAGGTCTGCGCTCCACCGTGACCTTTCCCTGTTGCTCCAAGCGCAATAGCAGCGGATAGAGCGTGCTCTCGCTCAAGTCAGAAAATCCGACCTGTTTCAGATGCATCACGATCTTATAGCCATAGGAATCCCCACGGGCCAGCGCCGACAGCACGCAGGCCTCCAGCAATCCCCGCTTCATTTGTGGGTCGAGCATGGCAATACCCCCTTTCGCCATATACTATACATCACATAGTATTGTGTGTCAAGTAGGTTTTGAAAATTTTCTTTCCTGCGGCAATTTCCGCCATTTCCCCTCCCTACTTGCCAATTTTCCGCCGCTGTGCTACAATACATTCCATAATGATCGGCAAGGAGGCTGTGCCATGGCAGAAACCGTAAAACCGCAGCTGGCGTCCCATGACCATTGCACCGGATGCGGCGCGTGTGCCAGCGGGTGTCCCAAGGGCGCCGTCCATATGGTGCGCGACAAGGAGGGCTTTCTCTACCCCCAGATCACCGACGGCTGCGTTGGCTGCGGACACTGTGCCCACGTCTGCCCCGCCCTGAAGCAGCGGGAAGTACGCAGCGCTCCCGCCGTATTCGCCGTATGGAACGAGGACGAAGCCGTCCGCGCCCATTCCACAGCAGGCGGCGTGTTCACGGCGTTGGCGGAGTTCGCGCTAGAATGCGGCGGCGTAGTGTTCGGTGCAGCGCTGGACGAAAAGCTGCAGGTGCGCCATATCGTCGTAAAAAACAAAGAGGATCTGCGGCTGCTGCGGGGCGCGAAGCCCATCCAGAGCGAACTGGGCGAGACGTACCAGCAGGTGCAGATGTATCTGGAGCAGCGGCGGTTCGTACTGTTCTGCGGCACCCCCTGTCAGGTAGACGGCCTCTACCGTTTTCTTGGCGAGCACCCGGAAAACCTACTGACCTGCGATTTCGCGTGCAGCGGCGTGGGCTCTCCCGGCGTGTGGGTCCGGTTCGTGGAGTCCATGGCCTACATCAAGCGCCGTCAGGCGGTGGACGTGCATTTCTGCGACAAGCTGAAGGGCGAGAAGGAGCGCCGCTTCCGCGTGTGGTTCGAGGGCGGCGGCACCTTTGACGCGCCGCTTGGCAAGTGCCAGCTGGGCCGTGGCATTTTCCGCCGGCTGTTCCTGCGGCCGGTCTGCTACCGCTGCGCCTACGCCAACACCAACCGCCCCGGCGACCTGACCATGACTGTGTTCCACACGATCCCCAAGGATTTCCAGCCCC
>ERZ773194.2296-NODE-2296-length-18417-cov-6.500708_pt1 | contig 18417 bp, 19 predicted proteins | sample MGYA00511240_ERZ773194 | MGnify/ENA primary metagenome ERZ773194 (study PRJEB29015, sample SAMEA2737774) | human gut metagenome | biome: human gut; feature: human-associated habitat; material: faeces | place: China | collected 2012 ... | reverse complement strand
AGCGGGCCGTGTGCAACGTGATTGTTGCGTACGGTCCGTTTTTTGTCGGCATTTGGTCAGCTTTTGGTTTGCTTCCGGTACTTACCCGCATGAAAGGTGCCCTCATCATCGGGGCAATGCAGTGTGCGGGAAAGGAGACCCCATGTGTGCCGCAAGCAAAAAGAGCAAGACGCAGCAACTCAAGGAGCGCTGGGAAGACGGCGAGCTCGACTGCGGGGCGATTACGCCCGAGTTTATCAAGGGGCTCAGTCCCCGCGAGCTCGGCATGCTGGGCGAGCTGATTACCATCGATTACTTTAACGAGCGTGGATACACGTTGTTGGAGCAGGGCTATCGTTGCATTGAAGGCGAAGCCGATCTGGTGCTGCTCGATGAGCTCGACGATGTCGTGGTGATGGCCGAGGTCAAGACGAGACGCGTCGCCCTGGATTGCACCACGCGGGTCTTTCCCGAGGAGGCAGTGGACGCCCAAAAGCAGCGTCGGTATCGCCGTATCGCAAGTTGCTATCTCATGGAGCACTATCCGCTCAGGTCGATTCGCTTCGATGCCGTGGGCGTCACCATCCGCGGCGGGCATGTCGCCGAGATCGAGCACCAGTACAATGCGTTCGATTGGCAGGTGTCGTGATGGCGTTCGAGACGTTTGCCGTACACGCGGCCTGCATCCGCGGCGTCGAGGCAATTCCCGTCACCGTCGAGGTCTCGCTTGCCGGTGGCGTTCCGGGCATCCAGATGCTCGGCATTCCAAGTATGGAGGTGATGGAGTCGCGCGGGCGTATCCGGTGCGCCATGCGCTCGGCCGGCTTCGAGATCCCTCGGTCTGGCATTACCGTTAACCTGGCACCCGGCGATATTCGTAAAACTGGCAGCGGTTTTGACCTGCCGATTGCCATCGCGGTTCTGGCGGCCGATGGGCAGATTCCCCGTGACAGCCTCGATCGCTGCCTTATCGCAGGCGAGCTTGGTCTGGACGGCACGGTGCTACCCGTCAAGGGCGAGGTGGCGTTTCAGCTGTTGGCGCGCGATATGGGGCTTTCCTTTATCGCCGGTAGGTCCGATCAGCATGTCCCGCTTGCGGGCGTTGACTGCGGGTTTATCGACCACCTATCTCAGCTTGCTCATGGCATGGGGGATGCCGCACGGCATTACCTGGATTCTGAAGTGCTCGAGGCGACTTTTGAGCCCGAGCTCGATTATGCCGACGTGCTGGGACAGGAGGTCGCCAAACGCGGTATGGCGCTTGCGGCCGCCGGCGAGCTCGGCTTGCTCATGATCGGCTCGCCCGGTTCGGGCAAGACCATGCTTGCGCGGCGCATGACGGGCATTTTGCCCGAGCTTTCTCTCGAGGATCAGCAAGAAGCGCTGTGCATCCATTCGGTCTTGGGCGAGAATATCGATGGACTGCTTGCGGGGCATCGCCCCTTCCGCAGCCCGCATCACAGTATTTCGACCGCGGGACTCATCGGCGGCGGGCGTCCGGTGCATCCGGGCGAAATTAGCCTGGCTCATGGCGGCGTGCTCTTTTTGGACGAGCTCGCCGAGTTTCCCACCGGCGTGCTGCAGACGCTGCGTCAGCCCATCGAGCGTGGGTACGTGAGGATCGTGCGCGTCGACGGGGCCTTTACATTCCCGTCGCGCTTTCAGCTGCTGGCCGCGAGCAATCCCTGCCCCTGTGGGTTTTTGGGCGATCGCGAAGTGCCGTGTCGCTGTTCCGCGTCGATGGTCGAGCGATATCGAGGCAAGTTGCGCGGTCCTTTGGCTGATCGTATCGACATGATGATCGACGTGACCCGCCCCGATCCTCAGGTAATCATTGAGGGCGCGGAGGGTATGTCATCTGCCGAGCTGCGCGATTACGTTGTGCGTGGGCGCGCCTTTCGCGCCTGGCGTGAATCCCGTATGGACGATGGGGACGTCGAGGCCGAGGACGATGAGTCGCGGTCCATTGACGGTGTCGTGTCGACCTTTGCGCTCGACGAGGCCGCCGAGAAATGCGTGCTCGGCCTGTCGAAGCGTACGCATCTAACGGGTCGCGGCATCGTGCGTCTGGTACGCATCGCGCGCACGATCGCCGATGTTGCCGAAAGCGAACGGGTATCGCAGGATCACGTGCTCGAGGCGGCGATGTACCAAGGAAGGAGGGACCAATGATGGCTGAGGGGACCTTTGAGCTGCATCCAGGCGATGCGTTGTATCCCCAGACCGTTTTGGAGCTTTCTGATGTACCCCAGACGCTCTATGTGCGCGGCGACCCCGAGGTGCTTTCGATGCCCGCGCTCTCCATCATCGGCGCGCGCAAGGCCTCGCCTTATGGTCTTGCCGTGGCAGAGCTTGCGGCCAAGGTGGCGGTTGAGGCGGGAGTGACGGTGGTCTCGGGTGGTGCGGTCGGCTGCGACCAAGCGTCGGGTTGGGCTGCGGTCAACGCCGGGGGCAAACACGTCGTCGTGCTGGGGACCGGCGCCGATGTTGTCTATCCGCGCTCGAGCGCCGGCCTCATCGAGCGGGCACTCGATACGGGCGGCGCGGTCGTTTCGATTTCGCCGTGGGGTATGGGACCGCGTAAGTTCGCCTTTCCGCGGCGCAATCGCGTTATCGCCGCCTTGTCGCAGGCACTCTTTGTTTCCGAGGCTGGCATGCCCTCGGGTACGTTCTCCACGGCGGAGGCCGCTATGGACTTGGGGCGAGAGCTCCTTGCAGTGCCGGGCTCTATCCTTTCGCCCGAGTCGCGCGGGACCAACTACCTCATCGCTAACGGAGCCTGTTGCATCATCGACGAGGAATCAATCGAGATGGCCATCTCGCGCATCTACGGCACGCTGCGCTACTCGCGTCCCGATGCACCTGGCATCGCCGATCTGGACCCCACACAGCAGGCCGTGATGCACGCGCTTATCGCCTCGCCGCTCAAGGTCGAAGACATTGCCGCGCTCGTCTCGCTTGATGCTGTCGGCGTGCTCAAGCTCTTGGGCTCGCTCGAACTCGAGGGCCTTATCGAGCGCATGATGGATGGAAGGTATGCGCCCTCAAAGTTTGCGCTTCACGCCCAGACGCCCTTCGGTCACAATGGAAAGCGTGTCAATTAGAAAGGTGTTTGCAGATGCAGTTCGATCAGGTGACGGTTATCGGTGGCGGTCTGGCGGGTTCGGAATGTGCGATCCAGCTTGCAGATCGCGGGTTTGCCGTAAAGCTGTGCGAGATGCGCCCCCAGGTGAGCTCTCCTGCCCACCATACCGACCACCTGGCCGAGCTCGTCTGCTCAAATTCGTTTAAGTCAACCCGTCCGGATTCCGCTGCAGGCCTGCTAAAGGCCGAGCTTGAGCGCATGGGTTCGGTGCTGCTCGATTGCGCCCATCGTGCGGCCGTTCCCGCCGGCGGTGCCTTGGCGGTCGACCGCGTCAAGTTTTCCGAGCTTGTCGAGGCCGAGGTTGCCGCCCGACCCAATATTGAGGTCGTGCACGGCGAGGTCACGCAGATTCCCGAGGGCCACGTGATCATTGCCGCGGGCCCGCTGTGTTCACCGGCATTGAGCGAAGAGGTCATGAAGCTCGTCGGTGGCGACGCCTTGGCGTTCTTTGACGCTGCCGCGCCAATCGTCGATGCCTCCACGCTCGATATGGACGTGTTGTTCTCGCAGTCGCGCTACGAGGAGCAGGGGAGCGGCGACTACCTCAACGCTCCGCTCAACAAGGAGGAGTACGAGGCCTTTATCGAGGCGCTCACCACCGCCGACCGCGTGGTGCTCAAGGACTTTGAGGGCGGTGATCTCTTCCAGCCCTGTCAGCCCGCCGAGGAGGTCGCCCGTACCGGTAAAGATGCTATCCGCTTTGGCGCCATGAAGCCCGTCGGCCTCACCGACCCGCGTACCGGACGTCGCCCCTGGGCGGCGATTCAGCTGCGCGCCGAGAACAAGGAAAAGACCGCCTATAACCTGGTGGGCTTCCAGACAAATTTGACTTTTGGCGAGCAGAAGCGTGTCTTCCACATGGTTCCCGGTCTGGAGAATGCCGAGTTCTTCCGTTATGGCGTCATGCACCGCAATACCTTTGTCGACGCCCCGCACGTGCTCGATGGCACCTTTGCCGTGCCTGGTACCGGCGTGCGCCTGGCCGGTCAGATCACCGGCACCGAGGGGTACATGGAAGCGGTGGCGACCGGTTTGCTTGCTGCGCTTAACACCTATGCCGAGGCTATCGGCGCGGCTTCTGTGGAGCTTCCTCGTGTGGGCGCCCTGGGTGCGCTCGTGGGCTATGCGACCGATCCGGCAACCGTGGGCTACCAGCCCATGCATGTCAATTTTGGCCTGGTGCCGCCGCTCGAGGACGGCAAGCGCCGCAGTAAGCGCGACCGCTACCAGGCTTATGCGGATCGCGCCCTCGAGGCCCTCGATGCCTACTTGGCCACGCGTTCCGACTTGTTTGGAGGCGACCGGTCATAGCCTTTGACCCGTACGATACCGTCGACTCGTTTATCGCCTACATCGCACGTGTCGAGGGCCTCTCTCCCAATACGGTGACTGCCTATGGATCGCGGTTGGAGCGCTTTGCTGCCTGGTGCGAGCGTACGGGTGTCGATGCGCGTATGGCCGACGTGCGTACCGTCCGCGCATATTTGGCCGAGCTTTCACGCGAGCAGGTGGCTCCCCGAACGCTTGCGGCACATTTGTCGGCTATTCGGTCGCTCTATCGTTGGATGGCTGCCGAGGGAATCGTGGAGGGTGATGCGGTCTCGGCGATTTCCTCGCCTAAGCTGCCGCGCGACCTGCCCGGTGTGCTGACGACCCAGCAGGTCGAGGCGTTGCTCAAGACGCCTGATACCTCAACACCCGCGGGACTGCGCGATGCGGCGATGCTCGAGCTGCTCTATGCCTCGGGCGCCCGCATCTCGGAGCTTTCGGCGCTCAATGTGGAATCCATCTCATGGTCCGAGCGCACGCTGCGGCTATGGGGCAAAGGCAGCAAGGAACGTATCGTGCCTCTGTACCATCGGGCGCTCGAGGCGACGCGCACCTATGTTGAGGAGGGGAGACCGGAGCTGCTCGCCCAGGCAAAGCACCGCGATGCCGCAAACCTTCCCCACCCGCTGTTGATATCGGTGCGCGGCAACCGCATGAGTGCTGCCATGCTCAGGCGACGGTTCCATATGCTGGCGACGCGCGCCGGCATTCCGGCCGACATCGCGCCGCATGCGATGCGTCATACGTTTGCGACCGATCTGCTTGAGGGCGGCGCGGACCTGCGCTCGGTTCAAGAGCTGCTGGGTCACGCGAGCCTGTCTACGACGCAGATCTACACGCATCTCGCGCCCGATCGGCTTAAGCGAGCCGTTGCTCAAGCCCATCCTCGTGGCGAATAGCCTTTCGCGGCCGGGACGTCGACGCACACTCAGGTGTGTGGTTTTGATTGCGGGTTGGCAGGAAGAGGTAATCCTGCTATCATTCATCGGGTTGCTTCACGGCAACAGGTTTTTATCACGCACGCGCGGCTACTTCATACCGTGGTGCCCGGGCTTTGGTAGCACATGTCCGGGTTGGTTTTGGAGGATGACCCCGCGCGGAGGCAAACCACAGGAGGTTTAACATGGCTACCAAGATTAATATCCGCACCCTGCTCGAGGCCGGCTGCCACTTCGGTCACCAGACCCGTCGCTGGAACCCCAAGATGAAGCCGTTCATCTTCGGTGAGCGCAACGGCATCTACATCCTCGACCTCAAGCAGACCATCCTCGACGCCGACCAGGCCTACACCTTCGTCAAGAACGTCGCCAAGGGTGGCAACGTGCTGTTCGTCGGCACCAAGAAGCAGGCTCAGGAGGCCGTCAAGAACGCCGCTGAGCGCGCTAACATGCCTTACATCAACCAGCGTTGGCTCGGCGGCATGCTGACCAACTTCGTCACCATCCGCTCCCGTATCAACCGCATGGAGGAGCTCGAGGCCATGGTCGAGGACGGCCGCATGGCAGTGCTCCCCAAGAAGGAGCAGGCTGTGCTCGGTAAGGAGCTCACCAAGCTCCAGACCAACCTCGGTGGCGCCCGCGACATGAAGGGTCTGCCCCAGGCTCTCTTCGTCATCGACACCAAGCGCGAGGAGAACGCCATCAAGGAGGCCCAGCGCCTGAACATCCCCGTCGTCGCTCTGATCGACACCAACTCCGATCCCGACGAGGTCGAGTACGGCATTCCCTGCAACGATGACGCTATCTCCGCTGTCACCCTTATGTGCGAGCTCATGGCTGACGCCTGCCTCGCTGGCTCCGGCAAGGAGCAGGTCTCCGAGGCCGAGATGGCCGCTGAGCCCAAGGCCGAGTAAATCAGTCTTAGTTAATTCTTTTTCATCTCTTTGAAAGGAACCACAATGGCCCAGATTACCGCCGCTATGGTCAAGCAGCTCCGCGAGATGACCGACTCCCCGATGATGGAGTGCAAGAAGGCTCTCGTCGAGGCTGACGGCGACATGGACGCCGCTGTCGACGTTCTGCGCAAGAACGGCCTCGCCAAGGCTGCCAAGAAGGCTGGCCGTGAGACCAACGAGGGCGCTGTCGCCGCGTTCGTCTCCGAGGATGGCAAGATCGGCGCTCTGCTCGAGCTCTCCTGCGAGACCGACTTCGTCGGCTCCAACGCTAAGTTCACCGGCTTTGCTTCCAAGGTCGCTGAGGTTGTCGCTACCACCGAGCCTGCTGACGTTGACGCTCTGCTCGAGAAGCCGATGGGCGAGGAGACCGTTTCCTCCGAGCTCACCGAGATGATCCACATCATGGGCGAGAACATGAAGATCTCCCGTTTCGCCGCCCGCAAGGCCGAGAACGGTGCTCTCGCTTCTTACATTCACATGGGTGGTAAGATCGGCGTTCTCGTCGAGTTCGCTTTCGAGAAGGCCGAGACCGCTCAGGCCGAGTCCTTCAAGACCTTTGCTCACGACGTTGCCCTTCAGGTTGCCGCCGTCGCCCCGATCTGCGCTACCCGCGATCAGGTTCCGGCCGAGACCGTCGAGCACGAGAAGCAGATCTACATGGCTCAGGCTGCCGAGTCCGGCAAGCCCGAGGCTATCCAGGAGAAGATGGCTGTTGGCCGTCTGGAGAAGTTCTACAAGCAGTCCGTGCTCACCGAGCAGGAGTTCATCAAGGACAGCTCCCTCACCATCAAGAAGTACGCTGAGCAGGTCTCCAAGGAGCTCGGCGACACCATTACCGTCGTTGCCTTTGACCGTCTGGTCCGTGGCGAGTAAATAAGCTCTTGTAGCTGGTAATGAGCAGGCTGTGGGTTTTACTCACAGCCTGCTTTTTCATGGCTCCCCGTTGAGCCTTTGATATTATGTTGTGAGTCTAATTAAAGGAGGATCGCTTTGTCCGACATCCGATATAAACGCGTGCTTCTGAAGCTCTCCGGCGAAGCGCTGATGGGCGATGGCAACTACGGCATCGACCCCAAGGTTACCGATCATCTTGCCAAGCAGGTCAAGGAGCTGCTCGCCGTTGGCCATGAGGTCGGCGTCGTTGTCGGCGGCGCATTCACGGCCATCGTCACCGCGCTCGTCAACGACATCATCAACCCGCTCATCTCGCTCATCATCGGCGGGCTGGATTTCTCCGGCGTGACCGTCGGCGTGTTCCCGATTGGCGATCTGATCATGGCGATCATCAATTTCCTGTGCATTTCGTTCGTCGTGTTCTGGATGGTGAAGATCATCAACCGCTTCAACCGCAAAAAGGCGGACGAAGCCGAGCCTGAGCCGGAAGCCCCTGCCGAGCCCACGACGGAGGAGCTGCTGGCGGAGATTCTTGCCGAGCTCAAGCTCAGAAACAGCCGTGCCGCCGCAGCACAAACGCTCGACGATGCGGAAAAGGAAGAATCTTCTGCTTCTGAGCGCTAAAAAAGTACTTGACACCTCAGGGCTTATATGTTATAGTATATAAGCCTTGAGGGGTCAATTGTATATCGCGGAGTGGAGCAGTTCGGTAGCTCGTCGGGCTCATAACCCGGAGGTCGCAGGTTCAAATCCTGTCTCCGCAACCAGATCAAGTGGATGTAACGGATTTTCGTTGCATCCACTTTTTTATTTTCACGTCCGGAGCAGGTTTCCGCCTGCTCCGTTTTTTATCCGCAAAGTCCGCATCCTGCCGCATCCCGCGCGGGAGTGTACCATTGTCTTTGTGTGCGCTCCTGATGAGGATACTCCTGCCGCATCCCGCGCGGGAGTGAACCGCAAGTTCCATGACAAGCAGGCGTTCGCGCGGTACAATCGGGTCAGAAAACAACCGGAAAGACAGAGGTGACGACCCGATGAATCTGAAAGAAGCATTCCGCTATCAGAACAAGCTCCAGTCCTTTCTGGACGAAGCGCAGAGCATCCTCGACCGTGACGCCAACATCACGAAGGTCGAAAACACCTACCTGCGCCGCAAGGTCATGGCCGAGGCGGAGGACGAGACCGTTGCCGCCGTGCCGGAAACGGAGTATTACGAGCAGATCACGGACATTGCCCGTTTCCTTTTGCACCTGCTCGACGAGAAGGAGACGCTCAGCGCCGCCATCCGCACGGCGAAGGATGCGCTGGACATTGACATGGACAGCGAGGTCAGCCTCAACGCCGCGCGTCAGAGCGTTGCCCGCACCTTCCGGCGCATGAACGACCTGCGCTGCAGCGAGCAGACGATCCCCAACGGCGGCAGCGGCTACCGCTTCAACGCCGACGGCAACCAGATCACCTACCGCTGCGACGTACGGCGCGTGACCACGATCAACTACGACCGGAAGGTCATCCGTGCCGCCCTCACGAAGCTCGACCGGCGCGCGGATGAGACCTCGGCCCGGATCGACCTGTGTCTGGTCACGTCCGACGTGGCATACACGCCGCCCTTTGACGTGAACGCCAGCTTCGCCGAGGCGTTCGCGGTCTACACCGGAAAAGACGAGGCATAACGCCCCGGCGCAGACCGGCTGTTCCGGGTGCGGCAAGCCAGGAGCAAGCGGATGCCGGTTCAGGTGCAGATGAACGATAACGCTGCACAATTGCAAACGGAAACGACCCGAGCGGCTCGCTCAGCGAGCCTTTCTATTGAATTGGAAAGACAGCGCCCGGCTTCTCGTCCGGCGTCAGACGCACAGGCGTCAAACCCGTTTTTCGCGCAGACACCCATGCCCGCTTCCGAACTGACATCTCCCTCGTGCGGCAGGCAAGCCGTCCTCGACTTTGACGAGAAAAGAAAAATTATGTGTGATCCCCTTTCCCGCGCGCAGCGACCGGGCGTGACCTGTCACGCCGCCGGCCGTGCGCCCGTGGCAAATGGCGGAAGCTGCATCGGACGCTTGCCGCATCCAAAACAGCCGGTCAGAAAACAGTGTGAGCAGCAGGTCTCGGCCTGCTGCTCACACACGATATCGGGATTTCCGGCGACGGGGATGAGGATCTGCTCCAGCGGCACATCCAGCAGCGCGCCGAGCGCGTACAGATTGTCGACCGTCGGCAGGGTCTCGCCCTTCTGCCACTTGTAGATCGCCCGCGGCTCGGCAAAGCCGAAGTAGCTTTGCAGGTCGCGCACCGTCAGGCCGCGCGCCATGCGCAGGCGGCGGATGTTGTCCCCCGTGGCGGCAAGGTCGATCACGGGGTATGCTTTCAAGCCCATTCGGGTCGCCTCCTTAAAGAGTAATATTGTAAAATACCAGAGTCGGCGCAAAAAAGCAAGCCCTGATTTTGAAACGGAGGAACCGTGGCAGAGATCCGATCCCTTATGGAGACCATATGCAGCAGCTGAAAGGAGCTGAGACAACATGAATTCCACGCCGATGGCAAAGCGCAGCAAGCGCGCGCAGCGTGAGCACTACGCCGCAAAGCGCGGCTCGTGGAACGGACTCTCCCCGGTCACCCGGGTCGTGCAGAGCAAAAAGACCTACGACCGAAACCGCGTGAAACGAGAAGCCCGCCGCGCAAATGACATATGAAGTCTCTATCGCGCATCGGAAAAGCCAAAAGCCGCCGGCGAGAGCCGGCGGCTTTTGCTGTCGATGAGATGGTTTTGCGGCGCGCTACGTCACGCCGGGGCGCTGTGCCGGCGCGGGCGCATCCCTTTTTCATATGGAAAAGCATCGGAAAGGGCTTGCCAAAAGTTAGACGAGATGGTAAAGTGGATTTGTATTTGCCAATTTGCCGGGACACCGGCGGGCAGCCGTGCGCGTGGGAAGCGCCGTCTGCCGGAAAGGGGAACAAAGAAGATGGGTTATCTGAAATATCTCAAGCTCATGAACCGCATGAACGCCGTCACGCAGGTGCCGCAGCCGCCGGTGCCGCAGTTTGAAAAGTTCTGCAGGCTGTTCGTGACCGACGAGGAGTACGACATCATGATGGGCATGAAGCTGCGCGGCAACACCGAGGCGGAGCTGCGCGCGCTCTACACGGGCAGCGACTGGGCCGGCACGCTCTACGATATGTGCCGCAAGGGCTTCCTGCTCAAGATCTACGACGGGGCGGAGCCGACGTTCGACCTTGCGCCGATGCTGCCGGGCTGGTTTGAGTTTCCGCTGTCGACGGGCGAGGACAATGAGACGCTGCAAAAGGCGTCGGAGCTGTTCACCTCGGCCATCAACATGGTCACTACGCTCAACGTCGAGCCGCTGCGCACGGGCTACGCCGTCATGAACAATCTCAACAAGCTCAAGGGCGACAAGGGTCACATGGAGGTTGCGCTCCCGCTCGAGGGCAAGGCCGCCGGCAAGGTCGTGCACGTGGACCGCAAGCTCTCCAACGACACGACGAGCGTCGTGCCGAGCTACCAGCTCGAGGCGTATCTCGACAGCCTGCCGGACGACGCGCCCATCAGCGTCATGCACTGCTTCTGCCGCAACATCCGCCGCAGAGAGGGCATGCAGCCCAAGCACCCCACGCCGGATGAGGTCTGCCTGTGCGTCGGCAACATCGCCAAGCAGATCATCGAGTACGGCGTCGGCCGTCAGGTCAGCAAGGCCGAGGCGCGCCAGATCCTTGTCGACTGCGAGAAGAAGGGCTGCGTGCATCAGGTGTTCCACTACGCCTGCAACATGGACGAGGAGACGACCGCCATCTGCAACTGCGACACGCAGTGCTGCGAGATGCTCGGCTCGTACACGCGCGGCGGCATGCAGCCGCTGTATATGCGCGCGCACGCAAAGCCCGTCATCGTCCACCCGGAAAACTGCAACGGCTGCAACATCTGCAACCACTTCTGCCCGACCGTGGCCACCGGCTTCAACGCGCAGACCGGCAAGGTGTTCGTGGAGTATCAGCGCTGCATCGGCTGCGGCGTGTGCGTCACGAAGTGCCCGAAGGACGTGCGCGAGATGGTCGACGGCGACCGCGTGCTCTTCTGCAAGCCGCTCAAGAAGTCGCTCGTGCGCGAGCGCAACGTCCGCCGCCAGCCGAAGAAGAACTGAATGCACGAGGCGGCCATTGCCAAAGAGGTCTTTGACATCGCACAGCAGGCGATGACGGAAAACGGCCTCACGCGCCTCACGCGCGTTGTCATGGACATCGGCGAATACTCCGCCGTTGTGCCCGAGCAGCTTCAGCTCGTGTTTCAGATCGCGGTGCACAACACCGCCATGGACGGCTGCGCGCTCGAGATCCATGACCTGCCCGGCGAGCTGGGTATGTATGTGCGCACGATTGAGGGCGAATAGACTGTCAAAAAACCTCGTAGCCTTTGCGCCCGCGGGCGCAAAGAAAGTCCAATCATTTTCTTCGGCGACATGTGCGGCGAAAAAAATACTTCTCAGGCTGCAAGTGTGGAATTTGTGCGCCGGCGGCGCACAAATTATGCGCGCAGCAGACTGCAAACCCCTTTGTCAAAAAGTTGTACTTTTTGACAGCCTCTGAGGGGCGGATGCTTCCGCCCCTCTTTCTTTTGCTTACTGGATATCGAGATCCGCGGTCAGCTCATAGAAGTCGCAGGTGTGCGCTTCGAGACCGGAGACATTGGCCTTCATGATCATGCTCATGCGCAGGAAAGAGCAGAAAACGTAGGAGTTGTCGTCCAGCAGCTGCTGCTGCATCTCGACGGCGATCTTCGCACGCTCGGCCGGGTCGAAAGTGGTGCGCAGCTGGACGGCAAGCTTCTCGAGCTTGTCGCTGTGGTGGCCGCCGGAGTTCTTGACCGATTTGTCCAGACAGTAGGTGTCGAAGAAGTTCTGGGGATCGCCCAGACCGGCGTTGACGTTGGCGCTGACCCAGATGTCCCATGCCGTGGGATCCTTGCGGATGCTGTTGTGATCCTTGGTGCAGTTGATCTGTACGTCAATGCCGATGTCCTTGAGCGTGGACTGCGCGGATTCGGCCAGCAGGGGCAGCTCCTGACGGGACGGGTAGGTCAGCCAGCGGATCGTGAGCTTGACGCCGTTCTTTTCGCGGATGCCGTCGCCGTCGGTGTCGACCCAGCCGGCGGCCTCCAGTTCGGCCCTGGCCTGATCGGGATCAAAGGACACGGTCTGAATGCCCTGACCGAACGCGAAGCTGTCGGGGAAAGCGCCGGTCGCGGTGTAGCCGTAGCCGTTGAGCAGCACGTCGACGAAGTCCTGCTTGTTGATGCCCATGGCGATCGCCTTGCGCACGGCGGGATCACTCATGATCGTGTAGCCGGAGTTCTCCTTGTGGAGGTTCATCATGCCCCAGAAGCAGCGGCTGGTCTGGATGCTGGTGAACTTGTAGTTGTCGTTTTCAAAGAGCGGATAGCTGGCATAGGCCATGCCGTAGGCTGCGTCGATTTCGCCGGACTGGAGCGCCATGGCCAGCGTGTCACCGTCGGAAATGGTGCGGACGGTGATCTCGTCGACCTTCACCTCGCCGTCCCAGTAGTTGACATTTTTGATGAGATTCACATGGTCGTCCGTGACGACTTCGGTCGCCACATAGGGGCCGGTGCCGACGACGCAGCCGTTGTCGGGGATGCCGACTTCCATGTCGATGATGCAGCCGTAGGCCTCGGAGAGATAGTTCATCAGGATGGGGTTGGGCTCGGAGGTGACGATGGTCAGCTTCTGACCGTCGGCTTCCATCGAGGCGATCTTGAGGTTGCCGGCGGCGCGCTCGTGGACCTCGATCAGGTGCTCGAGACAGGCCTTGACCGCGGCGGCGTCACACTTCTTGCCGTTGGAGAAGCAGACCGCATCCTTGATCACGATCTCCCAGGTGGTCGCATTGACGTTGACGGCGCTCTCCGCCAGCCAGGGCTCGAGCGTGCCATCGTCCGCGATCTTCATCAGCGTCTCGCCGACGCCGTAGCGGATGCAGGCCCAGCCGGAATAGGCTTCATGAGGGTTGATCGTCGGCTCTTCGTTTTCGGCGTTGAAGGTGGTGTCGCCGAAGACAAAGGTCTTTTTTCCGCCGGATTGGGCGGGTGCGTTGGAGTTGCCGCAGCCGGCCAGAATGCCGAGCGAGAGGCAGAGCGCCAGAAGGGAAGCTAGGATCTTTTTCATGTTCTCTGTTTCCTTTCCTTTGTTTATATAGGGCCCGAATTATCGTGCCCGGGAGTTCTTTGGGTCCATGTAGTCGCGCACGGTGTCGCCCAGAAGGTTGAAGATCACGACCGACAGGAAGATCGCGAAGCCGGGCGACAGTACGAGCCATGGGTAAGTCTGCAGCATGCTGCGTCCGCCGCTCATCATATTGCCCCACTCGGCCGTGGGCGGCTGCGCGCCGAGATTCAGGAAGCTCAGCCCTGCGAGCTCCATCATCATCGTGCCGATGTCCAGCATGGCCGTGACCAGGATCGGGCCGAGGATGTTCGGCAGGATATGCCGCAGGATCATCTGCATGGAGCTGTCGCCGGAGAGCCGTGCCGCGGCCACAAAGCCGCTGGTTTTGAGCGCCAGCGTCTGACTTCGCGCCACGCGCGCATATTTCGGCCAGCTGATGACCGCCAGCGCGAGCACCGCGTTGCCGACACCGCCGCCCAGCATCGCCGCGATCGCCAGGGCAAAGACCAGCCCCGGAAAGGCCAGACACACGTCCGAGATGCGCATCACGACGGAGTCCATCGCGCCGCCGTAGTAGCCGCAGAGCGTGCCGACGGCGGTTCCGAAGACCGAGATGACGCCGACGAGCGCCAGCGTGGAGAAGATGCTTGTCTGCGCGCCGACCACAACGCGGGAGAACATGTCGCGTCCATAGCGGTCGGTGCCCATCCAGTGCTCGGCCGAAGGCGGGAGAAGCGACTTTGACAGGTCCTGCGCATAGGGGTCGTAGGGGACGATCTTATCCGCAAAGATCGCAACGAGAAGCAGCGCTGCCGCTAAGATCAGAAAGAGGGTCAGACGACCCCTGATACGGTTCTTCCTGACTTTTTGTACACGGACTGTGACGGTTTCGTTCATCGCTCGATCCCTCCCAGCCGGATCCTCGGATCAAGGAAGTGATAGCTCAGGTCGGTGATCAGGTTGACCACGACGTAGATGATGGCCATCCACATCACGTAGGCCTGAATGATCGGGTAGTCGCGCATGTTGATCGCATCCACCGCCAGCTTGCCGACGCCGTCCCACATGAAGATGGACTCGACGATGGCCGTGCCGCCGAGCAGTGAGCCGATCGAAAGCGTCAGCAGCGTGATGATCGTCACGAGCGAGGCCTTCATGACGCTCTTGATCAGGGTCGTGGAGAACTTTACGCCTCTGGCCCTGGCGCCGAGCACATAATCCTTGCTCAGCTCATCCAGAACGGTTGCGCGGACCTGCCGCAGATACTTGGCCGACATGGCGATCGCCAGCGTCAGGGCGGGCAGCGCCACGCTCTGCAGGCTGACGCCGCCGGAGATGACCGGAAACCAGCCGAGCCTGATCGCAAAAAAGTACATCAGCAGCAGGGAGACGAAAAAGTTCGGCAGGGAGTTGCCGATAAAGCTCGCCGTGCGGATCACGTAATCGGTCGCCGTGTTCTGTTTCACCGCCGACCAGATCCCGAGCGGGATCGAGATCAGCACGGTCAGCAATATGGAAACGGCCGTCAGCAAAAGCGTGGCCGGCAGCTTGGAGACGAAGGTTGAGAACACCGGCTTGTTCGAGACGTAGGAGGTGCCCATGTCACCCCTGAGCAGATTGCCGAGCCATGTGAAGTACTGCACGACAAAGGGCTTGTCCAGACCCAGCTCTGCTCTGGCGTTGTCGATCATTTCCTGCGAAACCGTGCCGCTTGTGTTCTCCATTTTCTGCTCGACCACGTCGCTGCCTGCGATACGCATCATGCCGTAGGACAGAAATGTGATCGCAAGCAGGATCGGGATCAGCTGCAGCAGGCGCTTGAGCGCGTAGTTTTTCATGCCGTGCCTCTCCTGTTATTTGAAAGCTGCGATGGTGAAGATCGGCGTGGGATTGATGAACTCGTCGATCTCGGCATAGATGCGTTTATAAACGCCTTTGTCCACGGTGACACGCTCAAAGCCGGCCTCGATGAGCAGCTGCACGTCCCACTGCGGGCGCGGCCCGTGATAGGCGCCGATCTCCATCGTGATGGCATTGTTTTCGGCCATCAGATCGTCCGGCACTAGCTTGTGCGCGTGGTTTTCGGGCAGTTCGTGCTTCTTTCCTCCTTGCTGCTCATCTTCCAGCGCGGCGCTGTAATCCGCGTCAAAGTTGATGAGCACACCGCCGGGCTTGAGGATCCTGTACCACTCCCGATAGGCCTTTTCGACATGCGGCAGCGTCCATGTCAGATTCCGTGTCACCAGCACGTCGAAGCTCTCCGGCTCGAAGTCCGGGTTTTCTGCGTCCATGATCCGGAACGTGGCGTCCAGCCCCAGAACGGCGGCCATATGCTCGGCGTGCTCGATCATGTCCGGTGTCAGGTCGATGCCGGTCGCCTCGTGCCCCTCGGCGGCAAACAGGCAGGCGAAGAAGCCGGTACCCGTGCCGATGTCCAGGACCCGGAGCGGCCGCCCCTGCGGCAGATACCGGAAAAACTCCGCGAGCCAGCGCGCCCGCTTCTCGCTGTCGAATTCACGCAGTCTCTGCGCTTCAAAGGCCTCCGCCCGGTGAGACCAGTAGTGAGCTACGCGATGCTTGATCAGTTCCATATGCTTCCCCTCTCTGCTGCAGCCGGCGGCCCTTGCGCTCTTGCGCAGCCACCTGTCCAATAAACGGAAATGCAGGCTGCTTACATTATATTCTGTCTTTCTTCCATGCGTAAGCCCCCCAGGGGGATAAAAATTCGCATTGACCGCGGCCTTTTCCCGCTTCCGGATCCCCCCGGGGGGCTTGCCAAAAGGGGTGGCGCGTGATACGGTAACAGAATAAATGGAGGCTGCCATGCAAGCAAAAATGATCGCCGGGCACGAGTTGACGCCGGGCAAAACGGTAAAAGATCATATCCACGTGGAGGGCACCGAGCTGCACGTTCCGCACGTCCTGCTCTGCGGTGAGCAGCCGGGACCGACCGTGCTCATCACGGCGGGCATCCACAACGCGGAATACGTCGGCATTCAGGCGGCCATCGAGCTGTCCAATGAGCTTGACGTTTCCACGCTGCGCGGCAACGTGGTCCTTGTTCCGCTGGTCAACCGTTCGGGCTTTGAAAACCGCACCATGTCCCGCGTCTTTGAGGACGGAAAAAATCTCAACCGCGTGTTCCCCGGCGACCGGGAGGGGAGCGAGGCCGAGCGGCTGGCGAATATGCTCTTCGAGGTCTTTATCCGCAACGCAGATGCTTATATCGACCTGCACTGCGGCGACGGTTATGAGACGCTGATCCCCTATTGCTATTATCTGGGCGATGCGCCTGCCGAGGAGACGGCGAAACGGATGGTAGAGTGCGTGAATGTAAAGTATGTTGTGCGCTCGCACTGCCGCACGGGCGGGGCTTATAATCTTGCCTCTCTCCACGGCATTCCCAGCGTGCTCATCGAGCGCGGCCAGCTCAGCCTGTTCAGCCGGGAGGAGATCGAGGCGGACAAGGCCGATGTGCGCAACATCCTGCGCCGGCTCGGCGTGCTGGACGGGGACTGGACCCGCTATCCCAAGCAGGAGCTGCTGGAGTATAACGACGACGCGCCCTGCACCGGCTGCTGGTACCCGGAGAAAAAGCCGGGCGACCGTTTCCGGAAGGGCGAAAAGCTTGGCGAGATCCGCGACTATTTCGGCAAAAGCATCTTTACGGAGCTCGCACCCGCAGATGGGGTGCTGCTGTATCAGACCGCGTCGTTGAATATCATTGAGAAAGGCCCGATGGTGAGTTATGGTGTGCCGAGACCCGATCCTTGAAGAGAATAAAAATTACTGGACCGACCGTGCCCCCGGCTATTCGGAGGTCAACCGGCTGGAGCTGGCCACGGCGCAGCGGCAGAGGTGGAGCGACTGCATATGTGAAGAGCTGACGCGGCGGTTCCCCGATCGTCCGCTTGCCGACTTGCAGGTACTGGAGGTCGGCACCGGGCCGGGCTTCTTTGCCATCCTGCTGCGCGAGCTGGGCTGCGCCGTGACGGCCATCGACCTCACCCGTGCCATGCTCGCCGAGGCAAAAGAAAACGCCGGCCCTCTGGCCGACGAGATATGTTTTATGGAAATGAACGCCGAGGCGCTCTCCTTCGCGCCCGAGCGCTTCGACGCGGTCATCAGCCGCAATCTGACATGGAATCTGCCGCACCCCGATCGGGCGTATGCCGAGTGGACGCGGGTGCTGAAGAAGGGCGGCGTGCTGCTGAATTTTGACGCGAACTGGTACGCCTATCTCTTCGATGAGGACGCGCAGGCGGCCTGGGACCGTGACCGCAGGAGCAGCGCCGAACGCGGCGTCCGGGATCAGAACGTAGAGGCCGAGGGCGAGCACTTCGACGTGATGGAGGAGATCGCCCGCCGCGTGCCGCTGTCAAAAATCGCGCGCCCCGCGTGGGATCTGCAGCAGCTTGCCTCCCTCGGCATGAAGGCCGAGGCCGATGAGACAGTCTGGAAGCGCGTCTGGTCGGAGGAGGAGACGATCAGCTTCGCCTCTACCCCGATGTTTCTGGTGCGGGGACGGAAATAGCTGCCTTTGTTTTTCCCTGTCCGGGATAAAACCGAACCGAAACAGTAGGATCTTTTTTGCGCCGCGCTCTTGACACACGCGCGCGGCAGTGATATCATCCGGTTTGAATTAAATGCGTCTAACCAGCTGGCTTTTCAAGGAGGTATCCCATGTATCAGATCACACTGAATATAGACGGCATGATGTGCGCCATGTGCGAGAGCCACGTCAACGACGCGGTGCGCAATGCGTTTCCGGTCAAGAAGGTCACGTCCTCGCACAGCCGGGGCGAGACGGTCATCCTCTCCGAGACGGCGATCCCGGAGGCGGAGCTGCGCCCGGTCTTTACCAAGCTCGGCTACGCGCTCACGGGCTATACCTGTGTTCCCTATGAGAAAAAGGGGCTGTTCCGCCGGCACTGAGTGTACCCCAATGCCAAGCGGCAGGCGGCGGTCATCTGACCGCCGCC
>ERZ773194.2288-NODE-2288-length-18447-cov-5.373804_pt1 | contig 18447 bp, 16 predicted proteins | sample MGYA00511240_ERZ773194 | MGnify/ENA primary metagenome ERZ773194 (study PRJEB29015, sample SAMEA2737774) | human gut metagenome | biome: human gut; feature: human-associated habitat; material: faeces | place: China | collected 2012 ... | reverse complement strand
CTTTCAACTTCGGCGGCATGACCAGAAGGTCAATGCCGCCTCGTTTCAAGGCACCTTGCTCGCTCTGGCGGGTTTTCGCTGTCGCTACCAAAACATCGGCGTTGTCCTGGTCCAGATGCGGCACTTGGGGACGTTCCTTTTCTGCCGACACCTGGGGACACTCCTGATGTAGTCGTTGGGGACGTTCTTAAACGACTAATCATTCAAGAACGTCCCCAATGACTACCCGCAAAATGAGCGTGGATAATCTCCCACTTTGAGCCTGCATCCAGGTCAAAAACGGGAGATTATCCACGCTCGTTATTTGAGTGTCCAATAATCCTCGCTCGTTGTTACTTGAGTCCGGGGAGGAGGGTGTAGGGGAACGAGCGCTCTAAGAACTCAGAGCAGCGGGCGTAATCTTTGGCAAAGTAGCTGCTGTAGAGTGAATCGAGCACGTATTGCACGGCGATGTGGCTGGCGAACTGTGTGATGCGATGCGTCATGCTCTCGTGATCGCTCACCGTGAGATAGGCGGCAAAGCCGGGGTGAATGCGGGCGCAGTGCGGTGTGCCGATGACGATGACCGGGACATGTCGACTGCTGAGGATTGGCAAGATCTCCCTGAGGTTGGGGGCAAGGCCGCTGTAGGAGATAACGATTGCCACATGGTCGGGGCCCGAGGCGAGCGCCGTACGCACCTGCGCCTCGACACTGTCGTGGCACGTTGCGCTTTTGCCGGCGGAAAGCAGGCGATCGCGGAACATTCCCGCTGGATACAGATTATGCGAGCCCGTGTAGATGTCCACGGTGCCGGCGCGCACGATAAGCTTGGCGGCCTGGTCGAGCTGTGTGGGGTCGAGCAGCTCCTGCGTTTCGGCCAAAGTGGTCTGATAGAGCCCCTCCATACGCTCCATCACCTGCGCAGGAGTGGAGGTGGCATCGAAGGGAAAGTTGATGTCCACGTCGCGCCGGTTACCCGCCTCGGTCGCCTGGCGGATGAGCTCGACCTTGAGGTCTTTGAATCCCTCGAGGCCGAGCTTTTTGCAAAAGCGGTGCACGCTCGCGACCGAAACGTTGGCGCACGCGGCAAATTCCTTAATGGAAAGCCCGCGCACATCCTCGCCCATGGCGAGGGCCGTTCGCCCAAGTTGTTGCTCGGTGGGGGTGAGGCTTTTGCCCTGCGTGATCTTTCGCCTGATATCCATATGGCTCCTATGCGTTTGCGTCGCGATAAACCAATCATAGCGATAAATAAAACGTTCGGCTTGGCTGGGAGTTTTGGTCCGCCGGTCTATGAACGACGGACCGCTCGACGCTGCGCGGGCTCAACATAGGGGCGCTGTCCTTGTTGGGCCGTTTGCGCCCGGGGCGTTACCCGAGCACGCGTACGGGCCCCAAGAGGCCGCTGGGATCGGAGGGCTCGGTCATGCCGAACATGTCGGGGACGGCGTGGTCGAGGGTGTTGATGATATCGATCGTAAGCGCGTGCTCGCCGGCTAAAAGTGCGGCGGCCTCAAAGCGGTAAGGCGGACAGATGCGGGTGCCGAGGGATTTGCCGTCGAGGGTGACGGTTGCGGTCTCAAAGACCTCGCCAAGGTCGATGACGGTGCGGGTGGCCGCTTCGCCCAGGACAAAGGAGGCCCGGTAGCGGAATGTGCCGGCCTTGCCGGGGAACTCGGCCGAGGAAAGGTCGTGCAGGTCTGCAAGCTCAACAGACTCGCCAAAGGCATCGGTGCCAGGGGCAGAGAAGGCAACCGCCCAGGGCCCGTCGACGCATGTGGCTTCGTCTCCAGCAGTTGCCGCGCCGGCGGAACCTGTAGCCCCAAGGACCACGATGCAGCTCTCGTAGGGAGCCAGCTCGAGCGTGCCGTCAAAGGCGGCGGGATCGGTGCCGTTGAGCAGGTCGAGGCGCGCGCCTGCAACGGGTGTGCCGTCGGCAAGCGCAATCTGAGTGGAGATACCCTGCTTGGGATGCTCGTTGACGAGCATCAGATAGGTCTCGCCCGCCCGCTCGTAGCGCAGTGCGCGCAGCCAGGGCTGGGACTCGGCACAAACCACGGTCTGCATACCGGCGTCGGCAAGCGTGCCTGCGAGCTCGGCGGTTGCCAGGAGCTTGATGCCGGCGACCGCGGCTGCATCCACGGAGGCAAAGCCCTCGCGGGCTGCAATATCACCGTCGTAGCGCTTGCTCGGCAACTCATCCAGCGCGTACACGGCAACACCTGCGGCTGCGGCGCGCGCGGCAAAGTCGAGCACGGCTCCGCCGACAAACTCGGCTCCGGGCATCACCAGGCAGCGGTATGCCTGGCCGTTCACGCCAAAGCCGCTACCGTCTGCGGCAATTTCAACGGCATAGCGCCCTGCGTCCTCAAATGCCTCTGCCGGCACGATGTCAAAGTCGACCTGCGCGCGCATAAGCTCGGAGGCGGCATGCTGCATAAAGTTCGCCTCGCCTGCCCACTCGGCGTCCGCATGGTAGAGAAGCGCCACCGGGGTCGTTGCGCGCCCGCCGCTCAGCAGGCTCGCCGTACGGTTCATGTAGCTCATGAGCTGCCCAAAGTGTGCAAACTGGGGGTTTTGGCCATGCGCATAGAAATGCGGTGGGCAGTCCCAGTCGGGGAAGGCGGCCATGCTAAAGGCATGCGGCACAAACCAATTGACGCCGCGCACCAAAAAATGATCGGCGATCCACTTCATCTCGCGTGGGCCTTCGTGCCATCCAAATGCGCCAAAGACCTCGGCCATGCAGCGCCCCTGCTTTTTGGGGTCGAGGTGTGCTGCCGAGGAGCCCAGCTTGGGCAGCACGTAGTTATAGAACTCGAGGTCCCACACGCCGCGTCCGTAGCTGTGAAGGCCGCGGTCCATGCCGGGTACCAGCTGGTTGATCACGATGTCGACGCCCGCCATGTCCTGACCGCCCACGGCGCGGAAGTAGTGCCCGGCGCCCACGCCCAGGCGCGCGTGGCAGTCCTTGTCCTCGATAACGTGGCCGATGTACTGCACGCCGCGCGCGCGGCACCAGTCTCCGAGCTGGTCGCAGAAGCACTCCTTATAGAGGGTGCTCGCGATGTCCATATAGACGTGGCGTACGTGCGCGCCGGCCGGCTCGCGGTCCCACAGGTGCGGGAGCTCGGCCAGGTAGCGCTCGCCCAGTGCCGCGCGTAGGCGACGCTCAAGCTCGGCCGACCAGGGTAGGGGCGCGGTGGCCTTGCCGATGAGCGTGTCCGAGATGCCATCGGGGCCCGTGGTGCCCTTCTCGTTGGCAAATCCGGGCTCATCGGAGAAAAAGCCCAGGATCGTCTTGCCAAACTCATCGCCCAGATGCTCAAAATGCGGCTCGTAGACAGCATCGATGAGCTGCGCCACCGAGGTGCGGTCGACCATATTGATGTAGTCCTCGTTGTAGGAGGTCTTGCCGCTCGTGAACATCACGCATGCCTGCGTGAGGCCCGCAGGTGCATCGAAGACCAGGCGGCTGGGGTTGCCGTCTGCATCGTCGATTACTCGGTAAGCGACGTCGACGGGGCTGCCGTCCTGCATAAATGTCACGCCGTAGAAGCGCTCCGTTTTGTCGAGCATGTTGGCGAGCGCGATGCTCGCGGCGGACGTGGGGCCCACGATGTCGAACGTGCGGTGCGTGAGCACGATCTTGCGGAGCTCGGGCACGGCCTCCTTGACGGCGCCGTTGGCAAAGCCCGTGGGGAAGTGCGCGTCGTCCAAGATCCAGAGCTTAAGGCCCAGCTGCTTGCACTCGTCAATGACAAAGCGCAAGTCGCGCCACCAGCCCTCGCCGCAAAAATCGGGGTGTGGGCGGCTTTCGAGACAGACCTCGTGGATGTCGGCGCCGGCGATCTTCTCCAGATACTCGGCAATGGTCTTATGGCTCTCGCCCTTCATCCACAAAAACGGAAGCACATGGTTGTCGTATGTACCCTCGAGCACCTGCTGATAGTGCGCGGTCATGGATCCTCCTTGGCTCGATCGATCTGCTGCATAGCACAGATTATGGACGCGTCGGCGCGTTCTGCTAATATCTGAATCACGACGAACTATGACTAAATCAACGATTGGCAAGCCATGGAGATCGACGAGCTCGAGCGTAGGCTCAGCGAACTGAGCGCCAGTGAGATCGCTTATAAAGACGGCATGGCATTTGATTGGTCGATTATGACCGAGCATGTCGAAATCGACGGATGCCCAGTGCGCAAGATTGGGCGGCCAGGGTTTGCCTATGCCCAGCCCGGCATGCCGCGTGGCCTGACGATAAGGAAAAACTCGCGCTTTAATGCAGTTCCCGAGCACGTGCATGATTACGTGGAGATGAGCTATGTGTATCGCGGGCGCTGCCCGCAGACGGTGGCGGGGGAGAGGCTCGAGTTGCGCCGCAACGAGGTGCTTTTGCTCGACGCCCTTTGCCCTCATGCCGTGGCGGCGCTCGGCGAGGACGACATCATGCTGAGCATGACCGTTTCACGCTCTTTTTTGCGCCGGAGTCTCGAGTCGAGCCTCTCGCGCGAGAGCGCGGTCTCGCGGTTTTTGTTCAACGCGCTCAACAGCGAGACGGACCATCGGGGCCATGTCCGTTTTTACTGCGGCGAGAGCCGTCGGATTCGGCGCTACATGCAGGAGATGCTCTGCGAGCTGTACGACCCGAGCCCCAACGGTCCCGAGATCGTCTTGCGTCTGTTTCAGCTGTTTTTGGCCGAGCTCATGGATTGCTACGAGCGCGAGCTGGTGCGCGGCGCGGCGGACGGCACGGCGGGGCCCACTGCCCTGGTGACGGGAATGCTTGGCTATATCGATTGTGAATTCGCTGCATGCTCCCTCGAGGGGATGGCGGCGGAGTTTGGCTTGAGCCCTAATTATGCGACGGCGCTTCTCAAGCGCCATGTGGGCAAGACCTTTAGGCAGCTTGTGCAGGAGCGACGCCTGGTACGTGCGGCCGAGCTTCTGCGCGGCGGCGCCACGGCCGGGGCGGCTGCGCATGCGGTGGGCTATGAAAACATGAGCTTCTTCTACCGTAAGTTTCACGACAAGTATGGCTGCACCCCCGCGGCATACCGCCGGTAAGCGCGGGGCGGATCGTCTTCGCTCCTTCGGTGTCAAAAAGTTTCAGCTGCAGCGCTGTTGCAGCGCGCGTCTGCGAAAAGAAGTGTCGGGTTTGGCACCCCTGCCCCTGCCTGTCGCGTGCGTGGGCGATACTCGGCCTATCGACCCGCAATGCAAAGGAGATGCTCATGGCAAACATCAAGTTCCCCGAGGGTTTCTATTGGGGCGGCGCCACGGCCGCCAATCAGTTTGAGGGCGCTTGGAACGTTGACGGCCGCGGTCCGTCGGTCGACGACCACTTCTTGGGTGGCAGCTACAAGGAGCCGCGCCAGATTACGATCGACATCGACCCTAACCGCTTCTACCCCAACCATGACGGCATCGATTTCTACCATCACTACGAGGAGGACATCGCGCTGTTCGCCGAGATGGGCTTCAACATGTTCCGCATGTCCATCTCTTGGAGCCGCATCTTCCCCAACGGCGACGACGCCGAGCCCAACGAGGCCGGCCTCGCCTTTTACGACCGCGTCTTCGACTGCCTGCGCGCTCACAATATCGAGCCGCTCGTGACCCTGTCGCACTACGAGATGCCTTATCACCTGGTCGAGAAATACAACGGCTGGGCGAGCCGCGAGCTCATCGGCTTCTTTGAGAAGTACTGCCAGACCGTCTTCGACCGCTATCAGGACAAGGTCAAGTTCTGGCTCACCTTCAACGAGATCAACTGCGGCACCCAGGACATGGGCAACCTCTTTGGGACCAGCATGATCCAGGGCTTTGAGGGCCCGGCTTCGGCGGTCCACACCACGCCGCAGGCCCGTATGCAGGCCCTGCATCACCAGTTTGTCGCCAGCGGCCGCGTCGTGCGCTATGCCCACGAGCACTATCCGCAGTTTAAGATGGGCAACATGGACTGCTTCATCCTCTCCTATGCCGCCACGTGCGATCCGGCCGACGTGTTCGCCACGCAGCAGGAGATGAATACCATGAACTGGTACTGCTCCGACGTGCAGGTGCGCGGCAAGTATCCGTTCTATGCCAAGCGCTTCTGGGCCGAGAACGATGTCGAGCTTGTGATGGAGGACGGTGACCTGCAGGATATCGCCGACGGCAAGGTCGATTTCTTTGTCGCGGGCGTCGGTACCGGCGGTACCATCACCGGCGTGGGACAGTATCTGAAATCGAAGAACCCGGAAGCCAAAGTCGTTGCGGTTGAGCCGAAGAGCTCCGCCTTCCTTTCCACCGGCGTCGCAGGCCCGCATAAGATCCAGGGCATCGGTGCGGGCTTTGCCCCGGAGGTACTGGATACGAAGGTGTACGACGAGATCATCCCCGTGGAGAACGAGGCGGCCTTCGCCACCGGACGGGAGATCGGCCGGCGCGAGGGCGTGCTGGTCGGCATTTCCGCCGGCGCAGCGGTCTGGGCGGCCATTGAGCTGGCCAAGCGCCCGGAGAACGCGGGCAAAAACATCGTCGTTCTGCTGCCGGACACCGGCGACCGTTATCTCTCCACCCCGCTGTTTGCGGAATAATTTGCGGAAAAATAATGTGCCCCGGTGCATACCGGGACACATTTTATAGCTAAATCACATAATTATCGGCGGAGGGCGTGCTCATCAGGTCGGCCAGCGTGATGCCGGAAAAGTAATCCTTCGTCAGCTTGTAGTAGTTTTTCCAGACCGGGAGCGTCCGACACTCCGCGGCGCGGTCGCATACCGCCGCATTTTCCTGCAGGCAGGACACCGGCGCGAGGTCGCCCTCCGCAAGCCGCAGGATCTCCCACAGCGTGTACTGCTCCGGCTCGCGCGTGAGGCGGTAGCCGCCGCCGATGCCATGGCTGCTTTCGATCAGCCCGGCGCCCTTCAGGGCGGGCATGAGCTTTTCGATGTATTTCAGGGAGATCTCCTGCCGTGCGGCGACCTCCTTCATTGGCGTGTAGCTGCCGTTGCGGTGCTCCGCGAGGTCGAGAAGAATGCGGATGGAATAGCGGCCCTTGGTCGAGATCATAAAAAGCCTCCTTTTGGCCGGTGTTTTTTCTTAGTATACCACCAACCGAGTAGGTAAATCAAGAGGGCCTCCGAAAATTTCGGAGGACCTTTGGTTATGATCGCGGATGCCTGCCCGCGGAACGCTCTACCCGCAAGGGGCACGCCGCATCCCTAAGGCGGCAAAGCCGCCAGAAGGCCGTTCCCTACGGGTGCGAACGAAATACGGAATCATTCCATATGGATGCGGGGAAAAACCGGAGCCATTATGATATGCAAACGTTTTATTTCAGGCGCTTGTCGCACTTGACGGCGAGCTTGGTGCCGAGACTCTGGAAGATCTGCACGAGCAGGATCAGGAACACCACGGCAAAGGCCATGACAAGGTACTGATAGCGGTTGTAGCCGTAGTTGATGGCAATCTTGCCCAGACCGCCGCCGCCGATGGCGCCGCTCATCGCGGAGTAGCCGAGGACGGTCGTGATGGCGATGGTCGCGTTGGAGATGAGCGAGGGGACGGCCTCCGGCAGCATCACCTTGACGATGATCTGCAGGGGAGAAGCGCCCATGCTCTGCGCGGTTTCGATGATGTTGGGGTTGATCTCACGCAGGCTGCCCTCCACCAGACGGGCGATGAAGGGAAAAGCGGCGATGACCAGCGGCACGATGGTCGCGGGCGTGCCGACGACGGTGCCGACGATCAGGCGCGTCAGGGGGAAGACCATGATCATCAGGATCAGGAAGGGGACGGAGCGCAGCAGATTGATAATAACATTCAGAACGTGCAGCAGCCAGCGCGGCACGCGCAGAATTTTTCCGTCCTCACCCGCCACGAGCAGCACGCCGAGCGGCAGACCGATCAGAATAGCGAAGAAGGTGGAGAGAATGGTCACATAGACTGTCTCCCAGATCGCCAGCGGAAACTGCGTTTTCAGGATCTCCAGCGCGTTCTGCACGGTTTCCGATGCGAGAAAGCTATTCAGCATGGTTTTCTACCTCCTCTACCAGAATGTCGGGGATCGCCTTGAGGTACTGCGTCGCGCGCCGCATGGCCTCTGCGCCGCCGGGGATGCCGAGGATCATGTTGCCGTAGGCCTTGTCGCCTATGCTCTTGGTCGAGGCGGTGAGGATGCTGGCCGCGATGCCGCAGTCGATGGCCATCTGCGCGATCATGGGGGCCATGGTCGCTTTCGCGCCGTTGAACACCACGCGCAGCACGCCGCCCTCGTCGAAGTGCGCGACGCTCAGCTCGTAGCCGTCGGGGTAGACCAACCGCTTCGCGGCCTTGGAGTGCGGGGAGGTAAAGACCTTGCTGACCTCGCCCTCTTCGGCGACCTCGCCGTTATCGAGAATGGCGACGCGGGTGCAGATCTGCTCGACCACGCTCATCTGGTGCGTGATAACGATCACGGTGATGCCGAGTTTGTCGTGGATGTCGCGGATGAGCGAGAGAATGGACTGCGTGGTCTGGGGGTCAAGGGCGCTGGTGGCTTCGTCGCACAGGAGAATTTTCGGATGCGTCGCCAGCGCGCGGGCAATGGCCACGCGCTGCTGCTGGCCGCCGGAGAGCTGCGAAGGATAGGCCTTGCGCTTGTCGCCGAGGCCCACCAGCTCCAGCAGCTCCGCCGCGCGCTTCATCGCTTCGCTGCGCTTCACGCCTGCCAGCTCCATGGGGAAGCAGACGTTTTTCTGGCAGTTGCGCTGCATGAGCAGATTAAAGCCCTGAAAGATCATGGTGATGTTCCGGCGCGCGGCGCGCAGCTCCGGCTCGGAAAGCCGCGTGAGGTCGGTGCCGTCGATCAGGATGCGGCCCTCCGTCGGGTGCTCAAGCAGGTTGATGCTGCGCACGAGGGTGCTTTTGCCCGCGCCGCTCATGCCGATGATGCCATAGATCTCGCCGTCGGGGATGGTCAGCGTGATATTCTTCAGCGCCTCCACCGTTCCGTCCGAGGTGGTAAAGGTCTTTGACAGATTTTGTATCTCGATCATGTTATCCCTCCGCAGGAAAACAGCGCTATCCGCCCGACGGGTAGCGTTGTTTTCGTGTTATTTAACCGATCGCGTCGAGCGAGGTCTGCTTGCCGCCGTAGAGGCCCATCGGCTCCACATGGATGGAGGCGACGGAAACGATGTGCGTGCCGTTCTCGGCGTTGAAATCCTCCAGATAGGGCAGATGCTGGAAGTAGTTGGCGTCGACTTCGCCGCTTTCCACGACGTTGTTCGGCTGGACATAGTCAGAGAATTCCAGAATTTCGAGGGTGATGTTCTTTTCTGCAAGGATGTCCTTGACAACGGAGAGGATCTCGGCGTGCGGCGTGGGGGAGGCGGCGATGGAGATGCTGGTGCCGGCCAGCGCGTCGTAGTCTACCGTGGAATCAAAGCCGTCGGTGGGGTTGTCAACGGTGCTGACGACGGCGCCGTCATACTTTTCGGAGATGTAGTCCGCGACCTGTTTGCTCTCCAGTGCAGCCTTGAGAGCCTTGACGGAATCGGAGTTTTCGGTGCCCTCCTTGACGGCCAGAATGTTGGAGTAGGCGGAGGAGGAGCCTTCAATGGCGAGGGAGTCCTTCACGGGGTTCAGGCCGGCGGAGATGGCGAAGTTGGAGTTGATAACGGCGTAGTCGACGTCCTTCAGAACGTTGGGGATCTGCGCGGCGTCCAGCTCGTTGAACTTGATGTTGTGGGGGTTCTCTTCAATGTCGTTGACGGTGGCGGTGATGCCGGCGCCGTCCTTGAGCTTGATGTAGCCCTTTTCCTGCAGGAGAAGCAGCGCACGGGCTTCGTTGGTGGCGTCATTGGGGACGGCGATGGTGATGGAGTCGCTCTTGGAGCCGCAGGCGGACAGAACGCCCAGCGCGAGGATGAGTGCAAGCACGATGGCAAAAAACTTTTTCATAATGTAACAACCTTTCTTATTATAATGATAATTTATTCCGGAAAATTCGCATAAATTCACATTCGCTCTCTGCGGGAGTTGGCCCGCACGCGGGCTTCCAGATCGTTTTTCATAAAATTACCTCCGAGGCAAAAATAAAACCGGGACAGCTCCGACGGAGCTTCCCGGTTCAAAGCAATGAAAATGCGGCAGGAGAAGGTTTCTGATTACCGCTTCGCTTCTTTCGGAGAACGCGCCGGAAAATGGGCATCACAAAGCTTGCACATGTACATGCACATGCGCATCTGCATCATCATTCGAGCGGTAAACAGAGCCTTGGTCATTGCGGCGTTCTCCCTTCCTGCGAAATTCTTTTGCCGAGTATGTTGGTATGATAACGCAGCCGTACGCATTTGTCAAGAGGGGAAAGTAAAAAATACATTATCCACAGAAAACAGGCCGGTGATCCCTGACGTGCTGTTCAAACTGTCAAAAAATCCCGCAACAAAACAGGCCACCGTGACCCGGCGGCCTGTTTCATTCAACTCAACCGATTTTCCAGACGCCGGTCGCTTCCAGCACGATCAGTACCGTCACGATGACCAGCCCGGCGATCCCGATGGCGATGATAATGTCAAGCTGGCGCACGTTCAGTGGAACCTTTTCATACCAGCTTTCCTTCAGTTCGCGCAGGCGGGATTTCTTCTTGCCGTCCGCCATTACTTCTTGGCGATGTACTTGCGGATGTCCAGCGCTACCGCCACGACGATGACAAGACCCTGCACGATGTAGTTGTAATAGGGGTTGACGTGGAGGAACTGCAGGACAATCTTCAGCAGCTCAAAGACCAGAACACCGACCAGAACGCCGACGACGGTGCCGATACCGCCGGTGGTGGAAACGCCGCCGATGGTGCAGCCCGCGATGGCTTCCAGCTCATAGCCGGAGCCCATGCTCGCGGAGGTGCCGCCGGATTTGGCCGCCAGCAGGTAGCCGGCGATGGCATACATGATGCCGGCGGTCATGTAGATGGAGATCTTGGCCCGGCGCGTGTTGACGCCGGAAACCTCTGCCGCGACCTCGTTGCCGCCGATGGCGTACATATACTTGCCGTGGCGGGTCTTGTTATAGATGAACCAGAACAGCAGCCCGAAAATCAGCGCAATGAACAGCAGGTAGGGAAGCTGGAAGCCTGTGGAGCTGCCGATACGTCCCGTGACCAGCTCGGTGTAGGCTTTCTGGAAGCCGCCGATCGGCTGTGCGTCGGTGATGATCAGAGAAATACCATAAATGATCGTCTGCGTGCCGAGGGTCGTGATGAAGGGCGGGACGTTCAGATAGGAGATGATCGCGCCGTTCAGCAGGCCGAAGAGCGCGCCGACGGCCACGACGATGACCAGCGTCAGCAGCATCCAGACCCAGACGGGAACATTGGGGTACATACTGGGCAGCCAGTCGAACATACGGCCGGTGTAATTCGGACGCTGAAGCAGCAGACCCGCAAGGCAGGCGGCGAAGCCGAGCTGACGGCCGGCGGACAGGTCGGTGCCCTTGGTGATCAGACAGCCGGAAACGCCGAGGGCGATCAGAAAACGCACTGCCGTGTTGCTGGCGAGGTTGCTGAAGTTGACCCAGGAGAAGAAATTATCCGTGAAGCAGCCGACGACGATCGCGCCGAGCACCAGCAGAATGACGATGGGGTTTCCTTTGACAAAATTCCAGACCTTCCGTCCGAAGCTGAGTTTCTTTGTTTCCATACACTTGCCCTCCCTATACGAACTGCGTAGCCAGTTCCATGATGTTTTCCTGTGTTGCGTCCTTGCCGTCGATGAAGCCGGTCACGCGGCCGTCGCACATGACCATGATGCGGTCGGACATTCCGATCAGCTCTCCCATTTCGCTGGAGATCATGATGATGCTCTTGCCCTGCCGCGCCAGTTCTTCGATGATGCAGTAGATCTCGTACTTGGCGCCGACGTCGATGCCGCGCGTCGGCTCGTCGAGGATCAGCACGTCCGGGTCGTTGGCCAGCCAGCGGCCGATCAGCACCTTCTGCTGGTTGCCGCCGGAGAGCGACTGGATGAGCGTCTTGCTGGACGGGGTCTTGATGTTCATCTTTTTGACGTTGTCCTGCACCAGTTTTTCGATCTTGCGGCTATTGAGCACAAAGCCGCCGCTCAGATAGTGGTTCAGGGAGGCAACGGAGATATTGTCCGCCACGGAGAGCACGCCCATGATACCGGAGGCACGGCGGTCCTCGGTCAGCATCGCGACGCCATGATCGATCGCGTCCTTCGGCCGGTTGATCTTCATTTCCTTGCCGTGGTAGAAGATCTTTCCCTTTGCGTGCGAACGGGTGCCGAACAGGCCTTCCATCAGCTCGGTGCGCTGCGCGCCCACCAGACCGCCGACACCGAGGATCTCGCCCTTGCGAAGAGTGAAGGAAACATTGCGGAAGCTGCGCGGATGGATAGAGGTGAAGTCCTCCACGCGGAAGACCTCCTCGCCCGGTTTATTGTTGCGCTGGGGATAGAGGTTCGTCAGCTCGCGGCCGACCATCCGGGTGATGATGGCGTCGGTCGTCAGCTCCTTTGCGGGCCAGGTGCCGATGTACTTGCCGTCACGCATGATGGTGACTTCGTCACTGATGCGGAGGATCTCATCCATCTTATGAGAGATGTAGACGATGGCCACGCCGTCGCGCTTCAAGTCTTCCACGATGCGGAACAGTGCCTCCACCTCGTTCTGCGTCAGAGAGGAGGTCGGCTCGTCAAGAATCAGGACCTTGCAGTTTGCGGAAACGGCCTTTGCGATCTCCACCGACTGCATCTGCGACACGCTCAGCTCGCCCAGCTTCTGTCGTGGGTCGAAGTCCATGCGTACCTTTTTCAGCAAAAGGCGCGTGTCCTCATACATTTTTTTGTGATCGACCACCGGGATGAAGCCCAGCAGCTTTTTGATAGGGTAGCGGCCAAGAAAGATATTCTCTCCGATGGTGCGCGCGGGAATGGGCTGAAGCTCCTGATGGACCATGGCGATGCCCATCTTCAGCGCCTCCATGGGGTCGTGGATCTCCACTTTTTTGCCCTCATAGAAGATCTCGCCCTCATCCATCTTGTAGATGCCGAACATACACTTCATGAGCGTGGATTTGCCCGCGCCGTTCTCGCCCATGAGCGCATGGACGGTGCCGGGGCGGAGTTGGAGCTGCGCGTGATCCAGCGCCTTGACGCCGGGGAAGGATTTGCACACGCCGCGCATCTCCAAACGGTACTCAGACATATTGCCTGCCTCCTTTTCTGAGAATCTCCCAAATTCAGGGCAGCGGGCAGAATATGCCGCGCTCCCCTCAAATTGGGCAATGGACGGTTTCCCGTCCATTGCTGATTTTGCCTGTTACGTGCAATGGGCGGTTTCCCGCCCATTGCAGCCGTGCGCAGAACTCAGTGGTTCTTCGCGTACTCGGCGTCGACCTTGACATAGTCGACCCAGTAGTAGTTCTGGATGTCCTTGCCGTTGAGCAGCTCAATGGCGACGTCGACCGCCTTGTGGGACTGGCCGATGTGGTCGTTCAGAACGGTACCGGTCATGGTGCCTTCCTTGACCATCTCAACGCACTCGTCCAGCGCGTCAACGCCCAGCAGGTAGATGTCCTTGCCGACGGTGCGGCCTGCGGCCTTGATGGCTGCGGCAGCGCCGAGCGCCATGGCGTCGTTGTTGCAGAACACGACTTCCAGCTTGTCGCCGTGTGCGGACAGCGCGTTTGCGCAGATCTGCTGGCCCTTATCGGTCGCCCAGTTGCCGACCTGATCGTCCAGGCATTCGACCTTCACGCCCGCGTCGGTGAGGGCCTTGACGGAGAACTCGGTGCGGTACTGCGCGTCAATGTTTTCGGGGTCGCCCTCGATCATGAGGTAGCTGACAACGCCGTCGCCGTTGAGGTCGCCGTGGTTCGGCAGGTCAACGACCATTTCGCCCTGATATGTACCGGACTGACGAGCGTCTGCGCCGACATAGCAGACCTTTGCATTGTTGAGGATGCCTTCGTACTGCTCGTCGAGAGTCTTGCCGTCTGCGTCATAGGCCAGAGGCTCGCGGTTGATGAGGACCATCGGGATGCCCGCAGCGACGACCTTGTCGATGATGGTGTCGGCGGAAGAGGTCTGCACGAGGTTGCAGATGATGACGTCCTTGCCCTGCGTGATGAAGTTTTCAATCTGGTTGGTCTGCTCGGCCATGTCGTTCTTGCCGTCTGCAAACTCAAGCTCATACTTGACTTCGTCGGTTTCCAGCGTCTTGAAGTATGCGTCGATCTCGTTGCGGTAGAGGGTCATGAAGTTGTCGTCAAAGTTGTAAATTGCGACGCCGACCTTGTAGGTCTTGGCTCCGCTGCCGCCGGCGCAGGCAGCCAGTGCGAACACCATGACCAGCGCCAAAAGGATAGCCACTACTTTTTTCATTGAATCTTCCTCCTTCAAATTCCAGGGGAGAACCGGATCGTTTTCCGCTCCCCTGTATTTTTAATTATACTGAACTTTGCGTTCAGTTGAATAGATTTTTCATTCACGAATATGGACAAATCTCCCCTGTTATTTCCTATAAAAGGAAATAATTTTGTACATTTTATACAAAATGGCCGGGAAACGAAGAAACAATAGGAGTTTTCAAAGATTTTTGCAGTGTATTTTTACAGATTTCTACTTTCTTCTGGACATTCCGGTACCGGAGACGGCGGAAATGCGCCGTTGGACGGCGTATTCTTTGGGCGAAATGCCCTTGAGTTCACGAAATACACGGGAGAAATAGAAGGCATCCTCAAAGCCTGCGGCTGCGGCAACTTCCTGAATTGTGCTGTCCGCCTCGTGCAGCAGTTCGCAGGCGCGCTCAATGCGGTATTCCAGCAGAAAGCGCTTCGGGGATTTGTGATAACGCTCGACAAAGTGGCGGTAGAGGCTGCTCTGGCTGACGGAAACATAGGCCGCGACTTCGCCGATGCTGATCGGCTCGCGGTAGTGCAGCATGATATATTCCGCGGCCAGCCACGCGCTGTCGCGCTGTTCCTGCTGCTCGCGGCGGGTATCCGCCGTCCGGACCAGAAAGGCGGCCAGCTCATAGAGCTTGGCGGCCATCGTCAGGCGGTCGGCGTAGCTCAGGCCGTAGCTGCGGTAGAGCGCCTCCATGCGGGTCCGGATACCGGCGCTGCCGCGGCCGCGCAGCACGGGCTGCTGCTGCGTGAAGCCGATCTCCTCCACGCAGCCCGGCGCATCAAAGCCGTTGAAGCCGACCCACAGGTATTCCCATGGCTCAAGCCTGCTTGCGCGGTATTCCACGCGGGTGTGGGGATAGATCATGAAGGCATCGCCGCCATGCAGATGCCAGGTGTCATTTCCACAGTGGTATTCGCCCTCGCCGCTGACGACATAGTGCAGGAGAAAGTGGTCGCGCTCGCCCGGCCCCCAGCCCTCTCCCTTGCCGCATTTCTGGCTGCCGGTGCTCTGGATCAGCAGCAGCGGTGTACGGGCTTCGAGTTTGATGGAGTCCTTGTAATGCTCGTCCTGATAAACGCCCATGCTTATCCCCTCCTTTGCATTCATTATATCTTAAATTATTCCTGAATACCAGTGATTTGTCCTGTTATTTTTTGGGAAAAGAGCTGACGAAATCACCATAGCGCGGGGGGATATTCTTTCCGGGAAGTGTCCTGCCAAAAACACATTTTTGGCGAGGATGTGCACCGCCGATGACTGGAAATTTTTGGCGATGTCATTTCAAACCGCTCGGAGCGATTTTTGCGGGAATACTATAGAAAAAAGGGGGAGTTTTTATGCAAATGAGCAATGCGGAATACAGCCGACTGGTCGACCGGATGGCGCCGAAATCCAAGCTGTGGAAGGATCTGTTCAACGCCTTCTGGACGGGCGGCCTGATCTGTACGCTGGGCCAGCTGCTGATGAACGGTTTCACCGCCGCGGGACTGGACAAGCAGACGGCCGGGTCGGCGGTGAGCATCTGTCTGGTGTTTCTTTCCGCCGTTCTGACAGGTCTTGCCGTCTACGACGACATTGCAAAGCTGGCCGGCGCCGGAACGCTCGTGCCGATCACGGGCTTCGCCAATTCCATCGTTTCGCCGGCGGTCGAGTTCAAAACCGAGGGCGTCGTGCTGGGAACCTGCGCCAAAATGTTCACCATCGCCGGGCCGGTGCTGGTGTTCGGCACCTGCGCCAGCGCGATCTATGGCCTGATCTACTGGCTGTGCAGCCGGGTGTTTTGAGCCGAAAACACCGCAAAACCGGGAAAACGTGCAAAGCCGGGGGAAGCGTGAAATTCTGCTTGCTTTTTATTCCGTCCGCAGGTATAATAAAAAGGTAAATTTGCCGGTGTGATGGAATTGGCAGACGTACGGGACTCAAAATCCACAACGCCGTTTCATACCACCTTGGCGTAAACCCTTGATTTTACAAGGCTTTTTGAAAACTGAATATGGTTCTTGTTTTTAATGTCCCTCCACGATGTCCCTCCAATTTCTCGGGCAGGACATCGGGAGATGACTTAAAATATGAGATGCCGGTGTGTTGGAATTGGCAGACGAGGCGGACTCAAAATCCGTTGGGCTAATAACCCGTGCGGGTTCGACCCCCGCCACCGGCACCACACCTTGAAGGCTCGCAAACCCTTGATATGACTGGGTTTGCGGGCTTTTCTTTATGCTTTGAACTCTTATGTACTGCCCCTCCCGCATCAGCAGATTTGCCGTTTTCAGGCTGATTTTAGGAGGGACATTGGAGGGACATAAAGCATCATGCGGAGGGATATACACCCAAAATCGCATTGGCAGACGCAATCTTTGAGTTGAAATTCAAGTGCGTGTAAATGTTTGAGGTGGTCGAAATATCACTGTGCCCCAACCATTCCTGAATTTCTTTCAGGCTGACACCGTTTGCATACAACAGACTTGCGCAGCTATGACGAAGATCGTGAAAGCGGATCTTCCGCATACCGTTCTTTTGCAGGATCAGCGGGAAATGCTGTGTGATATAGCCGGGCTTCACGAGTTCACCGATTTCATTGACATAGATATAATCAGCAAACTTCCTGCAATAAGATTTTCCGCACAGCTTTCGGTTCAGCTCCTGTTCCGCTTTCAAGCGGTGCAGCAATTCCTCAAACGGCGGAACAAGCGGCAGACTGCGGTAGCTGGCCTTTGTCTTTGTTCTGTCCTTTTGAATGATCTTGCTCTTGCCGTCTATTGTCGCCTGCGTAACGGTGTGCCGAATCGTAATGGTCTTTTTCTTGAAGTCGATGGCGTCCCATTTCAGGCCTACCGCCTCGCTTCGGCGCAAACCGTAAAATGCACCGAGGATCACGCCAAGCTCAATGGGATCACCACGGACAACTTCAAAAAGATGGTTCAGCTCATCCTCCTCATAGAAGCTGCCAACGAACTTTTCCTTCTTGGGCCGTTCAATCCGGTCTGCCGGATTCGAGTCAATCAGGCCGAGTTTGAAAGCGTGCTGCAAGGCTTTACGAATATTGGCGTGACGGTGTATGACCGTATTGGCAGAAACACCTCGCACCGTCAATTCGTAGGTGTAGTAGTCCTGTATGTGCTTGGGTGTAACATCCTGCAATGCAAGACCGGGGTGGTGTTCCTCAAAGTACGGGATGATTTTGCTTTTGATTCCCATGGAATACGCGCCATAGGTGGTTTCCTCCACATTCTTTTTTGTCATTTCCAGCCAGTCGAGCAGGAACGCAGTAAAAAGAATCGTGCCAACGGGGGCTTTACCCGTACTGCGTTTGATTGCTCTTGCTTCCAGCTCCGCTTCCCTGGCGGCACGAGCCTCGGAAAGCATCTTTTCGGCACGCTTTTTGTTTCCCTTTACCGTCAGACCCGTAGACTTGGACGGCGTGTGCCGTTTGCCGTATTCGTCCACATAGTTCAGTACCATATGATAGTACCCGTTTTTCTCTCGCAGATGTCCTGCTACCATAATAAGACCTCCTTTGATTGGTACAGCGCTGATCCATCTGCCATTGACAGCAATATTGTAGCAGATAGAAGTACATCGGCCAAATGTGCAAACGAGGTTTTACGCAGTAGATTTTTCTATCAAGTCCAAGTATTCCAAAATGTTGAGCTTCGGGATTCGATAGCGGCGACCAACAATAAAGCTCTTGATCTTGCCGGACTTTAAAAGCCGATAGGCAGTTTTATCGCAGATGCCGCCGAGCATTTCACACATTTGCTCAACATTGACTACATCGGGATAGTCGGTAAATAACAGTTTGTAGGCTGTCTGTGGTTCCATAGGCCACCTCCTTACCGCTTTTTCGGCACAAGTTCATAGTCATACCCTTTCCGCTGATTACAGTAGGTGCAGGTGCCTTTTGCCGTTTGGTGCGGGTCGATCCTGCGCAAATAATAAGCACCCGTGCCGTAGAAATTGTCGGCGCAGGTGCTGCAAAGGCAGAGGATCAGTTTTTTCGGGACGCTTTCAATCAGACCGATGCTGACCGCCAGCGCATGATTGATGCCGCAAATGTGCTTTTCGG
>ERZ773194.2280-NODE-2280-length-18507-cov-3.806959_pt1 | contig 18507 bp, 14 predicted proteins | sample MGYA00511240_ERZ773194 | MGnify/ENA primary metagenome ERZ773194 (study PRJEB29015, sample SAMEA2737774) | human gut metagenome | biome: human gut; feature: human-associated habitat; material: faeces | place: China | collected 2012 ... | reverse complement strand
ATGCCAACGAGGGCGTCACGGAGCAGGATACCAAGATCGCCGGGCTGGTCCACGAGGCGGGCAAGGCCGCCATCATAACCTTCGTGGAGCCGTTCGCCGCCACCGTCGTCGGATTCATTGTGTTCGGGGAGGCGGTTACTCCCGAGGCCGCCGTCGGGATGGTCATGATCCTCCTGTCGCTGTTCATCCTGGAACGGAAGGGCCGGGAGGACGATCCGGACCTATCATCTCTTTAACGGCGTAAAGACATCCTTGCTCCGGCAACCACCATGACCATAGGACTCGGCATAGACACCGGCGGAACGTTCACCGATTCCGTGCTGGTCGACATGGATACGGGGGAAGTGCTCGGGAAGAGCAAATCCCGCACCACTCACCGCGACCTCTCCGAAGGGATCCGCGATTCCATCCTCGGATTGGACAGGGACCTCCTGCGCAGAACGGATATTGTGTCGCTTTCGTCGACCCTCGCCACCAACGCGGTGGTCGAGGGGAGGCACGGACGCGTGGCCCTCGTATCGATCGGAAGGAAGTACGAAGGAGAGACCCTCCCCGAACACCGCATCGACATCTCCGGAGGCCACAGCCTCCACGGCGGGGAGGAGGACAGATTGGATGTGGAATCCGCAAGGGCGTTCATCGAATCCATGAGAGGCAAGGTCGATGCCTTCGCCATAAGCTCCCTCATGTCCGTTCGCAACCCCGAGCACGAGCTGAAAGTGCGCGACATGGTATCGGAGATCCTCGGGATACCCGCGGTATGCGGTCACGAGCTCTCGTCCAACCTCGGATTCCATGTGCGCGGTTCGACATGCGTGATCGATGCGGGACTCATACCCGTGATGAGCAGCCTCATCGACTCCGTCAAGGAAGTCATGGCGGAACTGGAGGTGGATGCTCCGTTGCTGGTGGTACGCGGCAACGGTTCGCTGATGGGCGAATCCATGGCCCGTCTGAGACCTGTCGAGACCGTCATATCCGGGCCGGCCGCCAGCATGATGGGGGCCATGGCCATGACCGGCATCAGTGATGCGGTTGTCGTGGATATCGGAGGAACGACCACTGACATCGGGGTCATCCGCGGAGGCATGCCGTCCGTGGACCCCGAGGGGATAACCGTGGGAGGGAAACGGACCCACATCTCCGCCGCCAGGGTGGACACCGCCGGGATGGGCGGGGACAGCCGTATATTCGTGAAGAGGGGGAAGGTCGGGATATCGCCGATAAGGGCAATCCCGCTCTGCATCGCCGCGAGGATGTGGCCAGAGACGCTCGCCCATCTGAGATCCCCCAACGCGTCGGACTACGAGATGTGCATTTTGTCTTCGGATTACGACGGGAGGATCCACATCACACCCGCGGAGGAATCATTCCTGAAGATGATCTCCGATGCCCCCGCATCCATAACGGAGGCGGCCGCTACACTGGGATGCAGGACGACCGATATCGACGCGGACCTCCTGGAGAGGTTCGGATACATCCGGAGGATCTCATTCACCCCCACGGACCTTCTGGCCGCGACGGGCGTATACACCGATGCAGGAACGGAGGCGTCCGAGATCGGATTGCGCATAATATCCGAGAAGGCCGGGATGACACCGGAATCGTTCGTGGAAGCCGGGAGGAGGGCGATTATCCTCAGGATCGGAAGGGAGATCCTGAAGACCGCCCTGACCGAGGACCGCGGAGACGGGGAAGTGGACGATTCCACGGAGTTCCTGCTCCGCAGAGCGCTGTTCGGCGGCGATGGCGTCGTTAGATGCGGAATCGGATTCGACATGCCCATCGTAGGGATCGGGGCTTCATCGAAGGTCTATGTGAAATGGGTGGCCGACGCATTCGGAACGGAAGCCGTGTTCAGCGAGGACTCGGACGTCGGGAACGCCGTCGGCGCCATATCCGCGCCCGTGTCCGAATCCATCGTCGTATCGGTGACCCCGGAGACGATGGACTCGCCCGACAGCGGGTTCGAGGTGTTCTCCAAGGCGGGGAGGTTCGACTCCCCATCGCTGGAGGAGGCCATCGACAGGGGATGCAGGATGGCGGAGGCCCGTGTCGCGGAGATACTGGAATCCCAGGATGCCAAGGACGTGACGTTCACGAGGAAGCGGGAGGACCTGTTCCTGCCGGGACACACCAGGAGGATCCTGATGGAGGTCCGTATAACGGTCACGGGCACCGGGCGTCCAGGACCGTTCGGAAGATGAGCCGGGGAGGCCCCCGGCGGATGGTTTTCAGCGGTGCGCGAACACCATGGAGACGTCGTCGGCGTCCTTCTTCTCGATCCTGGCGAAGCCCGTCCTCTCGAGCTGGACCATGTCGCCCTTCTCGGCAGACAGGGCCTTCTCGACCAGTCCCTTCTGGACGGTTCCGTCCGGCATCAGGAGTGTCGCATCGAGGGCATCGGCACCGACCCACTGGACGGCCTTGAATCCCTTCCTCAGGATGGATACGTCGTCCCCGGCGTACCTGGCAGGGAGACCGTAGTCGATGTTGCACAGGTCCTTGAGACGGACGGTCTTGGACTCGGCGAACATCTTCGAATCCTCGGCGGAGAGGAAGACGGTCCTGGGGTTCTCGAGCCTGTAGACCCTGTCCCCCCTCTCGGGGTGGTCGGGATGCAGAGGGGCCTTCCCCTCGATGACGTCGACCCCGTCGATATCATAGCGGACCGGATCGCTCACGAAGAAGTACCTGTCCGAGACGGGATCGATGATGTCCCTGTTCATGGAATACAGTCCATCCCAGGAGAACTGGATGTCGACGCTCTTCATACCGGCCTCGACCCAGTAGCGCCTGATGGCATCCGCCCTGATGCCCCTCCTCTCGAGGGCGCGGACGGTCCCGGTCCTCACGTCGTCCCATCCGGAGTACTCCCCGTCCCAGATGGCCTGCTTGATGATCGAGGTCTTCAGAACGGTGTCCGGGATGTTCACCAGCCCGTAGTGGAAGTACTCGGGCTTCTTCCATCCGAAGTAGTCGAAGATGTACTCCTGACGGTTGGTGTTGTTGAGGTGGTCCTTCCCGCGGATGACATGGGTCATGCCCATCTCGTGGTCGTCGATGGCGACGCTGAGGTTCATCATCGGGTAGGCGATGTACCTGTCTCCGGTCCTGGGGTGGGGATGCCTCACGAGACGGAGGGCGACGAAGTCCCTGACGGCAGGGTTGGGATGCTTCAGATCGGTCTTCACGACGACGACCGCCTTCCCGTCCTCGTAGTCCCCGGCGAGGAACCTATCGTACCTGTCGAGCTGCTCCTCCACGGCGAGGTCGTGGCAGGGGCATGCCTCGCCCTGCTCCTTCAGGTGCCTCCAATGGTCCCCGTCGCAGGTGCAGACGTAGGCATGGCCCATCTCCACCAGCTTCCTGGTGTAATCGTAGTACATGGGGAACCTGTCCGACTGGATGTAGGTCCTGTTGCACTTGACCCCGAGCCAATCCAGATCCTCGGGGATCATGTCGTAGGCATTGGGGTCGATCTTCTCGGGGTTCGTATCCTCGAACCTCAGGACGAGGTCTCCGCCGTAGCGCTTGACGTACTCGTCGTTGAGGATGGAGACGCGGGTGTGCCCGATATGGAGCGGTCCGGAGGGCCCGGGCGCGATGCGCATGACGACCTTCCCGTCCACGTTCTTGAGCTCCGGGAGCTCGTACTTGCGCTCCTTCTTCTCCTTGACGAGAAGGGAGGAGTCCATCTGCTCGAGGGCCTTCGTCTGGGCCTCCAGGCCCATGGCGTTGATCTCCTCGACTATCGAATTGATGAGAGGGGTTATCTCCCCGGCCTTGGAACGGAGCTCCGGGCATCCGCCCAGTACTTTTCCGACAACGGCCTTGGGGTTCGCCTTCCCCTTGAAGAAGATGGCGTTCTGGAGCGCGAACTTCCTGATCGTGTCCTCGATCTGGTCCGACATGGGCTCCCCATCGGGGACCCGATATTAAAAGTGCGATTCGCCGGACGGGGCCCCTCCTTGTCGGAGGAGCCACAGTCCGACCTGCGATCAACATCCGAGGCGGGCCTTGCGCCTGTCGAACTCGTTCCTGAGATCGGCGGCGGTGGCGGGCTCCCTGCCCATCTCCTTCAGAAGGGAGATGACGTAGTCGGCGCACCTGTGGCCGTCCTCGATATCCATCTCGCTCTGCGCTACACCGGCGAGGTGGCTCGCAGGAGGGATGATGGAGGTGACGACGTTCGCACCGGCGTCCAGCCTGGTCCTCATGCCTGCGACGCCTTCGACGTCGAGGGTCGCCGGGATCAGGACATCGTGGCGCAGAAGCCTCATCGCCGCAAGACACAGCAGCTCGTTGACCGAATCGACGGTCCCGGACTGCTCCATGGGGGTGCCCTCCTGCGGGACGAACGTCATGGCGCGGACCTGGTCGCAGTTCAGTGCTATCATCTCGCGGATCGCATGGACACGGTCCTCGATGGACTCGCCGATGCCGACCATCATGCCGTCCTCGGCGAGCATCCCGTTCTCCATGGCCCAGACCTTCTGGTTCCTCCTGTAGTCGAAATCCTGGCCGATCCTGCGCTCGGCGAACAGCTTCCTGTCGTAGGTCTCCTGGTAGCAGGCGACGATGTCCGCGCCAGCCTCCCTCAACTTGGGGAAATCCTCATGGGGGACCGCTCCGGGGGATGCCATGACCGGCAGTCCGACCTCGTCGTGTATGGATCTGACGATGTCCAGGAAGTTCTCGTAGCTGTTGCGGATCATGAACGGGTCCTCGCCCATGGTCAGGTCGGCGAGGTTGATCCCCGCGGACTTGATGCTCTTGGCGAGGTCGATGATCTCGTCCTTGGTCTTCCTGTACCTCTCGATGCCGTTGGAGTTGCGATAATAGCAAAACGAGCAGTCGTTCCTGCAATAGGTGCTGAAATAGACGAATCCGTAGAGGAAGGTCCTCTTCCCGAACTCCCTGTCGCGGACCCTCCTGGCGCTCTCGAAGACGGCTTCGCGGTCTCCTCCCTCCGCGGTGATAAGCGCCGCGAGCTCGGCATCTGTCGCCTCCCCTCCGGAGGCCAGCCTTTCTGCAATCTCAGGAACGTCCATGCAATCCACCAATTATGGACGAATCACCATTATATGCCTATAAATAACCAACAGTCCGAGGAGGCGTGTGTTTTATATGTTGGATGCAGAGCCAGCATGGATGATACATCCATGTATTGGGTCCATGAGGATGACGTAGATCGATATCGAGAACGGATCAGGACCGACTCCTGGAGGCGAGTACGGCACCCTCGGCGGTCTTGATGCAGGCCATGAGGTCGTCGGCGGTGTTCCTGAGGGTTCCGGCCGATTCCGACCCCGTCCTGAAAACGAGTTTGTCACCCCGGAGCTCCGTCTCCACGTATCCCTCGTTGTCGGGACCCAGCGCGTCCATCACAGCGCGGGCCTCCGACTCGTCGGAGAAGTCGATGGTGAGCTCCAGGGTGATCGTGGTATCATCTCTTCTGGTTGAGGATGAAGGCTGCGACCGCCTTACCGACCTCGGAGGTGGACATGCTTCCGCCGAGATCAGGGGTGGTCTCCTTCGCGTCCAGGGCGTGCCTGACCGCGTCGTGCAGCATCCTGCCCTCGGCGGCGAAGCCCTGGTTCTCCAGGAGCATCTGGGCCGCGAGGATGGCCGCGATCGGGTTGGCGATCCCGCGTCCGGCGATGTCCGGTGCGGATCCATGGATCGGCTCGAACATGCTCACGCCGTTGGGATTGATGTTACCGCTGCCGCCCATCCCGAGGCCTCCCTGGAGCTGCGCTCCCAGGTCGGTAAGGATGTCTCCGAACAGGTTGGGCACCGCGACGGTGCCGAAGGTCTCCGGACGGACGATCATTGCCATGGCCATGGCGTCGACGAACATGAACTCCAGATCCATGCCGTATTCCTCGGCCTTGGCCTTGAAGATCTCGCGCTGCCGTCCGTAGACGTGGGTGCAGACATTGGCCTTGTCGACCAGGGTGACCTTCTTCTCTCCGCGGGCCTGAGCATAGCGGAACGCGTAGTCCGCGAACCTGGTGATACCGCGGGTGGACAGGAATCCGATCTCGTAGGCGAAATCGTCGCCGTTGGACGCTTTCGCGTTCAACTCGACATCGAGATCGTACATCTCCCTCTTGATGTGGATCTTCGAACTGCTCCCGTAGGAGGGTCCGAATTCTCCGCCTGCTCCCATGTAGAAGTCCTCGGTGTTCTCCCTGAGGAAGTGGATGTCGAAGGGGACCTCGCGCTTCAGGGGCACCAGGGGGAACCAGGATGTCACGGGACGGAGGTTGATGTACTGGTCGAACACCGCCCTCATCTTCAGGAGGATGCCCTGCTCCAGCACTCCGGGGGCCACGCGGGGGTCGCCGATCGCACCGAAGTAGATGGCGTCCTTGCTCTTCAGGAGGGCGATATCCTCGTCGGTGAGGAGCTCTCCTGTGCGGAGATACCTCTCCGACCCTATGTCCACGTACTCCGGCTCGAACTGGAAGGACGAGATCTGCGAGACCGCCTCGAGAACGTCCATTCCGGCCGCGATGACCTCCTTTCCGATCCCGTCTCCCGGGATCACTGCGATCTGCTTCATTGGAACTTGCCCTCCTTGATGAGATTCATGAGCCCGCCGGTCTTGATGAGCTCGGTGATGAACGGGGGGTACTCGGGGAACGTGTACTCCCTGTCACCCACCTTGACCTTTCCTGCGTCGACGTCGACCTCCGCGGTCTCGCCCTCCTCGGCATCGACCTTGCACTCGACGAGGAGCAGTCCGGTATCCATCGAGTTGCGGTAGAAGATCCTGGCGAAGCTCTCGGCTATGATGCAGGAGAATCCCGCCTCGCGGAGCGAGAGGGGAGCGTGCTCCCTGCTGGATCCGCATCCGAAGTTCCTGCCGGCGACGAGGATGTCGCCCGGCCGGACCTCAGCGGCGAAGCCGGGCCTGACCTTCTCGAAGATATAATCGTTCAAATGGCCGAGGTTGGCCGCGAGGAGCCTCTCTGCCGGGATGATCTGATCCGTGTCGACGTTGTCGCCGAACACCCATATCCTGCCTTTGATAGCGTCCATTCACATCCCCTCCAGATCATCGGGGGTGACGATGCGCCCTGCGATGGCGGAAGCCGCCACGACAGCGGGTCCCGCGAGGTAGACGAAGGAGTCCTTCGCTCCCATCCTGCCGATGAAGTTGCGGTTGGTGGATGCGACGGCGACCTCGCCGGGTGCGAGGATGCCCATGTATCCGCCGAGGCATGCTCCGCAGGTGGGTCCGGAGACGAATGCTCCCGCCTCGATGAATATGTCGATGAGGCCCTCGTCGGCCATCTGCTTGAGGACGCGCTGGGATGCGGGTACGACGATCATCCTGACTCCGGGGGCGACATGGCGTCCCTTGACGATCTCGGCGCCGATGCGCATGTCCTCGATCCTCCCGTTGGTACACGATCCGAGGTAGGCCTGGTCGACCCTGACGTCGGCCTCCCTGACGGGGCGTCCGTTGCTGGGGAGATGGGGGTAGGAGACGAAGGGCTCGAGCTTCGAGAGATCGTACTCCAATGTCCTGCAGTATACCGCGTCGTCATCGGCCTCGACGGGCTCGTACTCTCCGCGGACGGAGTCCTTGATATACTCGCGGGTGAGGTCGTCGCAGGGGAAGATCCCCGCCTTTCCTCCGGCCTCGATGGCCATGTTGGAGATGGCGAGCCTGTCGGGGACGCTGATGTTCTGCACATCGCCGTGGAACTCGAACGCCTTGTAGTTCGCTCCATCCACGCCGATGTCGGTGATGATCCTCAGGATGAAGTCCTTCCCGCCGACGTATCTGTTGAACTCGCCCTTGACGACGACCTTGATGGTCTCGGGGACCTTGAACCAGAGCTTGCCGGTGGCGAAGACGGCTGCGGCCTCGGTGGAACCGATGCCGGTGGACAGGGCGTTCACCGCACCGTATGTGCATGTGTGCGAATCCGCACCGACGATGAGCCTGCCGGGGGCTGCGAAGCCCTCCTCCACCATCAGCTGGTGGCACACGCCGCTCTTCCCGATCTCGAAGTAGTTCGGGATCCGGTGCTTCTGAGCGAACTCGCGCATCTCCTTGGCCTGGGCGGCCGAGTCGATGTCCTTGGCAGGGACGTAGTGGTCCGGGATGAGGACCATCTTGTCCTTGTACAGCTCATCCGTGCCGAGCTTGTCGTATTCTCTGAAGGCGATGGGGCCGGTGACGTCGTTCACCATGACGTAATCCACATCGGCGATGACGATCTGCCCGGCACGGGCGTCCTTGCCTGATTTCTTGGAGAGGATCTTCTCCGCGATGGTCTTTCCTACCATTTTACTCACTGATTCTGCTGTAATCGCGATTGATCGCCGATATCATGGCATCGATCGATGTCTGGACCACATCGGGTCCGACGGCCTTTCCGACCACCAGACCGGTCCCCGAGCGGGCGTGGTTGCGTACCATCACCGTGACCTCGCACAGGGAGCTCGCCGAGCCGTTAATGGCTGCGAGCTTGTACTCCTCGAGCGTGTAGTTGCCGCCCATGGCCCTGGCGATGGCATTCATCGCCGCGTCCACAGGGCCGACTCCGATCTCGGCCGCCGTGCGTTTCTCACCGGAAACCACCAGATTAACGGTGGCAGTGCTGGTGACCCCTTTGCCTGTGACTACGGCCACACCGTCGAGCTTGACTGCAACCTCCCCCATGGCGGACTTGTAGAGGACGTTATCGACAAGGGCCACGAGCTCCGCATCGTCGATCTCCTTATCGCCTACTGCAGCCTCCTTGATGGTCTCCATCAGCTCAGGCATCTGAGCCTCCGGGAACTTGATCCCGAGTGCGTCGAGCCTGCCGCGGACAGAATGTTCACCAGAATGCTTGCCTATCACGATGTGGCGATCGACTCCCACGAGCTCGGGCTTGAAAGGCTCATAGGTGGATGCGTTGGACATGACGCCGTGTACGTGAATCCCGGACTCGTGCGCGAACGCATTGCGTCCGACGATCGGCTTGTTGTAAGCCATCGGGAAACCTGTCGTGCGTTCGACAAGCTTGCATACCGTACCTATCTTGGACAGGTCCACTGTTTCAATGCCGTAGTTAGCAAAGAGATTGATTGCGACCTCTTCGAGAGAAGCGTTTCCCGTCCTCTCACCTATGCCGCCGACGGTGGCCTGGACTATGGTGGCTCCTGACTCCACGGCAGCAAGGGAGTTGGCGACTGCCAGCCCGAGGTCGTTGTGGCAGTGCACGCTGATCGGGACCTTGATCTCCTTCGCGATCTCGGAGATGAGATACGACATCCCCTGAGGGACGATGACACCCACTGTATCGGGTACGTTGATGGCGCATGCTCCCGCATCGACCACAGCCTTGTAGACCTCTATCATGTAGTCGAGCTCGGTTCTGGTGGCATCCTCGCAGGAGAACTGGACCTCGAGACCGCGGGATCTCGCGTATTCCACAGCCTGGACCGCCTTCTCGATGACCTGCTCTTTGGTCATCTTGAGTTTGTAATCGCGGTGGAGCGGACTGGTACCGATGAACGTGTGGACGTACTTGACGCCCGTGTCCGCAACCGCATCGATATCGCGCTGGACCGAACGTGCGAGGCTGAGAACTGTCGCGTGCATCCCCGCATCCATGATACGGGTGATGGTCTCGCGCTCGATATCGCTAGATACGGCGAAACCCGCCTCGATATAATCGACACCGAAGTCATCCAGAACCTCGGCAATCTTAACTTTGTCATCCGGGCTGAGAGCGATTCCCGGAGCCTGCTCCCCATCCCTGAGCGTGGTGTCAAATATCTGGATGGGCCCCCTGCCTCCGGGCAGTTTCGGGAGTGCCACTTTATTGTATGGACTGATGGCCAACATATCCCGAGCGTTATCACTGGTCTGAGACACCATATAAACACCTCAAACCGTCAGCTACTGTCACTGCAACGTAAGCAGAAGTGTCGACGTAGCTATGCAGATCATCATTAGACCTCTGACGGTGACGAGGCCTATTTTCTAACCCTATTTATATGTAACTTAAAGGCCTGTCGATACGAGATATACCGAGCAAACCCGCCGTGTTTCATTTTATGTTTATAACTTTTTAGTACTGAAAACCGCCTATGCTTTTCCGGTTGGCATAAGAGGAAACAGCCAGCTGCAGTTCAGTAGCCCTCTATAACTGCAAAACGTTACTGTCTGCGTATCAAACTCGAAATAAAAGGATGATGAAACAAAAACAAGGCATGGATAGATGAGAAGTGTGACATCACGACCCCGCCGATTGCGGGACCCGAAGGTGATTCCGGCAAAGCCTTATTTGAACTCGTGTTGTCAACTGTAAAAAATCAGAGTAGTACTTAAATCTATCCTCCTAGGTTTTTAACATCAAGACCAAGTCAATTCGGTGATAGAATGGGGGAAGAAATCGGAGACTACTATCTTGGACTCGACATCGGAACAAGCTCTGTTGGATGGGCGGTAACTGATTCCGAATACAATATTCTCAGCTACCGTAGGAAGGCACTCTGGGGCATCCATCTCTTCGAAGAAGGTAAAACTGCAGAGGAACGTCGTCAACATAGATGCGCCCGTCGCAGACTGACAAGAAGAAAGCAGAGGATCTCCCTACTCAGAGAGCTCTTCGGAAAAGAAATAATCAAAGTAGATCCCGGTTTCTTCGAGCGTTTGGATGAAAGCGGCCTACACGAAGATGATCGTAGAACCCGTCAACCGAACAGTCTCTTCAATGATCCCGCCTTTACCGACAAAGACTTCCATTCACGCTTCCCTACGATCTATCACTTGCGCAAATACCTGATGTACACGGATGAAAAACCGGACATCAGATTGGTGTATCTGGCGATACATCACATAATCAAATACAGAGGGCATTTCCTCTTTGAAACAACGTCTGACGACATCCCTCGGTTCGAAGACGTCATCAACACTCTGATTGATGACGTATGTAAATATCACATGGAACTGAGCATATCCGACTACGATTCTGTATCCAAGCTTGTGTCAGATCGTGAAAAGAGTATCATCGATAAGAAACGGGAACTGGCGACTCTACTAGGATGCAACGAACCCGATGAAAAGGAACTCGCCGCACTGCTTTCGGGATCCAGTGCCAATCTCGGTAAACTATTCTCAGATGAGGAACTGGACAAGGAGAAGATCAAATTCAGCGACAGTTCAGCTGATATGAGACTGGAAGAATTGGAGGACATCTTAGATTCGGATTCATTCAATACCCTTAGAACGGCCAAAACTGTCTATGATTGGGGTATACTCAGCTCCTTGCTGAGAAACCATAGCACCATATCCGAGGCGCTTGTAGCAGCATACGATCAACATCGGAAGGATCTCCAAACACTGAAGAATGCGGTTCGCACACATATACCGGAACATTACAAGACAATGTTCAAATCCAAGGATACAACAGCAAACTATTGCTCATACAGCGGCCGCGGTAAACCGAACAAATCCTGCACCCAGGAAGAGTTCTGCAAATATTGTCTGAAATTATTCGAGAAAACAACAGCACACAATGACCCTTCGCTATCGGACATGTTCGATCGCTTGAATAAAAACACCTATATGCCCAAACAATCCTCAAAAGACAATGCGGTTCTTCCATACACCGTGCATAGGAAAGAACTATTGAAGATTCTGACAAATGCCAGTCGCTTCTACCCGTTCCTGAATGAGGAAGGCGAAGATGGCTTCACCATAAACCAGAAGATCCTGCTCCTGCAACAATTCCGCATACCATACTACGTCGGACCACTTTTCAAAAACGATACCAACAATGCATGGGTTGTCAGAAAAACCGATCAGAAGATCACTCCCTGGAACTTCTCAGATGTCGTGGATGAAGATGCCAGCGCACAGAGATTCATGGACAACCTTACGGGAATGTGCACATATATCGTTGGAGAAAAAGTCCTTCCGAAGAATTCCATCCTCTATTCATATTTCTCGCTTTACAATGAATTGAACAATGTACGTGTCAACGGCGAAAGACTGGATGTCAAACTCAAAAATGACATTGTTAGAGACCTATTCGAAAATTCTACAAAACGCGTCACCGAGAAGGGAATTATCGGATATCTAGTCAAAAGAGGTTTGATTGACAAAAAAGATACTTGTGAGATTCAAGGAATCAACGGTGAGATCAAAACCACGTTACGCTCTCTGACGATCCTGAAAGATAAGATCGGCGATAAGATCCGCGACAGATCGATGTGTGAGGGGATCATAATGACGATCACTGTCTTCGGAGATCCGAAACGTATTGAGAAGAATCTGTCATCCAAATACGGCAATAAACTGACCAAAGACGAAATCAGAGAATTATCTAGAATCAGATTCGAAGGATGGGGGAGACTATCATCGAAACTCCTAACAGGATTGCGTGGCAAAGATCCCGATACCGGTATCAACGATTGTGTCCTCGGTTTCATGGAAAGCACCCAAAGAAACTTGATGGAGGTCCTTCACGAATGCGGGTTCATCGAGCAGATCGACAGATACAACCGTGAAATGACCACCGATACGGAGGTCAGTTACAAAACCGTCGAATCGTTGCAGATGTCGCCGGCTGTGAAACGTGCTGTTTGGAGGACTGTTCGTATTGTTCAAGATGTAGTGGATCGTATCGGTCACCCTCCGGCGAAGGTCTTTGTCGAGACCACCCGCGGTCCGATGGAGAAAAAGAGCACCACATCTAGAAAGAATGCTCTGATTCAATTATATAAAAGCTGCAAGGAGGATTCTGAATTATTGGGAGACGCTATGTCTCGTACGGAAGTAGAATTCAAGAGCAGGAGTCTGTACCTCTACTATACCCAACTTGGTAGATGCATGTATTGCGGGAAGAAGATAGACTTCGAAAAGATCAATGACAAGTCGTTGGTGGATCTCGATCACATCTATCCGCAATCACTAGTCAAAGATGATAGTATCCATAACAACCTGGTCCTCTGCCATAAGGAATGCAACATGGCTAAAAGCAACCACTTCCCGCTGGATGACAATATCCAGATGATGCAGAAACCTGCTTGGGATGAGCTGTTACGTAAGAAATACATAACCAAGGAAAAGTATTCTCGTTTGATTCGCAAGGATGCATTCACCAATGACGAGTTGGCCAGATTCATTTCTCGTCAACTGGTGGAAACAAGCCAATCGGCTAAAGGATCCATCGAGATGCTGAGACGCATACTCGGTGAAGATACCGACATCGTCTATGTGAAGGCAGAGATGGTCTCTGAATTCCGCCAGATTATGGAATCTCCGATCATGACAAAATGCCGTTCTGTGAACGACCTCCATCATGCCAAGGATGCATACCTCAACATAGTTGTAGGCAACGTCTACGATACCAAATTCACGAAGAACTATCGTTCATTCGTGGATTCAGGAGAGAGATACAACATCCGTCGCATATACGACTACGATGTGGTTCGTAACGGAACTGTGGCGTGGAAGGCGGGATGCGATGGCACCAAAATGACTGTTCTCAAAAACATGAGACGCAACAACATACTATTCACCAAGATGCAGTTTATCGAGCACAGCGCCTTATTCGATGATCAACTGGTCCGCGCCAAAGAGAATTCAGATGCTCTGATTGAAAGGAAGAAAGGTATGCTGCCGACGAAGTATGGCGGATACAACAAACCAACAGGAGCCTGCTACTCTCTCATCGAATATCAAAATAAAGGGAGACTCGTGCATTCCTTGGAGGTTCTACCGATCTATGCCATCCATTATCTCAATGATAAGGAAAAACTCGAACAATTCTTCGCAGAGCGCATAGGCACTAATGTCTCAATAGTCATACCTGTGGTCAGGATGAATGCTATGCTGGAGTGGGGAGGCATAAGGGTCCATCTCGGAGGAAGAACAGGTGACAGTGTTCTCCTTTATAATGCAGAACAACTGCTAATGGATGACACCCACTATGCATATTGCAAAAAACTATTCAAATTCGGAGAAGATCGGAAAGCTCGCGTGTTCCATCCCGCAGACTATTATGGTCTGACTAATGAACTGAATACAAACTTGTTTGATTACTTACGTAATAAGATAAAATCAGAACCGTATTGCAGATTGCCTACTGCATCATCATTCATCGGGAACCTAGACTCTGTTAAAAATGTATTTTCATCAAAGGACGAGACAACCCAAGCCGTATTTCTTAATGAAATTCTACACACATTCCAATGCAATAATACAAATACTAATCTCAAAGACCTGGGAGGTCCTGCAACAACCGGTCGCAACGTAGTCAACAAGAAACTACCTGATAGAAATGCAAAGAAAGTGTATCTGATCAATCAATCCATTACAGGAATCATGGAAAACAAGATTCTATTGAATTGATATGACATGGAGAACAGTGGTAATCGCGAGCAATGCTAAGCTCGATTTGAAGATGGGTTACATGGTGATTCGCACCTCCGAGATACAAAAAGTCCATCTTTCGGAGATATCAGTCTTGATTGTCGAAAGTACTGCTGTATCGATTACCGCTATGCTGATGTGTGAACTTGTCCGCCGGAAGATCAAAGTGATCCTCTGCGACGAAATCCATGAGCCGTATGGAGAGATTACCCCTCTATACGGCTCACACGACTCTACTGAGAAAATCCGTAAGCAAATCAAGTGGAAAGACTCGATTAAAGACGAGATCTGGGCTGAAATAGTACGTTGCAAGATAATCAATCAAGCAAGACTGGCAGAATACTTTGATTATGAAAGAGCCTCGATGATTAAAGGATTTGCAGACGAAATTGAACCTGGAGATCGTACTAATAGGGAAGGACACGCCGCAAAAGTATATTTCAATACGATCTTTGGTTCTGATTTCTCGAGAAAGTCTTCATGCCCTAAGAATATCCATCTAAACTATGGCTATTCAATTCTATTATCTGCCGTCAACCGTGAGATCTCTGCACTCGGATATCTGACGCAGCTTGGAATCCATCATGATAATGTCTACAACTGCTTCAATTTAGGTAGCGACATCATGGAACCCATTCGGCCCTTGATAGACTCGATCGTTCTCGATCTCGATGATGAAGTTACCACTCAATCCAAGCATCAATTAGCCAATGTTCTGAATAACCAGGTTTACATTGATGGAAAACACCACTACCTGAACAATGCGATACGCATCTACGTCAAGAGTGTGACTGATGCCATCAACAACAACGATTCAAGTCTTATCAAATTCTGTGAATATGAGAGAAAGAGCGATGCGACTGATCGTTTACTTCGATCTTCCAGTGAAGACTGCGAATGATCGGAGGGCGTATAACAAGTTCCGTAAGCATTTGATTATGCAGGGATTCATCATGATTCAGGAATCTGTCTATTCCAAGATTGCAGTAAATTCATCTGCAGCAGATGTCATCAAGAAAGATTTGCGTGAACACAGACCGTCTTCAGGAAATATTCAGATACTATCTGTATCGGAGCGGCAATATCAAGATATTGAATTTCTGGTAGGAGAAGCTAGAAAAGAGATTATTGATACGATGGATCGGTTCTTGATATTATGATATTCACACATTACACATTCAATGAACCGATTATACTGGACGATTGCCTTATCCAACAACTTGTATTCGAGAATCCTGCAGATATGGGCAGGATGATTGGAGAGCTTTATTCACAATCTCAAGGGATGGATGGAAGCTTCGCAGTAATTGATAACGATATAGAAATCCCTATGAACAAAATATTCGTGTGTATAAATCCGTACTCTTTGAATCCGAATTCGAAAGATATCATTACTGGCGTGATAGAACAACTATTTGTGGAATTAAATTCAGAAAGGTTCATGGAAGAAAAAGACCTAGCGATTACCACATTACAACAAGTGATTGGCCAGGCAACTATTGGAATGGACCTCGGTCTATATGTGGATGGATTGAATATCAAAAGCCTTATCAAAAATATGAATCCGCATTTCATCTGCGATGGTGATTTACCCTCGAACATACTTGATGTAGTTCGTCTTTTGTCACAGTATGCCGCATACCGCCTATTCGTTTTAATCAACTTTTCTTCATTTTTATCAGATTATGATTATTCTATGCTGATTCAGAATCTTACCTATCTTCAAATCCCGACCATCATGATTGAATCAAGAATAATGGCTGGATTCACCAAAACTCGTATTTTTGATTCGGATTACTGTGAATTATCGATTTCCAGCAATAGAAAAACATTTGATGTTTGAGAGTGTTGTCAAACCAGAGGATCCCCAAACAGACTCCTTGGCTCGTGGTGTTGATGCCCTGTTTGAGAGTGTTGTCAAACCAGAGGATCCCCAAACGCTCATAATGCATCTAACACCGATTGGGTTGTTTGAGAGTGTTGTCAAACCAGAGGATCCCCAAACTGACGTCTCCGCAATAGGATACGGACAGTCGTTTGAGAGTGTTGTCAAACCAGAGGATCCCCAAACATCTTGGAATGTCGATGATTAAGTATGGTCGTTTGAGAGTGTTGTCAAACCAGAGGATCCCCAAACACCTGTGGGGCAGTTCACCTCCTACGCCGCGTTTGAGAGTGTTGTCAAACCAGAGGATCCCCAAACTCGCGTTCTCCCAATGGAAGTACGCGGGGAGTTTGAGAGTGTTGTCAAACCAGAGGATCCCCAAACTACTGCGGGGTCTCCCTTCGTACCTGTTCGTTTGAGAGTGTTGTCAAACCAGAGGATCCCCAAACATCTTCGACAGCGGGATGTACCTGACCCGAGTTTGAGAGTGTTGTCAAACCAGAGGATCCCCAAACTTCGGAGACTTTCGCAGACCAGTCGCAGGTGTTTGAGAGTGTTGTCAAACCAGAGGATCCCCAAACAGACCATCTGGCAGTCTCGCACAGATGCGTGTTTGAGAGTGTTGTCAAACCAGAGGATCCCCAAACTCTCCTACGGCGAGGAGACTTCGCGTACCAGTTTGAGAGTGTTGTCAAACCAGAGGATCCCCAAACCCAACCGTTAACGTCCCACCCAATCTCGGAGTTTGAGAGTGTTGTCAAACCAGAGGATCCCCAAACAATGCGCCCTTCGGCTATTCCATCTACTTTGTTTGAGAGTGTTGTCAAACCAGAGGATCCCCAAACATATTTCCGGTCGATGTTGAAGTAGTGGTTGTTTGAGAGTGTTGTCAAACCAGAGGATCCCCAAACACGCCCTGAGACATCCGCCAGATTCCGCTAGTTTGAGAGTGTTGTCAAACCAGAGGATCCCCAAACCACTCCGTCGTTGAGGTCGAATGCCGTCTTGTTTGAGAGTGTTGTCAAACCAGAGGATCCCCAAACCATCGTCAGAAGCGATACATCGTCCTTCGAGTTTGAGAGTGTTGTCAAACCAGAGGATCCCCAAACACTCGGCCCATCCAGCGCGTCTGAACTGATGTTTGAGAGTGTTGTCAAACCAGAGGATCCCCAAACCATACCGCGGGGAATCGATACGCCCTATCGGTTTGAGAGTGTTGTCAAACCAGAGGATCCCCAAACTCAGATCGTTCAGCTCGGCATCCCTCCTGGGTTTGAGAGTGTTGTCAAACCAGAGGATCCCCAAACTTATGGTGATTCATTCACCCATGAGTTCACGTTTGAGAGTGTTGTCAAACCAGAGGATCCCCAAACGTCATCGTGGAGAAGAACTCCGGCGCAAGCGTTTGAGAGTGTTGTCAAACCAGAGGATCCCCAAACGGGAACCCTGGCGGATGCCAAGGACCTCGCGTTTGAGAGTGTTGTCAAACCAGAGGATCCCCAAACGGCTCATTCCGTTGGAGACCTTGATGGCGAGTTTGAGAGTGTTGTCAAACCAGAGGATCCCCAAACGATGGTTGGTAATGTCAACCGTGTTGTCGTGTTTGAGAGTGTTGTCAAACCAGAGGATCCCCAAACTATTCCCCCTCTTTCCTGCACATCCTTCGTGTTTGAGAGTGTTGTCAAACCAGAGGATCCCCAAACCCGAGTAGATGTTGAATGTATCTCCTGCGTGTTTGAGAGTGTTGTCAAACCAGAGGATCCCCAAACACAGGTGCTTATCATCCGCAGTCATTCTGTGTTTGAGAGTGTTGTCAAACCAGAGGATCCCCAAACCTCCCATCGCGTCGGTGAATCCCGTGATCTGTTTGAGAGTGTTGTCAAACCAGAGGATCCCCAAACACGCACTTACAGCTAAAAACCTGTCTAAAGGTTTGAGAGTGTTGTCAAACCAGAGGATCCCCAAACGGGAGGATACGCGTACACGCCTGACACCTCGTTTGAGAGTGTTGTCAAACCAGAGGATCCCCAAACACGGCAGTCATCCTTGCTAAAACTTGACTTCCACAATTCAAGCATGACCTGCCGAGGTTCTATTCTTTTTGTGGATTTTCAAGGCGTTCCGGGTACAATTGTACACGGATTCTTCGATGGATCGAGCGCTATCGCTAAGATGGGGAGTTAGAGCCTTCGTTGCGGTTCGGTTTAAATACCTCGACTGTCTACAG
>ERZ773194.2271-NODE-2271-length-18555-cov-8.138595_pt1 | contig 18555 bp, 16 predicted proteins | sample MGYA00511240_ERZ773194 | MGnify/ENA primary metagenome ERZ773194 (study PRJEB29015, sample SAMEA2737774) | human gut metagenome | biome: human gut; feature: human-associated habitat; material: faeces | place: China | collected 2012 ... | reverse complement strand
ATAATAAGAAGTTTGACTTTAAAGATGTTCCTACACTGCCTGAATTTTATATTGTTCCGAGTAAATATGTGGTAGAGAATAGAACAAAATATGACTTAAAAAGTGGTGGAGAACGTTTTAATATTTTTAAAAAGGATATAAAGGACTATATCAATCGTTGGGATTTATTGAAAAAAGGGTGATAGTTATCAATTATAAATAAGGGAGGTATATAGTTATGTCAACTTATGGAGTGGCACTTCTGCTAATTAAGAAAGAGGACGAAAAGGAGTTTGTTGTCTGTAGTACGGAAGATTTGAACATGGATTATCACGAACTTCGTAATTTATATTCGTTTAGGGAAGAACATAATGGTTATATGGACTATTACTTGGATATACCTAAGGAAGAATTGCCAACTATATATGATCAGACAAAACGAACTGTAGGTTGTACGAAGAGGCAACTATTAAAATATCGTGAGGATCAGTTGAAAGTCTTGGACTCTATTATGTTGCGGACTGATTATGACTTTATTCGCATTCATATTTATGAATTTGATTGTTTGGGTGTTGATTAATGTATAATTATTAATGAAATATTAACTATGTATAATTCAGGTGATTATTTAGGACTATTATCTGCGTTGAGTGGATTTTTGATTTTAGGATTTGTCATTGCTTACTTGATTTTGTTGTCATGTGTGTATGCTTATGCTAACAGATTAGGACGAGAGGGTGGAATATGGGTGTTTTTCTCTCTTCTTTTTTCTCCTATATTAGGTGCTTTTGCGCTATGGCTTAAAGGTGAGACTGATGAGCATCGTAAAGAAAGAATCATTCAAGAAAAGGAATGGTTGATGTCCGTAGATAATAATAAAACTTGTACGGATGAGATGAGTTCAGAGGAGTGTGATAAGGGAAAATAGATATTGTCTAAAATTGTAGTAGCTGTTCTGAGTATTGCTGTTTTATAAATAGTATATCTTATAGTATCATAATAATTGATGCTTTTAGGATAGAGTATATGTAATGAATTAAAATAATGAAAAATGAAAAAGTTAGTGTTTTGTATAGTGGTACTTCCTATGGTACTAATGAGTTGTCAACAAAAATTAGATATAAAATCTAATTGGAAAGAAGTCTCTTCTCGGATTTTAGTCTTACGTGAAGGTGCTGAATTTGTTGAAATGTGGACAGCCTCTAATGAAGATAAAGTTTCTTATAATATTCAAGCTATTGAAGATTCAATTCGAGCCGCTGATTCTATTGCTGCAGTAACTGCTGCTATGGAGGAAAGAATGTCTCATGATGAACTTGTAAGGAAATATAGGGAAGACTCTATTAATTTAGTGAAAACGTATCAAAGGGAGAATGCGGATAATGGAAAAAAAGATGCCTTGGCACATTTATGTAGAATGTTCCTTACAAAAGATTCTATTGAAAATTGGAGAGAATACTTAAAAAAAAATTTTGATGCTGTAAATAAGAAATGTGAAGAATACATATTTGAGTTATCATCGGAGGATAAAATAGCCTTTGGGAAAATATATACAAATGCTTTAATTGAAGAATATAATCGACTTTTGAATATTTTTGAGAATGGAGATGTTGTTGATATGGATGAGTATGATATTGTTGAGGGACCGTACGAGGATGATAATATTAAGAGGTATAAAATAATTTCTAAGAATAATACAGTAGAAAAATATTTTGTCTATATAAAAAAAGGAAAGAAACAACCTATAATAAGTTTACAACTTGTTAATCCTAAGTAAAGTTTATATTTCCAGTTATAGTATGAAGAAAGAAGAAAAACGTTCATCTACCTCTCGTTGGAATGATACAAGTGGTGTAAGTATTGTTCATAGAGCGACTGAAGAAGAGAGAAAAGAATTAACTGAAAAGATGGTCGATGCTGCGATTAAGAATGTAAAAGAATTCGTTAACAATGAAAGAAAAAATAGTATCTTTAGGCGTAGAAAATATGACGATACAAATATAGAAATTATGGTAAAGAAAAGACATCCAAGATGGGAAGATGACGGAAGATCGCTTTCAATAGTTGTTAGTGATCCTCCTAAAGAAGAAGTGGATAAGTTAAATGCAGAGTTTAGGAGATTGATGTTTCATGGTTTAGATATAGAAACAAATGAAAAATCAAATAGAGAAAATAAAAAATAGTATCAGGGCTTATATTATAGGTGATGTACTTGGAGTTCCTTTTGAATTTAGGAAAAAAGGAACTTTAATGGAAAACTCCTTTTGAAGTGAAAAAGTAAGTAAAATATAAAAGGTTGAATGCCGTTTGACTATTTTGTTGAATGGCATTCTTTTTATATATGACTTACCACTATAAGGAAGATAATATTGTGTGTTCTGAATGTATGGGGATTTATGTTGAAGAACCGCGTTGTAAATAATGGTCTGTTTTGTTGTCCACAGTTAAAGAATGCCCGACCTTTATAGTAAAATAAAAAGCTATAAAGTTATGAATGTTTTAGACGTTGGTTTGTATCAGTTTGAGTTAGTTTATAGGGATTGTTTTAGGAAAGTTGTACAGAAAAAAGAAAAAGGAGTTGAACTGATTGTTCTAACTCCTTGTATATCTGTAAGTTGTATTAAGTTCTTGAATATAAGCTCTTTGGTTCCCCCAGACGCGTACTCTAACCGGGCTGAGCTACACCCCGAATTGCGGATGCAAAAGTAGTGCTTTATTTTTAAATAGCAAATATTTCTGTGGTTTTTTGTTTCTTTATTTTGCAACTTCTTTATACTCTTTACACTAATCAAGGTACTTATATACCCATACATTCCCGATAAAAGTCTAATACTTCAAAAATAGTTTCCTTATCTGCTGTTTGGTTCAGACATATATCGCCTACTTCTTTGAGCAGAGTAAAGTTGATGATGCCGGCAGTATTTTTCTTGTCGTGCAGCATTAGTTCGTAGAGACGGTCGTATTGTTTACAGTTGAAGGCAAAGGCTCCGTAATTCTCTTTGATAAATTGAATGGTCTGGCGCATTTTCTCTTTTGGAAAGCCTGTTTTTATGTGTGAGAGGTAAAGCTCACATACAATTCCCCAGGCTACGGCATAGCCATGTAGCACCGGACGATTCTCTGCTAAAGCAAGGCTCTCAAAAGCATGTCCTATGGTATGACCGAGGTTAAGTGCCTTGCGTATGCCATGTTCTTTGGGGTCTTGTTCTACAATATTTTCTTTCACTTGAACAGAACGGCCGACCATTGCTTTGAGGGCGGCATAATCTATTTGTTCCGTATCGAAAGATAATAATTCTGCGAAGTGTTCGGGAGTACTGATGAGGCCATGCTTCAGCATTTCTGCATAGCCGGAGAAGAAATTATGAGCATCGAGGCTGCGTAGAAACTCTGTTTCCAACAGCACACTGGAGGCAGGAGCAAAGACGCCGATCTCATTTTTCAGTCCATTGAAGTTTATGCCTGTTTTTCCGCCTACTGAGGCGTCTACCATGGAAAGTAGGGTAGTGGGGATATTGATATACGCTATTCCACGCTTGAAGGTGGCGGCGGCAAAACCGCCGAGGTCGGTCACCATGCCTCCACCCAAATTTATTAACAGTGAATGGCGGGTGGCTCCCTGTTCGCTTAGGGCTTGCCATACGGAAGCCAGAGTTTCCAGATTTTTGTGTACATCTTCTGCACCGATAATGATTTCAGTTGCATCCTGTATTGCAGGAATATTTTGCAGCTGTGGCAAGCAAAGACGGTGGGTATGTTCGTCGGTAAGGATAAAAAGCCTGTCATGAGGACACTTTTCGATGGCTTCTGCCAGGCTGTTTTCCAGACTCTCACAAAGAATTACTTCTAGTTTACTCATTTGGTCAATTACAAATTATAAGTTACAAATTACTAAAGGGAAGAGGACTCCCTTTATTTATTGTGCTACAAAGATAGTTCTTTCAACAATAAAACGTTATCTTTGTCTCCAAAAATACATGGATTTGTAAGATACTTCTCTATCTGCATTCCGCTATTTGGTAATTTGTAGTCTGTAATTTGTAATTAAGAAAATGAAAGCTTTACTTCCTGTGTACTGTCGCCCGCTTGGATATTTTGTAATTGCGTTAGCCTTGTTCCTTCCGTTCTTAATGATGATGATGGGCAAAGTAACGGATGCTAATTTGTTGTTTTATAAAGAATGTTCCAAACTTCTGATGATGTTGGGAGCATTGATGATAATATTCGCTTTGACAAAAGGAGAATGTAAAGAAGTGGAAGAAATACGAAATAAGGCCACAAGGAATGCGATATTCCTGACTGTACTTTTTATTTTTGGCGGCATGCTTTATCGGGTGGCACAAGGTGATCTCTTGTCCGTAGACTCTTCTTCTTTCCTGATATTCCTGATAATGAATGTTCTTTGCCTTGAATTTGGTATAAAAAAAGCGACTGTTGATCGGTTGTTTAAACGAAATAATCGATAATTAAATAAAATCAATCTGTAAGGCGTTAAACCTTTTGCCCGTAAGTTTGTCAAATGAAGCAGTAACAAATAAACATTGTTGATTATTTAGAAGACAGGGCATGAAAAGATTTATCACCGGAGCGATGTTGTTGCTTGCAACTACATTCTCTGTATTCTCACAAACAAAAAACATTACCGTATCCGGCCGCGTGGTTGAGGATACGAACGAACCAGCGGTACAAGCTACTATTCAATTATTATCATTACCGGACAGTGCTTATGCTGCCGGTGTTGCTACTACCGGAAATGGCCGCTTCACTTTACCCAAAGTGAGTGCCGGAAAGTATGTTTTGAAAGTTTCCTACATCGGTTTTAAGAATAAGTTTATTCCTTTACATCTCTACGCCAATGTACTCAATAAAAATGTGGGTACAGTGACACTCGAAACGGATGCTATTATGCTTGCCGAAGCAGTAGTTACTGCTGAAGCACCGCAAGTGCAGGTGGTGGAAGATACGTTGATGTATAACTCTACTGCTTATCGTACGCCGGAAGGTGCCATGCTGGAAGAACTGGTGAAAAAACTTCCCGGAGCGGAAGTTGATGATGATGGTAATGTGAAGATTAACGGTAAGGAACTGAAGAAAATTATGGTGGATGGTAAGGAGTTCTTTGGCGGTGATGTGAAGACCGGCCTGAAAAATCTGCCTGTCGACATGATTGATAAACTGAAAACTTATGATAAACAGTCGGATCTGGCACGTATAACCGGGATAGATGACGGTGAGGAAGAAACAGTGCTGGACCTTACTGTGAAGAAGGGCATGAACAGGGGATGGTTCGGCAATGCAGATCTTGCTTATGGTACGGAAGACCGTTATATGGCCCGCATGATGGTGAATCATTTTGTGGATAAAACCAAGTTCTCCTTAATCGGTTCGGCGAATAACGTTAACGATCAGGGGTTCTCCGGTGGTGGGGGTGGTCCGCGCTGGCGCAGGAATAATGGTTTGGTGGCAACAAAAACATTAGGTGCTAACTTTGCTGCGGAAACGTCCAAACTGGATATTGGCGGTAGTGCCCGGTATAATTACAGAGGGGCGGATATTATCAGTACTAATTCTTCCGAACGTTTCCTGCAAAATGGAAATTCATATTCCAACTCTAATTCTGTCAATAGAAACAAGAATATAAACTTTAATGCTAATTTTCGTTTGGAGTGGAAACCGGACTCTATGACAAACATCATTTTCCGCCCGAACTTTTCGTACGGAAAAACTGATAATGCTTCCGGTTCTGAGTCCGGAACATTCAATGCCGATCCGTATAGCTTGGTTACCAATCCGAACGACTTTCTTAATTTTAACCAGATGACGGATGATCCTTTGGAGGATATTCGTGTCAATGCAACAAATGATGCTTCTCTAAGCAAAAGCAAGAGCGTCTCTACGGAGGCTACTTTGCAACTGAATAGAAAGTTGAATAACCGGGGGCGTAACATTACTTTTCGTGGGCGCTTTAGCTATGGTGACAACGACAATGACCAGTATTCACAGTCTGAAACGCGTTACTACCAGATTCAGAGCATATTGGGAGGCGATTCCATACTATACCGTAACCAGTATGTCACAACTCCTACACACAATTATAATTATAGTGCTCAGTTGACATACAGCGAACCGATTGCGCGAGCTACTTTCCTGCAGTTCCGCTATCAGTTTCAGTATAAGTACAGTGAGAGTGACAAAACTACGTTTGATATGTTGAGCTATCCCGATTGGGACATCAACGGGCCTCTGCCTCCCGGTTATGAAACACACCCGGTGGATAGTTTGGGTAAGTACGCGGAGTACAGATATTATAATCATGACGCGTCCGTATCGTTGCGCTTCATTCGAGAGAAGTATCAACTGAGTGCAGGAATGTCTTTCCAACCTCAACATTCGACGCTGTCCTATAAACGTGGTGATTATATGATTGATACGACACGCAATGTGTTCAACTTTGCTCCGAATATTGATTTTCGTTATCGTTTCTCCAAAGTGAGCCAGCTGCAGTTTATGTATCGCGGACGTAGCAGTCAGCCAAGTATGGAGAACTTGTTACCTATCGTCGACAACTCAAACCCGTTGAATGTCAGAGTGGGTAATCCGGGTTTGAAGCCTGCATTTACGCATAGTATGCGTCTCTTCTACAATACGTATAATGCAGAATTGCAGCGTGGTATAGTGACGCATGTCAACTTCTCGGCTACGCAGAATAGTATCAGTAACAGTACGGTATATAATGAACAGACCGGTGGAAGAATTACGACACCTAAGAATATTAATGGAAACTGGAGCGCTTTCGGTATGTTCGGGTTCAATACAGCATTAAAGAATAAGAAATTTACCATTAACTCGTTCTCTAATATCAATTACACCAATAATGTGTCTTTCTTGTACAATAATGATACCAAAATAGATGACAAGAATACCACTACCGGACTTACATTGGGTGAACGGTTGAATGGAGCTTATCGTAATGATTGGTTTGAATTCGGGCTGAATGGTTCTATCTCTTATACTGCCGAACGCAGCAAGCTGCGTCCGGAAAACAATCAAGAACCTTATACTTTTTCTTACGGCGCTTTAACCAATATAACGATGCCTTGGAAGATGACGATTTCCACTAATATCACCAATCAAAGCCGTCGCGGTTATACAGATAGCAGCATGAACCGCAATGAGCTGATCTGGAATGCTCAACTTTCGCAGTCTTTCCTGAAAGGGGCGGCTACCGTAAGTTTTGAAATGTACGATATTCTGAAACAGCAGAGTAATATCAGCCGTTCGCTGACAGCAGATGCCCGTTCGGTGTCTTCCTATAATGGCGTCAACAGTTATTGTATGTTGCACTTTATTTATCGTCTGAATATTTTCGGTAGCAAGTTCGCACGCGAAAGTATGGGCCGAGGCCCTGGTGGCCCTGGAGGGCAGCGGGGAGGATTTAGCAGAGGACATCGTCCGTTCTAATGTTAATCAATGTAATAGGCCGTAAAAGTTCCTCTATTTTTCATACATTTGTTTTGCTCTTTATGACAGATGTATGTTTGATTGGAATTTCATAGCCGGCCTCGTTGCCACAGTAGCATTTGATATAATCTATTTTGGCGCAATTATCGGAACAATTACGGTTATCATTCTCGATAACCGTAACCCGGTAAAAACGATGGCATGGATATTGATATTGATGTTTTTGCCATTAGTGGGGCTTGTACTTTACTTCTTTTTCGGTCGTAGTCAGCGTCGTGTACGTGTCATTGGTAAGAAAAGCTACAACCGCCTGCTGAAAAAACCGATGGCTGAATACCTTGCTCAGGACTCGTGCACGCTTCCTGTAAATTATAGCCGTCTTATTTCTTTGTTTCGCAACACAAATCAGGCTTTCCCTTTTGACGGGAATCGTGTAGAAATCTATACGCATGGGCTTTCCATGCTTCAAGCTTTGCTGCGTGAGTTACAGAATGCTACGAAGCATATTCATATGGAGTTCTATATTTTTGAGGATGATGCTATCGGACGTATGGTGCGCGATGTGTTGATAGATAAGGCAAGGCAGGGAGTAGAAGTACGTGTTATTTACGATGATGTGGGCTGTTGGCATGTTCCTAACCGCTTTTACGAACAGATGCGTGAGGCAGGAGTAGAGGTGCGTAGCTTTCTGAAAGTGCGCTTCCCTTTGTTTACCAGTAAAGTGAACTATCGTAATCACCGTAAGATAGTGGTGATTGACGGACGCATCGGGTTTATTGGCGGTATGAATTTGGCAGAGCGTTATATGCGTGGTTTTTCCTGGGGAATCTGGCGTGATACGCATCTTTTATTAGAAGGCAAGGCTGTGCATGGTTTGCAGACTGTCTTTTTGCTCGATTGGTATTTTGTAGATCGTACATTAGTTACGTCCGCCCGTTATTTTCCGAAAGTGGATAATTGTGGTACTTCGTTGGCGCAGATTGTAACAAGTGAGCCGATAGGACCTTGGAAAGAGATTATGCAGGGGCTTGGCATGGCCATAACGGGAGCGAAGAAATATTTCTACATACAAACTCCTTACTTCTTGCCTACGGAAGCCGTTGCTGTCGCTATGCAAACAGCTGCTTTAGCCGGGGTGGACGTGCGTTTGATGCTTCCTTATCGCGCGGATAACAGACTGACGCATTTAGGCTCTTGTTCTTATTTGGCAGAGGCACTGCGGGCAGGAGTGAAAGTATATTTCTATAAAAAAGGTTTCCTGCATTCCAAATTGATGGTGTCGGATGATGAATTGTCTACTGTGGGCTCTACAAACGTGGATTTCCGAAGCTTTGAGCATAACTTTGAGGTGAATGCATTTATATATGATACGGAAACTGCTCTCCAAATGCGTGAGATATTCTTGCAAGACCAACGGGAATGTGTACAGGTATTCTCCAAAAATTGGGCGAAACGTCCTTGGTATCATAAAGCGGCAGAAAGCGTGGTACGTCTGCTGGCTCCGCTTTTATAACTTGGAAAATTGGAAAAAGGAGAAATTGACACTGCCATACACTCTTCTTTCTATAAAATGAGGATGGCTTTCAAAGTTATTGGTCTTCCCATGTTCTAATACAAATAAACCTTCTTCTTTTAAGAGGTTATTTTCAAAGATCAGATCAGGTAGAGTCTCAAGTCCTTTTAATTCATAAGGCGGGTCGGCAAAGATGAAATCGAACTGTTCGCGGCCACCTCGTATGTACTTGAACACATCACCGCGGACAGGCAGACATTTGTCGGTCTTTAGTTCCCGCATTATTTTGCAGATGAAAGCATAGTGGTCGCGGTCTTTTTCTATGCTGATGACTTGGTCGCAACCTCTGGATACGAGTTCAATACTGATGCTTCCTGTGCCGGCAAACAAATCGAGGGCGCGTACGCCTTCTTCAAAGTCTATGTAGTTGGATAACACATTGAATAGATTCTCTTTGGCAAAATCCGTAGTGGGGCGTGCCTTGAAGCTGTGAGGCACGTCAAAGCGTCTTCTTTTGTATATTCCGCTGATTACTCGCATAGGTTGATAGCTTGTAGGTCAAGATTATAGGCTGGATTCATGATGAATACCTGCCGGATGAATTTTTTTAGTTCGGGCAATAGCTCTTCCTTGTCGGACAGTTCGCCTGTGAGGTGAAGTTCGTCACGTTCTTGCTCCATGCCGAGCTGTTTCCATATATAGAGAATGTAGTAGATACGGTCGTTGGTCTCCTTACAGGCAAAGGCATTGGCAAATATCAACCGGCCGCGTTCGTAAGCATATATGTCTACGGCTTCTTTACGCAGATGTATGTACATTTTCCTGCAATTGCCTAAACGACTTTTGGTTGCAAAATACTCAATAAACGGGCTTGCCTGCGAATAGAAACGGATATCGGGATATTGCTCGCGCAAAAGGGAGCAGGTGCTCTTGTCCATGCCAAACAGTACGACTATGTTGTTTTTATGCAGGATGTTGTATTGTACAACCTCATTGTCTTGCTTGGGATGATTATGATAGAATACGGTCTCTGTTTGCTCGTCCTCGAAAAACTCCAGCGGAATAAACGTAAAACGCTTGTTTGCCATGAGCACATTGACACGACGGAAAGAATGGTTCAGCCATTCTACTTCTCGGAAGGCTTGTTTAAGATTGGCAGTGAGGGACAAAGAAGTGTCTACCTCATGTTCGTGGAACGAAAGCTCTCCATCGCCGAGAGGATTGAATATAGAAAAAGAAAATCCATCCGTACTGAGACGGATGGATAAGGTATATTGTTCCGATTTTGTAAAATCAGTTGTTTCTATCATACGTATGTCGGTGGATTATTCCCAGTTACCGGCGTTGTTGTTAGCTGTTTCCAAGCTACCAATCATCAGACCGCAGTACTTGCCAAGTTTGGTTTGTACGTCCTTGATGTTAGCAATTTCCTGCTTATCCAGACCGTTCAAGTAAACTTCATACGGAGTCTTCACTTCGAGCAAACAGAAAGGAGCACCGGATTTGGCTGTATCGTTCTTGATGGCCATTTCGAATTGTGCACCGTTTCCGAAGGGAACATATCTCATTGAATCGGGGTTGAAACCTTTCGGGAAGATAGTGTCCAATACGGCTACCCACAAGGTATCACGTTTGAAGTTTTCCAATCCCCATTTCTTTACTTCATCATATTTGCCGGTCTTCTTGGCTTTATTGATGATGTTGATGGCTTTCTTTTCAGTCAGACCGTCTTCCAGCTGCTTATCGTTCAGTTCTCCTTGCTTGAAGATGAACGGAAGTTTCTGGTTTTTAACAAAGTCAATCAGAGAGTCGAAGCTTGCAGTATATTGCTGGTCATGTAAAGTACGATATTCCAATTGTGCTTTACGGATGTCAATCAGACGTGCAATGACGGCTGCGTCTCTGTGCTTCTTTGCTTTTTCAAAGTTGATAGGACCCATAATGCTGGCGTAACAAATATAAATTAGCACCAAAGCACATAAGCCTAAAATGACATTAAATACTGTTTTCATGATAAATATGTTTTTTAGTTGTTATATTCGCACCGCAAAAATAAAAGAAATAAATTTAAAAACGACAGTTCCCGTTACTTTTTTCTCTTACAAAAATGATAAATAACTATTTAGAAAGGCAAATTAAGGAAAATTTTCCTTATCAACCAACTTCGGAGCAGGAAATTGCAATAAAATCTTTGTCGGAGTTCTTGCTGTCATCCTGTAACGAGGCGGTTTTTCTGCTTCGTGGTTATGCCGGAACGGGGAAAACGTCATTAGTCGGCGCTTTGGTCAGGACATTGGACCAGTTGCAACAAAAGTCAATATTGCTGGCTCCGACGGGACGGGCGGCGAAAGTTTTTTCTGCTTATGCGGGGCATCCGGCGTTTACAATTCATAAAAAAATTTATAGACAGCAATCATTCTCTAATGAAACAAGTAATTTCTCGGTGAACGATAATTTGACAACTCATACTTTGTATATCGTGGATGAGGCATCCATGATTTCCAATGATGGGTTGGCGGGTTCGTCATTCGGTACGGGACGTTTGTTGGATGATTTGGTGCAGTTTGTCTATTCAGGCGTGGGATGTCGTCTTCTGTTGATGGGCGATACGGCACAGCTTCCGCCGGTGGGTGAGGAGCAAAGTCCGGCTCTTTTTGCTGATGCCCTGAAAGGATATGGGCTGGAAGTACAGGAGGTGGATTTGACACAGGTGGTCCGTCAGGAACGGCAATCGGGTATTCTGTGGAACGCCACCCGTTTGCGGCAGCTCATAGCCGAAGATGAATGTGGGGCGTTGCCGAGGATAAAAGTAACGGGATTTGCGGATATTAAAGTATTGCCGGGGAATGAATTGATAGATGCGCTTGAAGCATGTTACGATCATGACGGGTTGGATGAAACGATTGTGGTGTGCCGCTCCAACAAGCGGACAAATATTTATAATAATGGTATTCGAGCCCAGATTCTTTGGAGGGAGGACGAACTGAATACGGGAGACTTGCTGATGGTTGCGAAAAATAATTATTTTTGGACGGAACAGCTTCAAGCGGACATGCTGCGTAATGGAGAGAGGAAAGAAGTGGTGGCACAAATTCCCGACTTCATAGCCAATGGAGAAACTGCCGTAGTACGTCGTGTACGCCGTACGCGTGAACTATATGGTTTTCGCTTTGCGGATGTAACGCTGGCTTTTCCTGATTATAATGATCTTGAGTTGGAGGTGAATCTTCTGTTGGATACTTTGCACAGCGATGCGCCTGCTTTACCCAAAGCGGATAATGACCGCCTTTTTTATACTGTCCTCGAAGATTACGCCGATATTACGATGAAGCGCGAAAGAATGAAGAAGATGAAAGCCGATCCTTATTACAATGCTTTACAGGTGAAGTATGCCTATGCCGTAACTTGCCATAAGGCGCAGGGGGGACAGTGGAAGAATGTCTTTCTTGACCAGGGGTATATGACGGACGAATATCTGACACCGGATTATTTCCGTTGGCTGTACACTGCTTTTACGCGTGCTACGGGTACGTTGTATCTGGTAAATTATCCGACTGAACAAATTATTTAAACACTTGATGCAGTATTTGCCTCACTGTAAGCATTTTCTAAATATGAAACAGCTAAAATCAAAGACAATGCACTCTCTCCTGTCGCATTGCCCGAAGGCTGCAAAGTATATCAGGCAGAGCAGTGGATGTATACACGATGATATGATTTTTGTCAAGAGTAGATTTATGAAAGTTTAATGTACGGGAGGCTTCGGCTTCCCGTTTTTGCTTTCCAAACAGATGGTCTGTTTGAGTAGAACACATCATCTGTTTGCCTTAAATGCATCATGTGTTAACTCTGAATACATCATCCGTAATCTTGCACTTTAGCATTCTAAACCTCAATGCTAATTACCAAAACCTTAGGGGTTTTCATCGCAAATTCCAGATATTTAGCCTGTTAAGGTGAGGCATTTGGGGAGCAAACATGCGCCGTTTGCCCTGCAAACGCACGTCATTTCAAATAGGGAAGAGTTATGGGAAAATAAAAACGGAGAAGCAATGCCTCTCCGTTCATTCTAATTTAAAATTGAAGTATCTAAAAATTGACGATACAAATATACAACATCCCGGAGGCGATGTCAAGTGTTCGGGCAATTATTTTGCAGGTCTTCTAAAGAGAATCTTTTGCGATCTGTTTGGATAATCTGCATATTTTCTGGCAGTCTATTTAAAGTTGTCATGTTTGTGTCTGAGCAAAGGCTTTAATTCTTCTATGATAAAGGAGGTGTATTTATCTACCCCTTGACGATTCATGTGATAATAAGTATCATACGCATATTCGTCACTTAATACGTGCACCTTCGGTGTTACTAAAAAAGGGCATCCTTCCTTTTGGAGAAACTCTTCAACCTCCGACATCTTTTTCTTATTTTCATGATAACCTTTTTCTACATAGATGGGTGGAATGACATATACAGAGCACGTCTTTTGAAGAGTCTTAATCTTACTGGTGAAATATTTACCAAACTGTTCATCCAATCTTTCGTTGATAGGTTGGGCATTACCGGTTCCGGGGCTTTCTAACGTCCAATGTTGTGTCTCGTCTCCGTATTCATTAAATCCTGAAACACTGTAATCTTTGGGACTTCTGATTTTGGGCATTAAAGAACATTCTTTTGCTAATTGTGGAATTCCGGCTATTAGAATTGTCCATTGCCTTATATCCAGTAGGTTAATTTTTTCCCAATGTGTAACTGCCATAAGGGGCGTGAGGGTTACGGATTCTCCATAAGCTATTGTATAGAAGTGTTCGTATTCCGGAGCGAATACAATAATGTCACCTTTTCTTGCATAGGTGGATATGTCATCAATCATATATTTCAGTCCGATGCCGGCATGAAGTCCATAGTTAATCACATTGATATTTAACGAGTCTTTTATTCGTTGACTGTCTAACCCGAAAGCTAAATTGCTGCCTCCGACAAAGATGATTCGGGGAGAAGGCGTGTCTTCCAGCAGTTGGCATTTCTTGTTATAGGCTTGTAAATACCCGTCTTGTTCCATAGGAAGCATTGTTATTGCCAGTATTAAGGTGATAAGGATTCCTGCTATTAGGAGGATATTGTTTATAAATTTTTTCATGACCTTAGAATTGAAAATAAATGAATTTCGCTTGTGTACCTGCAAAAACTAAAGTGAAGAGCGCTAATAAAATATATATTCCCCAGCGTATACCGCGATATTTAAGTATACCGGTTTCTTCGATTTGCAGCGCATGTTGTTTATCCCGTTGCAGCCATTCCACCATCAAGAGTACAAAAGTATAGAGTAATGCTTTTTTGCCGTATTGCAAATGTAAGTCCAGCAAACTTGGTGAACACATTCTGCTAAGATAGTCCCATGCTTGCCTGATGTTTTCTGCCCGAAAAATAATCCAGCCAATCAGTACAAGCAGGAAGGTGAAAAGTATTTGGACGAATTCTTTCATGGAAGGTAATAATCGCCCCGCCGCTACATTATTTGTGTGTTTTCTGTTCTTTCCCAAAAGCATCAGTGGAAAGAACAGTAGCGCATGATAAACGCCCCACATAATGAATGTCCAGTTTGCCCCGTGCCACAAACCACTGACGAGAAAGATAATCAGCGTATTCCTCATGACCTTCCAACGTGCGCATCGGCTGCCACCGAGAGGTATGTAAATGTAGTCGCGAAACCATGTGGTCAGCGATATATGCCAACGGCGCCAGAACTCGGCAATGTCGCGTGAGAAATAAGGAAAGCTGAAGTTACGCATCAGGTTGATACCGAACAGGCGCGCCGTACCGATAGCGATGTCCGAGTAACCGGAAAAGTCTCCATAAATCTGAAGTGTGAAGAGGAAGCCGCCCATTAATAGCGTAAAGCCGGACTGGTCGGTATAGTTTCCCCAGATTAAGTTAACAGCGGTAGCGCAGTTGTCCGCCACTACCATCTTCTTGAAGAATCCCCAAAGTATCTGTCGGCAACCATCCACGGCTTGCGCATAGTTGAAAGTATGCGACTTGTAGAACTGTGGCAACAGGTTGGTGGCGCGTTCTATCGGCCCTGCTACCAACTGTGGAAAGAAGCTGATGTAGGCAAAAAAGGCAATGATATCTTTGCAAACCGGTAATTTCTTTTGGTAAACGTCAATACTGTAGCTCAATGCCTGAAAGGTGTAGAAACTGATACCTACGGGCAAGAGGATGTCAAGTGTTACCCAGTCTATCTGCCAACCTATGTTACCGAACAGGGCGGCGAAGTTTTCCGCAAAGAAGTTATAGTATTTGAATACGCCGAGAATGGAAAGATTTAGTACGATGTTGATAGCGCTAAGGGCTTTCTGCCGCTTCTGTTGTCCTTCGTACCGGGCAATGAGTCGTCCGCTGACATAACTGAATAGCGTGGTGAGGGCGATAAGTATCAGGAAGCGCCAGTCCCACCAACCATAGAACACATAACTGGCAACGACCAAAAAAAGGTTTTGCCACTTCAACCGTTTAAATACAAACCAATAGAGCAGGAAGACTATCGGCAAGAAAAGCAGGAACTCAAAAGAATTGAATAACATGATTCTTAATATGCCTATAAGTCTTCAAAGTGGGCGGTGCTGATTAATATGAGAAGAGCGTGAGACTTGTTCTACTCATTGAAATCGGGCGTCTGGAAAGCCTCAAGAGAATGAGTGAAGAAACAATATTCCCACGCTGTAGTATGATGAACAAGATACAGTATGGACTGTTCTCGTACATATACAAACAGAATGAGCGTTACATTGTCTTCATCCCCTCTTTCAAAATTTTCCAGACTTTGATTTCAGGATAAAGCAGAAAACGCTTTCTACTGTCCGGCAATTTCTCCTGTCGGACGCTGCAAAGTTACGCTTTCTTTTTACAATATAACGCTCAGTGAGAATATTATTCCTGCAAGAATATTAAAATATTTCTCTTTAGGCTGATAAAAATGTTTTAATACTGATGCCGTTTCATTAAAAGTGGGGATGCTATTAAAAAGACTCCGCTTTTAACTTTTCAGCTAAAAGCGGAGTCTTTTATTTATGATATAAGTTTTAAAGTCCTGCCAATTCTATTACTTTATCTACCGCTGCACTCAACCCGTCAGGATTTTTACCGCCGGCAGTTGCGAAATGCGGCTGGCCGCCGCCGCCACCTTGAATCAGCTTGGCGGCTTCTTTCACAAGATTGCCTGCTTTTAGACCGCCGGCTACAAGGTTGTCACTTAGCATTACTGTCAGCATCGGTTTTCCTTCGAATACTGTTCCTGCAACGAAGAAGAGGTTTTCTGTGATTTCTCCGCGGAGCTGGAAAGCGATATTCTTGATTGCGTCGGCGGGTATCATGGCTGCACAGAACTTGATAACTTTCACACCGTTTATTACCTGAATATTTTGCAGAAGTTTTTCCTTCAGTTGCGCTTCTTTCTCTTTCATGAAGTCTTCCACCTGTTTCTTCAAACCGGCATTTTCTTCGATATACTTGCGGATTGCACCGGACAAGTCGGGAGCATTGTTGAAGAGTGCTTTCAAATCGCGCATTGTATCCTGGAATGTATCAAGCATTTCTTCTACGCGGGCTCCGGTATAGGCTTCGATACGGCGGACACCGGCGGCAACGGAACTTTCGGATACAATTTTCATCATCCCGATGTTTCCGGTAGCGGCTACGTGTGTGCCACCGCAGAATTCAATGGAGGAACCGAACTGGATAACACGTACGTGGTCACCATACTTCTCGCCGAACAACGCAATAGCTCCCAATTCTTTAGCTTCTTCAATAGGTATATTGCGATATTCTTTCAAAGGAATATTGGCGCGTATCTTGGCATTTACAATGTGTTCTACCTGACGAATCTCCTCATCTGTTACTTTCTGGAAATGAGAGAAGTCGAAACGCAGAGAGTCCGAATTCACTAAAGAGCCTTTCTGTTCAACATGGTCGCCCAACACTTCGCGTAATGCAGCGTCCAACAAGTGGGTGGCAGAATGGTTGGCGGCGCAAGCGGCACGCTTGTCGGTATCCACGCAAGCCATCATCGGAGCTTCCAGATGTTCGGGCAGCTTCTTGGTGATATGGATAGGAAGGTTGTTCTCCTTTTTTGTATCAATAACTTCAATCGTTTCAAATTCGTTCACCAGCACGCCGGTATCGCCTACCTGACCGCCGCTTTCGGCATAGAACGGAGTCTTGTCCAGTACAATCTGGTACAATGTTTGGTTTTTCTGCTTAATCTGCCGGTAACGCAGGATGGATGTTTCGTATTCCGTATAGTCATAGCCTACGAATTCGGTAGTGCCTTCTTGCAGCGTAATCCAGTCGCCGGTTTCAACAGCGGCGGCGTTGCGTGCGCGCTGTTTTTGCTGTTGCATTTCTGCGTCAAACTCTTTGATGTCGGCCGTCATGCCGTTTTCGCGGAGAATCAGTTCCGTAAGGTCGAGTGGAAAGCCAAAAGTATCATAAAGCGTAAAGGCGTCCTTGCCGCTGATTTCGGTCTTTCCGGCTGCTTTGGCATCTGCCATGGTCTTATCCAACAAACGTATACCGGTCTCCAAAGTGCGGAGGAAGGAATCTTCTTCTTCCTTGATGACTTTGGCTATCAACTCTTTCTGTACATTCAGTTCGGGATACGCACCGCCCATATTCTCAATCAGTACAGGTAATAATTTGTACATGAATGCCTGCTTCTGTCCGAGGAACGTATAGCCGTAGCGTACTGCACGACGAAGAATACGTCGTATTACGTAACCTGCCTTGGCATTACTTGGCAATTGGCCGTCTGTGATAGAGAAAGCGATTGTACGGATGTGGTCGGCAATCACACGCATGGCAATGTCCTGTTGCTCGTTTACACCGTATGTAGTTCCTGCCATGTTTCCGATAGCCTTCAATATAGGCTGGAAGACATCGGTATCATAGTTGGAGGTTTTGCCTTGCAGAGTGCGCACCAGACGTTCAAAGCCCATACCCGTATCAATTACTTTGGCGGGAAGCCCTTCGAGGCTGCCGTCTGCCTTGCGGTTGAACTGCATGAATACGAGGTTCCAGATTTCGATAACCTGCGGGTGGTCTTTGTTTACGAGTTGCGAACCGGGAACTTTGGCTTTTTCTTCTTCCGAACGTGAATCCACATGAATTTCGGAGCAGGGGCCACAAGGACCTGTATCGCCCATTTCCCAGAAGTTGTCGTGTTTGTTTCCGTTGAGGATATGGTCTTTCGGCAGGAACTGTTCCCAGTAGGAGGCTGCTTCATTGTCACGTTCCAAGCCTTCTTCGGGACTACCTTCGAAGACGGTGGCATAGAGATCTTTCGGATCCAGCTTCAATACGTCTACCAGATATTCCCATGCCCAAGAGATAGCTTCTTTCTTGAAGTAATCACCGAACGACCAGTTGCCCAGCATCTCGAACATTGTGTGGTGATAGGTATCATGGCCTACTTCTTCCAAGTCATTATGTTTTCCGCTGACGCGAAGACACTTCTGTGAATCCGCCACTCTTTTATATTTCGCCGGGTGGTTACCCAAAATAATATCTTTAAACTGGTTCATACCCGCGTTGGTAAACATCAGCGTGG
>ERZ773194.2270-NODE-2270-length-18571-cov-5.442212_pt1 | contig 18571 bp, 8 predicted proteins | sample MGYA00511240_ERZ773194 | MGnify/ENA primary metagenome ERZ773194 (study PRJEB29015, sample SAMEA2737774) | human gut metagenome | biome: human gut; feature: human-associated habitat; material: faeces | place: China | collected 2012 ... | reverse complement strand
TGTAAAAACAAAATGCGGCAAGGCAATTACTATAGTTCTCTGATGGCAGAAACCGCTCTTTGGCGGCTGCAAAATGTTATAAAGTTATTGACATAATAAGCAATATGTGGTTGTGCAATAGCTTCCGGTATGGGAAGTTTGAATCAATAATTGTTGTTCTTCTCAGCTTCGTTTAACTTGCGGATCGTATCCTGAATATCTTCATAGGTCAACTCCTCACTACTAAAGGAAAGAATGGAATGCAGTGGAGTTCCGGTAAACATTGCTTTCATCATATCGGCAGTTCCACTTCCCATAGAATCATCGCCATCGTGATCGGTCGCCTCAGCGAAACCACTCCTCCGCAGCATTTCATCCAAAGCACTGCCATCTTTTGCAAACAATTCAACATCTTCGCAAGTTGTTACGTAATCTGCGACAAAAGGAATCTTTTTGCTGCCGGTGATCGATACAGTATCCTGCAAACGAATGTCGCGGGAAGATGAGGCAAGCAGAATTTCATAATCGCCGCTTTCTGCATACCAATCGTGAATACGAGTTTCATAGTAGCTAAATGCGCGAGCGTTCAGCGTGAAAGTCACTGTCTTTGTCTCGCCGGCTTTTAGGAATACTTTAGCAAAGTCGCGCAGTTCCTTTTCAGGACGGATTTCATATACGACAGGATTTTTAATATATAGCTGTACGATTTCAGCACCGTCGCAGTTACCGGTATTTGTAATGTCAGCACTGACAACAATTTCATCGGTTTCTTTGATAACATCGACGTCGGCGGCGTTTTTGCCGTTTACGGTTACTTTCATATTGCTGTAGGTAAAATCGGTGTAGCTGAGTCCGTATCCAAATGGGAACAAGACATCCATCTTTTTCTTATCATAATAACGATAGCCGATAAAAACGCCTTCCTGATAGCAGACTTTCTCACGATTTCCAGGGAAATTTAAGTAGGAAGGATTATCCTCTAAGTGCAGTGGGAAGGTCTCGGCAAGTTTGCCACAAGGAGTTGCATCGCCAAAAAGCAGATTGACAGCAGCGCCACCGCTTGCCTGTCCGGCGAGGTACATTTGCAAAACACCTGCAACTTTGTCAAGCCATGGCATGGCGATCGGGGAACCGCTATGCAAAACAACGACTACATTAGGCTGTACTTCGCTAATGCGGGCGATCAATTCATTTTGATTTGCCGGCATATTCAGATGGGTTCGGTCAAATCCTTCGCTCTCGAAAGAGTCTGGCAGACCGGCGAAGATAACGGCAACATCGCTTTCTTTTGCAAGGGTGATCGCTTCCTGAAGCAGCGTCTCATCTGTAGTTTCTTCGTCAATATGAAATCCTTGTGCATACGATACGGAATCTCCGGCGGCATCTAAAGCGCTTTCGACCGATGTGTTGTTAATATGACTGGAACCACCGCCCTGAATGCGGGGCACTTTTGCAAATTCACCGATAAACGCTATCTTTTTGTCTTTTTGCAAAGGCAGGATATCTTCATTCTTCAACAAAACAGCGGACTGCTCGGCAGTGGTTCTTGCCAGTGCGTGATGAGCAGCAACATCGTATCCGCGTTCGACGCTGGATGGGAGTGGATGTACCATAGAAGCTGGATCAATATCTTTTCTGGCAGTAAGATATTTGTCTACCATAGTAAGAATGCGTTCTACAGCAGTATCTAATACGGATTCTTCCAGTTCTCCACTTTGTACGGCTTTTACGATGAGTTTGTCTGTTTCTCCGTGGCAATCCGGCATTTCAAGATCCAATCCGGCTTTGAGAGACGGAACACGCTCGTCCATCGCACCCCAGTCGGTCATAACCAGACCTTCAAAGCCCCATTCGTCACGCAAAACCTTATTTAACAGCCAATCATTTTCGCAAGAGTAAACGCCGTTGATACGGTTATAACTGCACATGATCGTCCAAGGCTGCGCCTTTTTGACTACCGTTTCGAAAGCTGCCAGATAAATCTCGCGCAAAGTACGTTCATCAATCTCTGCACTGATGCTCATGCGGCGCCATTCCTGGTTGTTGGCAGCAAAGTGTTTCAAGCTGGTGCCTACGCCATGCTCCTGAACACCATTGACAAAAGCAGCACCCAGTTCACCTGCCACGACCGGATCCTCGGAGTAATATTCAAAGTTACGTCCGCAGATCGGAGAACGCTTCATATTAATGCCCGGGCCCAGTAATACGGCAAGATCTTCAGCGACACATTCTTCGCCAAGAGCGTCGCCGACTTTATGCAGCAGGTCGCGGTCAAAAGAGCATGCCATAGCTGATGCAGTCGGAAAACCAATGGCTTTAATACTTTCTGCAACGCCCATATGATCGGCAAGACTTTCCTGCTTGCGGATGCCGTGCGGTCCATCGGAGACCATTGCAGCAGGAATATTTAAGCGGTCAATGGCTTTGGTATGCCAGAAATCTGCACCGGAGCAAAGACTTGCTTTTTCCTCTAGTGTCAGTTCGTTCACAAGTTTTTTTACATCTAAAACGTGTTCCATAAAATAGTCCTTTCCGAGGTGTTGACGGCGGTGAAAGACCGCCACACATCTCTATGTTTTATGTTAGTGAAAATTTTATTCATAAATGTCATACGCACAGTCATCGCGCACAAAGACGGGAATGATCTCCAGTGTTGCTTTAGCGGCAACGGTCTGACCACCGTCATAACTTGTCCCGGTAGCGGCCTCTGTCCAACGATGCCCCGCAGGGAGATATACGTCAGTCTGCGTAATACCGGCGTCTGTGATCGGCTTTACGAGCAGATCCGGTCCAAACATATAGCTGTCGGCGTTATTCCAGCAAGCAGCATCCTCCGGAAACTCATAGAAAAGCGGACGCATTACCGGAGTTCCCAACTCGTGTGCTTCACGCATACATTCGCGAATGTATGGGCGAAGACGTTCACGCAACAACAGGTAACTTTTCAAAATTTCATAGATTTCTTCTCCCCAAGTCCAGATCTCGTTATCTTGTCCCGAACTGAACTGGCGGACACCATCAATATATTCTACGTCGCGTTCATAGTATGGAGAGCGTTCTCCGTGCAGACGGAATACCGGAGAAAATACACCCCACGCAAACCAGCGAACCAGCAACTCGCGAAATGCCGGATCTTCGTTATTGCCACCCAAGAAACCGCCGATATCCGTCGTCCACCAAGGAATGCCGGCAAGTCCCATGTTAAGCCCGGCCTGCACCTGCTGTTTCATAGAACGGAACGAGGAATGAATATCGCCCGACCACGTCAGAGCACCATATTTTTGGCTGCCGGCCCAGGCGCAGCGCACAAGGTTTAACACATTTTCCTGCCCCTGCTCCCGTAATCCATCATAAAAACCTTTGGCGTACATGAGAGGATAGATGTTGCTGCACTGTAAAGCAGGACCTTTGTGGTAGCGGTAAATATCAAAATCATACGGCCCATATTCCGGCTCAGCCTCATCCAGCCAAAAGCAGCGAATGCCTTTATCGTAATAATTCTCCTTACAGCGTTCCCAAACATATTTTTGTGCGCCCGGATGTGTAGCATCATAAAAAGTCGTAGTTCCCATCCAAGTCATATTAACGCACAAACCGCGGTCAGACGTGATGAGATACCCTTGATCTGCCATCGGACCATAGTTCTCGGAACGTTCATCGATCGTCGGCCACACGGATACGACCGGTTCAATCTGCATTTCGCGCAATTCGCGGATCATTGCCTCCGGATCCGGCCAGTCCTTTGGATCAAACTTGAAATCACCCTGCATAGTCCAATGGAAAAAATCCACCACGATCGCATCGATCGGCAGACCGCGGCGTTTGTATTCGCGCGCAACAGCAAGCAGCTCTTCTTGGGTACGGTAGCGCAGCTTGCACTGCCAAAATCCAATGCCGTACTCCGGGATCATTGGAACACGGCCGGTAACGGCGCTGTAAAGTTCTGTCAGTTGTTTAGGTGAATCGCCGGCGCAGATCCAGTAATCGAGTTTTTTGGTATTTAAGGCAGTCCATTCGGTTTTATTTTTGGCAAAAGATGCCGTACCGATGGCTGGATTGTTCCACAAAAAGCCATATCCCCGGCTTGAGATCATAAATGGAACACTTGCTTGGCTGTTGCGGTGCGCCAGTTCCAAAATGCAGCCTTTCTTGTCCAAAAAGTCATCTTGATATTGTCCCATGCCAAAGATCTTTTCGTCGTCAAATGCTTCAAAACGCATGGCTAATGTATAATCGGTAGTGCCGGTGATCGGCTTTAGTTCTCTGGCATCGATACGCAGCGGCACACAAAAGCGGTCGATGCGGTTGCGATTTTGCCAAAGCTCTTTTGTTAACAGCTCATTTTTTTCGTTATAATAGGAAATAACACCTTCAGGATCGATCACAGCAGTGAGGTTTCCGTTGCGAAATGTCACTTTGGTACCGGTCTCAGCATGTGCAGCACGTTCTTCGGCAGTACGGTAAAAGGCCGGTGTCATATCCACGGTTTCATAGTGGATCTCCGGGGTGAGGTCTGGAATTGGTTCTGTGAGTGCCCAGTCTTCTGTGTTCATTTCCGCCTCTTTGGTCATGCGGACGCGAATGGAATGTTCGCCCCAGGCTTCCATCCGGAGAGTGGTTCCCCCTTGGGACAGTGTTAAGCGTTTTCCATCATCATGTATGGTCATAATAATCCTCCGTGTGAGATAATATTTAGCCGGTTGCCAGCGTGTATTTCCACCCAAATAAAAAAGGTGCTTGACATCTTGTCCGTTTGGTGATAAGATGAACAATGCACTATTGTGGCTGACTAGACTATTAGGCTTATGCAAGGTTATTATAGCATAGTTTGAAGAAAATGAAAAGAGTTTTTGGAGTTTCTTCTTATAGTAGGATTGTACAGCACATGGTACTCTATAAAATTAAGGAGTGAAACGTCGATGGAGAAGAACAGAATACATCCAGTAAAAGTAGGCAAAGGCGTGAGAATGAGTTTTGCCCGTCAGAAGGAAGTCCTTGAGATGCCTAACCTGATTGAGGTACAGACGAATTCTTACCAGTGGTTCTTGGACGAAGGACTGAAAGAAGTGTTCCGGGATATTTCCCCAATTGCTGATTTCGGTGGTCATTTGAGCCTGGAGTTCGTTGATTTTGAGCTTTGCAGAGATGAGAAGAAGTACGACATTGATCAATGCAGAGAGCGTGATGCTACTTATGCTGCACCACTTAAGGTGCGCGTCAGACTTCACAACAAGGAGACGGAGGAAATCAAAGAGCACGAGATTTTCATGGGTGATCTTCCGCTTATGACAGCGACCGGAACGTTTATCATCAACGGTGCTGAGCGTGTTATCGTCAGCCAGTTGGTTCGTTCACCGGGTATCTACTATGCAATCAGTCATGACAAGGTAGGTAAAGAGTTGTATTCCGCAACTGTTATTCCTAACCGTGGTGCATGGTTGGAATATGAGACAGATTCGAATGATGTCTTCTCTGTCCGTGTTGATAGAAATAGAAAGGTTCCGATCACTGTATTTTTGCGTGCACTCGGTCTTGGAACCAATGAGCAGATCAAAGAAGTGTTCGGTGATGAGCCAAAGATTTTGGCAAGTATCGAGAAAGATACAACGGACAATTACAAAGATGGTCTGTTAGAGCTTTACAAGAAATTACGTCCGGGCGAGCCGTTGTCCGTAGATAGTGCGGAGAACTTATTAAATGGTATGTTCTTCGATCCGAAGCGTTATGACCTTGCCAAAGTTGGACGTTACAAATATAACAAGAAATTACATTACAAAAACCGTATTGTTGGCTGCAAGCTTGCAGAAGATGTTGTAAATCCAACAACAGGTGAGGTGTATGAGGAAGGTACTCTGGTAACAGAGGAACTTGCAACAACATTACAGAATGCAGCAGTTCCTTATGTGATGGCTGAATTGGAAGGCCATGTTGCTAAAGTATTGTCCAATATGATGGTTGACATCAAAGAGTATGTTGACATCGAGAATCCTAAGGAGCTTGGCGTTACAGAGAGTGTTTACTATCCTGTATTGCGTGAGATCTTAGATGAGAACGAGGATGATGAGGATGCGATCAAGGAAGCGATCGCTGCTAATATCAGTGAATTGATTCCAAAGCATATCACAAAGGAAGATATCTTTGCATCAATCAACTACAACATGCATTTAGAGTATGGCATGGGTAATGATGATGATATTGATCACTTGGGTAACCGCCGTATCCGTGCGGTTGGTGAGTTGCTGCAGAATCAGTATCGTATCGGATTATCCCGTATGGAGCGTGTCGTTCGTGAGCGTATGTCCACACAGGATATTACGACAATTACGGCACAGTCTCTGATCAATATCAAGCCGGTAACGGCTGCTGTGAAGGAATTCTTTGGAAGTTCCCAGTTGTCACAGTTCATGGATCAGAACAACCCGCTTTCTGAATTAACACATAAGAGACGTTTGTCTGCATTGGGACCGGGTGGTTTGTCCAGAGATCGTGCAGGTTTCGAGGTCCGCGATGTACACTATACACATTATGGACGCATGTGTCCTGTAGAGACTCCTGAAGGACCTAACATCGGTCTGATCAACTCTCTGGCATCTTATGCGCGTATTAATGAGTATGGATTTATCGAGGCACCTTATCGTAAGGTTGATAAGACAGATCCGGCTAATCCGCGTGTTACCAACGATGTTGTTTATTTGTCTGCAGATGAGGAAGATCGTTATATTGTTGCACAGGCGAACGAAGAGCTGGATGAAGAAGGCCATTTTGTGCGCAAGAGTGTATCCGGTCGTTTCCGTGAGGAGACTTCTGAGTTTGAGAAAGAGAAGATCGATCTTATGGATGTGTCTCCTAAGATGGTATTCTCCGTCGCAACAGCAATGATCCCATTCTTGGAGAATGATGATGCGAACCGTGCGCTGATGGGATCTAACATGCAGCGTCAGGCAGTGCCGTTGTTGGTTACAGAGGCACCTGCAGTTGGTACAGGTATGGAGATGAAGGCGGCTGTCGATTCCGGCAACTGCGTTATCGCAGAGGAAGACGGAATTGTTACACGTTCTGCATCGAACGAGATTATTATTAAGTCTAAATCAGGCGAAAAGACATATAAGCTGGCTAAATTCCAGCGCAGTAACCAGGGAACGAGCATGAACCATCGTCCGATCGTTGATAAGGGCGAAGAGGTAAAAGCAGGACAGGTTATCGCAGATGGTCCATCTACATGCGGTGGTGAGATCGCATTAGGTAAGAACCCACTGATCGGTTTCATGACTTGGGAAGGTTATAACTACGAGGATGCCGTACTGCTTAGTGAGAGATTGGTTCAGGATGATATTTATACATCTGTTCATATCAATGAGTACAATGCAGAGGCGAGAGACACCAAGCTTGGTGACGAAGAGATCACCCGTGATGTACCGGGTGTCGGCGACGATGCGCTCAAAGACCTTGACGAGAACGGTATTATCCGTATCGGTGCAGAGGTTCGTGCTGGTGATATTTTGGTTGGTAAAGTTACTCCTAAGGGAGAGACAGAGCTTACTGCTGAGGAAAGACTGCTTCGTGCGATCTTCGGTGAGAAAGCAAGAGAAGTTCGTGATACTTCTTTGAAAGTGCCACATGGTGAGTTTGGTATTATCGTAGATGCTAAAGTATTTACAAGAGAGAATGGAGATGAGCTTCCACCGGGAGTAAATAAATCTGTTCGTATTTACATTGCACAGAAACGTAAGATTCAGGTCGGCGATAAGATGGCTGGTCGTCATGGTAACAAGGGTGTCGTTTCCCGCGTTCTTCCGGTAGAAGATATGCCATTCCTGCCAAATGGTCGTCCACTTGATATTGTATTGAATCCTTTGGGTGTGCCATCTCGTATGAACATTGGTCAGGTCTTGGAGATTCACTTGAGTCTCGCTGCCAAAGTACTTGGCTTTAATGTCGGAACACCGGTATTTGATGGTGCTAACGAGTATGACATCATGGATACATTAGAGCTCGCAAATGATTATGTGAATACACCACTTGATCAGACAGAAAAAGAGCAGAAGATTGCAGAAGCACAAGAGGCTGGTGACGAAGAAGAGGTTAGCCGCTTGACAGATATCGTACCTTTTGAAGACAAGTACAAAGATCTTTTGGATCCGGAGGTGTTCCAGTACTTGATCGACAATCAGGATTACCGCAAAGAGTGGGAAGGCGTTCCGATCAACCGCGACGGAAAAGTTCGTTTGCGTGATGGTCGTACCGGAGAATATTTTGATGGGGCAGTAACCGTTGGTTTCATGCACTATCTCAAACTCCACCACTTGGTAGATGATAAGATCCATGCACGTTCAACAGGTCCTTACTCCTTAGTAACGCAGCAGCCATTGGGTGGTAAAGCCCAGTTCGGTGGACAGCGTTTCGGTGAGATGGAGGTTTGGGCACTGGAGGCATATGGTGCCGCTTATACCTTGCAGGAGATCCTCACTGTGAAGTCTGATGATGTTGTTGGTCGTGTTAAGACTTACGAGGCAATCGTTAAAGGTGCCAATATCTCTGATCCTGGCATTCCGGAATCTTTCAAGGTTATGCTCAAAGAGCTTCAGGCATTGGCGCTTGATGTTACTGTTTTAGATGAAGATGGTAACGAAGTTATTATGGGTGAAAATGTTGAAGAGAACGACAACAGCGAAGATGTCACACCGTTGATTGATGGTGGCGCAGACTTTGCGTTTAGCAGTAGCGAGTCCTTTGAAGCTGCAGGTTATACCGAGGGTACCGCAGAAGAGCTGCAGGAAGCTGAATTTGCGGCAGACTTTGGGGATGAGCCCTCATTAGTATAGAGACAGGGATTGATCGTATAGAGTAGCCCGAAAGGGTAGATGGAGGATTACTATGGCAGAAAGTAATGTAAAGGAAGAGAAGCATATCGTATATGATGCAATCAAGATTGGTCTGGCATCTCCGGAAAAGATCCGTGAGTGGTCACGCGGCGAAGTAAAGAAGCCGGAGACGATCAATTATCGAACACTCAAGCCGGAAAAAGATGGTCTTTTCTGCGAAAAGATCTTCGGACCGAGCAAAGACTGGGAGTGTCATTGCGGTAAGTACAAGAAGATCCGTTATAAAGGTGTTGTCTGTGATCGATGCGGCGTTGAGGTAACCAAGGCGAGCGTTCGTCGTGAGCGTATGGGTCATATCGAATTAGCAGCACCGGTATCTCATATTTGGTATTTCAAAGGAATACCTAGCCGTATGGGATTGATCTTGGATGTTTCTCCAAGAAACTTAGAGAAAGTGTTGTACTTCGCATCTTATATCGTATTGGAAGTGCAGGACGGTGTAAACCTTCAGCCAAAGCAGATTTTGTCTGAGGCAGAATATCAAGAAGCTAGAAAGAACTATGGAGACGGTTTCCGCGCCGGCATGGGTGCAGAGTCTATCATGGAACTTCTGATGAGTATCGATCTGGAAGAAGAGTCAGCAAACCTCAAGGAGGAACTCCGCAACTCTTCCGGTCAGAAACGTGCTCGTATTGTAAAACGTTTGGAAGTTATCGAAGCATTCCGTGGTTCCGATAACAAGCCGGAGTGGATGATCCTTACGGTTATCCCTGTAATTCCGCCGGATATTCGTCCAATGGTACAGTTGGATGGTGGACGTTTTGCAACATCTGATATGAACGATCTGTATCGTCGTATCATCAACCGTAACAATCGTTTGAAGAGACTTCTCGAACTCGGTGCACCGGATATCATCGTTCGCAACGAGAAGAGAATGCTTCAGGAAGCTGTAGATGCGTTGATCGACAATGGTCGTCGTGGCCGTCCGGTTACCGGACCGGGTAACAGACCGCTGAAATCCTTATCTGATATGCTGAAGGGTAAACAGGGTCGTTTCCGTCAGAACCTGCTCGGTAAGCGTGTCGACTATTCTGGTCGTTCCGTTATCGTTGTAGGTCCGGAACTTAAGATTTATCAGTGTGGTCTGCCAAAAGAGATGGCAATTGAGTTGTTTAAGCCTTTCGTTATGAAAGAGTTAGTATCCAATGGCACAGCACACAACATTAAACAAGCTAAGAAGATGGTTGAAAAGCTTCAGACGGAAGTATGGGATGTATTAGAGGATGTTATTCGCGAGCATCCGGTTATGTTGAACCGTGCTCCTACCCTGCATCGTCTTGGTATCCAGGCATTTGAGCCTACACTTGTAGAAGGTAAAGCGATTAAGCTGCATCCATTGGTATGTACCGCATTTAATGCCGACTTCGATGGTGACCAGATGGCTGTCCATTTGCCACTTTCTGTAGAAGCACAGGCAGAGTGCCGTTTCTTACTGCTCTCTCCAAACAACCTGTTAAAACCATCTGATGGTGGTGTGGTTGCCGTACCTTCTCAGGATATGGTACTTGGTATCTATTATTTGACACAGGAAAGACCTGGTTCTCTCGGTGAAGGCAAGTTCTTCAAGAGCGTGAACGAGGCAATTACAGCATACGAAAACGGAGATCTTACACTTCATGCGAAGATCAAGGTTCGCCGTTTTGGTATCAATAAAGATGGCGTAGAAGAAAGTAGAATTATTGAATCTACACTGGGTCGTTTTATCTTCAATGAGATCCTGCCACAGGACATGGGATTTGTGGATCGTTCCAAGGACGAGAACTTCCTCGTTCCGGAAGTTGATTTCCATGTAGGTAAGAAGCAGTTGAAGCAGATCCTTGAAAAATGTATCGCTGCACATGGTGCAACAGGTACTGCAGAGACAATGGACAACATCAAAGCACTTGGATATAAATATTCCACACGTGCAGCAATGACAGTATCCATTTCCGATATGACCGTGCCGGAGGCTAAGAAAGATATTCTTGCTGAAGCACAGAAGACAGTAGAGCTTATCACGGATAAGTTTAATATGGGTCTTCTTACAGAAGAAGAGCGTTACAAAGCAGTTATCAATACATGGTATGCAGCCGATAATCAGTTGACAGAAGCGTTGATGAGCGGTTTGGATCGCTACAACAACATCTTCATGATGGCTGATTCCGGTGCCCGTGGTTCTCAGGCACAGATCAAGCAGCTCGCAGGTATGCGTGGTTTGATGGCGGATACATCCGGTCGTACGATCGAATTGCCGATCAAGTCTAACTTCCGTGAGGGTCTTGATGTATTGGAGTACTTCATTTCCGCACATGGTGCCCGTAAGGGATTGTCGGATACAGCGCTTCGTACAGCCGATTCCGGATATTTGACACGTCGTCTCGTAGACGTATCTCAGGAATTGGTTATTCGTGAGGTAGACTGCTGTGCAGACCGCGATATGATTCCGGGAATGGAAGTAACCGGATTTATGGATGGTAAAGAGCTTATCGAGTCATTGGAAGAGCGTATTACAGGTCGTTTCTCCTGCGAAGACATCTACGATGATGAAGGCGAGCTTATTGTTAAGAAAAATCACATGATCACACCAAAGCGTGCTGCTCGTATTGTTAATACAAAGGCAATTGTAGATGCAGGCGATAAGGCTAAGGTTAAGATCCGTAACATTCTTACCTGTAAGTCACACATCGGTGTTTGTGCAAAATGTTATGGTGCCAACATGGCAACCGGTGAGCCGGTACAGGTTGGTGAGGCTGTCGGAATCATCGCAGCACAGTCCATCGGTGAGCCGGGTACACAGCTTACCATGCGTACGTTCCATACAGGTGGTGTGGCCGGTGACGATATCACACAGGGTCTCCCTCGTGTCGAAGAGTTGTTTGAGGCACGTAAGCCGAAGGGACTTGCAATTATCGCTGAATTTGGCGGAACAGTATCTATTCGCGATACTAAGAAAAAGCGCGAAGTGATCATTACAAATGAAGAAACCGGTGAGCAGAAAGCATATTTGATCCCATACGGTTCTCGAATCAAGGTATTAGAGGGTCAGACTTTGGAGAAAGGTGAGCCGCTCACAGAAGGTAGCGTAAATCCACATGATATTCTCGAGATTAAGGGTGTACGTGCCGTGCAGGATTACATGATCCGTGAAGTGCAGCGTGTATATCGTCTGCAGGGTGTTGAGATCAATGATAAGCATATAGAGGTTATTGTACGTCAGATGCTCAAGAAGATCCGTGTCGAAGACAACGGTGATTCCGAATTCCTGCCGGGTGTTATGGTAGATGCATTAGATTTTGAGGATGAAGTTGAAAAACTCCAGGCAGAAGGTAAAGAGCCACCAGAGGGCAAGCAGGTAATGCTTGGTATTACAAAGGCTGCGCTGGCAACCAATTCCTTCCTGTCCGCAGCATCTTTCCAGGAGACTACAAAGGTCTTAACAGATGCCGCTATTAAGGGAAAAGTAGATCCACTGGTAGGTCTCAAAGAGAACGTAATCATTGGTAAGCTCATCCCTGCAGGTACAGGTATGAAACGTTATCGTTCTGTACAGCTTGACTGTGATGAGGCGGCAGAGGACTATCTCGAAGAACAGCGTCTTGCAGCAATGAGAAGGCTGGAAGAAGGCGATGAATCCGAGGATGATGCAAAGGATAAAGACAAGTCCAAGGAAAAAGCAGAAGAAGCTCCGGAATCTGAAGAAGTATATTTCACATCGACAGAGGACGATGAGTAGTTTATAAAATACAGTCATTACGAGAAGCGCTTTAGCAAAATATTGCTTTAGTGCTTCTTGGTGTACTGTTATTGCAAAGTGATTGTGGGAACGGTGGGATATGGGAAAATTGAATAACTTAATTTTCAAGAAGAGAAAAAATGTATATTTTACTCTTCTTTTTTTGTTCCAGTTTTTTTGAAAATATGGTAAAATATGAGATACCAATATGGGGATTACGACAGCGTGTGCACACCGATACAAAATGTATAGGGGAGTGATGCAATGGATAAAGAAAGTATAGTGGACGTCCTCACTGCTGATACCGATGTATTTTTTGCCTGTTGGGATACAGACAATGGATGGCAGGTATTGACAAACGGAAATGCAAGTTTTCCGGCAGCATTATTTGCACAGAAAGGAATTGAAGCGTTACGAGATGTCGTTGCAGAATCAGACAGCAGACTATGTGATAACTTTTTGCAAGAAATTGACCGTGGCGTGGAAAGCCATAATAACGAAGACGTCATTAAAGGAAATTGTCGTACGGTACATATGCATATATTAGATATGCATGGAGAATGTATATATTATCGCTTAAAATGCAATTTTATGAAAAGGGATGATGGAAGCATTGAGAAAATTGTTTTTCAGGCGAGAGAGTTGGATGCCGAAGAGAAATATCGGATTCATTTAGCACAATCGGTTACAAACGATCGTAATCCCAACGTGTTTACGCAAGATGTCATGAAATTGATGCGGAAGCATCAGAAATGTAAATTTGCGCTTATCCAGTTAGATGTCGAACGTTTCAAAGTGATCAATGAAATGTACGGAGAAGATTTTGGTGACGATCTTTTGAAATATTTCGAAAACACATTGAAATATATTTGTAATGAGATGCAGTTATATGTTCGCCTTACGGCGGATGTATTTATGATAGCTACACCATATGAAACAAAGGAAGATATATTAGCTTTTGTAAGTATGCTCGAGCAGAGATTGTCCGGTTATGAAAATGTTAAATATACACTCGCGTTTGGTGTTTGTTTCGTTACAGATATAAATACCAACCTACGATTATATGGAGACGGGGCAGCATTAGCAAGGCAAAGCATTAAGGGAGACGCACTACACAAAGTTGCGTTCTATCATGAATCTATGCGTACGGATGCACGTAAGCGTAAGTTTTTAGAAGATGCTATGCATCAAGCGTTGGAAAACCATGAATTTGTCATGTATTTGCAGCCAAAGTACAGTATTTCGACATGCAAAATGGTAGGTGCAGAAGCTCTTGTTCGCTGGCAGCATCCAGAGAAGGGCTTAATACCACCCAACGATTTTATACCGATATTTGAAGAAAATGGTTTTGTGATCCCTCTAGATGAGTTTATGTGGGAGGAGGCATGCAAACTCCTTGCGGAATGGCAACGCGAGGGAAAAGAAATGCTTCCGATCTCCGTCAATGTCTCTAGAAGACATTTGATAGATGATTATTTTGTGGAGGTATTGAATCATCTGATAGAGAAGTATCAAATACCAAAACATTATCTTGAGATTGAGATCACAGAAACAGAGCAGAGTAAGATGCAGGAAAGGGGTATAGCATTACTCAAAGAAAATGGATATACTCTGCTAATGGATGATTTCGGATCCGGTTACTCGACATTGAATATGCTTAAAGATACGCAATTTGATGTTATTAAAATCGACCGTGTCTTTTTACAAAACTTTATTGCATCCGATCGTGGACAAAAAATAGTAGAACACACGATCAAAATGAGCCAGGATATTGGTCTGGGTATGGTAGCAGAAGGTGTAGAGACTAAGGAGCAGGCAGAATTTTTATCAAACTGTGGCTGCGATATAGCGCAGGGGTTTTATTATGCAAAACCAATGTGCGTAGCAGATTTTAAGCAATTACGACTTGGAAAGGCAAGGTGATAGATATGAGACATAAAATTATTTGCATTGACCGAATGTGTGGAAGCGGTGGTAAAGAGATTGGAAGACTGGTCTCCAAAAAGCTTGGTATAGGATTCCATGACAGCAATCTCTTGGAATTAGCCAAAGAACATGGTGGAATCACATCGAGTTCACTGGATGATTCTGATGAAAAGGCTACCAATCCGTTTTATTACAAACTGATTTATGAGGGAAATGAGAATGTAAAACAGGAACAACCGGCAACAGAGATGCTGTTTCACCTGCAGAGTGCAGTAATTCAGCAGATCGCCAAGGAAGAGGACAGTGTGATCGTGGGACGGTGCGCTGATTTCATTCTCAAAGACGACGACGTTGACATCCTCAGTGTGTTTATTACAGCACCTTTAGCAGACCGTATCACGCGAGAGATGGATGTTGATGACATGAATGAGACCCAGGCAAAGAAATTTATCCGCAAGATGGATATGCGCCGTAAGAACTATTATAACTATTTTACAAAGGGAGACTGGGGCAAAAAGAATACGTACGATCTTATTCTCAACAGCTCCAAACTTGGAGTCGAAGGGACGGTGGATATTCTATGCAGCCTCTACCGGAACTTTATGGGGCAATGAGAAACTCTTCATTAAGCTGATCCGATCGCGTAAGCACAAAATGTACAATAACTTCCGGTATGGGAAGTTTGAGTTAGTGACCTCCTTTTGTATGAGGTGATTCCTGTTATCGCTGTATGTTTCTGATTCGTGGTATACAGGTAAATCCGCAATGTTACAAACCGGAGGTCATTATATATTGGATTTATTTTATCAGCTGCAAAAGATGAATTTAAGACAATTTGCTAAAGGAGCTGGGCAACCACTTATTACTGCAGGACAAATAAAAAAATTGCATGTCCCTGTTCCTCCGCTTCCAGTACAAGAAAAAATTGTAGAAGTCCTTGATAACTTTGATGCAATCTGTTCCGATTTAAACATTGGTCTGCCTGCCGAAATTGAAGCCAGACAAAAGCAATATGAGTACTATCGGGATGCTCTGCTTTCTTTCAACTGTTCACACTCTGTTAACGTAGAGAGAGAGAGCACTAAATAAGCTCCTCCAGTACGTTTTCGGGTACGTGATGATGCCTCTTTCTGAAGTTGCAACTTGTTTCCGTGGGGAATACATCACCAAAAAGTCAACAAAACCAGGAAATGTTCCTGTGATTCTCGGCGGACAAGAACCTGCGTACTTCATCCATGAATCAAATCATGTTGGTGAAATTGTTGTTGTTGCACGAAGTGGTGCATCTGCTGGTTTTGTTTCATACTGGAATGAAGCTGTTTTTATTACAGATGGATTTGGTTATGAAGCAGATGAAAAACTGATGCTGCCGAAATATCTTTTCTATACGCTAAAAAATAAAGAAAAGCAGCTTAATGCAATGAAACGTGGTGCAGGAGTCCCTCATGTTAGTGGCGAAAATCTTGCAAGTATTCTTTTGTCTGTTCCAACGCTCGAACAGCAAAAGAAAATCATTTCTATTCTTGACCGTTTTGAAACCCTCTGCAACGACATGACCGCTGGTCTGCCTGCCGAAATCGAAGCCAATACGAATACTATCGGGATCGGCTGCTTTCGTTCCCGAAACTTACCTGATAGGAGGGGAATGCCATGCCCTTTTTTAACCTTGTCGCACAGACCACAGAAAACACCGTTGTGACAGAATACGAACCGCAAAAGCGGCAGTCCAGCAGCTACCAGTCCGAGCATGATTTGGAAGAAGCGTTCCTCCAGATGCTGACAGAACAGGGCTACGAGCGTCTGACACTCCATAAAGAGAGCGACCTTGTTGCCAACTTGCGGACGCAGCTGGAAAAGCTGAATCACTTCACCTTTTCTGACAACGAGTGGAACCGCTTTTTCAAAGATACGCTTGCAAACCAGAACGAGGGCATTGTAGAGAAAACCCGAAAAATTCAGGAAGACAATGTGCAGGTGCTTCGGCGGGATGATGGTTCTTCCAAGAACATTACTCTCATTGATAAGAAAAACATCCACAACAACTTTCTGCAAGTCATCCATCAATACGAAATCTCCCAAGCTGAGGGAGCAAGGCATGACAACCGTTACGATGTGACCGTTTTGGTGAACGGATTTCCTTTGGTGCATATCGAGTTGAAACGCCGTGGCGTGCCGATTCGAGAGGCGTTCCACCAGATTGACCGTTACCAGAGAGATAGCTTTTGGGCAGGCTGCGGACTGTATGAATATGTACAAATTTTTGTCATCTCCAATGGCACCAACACGAAGTATTACTCTAACAGCACCCGTTTTAACGCCATCAAAGAAGCTGGATCCGGAAAAGGAAAACGCACAAAAACCAGCAACAGTTTTGAATTTACTTCGTTTTGGGCAGATGCCAACAATCGAGTCATCACAGATTTGGTGGACTTTACGAGAACATTTTTTGCAAGACATACCATCTTGAATATTCTTACAAAATACTGCATCTTTACTTCGGAAAATCTGCTGATGGTGATGCGGCCTTACCAGATCACAGCGACAGAGCGAATCTTAAACCGCATCGAAATCGCCAATAACTATAAAAAGTACGGCAGCATCGCAGGCGGCGGATACATCTGGCATACGACTGGCTCTGGAAAGACACTGACTTCTTTTAAGACGGCTCGCCTTGCTTCATCCCTGCCATACATTGACAAAGTTTTGTTCGTGGTAGATCGAAAAGATTTGGACTACCAAACCATGAAGGAATACGACCGCTTTGAAAAAGGTGCTGCCAACAGCAATACCAGCACAGCGATTTTGAAAAAACAGTTAGAGGACGAAACCGCCAGAATCATCATCACAACGATTCAGAAGCTTGCAACGTTCATCAAAAAGAATCCGGTGCATGATGTCTATCAAAAACATGTGGTCATCATCTTTGATGAGTGCCATCGCAGCCAGTTTGGAGATATGCACACCGCAATTGTAAAGAGTTTTCAGAAGTATCATCTATTTGGGTTCACCGGAACGCCAATCTTTGCCGCAAACGCCGGAGCGTCGAAAAATCCACAGTTTCGCACAACAGAACAAACGTTCGGCGATCAGCTTCACACTTACACCATCGTCGATGCCATTAACGATAAGAACGTGTTGCCGTTTCGGGTGGACTACATCAAAACCATGGACTCTGATCCGGACATTGATGATAAAGAAGTCTGGGACATCGATCGGGAGAAAGCGTTCATGGCACCTAAGCGAATTTCTCTGGTGACGAAATACATCTTGGAACACTTTAATCAAAAGACCTACCGGAATGAAAAAAGCTATCAGTTTCGAGTGCTTTCCAACATCCAACAGGTTGCTTCTGCTGCGAACGGAACAGTTGGGGAGGTGAAACAGGAACGGCGTGTAAACGGTTTTAATGCTATTTTTTGCGTCGCTTCTACTCAGATTGCAAAGTTGTATTACCAAGAATTTAAACGGCAGATGGCAGAAGACCCGTCTAAGCAACTTCGCATTGCAACGATTTTCAGCTACGGTGCTAATGAAGCAGAGGCAGACGGCGTTCTGGATGAAGAAAATAGTGAGGATACTAGTCAATTGGATCAGACCAGTCGGGATTTTTTGGATAGTGCGATTAAAGACTACAATGAGATGTTTCACACCAACTACTCTACAGACGGTGACCGATTCCAAAATTACTACAAAGATGTTTCGCTCCGCATGAAAAACAAGGAACTGGATCTGCTAATCGTAGTCAACATGTTTTTAACCGGTTTTGACGCAACCACACTAAATACACTTTGGGTAGATAAGAACTTGAAAATGCACGGGCTGATTCAAGCGTTCAGCAGAACCAACCGCATTTTAAACAGCATCAAAACGTTTGGCAACATCGTTTGTTTCCGTAATTTGCAGAAGCGTGTAGATGCTGCAATCTCACTTTTTGGAGATAAAGGTGCAGGTGGGGTTGTTCTGCTGCGAAAGTTTGATGACTACTACAATGGCTATCAGGATGCAGCAGGAAAACGGCATCCTGGTTACGCTGATCTGGTAAAAGAACTTTACGAAAAGTTCCCTGTTGATG
>ERZ773194.2266-NODE-2266-length-18585-cov-3.585915_pt1 | contig 18585 bp, 24 predicted proteins | sample MGYA00511240_ERZ773194 | MGnify/ENA primary metagenome ERZ773194 (study PRJEB29015, sample SAMEA2737774) | human gut metagenome | biome: human gut; feature: human-associated habitat; material: faeces | place: China | collected 2012 ... | reverse complement strand
TTTCAGAGGCTGTGAAAGTACTTCAGCAGAAAGCCTCGTAAGGTGATGTACTATGAAGATTAAAATATTGAAAGGCTGCAGCGGGCTGACCTTTTCCTTTTCACAGGGGGAAACTGCGGAGGTAACCGCCGAACTTGGCCGCGATCTGGTAAACGGCGGTCTTGCTGAGGAAATTAAGCCCGCGCCCTCAAAATCGAAAGCGGGTGTGAAAGACGATGCTGAAGCTAAATGACGCAAAGGAGTTTTTGCGGATTGACCATAACGAGGAGGACGGATACATTTCCGTCCTTCTGCTTTTAGCGCATGAGATGTGCGAGAATTATCTGCGCACTTCCCCGTTGGATGATGAAAAAGAATGTATCCGTCAGGCGCAGCTATTGGTAGTTTCCCATTTCTACGAGCACCGCGACGGCGCCCCTGTCCCGTCAGCTGTGTACCGATTGCTTGACGCATATAGAAACGAGGTGTTTTGATGGATTTCTCTAAATTAAGGCACAGGATTATTTTCCTTTACCCCGGTGATTTAAGAAAGAACAGCATGGGCGAAACGGTGCCGGGATACATTCCTTTTAAACCGTATCTTCCTCTGCCGCAAGATGCGGACGGTGTATTTCTAACCTATGATAATGATGGAAATGCAATCTTGAAACGCCGTGACGGAAAGGCATATTCTTCCCTCGACGCACTGCACGATTACTCCGTTGCGGCGTTTGTGTCGCCCATGAGCGGACGTGAATATGAGGAAAGCCAAAAGCTGAGAGCGGAAACCACATATAAGATTGTAACCCGTTTCTTTCCGGGGATTACGCCGCAGATGCGGATTTTATACGACAGCCGTGAGTTTGAAATCGTATCGGTGCTTGATATGAACGAACAGCATACCGAACTGCAGATTGTGGCGGCGGAAAAGGGACGGAAAACAGCGCAGAACACGGAAGTTGGTGACGGCGATGGCTGATGACGGAACGTTTGGCTTTGAGGAGCTGCAGAAAGCGTTTAACCGAATCGAACAAAAATATCCAAATAAAACGGACGCCATGCTGATGGCGATGACCCGGGTTGCGGCAAATCGGACCAAAAGCAAAACGCCGGTGGGTAAAACGAAAAAGCTCAAATCCACCTGGCGTACAAAGAAACCAAAGGTATACGGTAAAGCGCGGGTTGCCCGTATGCAGTCTGCTTCACGGTATGCCCATCTTGTAGAGGACGGGCATGAAATTGTAATCGGCGGCAGGGCGACAGTCCGGGGCAGAAAATTGAACGTCCTCCAGCGCGGCATACGCGGCGTGAAGGTAAAAGGCAGGACTCAGGGCGCCAAAATGATAGAAAAATCAATGTCTGAAATTGAAAGCTCATTTGATAAATCAGCCGAAAAGCTGCTGGACGATTTAACGCGGGAGGTGGAACTGTGATTACTCTTCAAGATATTCAGGCGGCGGTGGTCAGTGTGCTGCAGCAAAACGGCTACTCTGTTATCGCTGCTGAGGTTCAGGAGGGGTTTGAAAGGCCGGCGTGTTTTGTGGAGGTACTGCCGGTTAGTGTAACGCTTGAAAACCAATTCACGGAAATTGTGACGAACAGTGTAGAAATCACCTATCACCCGGCAATCGAAACCAAAGAAGAGCTGATTGAAACCGCCGGAAAGCTGAAGCGGCTGTTCCTTTATACACCATTACAGGTACAGGACAGGTTCCTGTCCGTCAACGAAATAACCTTTGATGCAGACAAATCCACGCTTATCGCCTACTTTGAGTTGGAATATCTGCAGGAAACAGAAACTACGGAAGAAACACTTCCGAAAATGGAAAATTTACAAGAAAGGGTGGCGACACAAAGTTATGGGACTTCCTCAAATACTGATTGAATTTAAGACACTTGCAGAAACGCTTGTGACCCGGAGCGCGCGCGGGATTGTTGCCGTTATTCTAAAAGATGACAGCAATGCGGCGCAGACGCAGATCTATACTAAAGAAAGCGAGATTACCAAAAGCCATTACACAACGGCTAACCTGGGGTTTCTTTCCCTCATTTTCAAGGGTGCTCCCACCAGGGTGATTGTAGAACGGATTCCGGCCGCAGGAGAGATTGCGCCGGCATTGGAGCGGCTGAAAAACAAGAAATGGAACTACCTCACCATGCCGGTTCCCGGTGAGACGGATGTAAGCACAATTGTGGATTTTGTCAAAGAACAGCGGGATGTATACCACAAAACCTTTAAAGCGGTGCTCCCGACAGTGGCGGCAAACCATGAGGGGATTATTGACTTTGAAACCGCCGATATCAAGGTGGGGACAAAGACATATACCGCCGCAGAGTACTGTCCGAGGATCGCAGGGCTTCTTGCGGGGCTGCCCTTAAACCGAAGCGCCACCTATTATCCCCTGCCGGAAGTGGAGAGCATTACCGAGAGCGAAACGCCGGACGCGGATGTGGACAACGGAAAACTGATTCTCATTAACGACGGAACAAAAATCAAGATCGCAAGGGGTGTCAATTCCCTGACGACAACCTCCGACAGCAAAGGGGATGATTTTAAGAAAATTAAAATCATGGAAGCTGTGGACATGATCCGCGACGATATCCGTACCACCTTTGAAGATGAGTTTGTAGGGCAGATGGAAAACTCCTATGATAACAAGATTTTGTTTATCGCGGCAGTCAATAAATATTTTTCCGATCTTGTGGGCCAGGGCGTGCTCTATGACGGGTTCGACAATAAGGCCGAGATTGATATCGAAGCTGTCCGTGCATGGCTTGCTAAGCAAAAAGATGTTTCTGACTGGGATGATGAACAGATCAAAACCGCCAACACGGATACGAATGTGTTTGTAAAGGCAAACATCCAGGTGCAGGACGCAATTGAAGATTTGAACTTCCAAATCTATATGGAATGAGGAGTGATGAAATATGGCAGTAAAACCGACAGCGCCGAGAGTGATGAACGGCAAATGGGGTATGGTGTATTTAAACGGGGAGCCTGTCTGGGAAACCGACTCCTATGAAGCAAAGGTGAAAATCGAACGCGAGGATGTGGATTTTGTCATGCAGATGGCAAAGGACTCCAAAATGACAGGGCTGACCGGTGAATGGAGCATGAAAATTAAAAAAGTTTTTTCACGGGGCGCACAGCTTTTGGCAGACAGCGTTAAAAAAGGGCAGGACGTGCGTATCCAGATCATATCCAAGCTGGATGACCCGGACGCATACGGCAGCGAGCGTTTGGTTGTGGAAAACGCATGGTTTAATGAATTGACGCTTCAGAAATTTGAGAACGCAAAAATGGTTGATGAGGAATACAGCGGCGGATTCACCGACTTCTATTTCCCCGATCTTGTGAAAGTGAGGTAACAACAGTATGAATAAACACACAAAAATCACCCTGCAGGAGCTCATCCGCAGGAAGGAGCAAATGCTGGAGAGTAAAGCAAAACCCAAAGCAGGAACGCTGTACATCAAGTCCTTAGATGGTACCATCACCATTGAAGGCCCAACGGCGTCTATGGCGAAAGAGTCACAGGATATGGAGAACGGCGATGCGTACATTGTATATTCCTGTGTTGTTGACCCTTGTCTGAAATCCAAGGAACTGCAGGAGGCGTTCGGCTGCGCAGACCCGATGGAGATTGTGGATATGGTGTTCGAACCGGGCGAAATCCCTCTGATTGCGGTAGAATGCCTGAAACTGGCGGGGTATATTGATGGCGTCAAAGCGGTGGACGAACTAAAAAACTAATCAAAAGTGACGGAGAGCTTGCCATGCTCTGTCACTTTCTAAACCGCGGCATCAGACCGGAGCAAATCATAAACCAGCCCTATAGTGAAAAGCTGTTTTACAAAGCGGCTTATGAGTTATTCTGTGAAGAAGAATATGAGAAATACCGGGCGCTCTCCGGCGGCGGGTAAAGGAGGCTGATACGACATGGCTAAAAAGAACATCGGCGCGACCCTGTCCATTAAGGACGGTAACTTTACCACCGGGATCAAGAATGCCGTCACCGGGCTGAAAAATCTCAAAAATCACACCACCAATGCCACCGGGAACCTGAAAAAATTCGGTGCGCAGAGTAAATCCACAGGCGATACGCTCTCAGGGCTTGCCAAAAAGGTAACCGGCGTGGTTGCGGCTTATGCCGGATTCAGTCAAGTGAAAAATTTTATGACAGACTGCGTCACAGGCGTACTGGAATTGGAGCGGGCAAACGAGCGTCTCGGCACCCTTATGATGAACGTCAAAGGCACTACGCAAGCACAGGTCGACGAAATCATCAAATACGGCGATGCGCTTGAACTGGTCACCACGATCGAAGGAGACGCAACAGTGGTCGGAGCATCACAGCTTGCCACCTTCCAATTGCAGGGCGATACCATCAAAACACTGCTTCCCGCTTTGCAGGACTTGGCGGTTTCCTCTTATGGCGTATCTGTTTCACAGGAACAGATGCAGTCGATGGCAAACCTGCTCGGTAAGGTTATGACCGGCTCTACGAGCGCCCTTACCCGTTACGGTGTTATCATGGATGAAAACCAGAAAAAAATCCTGCAGACCGGAACAGAAAGCGAGAGAGCCGCTATACTGGTTGAGGTGCTTGGCCAGAACTTCGGTGGTCTCGCCGAATCAATGGCCAAAACGCCGGAAGGACGTATTGTACAATTGAGAAATGCCTGGGGCAGTGTTAAGGATATTGTCGGTTACGGTGTGCTTCCGGCAATTACATCGGTCGTTACCTTTTTGGCATCTAAAATCCCTGCCGCACAGGCAGTGATGACAAAGGCTGTTGATGCCGTAAAGGTTCCGTTTATTTGGATAAAAGACAACATCCTCCCTCCGCTGGTTACTGCGTTTCAGAATGTATGGAACTACGGCGTTTCCGCATTTAACAATATCAAAAGTGCAGTGGAACAGAACGAGAGTAAGTTTGCAAGCGTCGGGACACTTTTAACAGGCGTCCGGGACGCTCTTTTTAATGCGTTTGAATTCTGTAAGCCCGCGCTTAATTGGGTGAAGGACACCGGTCTGCCCATGATTGTGAACGCGCTTGCCGGTGTTGTGCAGTGGGCATCAAACGTATACACGTTTTTTGCAACTAATTGGAATGCCATCGCGCCGATTATCATCGGCATCGCCGGCGCAATCGTGATTTACAAGACGGCGGTAGTTGCCATCAGCGCCGTCCAGAAAGCGTGGACGATTATTCAGGGGATTTGCACAGCCGCGCAGTGGGCTTGGAATGTGGCGCTGTCGGCTAACCCTATCGGCATTATCATTGTGGCAATTGGCGCATTGATTGCTATCGGCGTCGCGCTTTGGATGAATTGGGACAGCGTGTGTGCGTGGTGCAAGCAGGCGTTCCAATCTGTTGGAGATTTTTTTGTATCGGTCGGCACGGCAATCGGTGACTTTTTTGTCGGTCTGTGGACAGGGATAAAAGATACGGCTGTTTCTGTATGGCAGGGCATTACCGGCTTTCTTTCGGGAGCATGGAACACCATTGCTTCTGCTGCAACCTCTGTATTTACCGGTATCGGAAACGCAATAAAAAATGTTTGGAACGGGATTGTGAACGCGATAAAGGGTGCAATCAACAAGATCATCTCCGGCATCAATTCCATGATACGGGGCGCGGTGAATGGGATCAACGGGCTGATCAACGGTATTAACAAGGTGACCGGCGCTGTTGGCATCCCGGCCATCCCTACCTTTACCGCTCCGCAAATACCTCTGCTGGCACAGGGTGGCTTGATCAGGACGGCCGGCTCTGTCATCGTTGGTGAAAAAGGCCCGGAGCTTTTAAACCTTCCGCAGGGTGCAAAAGTAACGCCGATAGACAAATCCTCAAAGCGGACAGACAACCATTTTATTATCAACATCTATGCAGATGGAAAATCAACGGAAGATATCATAAATGACCTGGTTCCAAAGCTGAAGCTGGCTTTGACAAATCTGTAAAGGAGGCACAGACTGATGGATATCTACTTAAGCGTAAACAACCGGGAGCAGATATTGAAGCTGCCCGTGCTCCCGGCAGAGTTCACCGTTTCAAAACCGCATACAAACGAAGTATTTGAAACCGTAACCCAGGGGCAGCTAAAGCTGATTGGGCGGCCCTCACTAAAGAGCATATCCTGGAGCAGCTTTTTCCCCGCCCGGGACTATCCGTTTCTGCGCGACCGCAGCGATACGGCATTTGGGTATCTCTATACCATTGACACCTGGATGCTGCAGAAGCTGCCGATCCGCTTAATCATTACGCAGACGCCGATCAACATGGCCTGCTGCGTGGATGATTTTTCTTATACCATCAAAAAGGACGGGGACATGAACTACAGCATTACGCTATCCGAAGTGAAACTTATATAAAAGGGGGGGAAACTATCCATGAGCGCACAGCAGGTTGTCAGCATTGCCGAGCAGCAGCTTGGGATCAGCGGCAGGCCGAACAAGTTTACACAGTGGTACGGCGCAATCGGCGGTACAACCTCCTATGCGTGGTGTGTCGTTTTTATCGGTTGGTGTTTTCATCAGGCAGGGCTGGACATCTTCCCAAGAACCGCCAGCGTTGTCTGTGTATTAGACTATGCAAAAGAAAACGGATATTTCAAGCCAAAAGGCAGCTACACGCCAAAAGCCGGGGACGTTATGATCCAGCAATCGGGCGGCGCCAGCCATGTGGGTATCGTGACCGGCGCGGGGAATAACTGTTTTTACACCATAGAGGGAAACTGCAGTAATTCTGTGAAAAAGGTTACGCGGTATTATGACGGGAAGCTGACAGGCTTTTTTGTGCCGCCGTATGCTGAGAACACAGCCGCCGCGCCGGTTACCGACAACGACCGGGAACTGCCCAAAGACCCGGTGCTGTATGACAGCTTCGGCACGGGCGGCAATACCGTGCGGGAAGAGTTCTCAACCAACCGCGAAGAAACCTATGCATTCTATGCCGATGGGATAGATATCACGGACTATGTCGGCAACCTGGCCTGGCAGAATACCATAGATGAGCTTGCGACAACCGTTAGTTTTGAGGTGGCAAAGTCTGATACCAAATACCTAACCCTGCACACGCCGCAGCTTGGCAGCATTATAAACCTTTATACAAATACTGAGATTTTAAGAGGAATTATACTTTCTGTAGATGACGGATCAGAGTACGTAAACAAATACACCGCCTGCGATTTTGGATGGTACTTAAACAAGTCCACCGAGACCTACCAGTTTAATAAGATGGCGGCGTATAAGGCGATACGGAAAATCTGCGAGGACTCTAACATACCGATAGACAACATTCCAATGCTTGAGACGGAAATTACAAAAATCTATGTTGACAAAGTCCTGTCGGATATCATCCGTGACATTTTATCACAGTGCGATGGTGCGTATAATTTTGACGTAACACCCGCAGGGATTCGAATTTATGAACTTGGCAGCATTTACGCCTATCCGGAATTTCGGATTACGCCGAACACCAGACTGCTTTATTCTCCTACTCTTCGTGGTAATGTGTCCCATACCCTAAGTATCGAGGAAATGAAAAACAGCGTCAAGGTAATTTCGGAAAAGGACAGCGCCTATACCGTGCAGACGGTTTTGAAAGATACGGACAGCATCTACAAGTACGGCTTTTTGCAGGAGGTTGTAAAGATTGACGCTGAAAAGGAAAACGCACAGGCCGTGGCAGAAAACAAGCTGTCGGAACTTTCAAAAGCTGCTGAAACCTTTTCCATTGAAATGATAGAGGCCCTGAACAGCTACACCCGTGCAGGAGCTGTCATTACAATTGATGACGTTAATTATCTCATCGAAGGCTCCGATCACAGCATCAAAAATGGCGTGCATTATGTGAAACTGGATTTAAGAAGGTGGTAGTTATGAATGGCATAACAGAACTTGCAAAGCTGCTGAAAGAACGGAATAACCAAACGGAGTATTCACCGGTATTTGGAAAGATTATCGGACTGCCGGATACCAAAATCCAAGTAAATGAAAAAATCATTTTAACAGAGGAATATCTTGTATCTTGCACTGCATACAAACAGCAGGACGATGAAGGCAATTATATCAATTTGAATAAGACCGCTGTCCTCCTCCCTTACAGTGCAGATCAGAAATATATCATGATTGGGGTGCTGCTTTGATGTTTCCGAAAACGGACACAGTTTTAACACGGGTGGAAACACCCGCTCAAACCGGTACAAGAAGCTATTTATTTGACTTTAACAAAGGGGATTTTGTCGTCCGGGACGGTAAACTTGTAGAGTGCGATGGGATGGACGCGCTGAAGGTGTGGATTGAAAAAATCCTGAAAACAGAAAAAGGCCGATACCGGATTTATGACGGTACGGGTTATGGCTGCCAGCTGGAAGACTTGATTATCGGCAATACCTATACCTTGGAATTTACAGAAGCGGAGCTAAAGCGAGAGGTTGAGGAAGCAATTTTGAAAAACCCGCTCGTAATCTCCGTTTCCAATTTCACACTGACAAAAACTGCAAATGCGCTCACGATACAAATAGAGGTGAAGACAAATGACACAGCAGGAGATATTATCACGGTTACTATCTGAAGTATCAGACGAGTTCGACAAATCAGCCGGCTCGTTTTTTTATGACGCACAAAAACCGGTGGCAATGGAACTGGAGGGCATTTATGCAGACATGGAAAGTATACTCAAAAACGGTTTTGCTTTGACTGCTTCCGGGACATATTTGGACAGCAAGGTGGCGGAACAAGGATTAACACGCAAGGGCGCTGTGAGCGCCACGGTTTTGCTCACCATCAAGGGATCACCCGGTGCAAAAGTTTCCGTCGGTGACAAAGCGGCATCCGACGCGCTTGTCTTTTCCATCATGGAAAATGCGGTGCTTGACAGCAGCGGCTTGGCGGTTGTTCAGGCGCAATGCGATGCTTTTGGTAAGATTGGCAATGTTCCAATCGGCGCGGTCAACCGCTTTCCCGTCACGCTGCCGGGGTTGGTATCTGTTACCAACGAGGAGGCGGCGTCCGGCGGGTTTGACGAGGAAACCGATGATGAACTGAGAGAGAGGTATTTTGAAAAGGTGTCCCTTCCGGCAACGAGCGGCAGCAAATACCATTATGTGATGTGGGCAAAGGAAGTCAGCGGCGTGGGAGACGCAAAGTGCCTTCCGCTCTGGAACGGGAACGGGACGGTCAAGGTTGTGATCATCAACGCAGACAAGGGCGCGGCAAGCAGCGAACTCATTAGCGCTGTCAAGCAGCACATCGAGGAAAGCCGTCCCATCGGCGCGGAAGTGACGGTCGAGAGCGCCGTGCCGCTGGTGGTTAACGTATCTGTTTCGCTGGTGCTTGCAAACGGTGTTGATACGCAAACCGCAAAGGAAAAAATATCCGAGTCCATTGCCAAATACATCAAGAAAAACGCCTTTGCCAACGCATATATTTCCTACGCGCAGATTGGCGGATGCATTTTAGACTGCAGCGAGGTACTCGATTACAGCAACCTGAAAATCAATGGCGGTATGGAAAATATTGAAATTGCCGAAACACAGGTCCCGGCATTGGGGGTGGTTACGATTGAAGAATAAACTGCCCGCATATTATCGGAAGTCCAAAGTCATGCAGGAACTCATGCAAAGCTTAGAACTGGAAATGGAACGTTTACGGTCGGCTGTGCAGCTGACAGGAAATCAGTTTTTTGTCCTGCTGGCAGACAAAAACTTAAGCGAGCACGAAGAGGATGTGGGACTCAACCCTGACTTGTCAACCGACTTTGAGTCACGACGCAGCCGCGTACTGTCAAGGCTGCGCGGAACAGGCACGGTCACCAAAACCATGATAAAAAATGTGGCGGCATCCTTTGTCAACGGTGAAATTGAAATTACCGAATACCCATCCCAGTATTTGTTTTCGGTGGCCTTTACCTCCAAACAGGGTATTCCGTACAATTTAGCGGATATACAGAACATGATTGAAGAAATTAAGCCGGCACATCTGGCGGTGGAATATATCTTTACCTATCGGCTGTGGCAGGATGTAAAAAATGAACTTGCAAATTGGAGCGAGGTGCAGACCTACAGCTGGGAAGGGCTTTTGACATTTCAGGTAAAAAACAATATCAACATCATTGACGGCGTCCCGTACTACTGCCCGGATGATAACGGAAACAGCGTGGTGGTATGGAATGAATCAAAAGCATACGCGAGGAGGAATGCATAATGGCAGAAATTCACCCAAACGATATCGGGCTTGCCACTTTCGCTGATGTGGGAGATGTAAGCGGCCTGAAAACCAAGGCAAAAACCTTGGTAGGCGCAGTGAACGAACTGTGCGGTGAAGAGTATGGAGCCAATAAAATAATAGGTGTGCAGCTGTATATTGATGGTGAAAACAATGTTATCATCGGTGAAAACAATGTTGTGCATGGGAATGATAATTTAATCATTGGCTCAAATAATGTCATAAATGGCAGCGGACATAATTTGATTCAAAGCGGGAAAAACATTTATGCCGCATTTGATATCAGTTTTGAAAGTATTGATTTAGATACCGGAAGAATTTACTACTATATGTATTCCGGTGACTCACAGCAACTCCCGTTTGCCGCCGGCGATAAGGTTGCGCTGACTGTATACATAAGCTGGACAAACTCGGATTATACGGATTATATATCGGTCGAAACAGAACGAAAAATTTATGAGATTCAAGAAGTGAATACAAGCGGAAATTACATTACTTTTACGGATTTTGATATTTCCCCGGAGCCGCCGGATGATATCCATACAAAGTTAGATTACTACTATGTTTCTACACTTATCCCGCTGAATGAATCGTACATACTGGACAATGCGTTAAAAAATGCGGTTTGTATGGGAAATTCCGCAACAGGCTCTAAAAGTGTGACAGTAAACAACGGCACTGCGTCAGGATACAGCAGCTTTGCCGCAAACAGCGGTTCAGCATCCGGGTCATCTTCAGCGGCATTTAATTTAGGAAAGTCGGAGGGGACGTATTCCTTTGCCGCCAATTCTAGCATGGCAAAAATGGAACGCTCGGCCGCATTTAACAGTGCATACTGCTATGCACCGTATTCCTTCGCCGCCGGATATTACAGCAGAGTATTTGGACGCGCCTTAAAATGTGAATCTCTTGATACAACTGCCAAAAAGCTCACACTGGAGAGCGGTCAGAATGTATCAAGCATTACAGGCAAAAAAATATTTATCAGATGCTATAACACCAATAACACTTTTCTGCTGCGTGAAGCGACGATTGCTTCGGTCAGCGGAAATGTGCTGACCCTAACAGACGTTTCATTTATTTCCGGATCATACGCTGAAAAGCTGCTGCCGGATAAGCTGGCTTATGTAGCGGACACTTCAACGACCTATGGAACCAGCAATTTCGCCGGCGGATATTACAGTGTTGCAGCATCCAAATATTCACTCGGATATGGGCGGTATGTATCTGCTTCTCATGAGAATTCGGTGATTTTTGGGAAGTACGGCGTTACGGACAGCGCAAATTCCCTTGCGCTCGCAAACGGTACGTCTGTCCAAAGCCAGGGGCTTGCGTTTAAGGTATTATCCAGCGGCGCAGTCCATGCGGACGCCGCATATACCACGCCCTGCGCGGACTATGCAGAGTTTTTTGAATGGGCGGATGGAAATCCGGACGGTGAGGACAGAGCCGGGTATTTCGTAAAACTTAATGGGGATAAAATTGTGAAATGCGGCGGGTTTGACACACCGCTTGGTGTTGTTTCTGCCGCCCCCGCCATCATTGGCGACAGCGGCGAGCTGCACTGGCACGGGAAGTTTTTGACAGATGACTTTGGACGGGTGCAGTACCATGACGTCACGGTCCCGGCAGAGCTTGACGAGGACGGGAATATAATCGCAGAAGAACACATAGAGCGTCAGCCTGTTTTAAATCCGGAATGGGATAATACTACCGAGTATGTCCCGAGAAAAGACAGAAAAGAATGGGCGGCTGTCGGCGTGCTTGGAAAATTGGTCGTCTATGACGACGGTACATTACAAAGCGGTGATTTATGCCGCTGCGGTGAAAACGGAACTGCGGTAAAGTCAGTTAAAAACGGGTATCCTGTTCTCAAACGAATCTCGGACGATAAAGTCCTGATATGGCTGAAATGAGGTGATTGTAAATGCCAAAAGCAACAATGAATTATGGTTTAAAGAAGCCGCTGTACTCTGAAAATGCCGACATAGCCGTGATTAATGAGGGACTTGATATGCTGGACGAAGCGCTGACGCCGTCTGTTTCATCAGCATCCTCGCCGACAAGCTCTTCTGCTAAAGGAAAGCTGGAGGTAGTGCTGGGCTGGCTTGCCAACCGCATCAAGGCTATAACCGGGAAATCCTCCTGGCAGGCAGCTCCGGCAGTTACTTTGGAGGAATGCAATGAACATATTCAAAACGGGACACACCGGAATGCCACCACATCAATAAGCGGGTTTATGAGTTCCTCCGACAAATCCAAACTGGACAACGCCACAAGCTCCTATACGGCAAGCAGACTTATGCTCCGCGACAGCTACGGCCGTGCGAAGGTGCAGTCCCCGTCCTCTTCCTACGATATTGCAAACAAGACCTATGTAGACAGCAATTTTGTCAGGAAGAACGCGGCGACAACCATGACCGCCAGGCTGACCGCGCAGTCCAACACATCATATACCACAAAGCAGGTACGAAACATTGTATTCTGGACAAGCGGAACAACACCCCCGGCTACAAGCTACGGAGATGTTGTAATCAAAACATTCTGAGGTGACTTATGGCAAATGTAAAGTTTCAATATGACTACCCCTACTGCGGACAGAACGAAAAGGCACGGTACGGCGCACAGTGGGCGGAATCATCTACTACCTTAAATGGGTGTACCACTTATGCAATGGTGTTTAATAACACTGTCCCCGGCTGCAGGCATATCAAGGTAGAAATAGAGATTGAAAACACCGGTTCCGGGACGGTGCTGGGGCGCAGCTGGGATTTTAAAATCCGCAAATCCAGCGGCAGCTGGTCGGATTTAAAGGTCTTTACCATGCCCGACGATGGCATATATACAGTGGACTGCGATGTTTCCGGCTATGATATTACCCAGATTGCCTGCGTACCCTCTTCCAACCCCGGTTCCAGCCGGACATGGAACAGCTGGTTTTCTGTCGAGCAGCTGACGATTACTGAAAGCGTGCCGCTTGAGGAGCTTTCAACCGGAACGTTCATGTACGGTATTTTCCCAAACCGTGCCGGGGTATCTCAGGAAATCACCGAAGTGTTTGCAAACGTGGGAGGGGTTTTGCAGCCTGTAACAGATGTGCTGGTTAATATCGGCGGAACATTAACTTCCGTTCCTCCGGTACATTCCGCCCATTTAAAAACTACTTCCGAGAAAATGACGCTGTATGGGTTCACGCCGTCAGACAGCGGAACGTATAAAATATGCCAAAAGAAACTATCCGGTGACCATGAAATCCGTCTGTACAGCGAGGATTTTGAAGAATTGTCCGACGGATATTTTTACAGTAAAAGTGTTTCCCTGACGGCAGGGACGCTTTATTATATTACGGTTACACACTATTATAACGAAACAGATGAAAGCGAAAGCGATCTGCAAATTTATAAGGAGGCATGATTTTGATGAAAGGATTATGGAGTACCATTCAGGTTATATTCAGCTTAGTCGGAGGCTGGCTCGGCTGGTTCCTCGGCGGATGCGACGGGCTTTTATACGCGCTGATCGCATTTGTTGTTTTAGACTATGTCACGGGGCTTATGTGTGCTGTTAGTGACAAGACGCTGTCCAGCGAGGTCGGCTTCAAGGGAATCTGCCGTAAGGTGCTGATTTTCTTTTTGGTAGGCATCGGAAATATTTTAGACGCAAATGTAATTGGCAACGGCAGTATTTTAAGGACAGCCGTTGTTTTTTTCTACCTCTCCAACGAAGGCGTATCCATTTTAGAAAACGCCGCACACTTAGGCTTGCCGGTACCGCAGAAAATGAAAGAGGTGCTGGAGCAGCTACACAACCGCGGAAAGAAAGAGGATGGTAAAAATGAAGGTGAATAAAACACAGATTGCATACAACAGGACAAGACGGGCGCAGCGACCGCAGTACATAGTCATTCATGATACGGGGAATCCCGGCAGGGGCGCAAATGCGGACTCGCATTTCCGTTATTTCAACGGCGGGAACAGAAACTCCAGCGCGGATTTTTTTGTGGATGACACGCAGATACTGCAGGTCAACAACTATTTGTCTTATTATACTTGGCACTGCGGTGACGGCAAAGGTAGATATGGTATCACCAACGCCAACTCACTGGGGATTGAGATCTGTATCAACAGCGACGGTGATTACGATAAAGCCTTTGACAATGCGGTATGGCTTGCCAAAAAACTGATGACGGAGCTTGCTATCCCTATAAACAGTGTTGTCCGTCACTACGATGCCAGCCGCAAAAACTGTCCAGCTTCCATGAGTAACAACAACTGGGCGCTGTGGAGCAAATTTAAAAAGAGACTAACTGAGGAGGATATTGATATGGAAAAACTAAATGCAATCGAAAAGGACGTGGCACAGCTGAAAACAGACGTTTCCGCGCTGAAAAACAAAATGATTTATGCTTGGGTTGACGATAACATGCCGGACTGGGCGAAACCTACCATTACAAAGCTTATGCGCAAGGGTTACCTAAAGGGTGACGAGGAAGGCAAGCTGAATCTGGATGACAATATGCTCCGGATGCTTGTCATTAACGACCGCGCCGGCCTTTACGACTAATCTTAAAAATATGCCTGTGAGGATTTTTCCCTGCAGGCATTATTTTTTTGCAAAGAACCTCATATTTTCATGATTCCGTGGCCTTATTATGAAACAACATTTATGAAAGTGAGGCTATGAGATTGAAAGAACAGGAAAAACAAAAAGTGTTAACACTATACTGCCAGGGACTCGGATACAGACGAATTGCCGTCATTACAGGGATTTCCCCTAACACGATAAAGTCCTATTGTCAGCGGCATCTTGCTAAGAATGCAAAAGCGTGTAAACAGTGCGGACGTGCGGTCCGGCAAATGCCGCACAGAAAAGAAAAACAGTTTTGCTCTGATCGGTGCAGGATGAAGTGGTGGAACGCGCATCCTTCAGCAGGAAACCGCAAAGCCTATTATTCCCTTATCTGCAAATACTGCGGGCGGGAATTTGAAAGCTACGGAAATAATAAGAGAAAATTTTGTTCCAGACATTGTTATGACCTTTCCCGCAAAGGGGTGACGGGCAATGCATGACGGATACTATGCAAGGGTCTGCGAATATAAACAGATTATGCTGCTGGCAAAAGCCATGCTGCGTCAGGGGATTATTTCGGCAAAAGACTACGCTCAAATTGATAAAATAATTGCCCGAAAAAAAGGCATAAATTCGTGCAGTTTATACCGGGAAATTCCTTGATATATCAAAGGGTTAGAGGTAATATGACATACTGGAAAGGAGGTATGACAATGCAAAGAGACATTAAAAAATTGGACGTTAAAATCCCGTCTTTGCCAAAGGCAAAACAGGTTGCCGCCTATGCGCGCGTATCCAGTGAAAAGGACGCTATGCTCCATTCACTTTCCGCACAAATCAGTTATTACAGCCAGATGATTCAGTCGCATAACGGCTGGATTTATCGCGGTGTTTATTCGGATGAGGCAAAGACAGGTACTAAGGAATCGCGGCAGGGGTTTCAAGATTTACTTGCTGAATGCCGGGCCGGGAGAATTGATATGGTTATTACAAAATCCATATCCCGATTTGCACGGAACACGGTTACACTGCTGGAAACGGTCAGGGAACTGAAAGCTATGGGTGTGGATGTATTTTTCGAGGAGCAAAATATTCATTCCATTAGCACGGAAGGCGAATTTCTGCTTACACTGCTCGCTTCCTACGCCCAGGAGGAAAGCCTGTCGGCGAGTGAAAATCAGAAATGGCAGATTCGGAAAGCCTTTGAAAAGGGGGAACTGGTAAACATTCGGTTTATGTATGGGTTCCATGTTGAAAAGGGCTCCATGCTCCCACACCCGAAACAGGCGACTATTGTCGATGAGCTTTATGACCGGCTGCTTGCCTATGAAAGCTGCAGCAGCATAGCAAAAGACCTGGAGAGAAGAGGGATACGCGGCGTTTTGGGCGGTAAATGGACAGCAACGCGCGTGATTGAAATTATAAAAAATGAAAAAAATGTGGGAGATTCCCTTGGTCAGAAAAAATACCGCAACAACCATCTGGATAAGAAACTTGTCAAGAACCGGGGAGAGTTGCCAATGTACTATGCCGAGGGTACACATACCGGTATCGTGGACAGCGAGAAGTTTGAAAAAGCGCAACGCATTCTTGAGGAGCGAAAACGGAACCGAAAGCCTGCTAAGCCCATCACCCATTCTGTTTTTACCAGCCTTATTTACTGCCCGCATTGTGGAAAGAATTACAGAAAGGTGACTACAAACGGTTCTGTCGGCTGGAATTGCCCTACATATATTTCGGATGGGAAAGATGTTTGCTTTGGAAAGAAAATACCTGATGATACCCTCTCCAAAGTCACGGCAGAAGTTTTGCAAATGGCGGCATTCGATCCGCAAGCGGTTTCAGAACAGATTCGGAGAATCATCGTTCCACAGCCTAATCATCTGGTTTTTGAATTTAAGAATGGGCGCCATATAGAAAAAGTGTGGGCTGACCGTTCCAGAAAGGATAGCTGGACACCGGAAATGAAAGAAGCGGCCCGCCAAAAAGCATTAAAAAGACATAGAGGTGAAAGCGTATGGCAAGAAAAGTAACCGTAATACCGCCGAGCATACAGCCCTGGACAGGAGCGGCGCTTCATGCGGCAGCACGGAAAAAAGTGGCTGCCTATGCCCGCGTCTCTACTGACAGCAAAGAACAAAAAACCAGTTACGCTGCGCAAGTGGAACATTACACAAAATATATCCAGTCCAAGCCAGAATGGGAATTTGTAAAAGTCTATACGGACGAGGGTATTACTGCCGTAAATACAAAGCGCCGTGATGGTTTTAAAGATATGGTCAAAGACGCTTTGGATGGAAAAATAGACCTTATTGTCACAAAGTCTGTCAGCAGGTTTGCGCGCAACACCGTGGACAGCCTGGTTACTGTGCGCAAGCTAAAAGCACATGGCGTCGAGATTTATTTTGAAAAGGAAAACATCTATACGCTCGATAGCAAGGGTGAACTTTTGATCACGATTATGTCCAGTATCGCCCAGGAGGAAAGCCGTTCTATTTCCGAGAATGTTACTTGGGGGCAAAGAAAACGGTTTGCAGACGGAAAAATAAGCCTTGCTTACAAAAACTTCCTTGGATTTGAAAAAGGAAAAGATAACCTGCCTAAAATTGTAGATGAACAGGCAAAAGTCGCACGCAGGCTTTATTCCCTGTTTATGCGAGGCAAAACGCCGTACCTAATAGCGCAGATTTTTACCAGTGAAGGAATCCCAACGCCTGCTGGGAAAACAGTGTGGCATCCAAGCACTGTTCTGAGTATTTTAACAAACGAAAAATACAAAGGGGATGCACGGCTCCAGAAAACCTTTACAGTGGATTTTTTAACCAAGAAAAAGAAATTAAACGAGGGTGAGGTTCCTCAATACTATATCGAAAACAGCCATGAACCAATTATAAACCCTATCGAGTTTGATTGGGTTCAGGCGGAAATTGCGCGGAGAAAAAAGCTCGGAAAGAATTACAGCGGAAAAAGCGTGTTGTCAGCAAAGCTCATCTGTGCGGATTGCGGTTCGTTTTTTGGTCCTAAAGTATGGCAGTCCAATACCAAATACCGCAAAACAATCTGGCAGTGCAACGGTAAATTTAAGGAACCGCACAAATGCAGTACACCTCACGTTACAGAGGATGAAATAAAGCAAAAGTTTTTATGGGCGTATAATATGCTTGTGTTTGAGAAAGATACCCTTTTGGAAAATTGCAGGGTCATGCAGGACGCTATTTGCGATTGCACCGATTTAAACACAAAGCTGGATCGCTTGTATCGAGAGCTGGAGGTCCTGACTGAATTGGTTAGAAAATGCGTCAACGAGAATGCTCAAGTAGCATTAAATCAAACAGAGTACCTAAAACGTTACAATGGTTATGTAGAAGATTATGAACAGCTAAAGAGTAAAATAGAAGTTTTGGAAAAAGAGAAAACGGAGAGAAAAGAAAAGGCGGATTTTATCGGCGGGTTCATGTTTGAGGTCAGCGAATTTGGCAACGCCATAGAGGTGTTTGACGAGCAGCTCTGGATGATGGCTGTTCATCAGGTGATTGTCCACCCTGACGGCAAGTTGACCTTCCAATTCTGGAATGGAGAAAAGCTTGAGATATAAAAAAATGCCCATGAGTCTTATGCTACAGCTCATGGACATTTTGCTGTCTTTATGTGAGGTGTATTTTGAGTAAATGGGGCGCAAAATTATCAAATAAGGTGCCGTTTATTATAATTAACGTGCTTTGCCACGTCGGAGCAAAGTTCGCTTTGCTCCGTTTTTCTTTGCAAGAAAAACATCCGCCCGCTGCCTTGCTCCTCCTCTTTCG
>ERZ773194.2263-NODE-2263-length-18587-cov-9.170084_pt1 | contig 18587 bp, 14 predicted proteins | sample MGYA00511240_ERZ773194 | MGnify/ENA primary metagenome ERZ773194 (study PRJEB29015, sample SAMEA2737774) | human gut metagenome | biome: human gut; feature: human-associated habitat; material: faeces | place: China | collected 2012 ... | reverse complement strand
TGCCATAAAAAATCAGCCTCCTGTGTTATTATTTCTATTTTATCACAGTTTGCTGTCTTTTTACAGACTTTTTTTCAGAGGCTCTTACGTTCCTTATACAGCCAATAATCACAATACCACGGATCAGGATCGTTTTCCCTTGACGTAATGGTGTATTTTGCATTTTGCTCGGTAATGTAAGTTCTGATCTTTTCAGTACCATAGGCTTTATCACCGAGAATATTACTGCCGGATATGTCAATTCCTGATAAAACATCTACCGTCGCTTTAAAATCGTGAACCTGACCTCCTGTAAGCATAAAGCAAACAGGATTGCCCAATCCATCTACAACAGCATGGATCTTGGTTGTTTTACCTCCTCGGCTTACACCGATAAACTGGTTGTTTTCAGCGTTTACTGCCCCTTTTTTACACCCGCACTTTGTGGGTGTGTTTTAATTGAGGTGCTGTCTATAGAAATACCAAAGGAGGGCAATTCTATGCCAAGAGGATATAGCAATATAGAACAATATGAGAGTGAAATAATCAAACTAAAAGAAGAGGGATATACACACAGAGAAATAGGAGAGAAATTAGGTCTGACCAAGAAACAGATAAAAGGATTTTTCAGCAGATATCATTGCTTCTGTTTTGTACTTCACAAATAATCATGTTAATTTTCTCAATAAATCAGAAATTACGCTTTTATTAGAAGGTGTGGGGCAAAGTCCTGCTAACAGGTGGTTTTTCTCATATATCAAGCAGAATAGCCTTTTGAAGTTCAAATGAGTAAAGATATGCTGCCTTTACCTTCTTAGACATTGTAAGCTCTACTGCGCTGCGGTAAAGCCTCAACTGGAGTGCATAACGTTCGGCAAGCTTCTGGGCAGAAGCACCCCTGTCTGACTTATAGTCCACTATCACAAATCCATCGTCCTCCTCAAAAATCAGGTCAATAATACCCTTTATCATTCCGCCCGAATTCTTCATGACGTCCGACAAGCGGTCACCTGTGTCAAGTTCAGAGACAGCCGCAATAAACTTTCTCTCTCGCCATACGTTTTTAGCCGAAACAATGCGCCCGTACAGTTCGCTTTCAAAGAACGCTTTTGTATTTGCAACACTTATCGAATCAGCCTGAGATTCGCTTATATAGCCCATTTCTGTCATTCGCTCTATCTCCGATTCGGGATTGTCGGCAGCTTTTGCAAAATCACAGTACTGGAAAAATGTGTGAATCGCTGTTCCGCGCTCTGTTCCCGTCAGTTCAGAAGTTTCTGACTTGAATTTGGGACGTTTAAGGCTGAAATCAAAAGTTCCCTCATCGCTGTTTTTCATCAGCATCTGAGTAACACTCAGCTTAGCGGGAGTTTCGGAAAGTTCCCTGTCATACTCGCAGCCGACTATGGCTGAGATCTCCTCATAAGCTTTCTCATCGGCGGTAATTTCCGCAGTATTCTCAATTTTTTCAAACGGATCAACTTCTGCCACATCGGCGAATTCGTATTCAAAAAGCGGCTCACTGCAATCAGATCTCGGCAGCCCGAACGTTCCTGTGTCGATTTCCAACCTCTGTGCTATTTCAGCAAAGTCGGAGTGCTTTATGATACACGCCCAGAACCAGTCCGCAAAACAGCCTGCTTCCTGAACGTACTCAGTGATATCACCGCCGTTCACGGAAATACTGTCAACAGCATTTTTTATGCGCTTTACAGCCTTTTCGCCTGTTTTCAGATTTATAAAAAGCTTCTGCTTGGCTCTTGTAAGTCCGACATAGAGAAGTCGCATTTCCTCGCTGCGCGTGTGCTCCTCCTCTGATGAGGCGAGCATTATCTGCTGGAAAGTCCTGTACTTGCGGAAAATTTTTGGGTCATACAGGATATAGCCTGCTTTTCCGTCCGAAGAACACATAACAGTTTTTGAATCATACTGGAATTTACACGAAGTCTCCGCAATAAATACAAACGGATACTCAAGTCCTTTGGATTTATGCAGCGTCTGAACCGTCACACGCTCCTCTGACGAGGAAGATATCTTTCCCTGAGCGTAATCTCCGCTCTCCATCACTCTGTCAAGATGACGCAGAAAACCGTCCAGTCCGCCTGCGCCCTCGAATTCCGAGGCATTATCATAGTTCTGCGCATACTGCACAAGGGCGCGGAGATTTGCACGTTTCTTCTCGCCATCGCTGTAAAGCTGCATTACGGAAATAAAATCGGTCGTGTCATAAATTGAAGTTATCAGCTCGCCGAGAGTCATCGTCACGGAATTCAGCCTGAACTTATCAAGCGATTCGAGCAGATCAATACACCTCTGGCGCAGGAAAAGATCATCGCAGTTTTCGTAATCTCCTGCCGCAAGACCGCGTATTATCGCATAAAGCGGACGTTCACGGTCGAGCGATTTCATCAGCGCGATATCCGAAATGTCGAACATATACATAGGCGAAGTCATTACCGCCATCATCGGTATATCTTTCATCGGGTCGCTGATTATCCGCAAAAGGTCAATGAGAACCGCTATTTCGCGCGACTTCAGATACCCCGACTCCTCGCTGCGCTTTGCAGGAACTCCGAGTTTGGCAAGTTCATCGGCATACACATTGATGTATTTGTTTCCGCGAACCAGAACGCAGAAATCTGACGGACAGCATGGCCTCTGACTTCCGTCATTTAATGTTACTTTTACGCCATTATGCAGCATTTTCGCGATTTTCCGCGCTGTAAAGACAGCTTCAATATTTCTCTCGCTGTCACTCGGTTCTCCGTCCTCGTCAACATCATCGCCGATAAACGAAATGTGAGTGACCGTCTCATCATGTTCGGAAGCTTCATACTGACCTGCTCCGAAATAAAGCATTTCTTTGTCGTCATAATCTACATCTCCGCACTTTCTGCTCATTATCTGCGTGAACATATAATTAACAAAATCTATCACGCCTTGCGAACTGCGGAAGTTTCTGTTTAGGAAAATTGAACGGCTGACCGCCTGTTCCGAACCCGCTCCAAACGGTGCAGAGCTTTGGAGAGTATTTATAAAGTTTGCCGGATTCGCCAGTCTGAAACGGTAAATCGACTGCTTAACGTCTCCTACAAGGAAAACATTATCGCCGTACATAGGCTCGCCGCTTTCGGACACGGAATAGTTCCTTGACAAAAGGCGGAAGATCATATCCTGCTTGTTGTTTGAGTCCTGATACTCGTCGATCATAATTATATCATACTGTGCAGACACTCTCCTCGCCGTCTCGGACTGAACGATATTACCGTTCTCGTCTCTGTCCGCAAGCAGTTCCAGAGCGAGTCTCTCTCCGTCATCAAAACTGATAGCGTTTTTCTCACACTTTGCCGCCCACAGTATCTCTGCATACTTTTTCAGCATAGGGGCAAGTATCCGCGTTACCTTTGCCGATTCCGCATAATCGCTCTCAACAGAGCCAAGATCTGAAAGAGCCGCATATGTCAGCTTTTTCACTTTATCGCGCTTTTTCTTGTACAGTTCACGAAGCGGCTTGTTGTGCTCAGCCTTTCCTATCCGCACAAGATCTTTGAATGTGACAGCTGAAGCTTCCTCCGCGCTAGGCAATCTGCCGCTTTTTATCACTGCAAGTACGGAATCGACTGCCGACAGATCTTCCTCAGCCTGTGCAAGTGATTTCTGTGCCGCCGATGACTTAATATCAGGGAATATCTCCCCTATCAGATCGCAGCAGCTATCCGCTGCCGCCTGAGCCTTCTCCAGCTTGCGGCGCACAGATCCAAGAAGGTCAGAATAGTAAACCGACTCCATAAACGGCTTTTCATACTCTGCTACAGCCTTATCGAGCCACTCGTCCCTGAAAGCCACAGAAGCAAGGAAATTGTCTGCTCTTGCGATCGCGTCAGTCAACCCCTTTTCATTTTTTATGCAGAATTTATCATAAAGGTATGAAATGCTCTCATAATCATTTTCGCTGTAATAATTTATCAGTTCTTCAAGCGCACGCGACTTCATGACAGCATTATCCGAGTCATCAAGGATACCAAATCCCGAAGTTATTCCCTGATCTGTTATATTATCGCGTATAAGCTCAAAGCAGAACGAGTTAATTGTACTGATAACGGCATTCTGCAAGAGAACCTGCTGTTTCAAAAGGTGTGCGTCCGCCGGAGAATCGTTTATGAGTTCACGCAGCTTTGAGTCAAGACGCTTCTTCAATTCAGCCGCCGCATCATTTGTAAATGTTACGACAATTATTCTGTCAGCTCTTATTCCCGATCGAGGGTCTGCAAGAAGTCTTACCAGTCTCTCGGTAAGAACCGCGGTCTTGCCGCTGCCTGCCGCTGCCGAGACTATCAATGATGAACCGTCTGCATTTATGGCATTTTCCTGCTGGCTTGTCCATTTCATGTTTACTCGTCCTCCTTTTTCTCAAATTTATTTGAAAGTATCTCTTTCGCTCTTTCGATACTTTCCTCGTCAGGTTCGCGGAACTCCTTTATCGAGCCACTGTCGCAGATATTCTTGTAATCACAATATTCACACGGGTCAGACTTGGCTGTTTTAAGCGGTTTGGCTTCGATTTCGCCGCAAAGAAGTCTTTCAGCCATTTCTATGAGTTTGCTGTAGGTAAACTCTCTGAGAAGCTCCATTGCGCTGCGTGAAACACATGAAGATTTTCCGTCTATTTCCCCGTCCTTACCAAGTTTCGCGGGAATATAAACTCCTGCCATATCATGCTCCATTGCACCGATAACTTCCCTGTCACCAAGCACAAGTCCGCTCGTCTTCAGAGAACTGTTTACTGCGCTGCTGTTCACAGAATCTACCCTGTGCTGTTCAAGCTTTATGTCAGATATTTTTATCGGCGAATAGAGAACTCCTGCCGGCTGACAACCCTCATAAGCTCCGCCTCTGCCTACACAGGCAAAGAGATACAGAAGCATCTGCATATTCACGCCGCTTGCAAGAGTTTCCGCTGTTATATCCTTGCGGCTGCTCTTGTAATCAACTATGCGCAGGTATTTTTCGCCGCCGACTGTGCAAAGGTCAGCGCGGTCTACGACTCCGCCAAAAGTAAGCGTATATCCGTCACCGAAACTCAGGTCAATGCTGTGTTTTCCGCGAAGATCAAGCTCGAACGAATGCGGTGTGAAGTCCGAGACCATAAGCGACTGTTTCGTGTGCATAAAAACCTCTGTCAGCCGCTCAGTAAGCTTGCTGAAAATAAGGTCAAACTTAGCATCTTTTCCGAAACCGTCCGCAATTACCCTGCTGCGGTAATCATTTGCCCTTTTTGAAACTTCACCGCTTATCTGCTCGTAAGTCATGTCTATGAAACTGCTCTTGCTGCGTGAGCCAAGAACTCCGCAAAAGCACTCATGAGTAAGTTCACCCGCTATTCTCGCATCAAGTTCCATTGTTTCCGTACTTTGCAGGCGCAGGCACTTGTCGCAGAAATACTTGAACCTGCACAGGTTGTACTCCTCAAGCCCCGTAGACGAGAGCCTCAGCGGTGTGAAACTTTGGAGTTTCTCCATGATTTCTTTATCTATGCGGTAATTATGCCTGAAGTCCGAACGGCTCAGCACATACGATACCCTGCGCTTATAATCGGGATCACTCATCAGCATTTTCTCTATTGCAGCGACAGACGGCGAAAGATCGCGGCGGTTCTGCATATAGTGATAAAAGGCAGAGTGCATGGTCACAGCATAGTAATGCGGTGCAATTTCCGACTCGGCAGTTCTTATGTCATTTCTGCCGAACATTTTAATGATCTGGTCAATTATCTGCGCAGAATAGCGTGCCTGTCCCGAAAGGTCGGAAAGCGGATATGTTATGTAGAGTTTCTGCGAGGCTGCCGAAAGCGACTTATACACCACAAGCCTTTCTGCAGCTATCATTTCAGCAAGCGGTGTTGAGATTTTCAGTCCGCTATCGGCAAGCTTTTGCTTATCCGCCTCCGAGAAAAGTCCGTAGAGACTGATATGGTTCGGGAAAGCTCCGTCATTAGCTCCGAGAACGAAAACAACTTTAGGAGCATTGAGCCTTGCCGTCCTTGCGGAAGCAGCCGTTACTTCATCAAGAGTCTGCGGAGGGAGCGAGTAAGTTATCTTTCCTATCATCGACTTAATGAGACGTGCTGCTTCGCCAAATTGTATCTCACGCTCGCCGAGAGTCTCATAAATGCTGTCAAGTATATCTATGAGACAGCCCCACAGACGTTTAAGCTCCGCAGCCTCATAGTCGCGATCATCTTTGATAAGCTCGCCCATAAGGCGGTTTATACGCAGCTCGGCGTAACTGCTCTCCATATAGTCATAAAGGAGAGTGCATATCTCTGAGACCTTTTTTGCCTTGCGAAGATCCTTTTTCAGCTTTACAAGCGGATCAATTATCTCTGCACGAAGCTCCTCTATACGGCCAAGCTGCTTGTCGTCTGCTGTGAATCGGCTCAGCCACACATCACCGTCAACGCTCCACTTGCAGCAGTAATTTTCAAGGAGCGAAATATCCGCGAGGGTAATATCGGGGATCCCGCATTTGAGAAAACGCATAATACTTTCCGTGCGGAACTTTCCCGAGGTAAGAATACTCAGCAATGACGTAAAATAAACCATGACCGCAGCGTGAGTAACTGACTTCTCAACGCTTAAAAAGTACGGGATATCATATCTCTCAAACGCCGCCGAAAGGACTCCCGAATACTCGGAGATGTCGTTCGATATTACTGCAATGTTCCTGTAATGCAGCGAACTGTCATTATAAATCAGTCTTTTTATCGTGGCGCAAATGTATTCAGCCTCGCTATACATATCCTTTGCCTCAAAAATATGTATATTTTCGGGTTCAGGAGCATTCTTCGGCTCGTATGGGAGATTCCGCATTATCCTGCCGCTCAGATAAGCGAGGTCATCGCTCGCAAACCTGTGGCTGCGCTTGCAGAATGTTGACTTATAGTCCTTGTGGAGTTCGCGGCAAATGTCCTTTATCCTGCGGCAAGTGCTGTTTACAGTCTCAAACAGCGTGAACTCGCCTGCGTTTTCGTCGTCCGTTCTCAGGGCTATGCAGACATTATCCGCACTTGAAACAATTACCTCTATCATTTCAAGCTGATCGGCAGTAAAGCTTTCAAACTCGTCAATATAGACCGTCATGCCTTTGAAATAATCGTTTTTGTTTGCTGCGGCAGCCGCCTCACGAACATTCTGCAAATTGTCGCGGTATCCGTATTCGCTCATAAGCCGCTGATACTCATCGTATATCTGCGCAATATCATGAGTTTTATCGCGTAGTCTGTCATCGAACAATAGCATCTTTGACGTAAGCTCATCGGGAGTTACTCCCGAACGCTTCATTTCGTTTATGAGTGAAAGCGTTTCCTCCGCAAAGCCGTTCTGACCACTTCTCCTAAGAAAATAGGTAAGTCCGCCCGGACGGCTCTTAACTTCCGAAATAGCCTGATATATCATTATCATTCGCGCCATGTCGTCTGCATATCCGCTGCGCTTTCCCGGCTCGCCGTAAAGCTGAAAAAGCTGACGCGCAAGACCCGTAAAACTCTGCGAGATTATCTCATTGAAACTGTGCGCGCCAAGATAAATATACAGCTTTTTGTCAAAATCGTGCGAATACTGTTCGGGAACCAGTACGCACACACGTTTTTCAGCTTTAATGTCCTTCAATATTCTTCCAAACATAAGCGTTGTCTTGCCGCTTCCTGCTTGTCCTGTAATAAATTCCACCATATCAAAACACCTTTTCACTATCAAAAAAGCTGCTGCATTAATGCAGCAGCTTTTTCATGCTATCAATATCCGTTTAGATGAGCCTCTCTCATAATGCTCGGATAATCATAATATGCGTAATTTCTGTTTACTTTGCCGTTCACACCGAAAACAGAAGAACTGTTCGAGTATCTCCAGATCCCGAATGTGCCCTTATAAACAGGTCTTTTAACGCCGTATTGCTTTACCCACACATCATAATTTGCAAGAACAGATGAGTCAAGCTTTGAGTTGAGGAGAGTTGAACTTCCCATAACTCCGACATAATATCCCTTAGCCTCAAGCGTAGAGCAAAAAGCATTAGCTATGGCTGTAAGGTCACTCTGACTGAGCGAAGGGTCTTCAAGGTCAATGTAAACGGGATAATCAAGCTTGTAGTTCTTGATCACTTCATAACAAGCCTCTGCCTCTCTCCTTGCATCGTCTGCATTTGCAGCGTAGCTGTACCAGTAAACTCCGCACTTTATTCCTGCCTCAGACGCGTATTTGATGTTGTTATCAAAATACTTGTCCTTCTGACTTGCAAGCTTTCCATAGCCTGCGCGGATTATTGCGAAATCAACGCCGGTAGTCGCAACATGATTCCAGTTGATCCCGCCCTGTAAAAGTGACACATCAATTCCCTGCGCAAGACCTGTATCGACACTGTAATTCGGATTTTCCGTAACAGACGAATCGACATTTCCTGTTATCAGATACGGATAATTTATGTAGCCGTAATCGGTATCAACATCACCCTCTATGCCGTTTACACGACCTGTACTGCCGTACTGCCACATACCATAGCTGCCGCTGAATCCGGGGGCGTCAACTCCGTAATGTGCTACCCAGACAGCATACTTATTCAGTACATTTGAGTAAACCTTTGTCGAGAGGAAATTTGCGTAGCTGTAGATACCCGCGTAATATCCCTTAGCCTGAAGCGTAGAGCAGAACGCCTCAATAATTGCCGAAACCTCAGCAGTTGAAAGAGATTCCTGTGCGCGTTCCTCCATATCAAAGTACACAGGGTATGTAAAATCATAATTTTTTATGATCTGATAGCAGGTCTCTGCCTCCTGATAAGCAGCTTCAACTGTAAGAGCATAGCTGTACCAGTAAACGCCGCAGTTTATCCCTGCCGCCTGAGCACTTGTCACATTCTGGTCGAATCTCGTGTCTTTCTGGTCAAGCTCCTTGCCGTAGCCTGCGCGGATAATTGCAAAATCGATACCGCTGCGGCTTACCTCGCTCCAGTTTATATCTCCCTGCCACTGTGATACGTCAATTCCGTTGGTTTTGACATATATCGGTATCTCCGGCTGAGTATCGCCGTTGCTGCGATTCTGATATGCGTCATAGATATCAAATACGTTGAGCGGCTTTGACGGAGCTGTGATTGTTGTAACAGCTTTGGCAGTAGTGGTGTCAGTCGCCGAAACTGTAGTGGTAGAGCTGACTGTGGTTTCTGTTGTCGAAACCGCGCCTGTAGTCTGCGCGGTCGTTGTCACGGCTGCATTTGCGTCAGCCTCTTTACTTTCTGCTGTATTTATGTTATCATATATATCTGTCAGAGAAACACTCTCGGCTGTATTTTCGGCAAATGTCGTCGCGGCAATTCCCGAAAATGCTGCTGAACCGGCACATACTGCGGACAGTATCGCCGAAAGTATCCGTTTTGAAAGCTTCATGGCATTTCAAACTCCTTTCATGGTGTGAATGAGCCTAACTGAAATGATAAACTGCAATAACTCACTTATACAGATTGTATCATATTTCAGGTACTATTTCAACCACTCACGCCAAAAAAAGAATATTATTTATAAAAGTTTGTGAACCAAGCTATATTCAGGACTTCATTTTTGTAAAATTTACCCAATTCATTTTGAAAGTAGGATTATATATGGAACAATTTGTAATAAATGAAAATGACAGCGGTCAGCGTGTTGACAAGTTCATTTCAAAGGCTCTTCCAAATCTGCCAAAGAGCATGATGTACCGATTAATAAGGAAAAAAGACATCAAGCGAAACGGCAGACGATGTGAGATTTCCGACAGACTTGAGTGCGGAGATGTACTGACAGTATATATTAAGAGCGAACTTTCACAGAAAAAATCTCACGACATGAGTTTTCTGAAAGCTGCGGTTGAGATAGACGTAGTTTTTGAGGACGACAACGTGATTATTGTAAACAAACCTGTCGGAGTTGACTCTCACTCCAACGGTTTGCAGCAAACCGACACTCTTATTAACCGCATAAAGCGATATCTCTACGACAAGGGCGAGTATCTCCCCGAGAACGAAAGTTCATTTGCGCCCGCACTTTGCAGCAGACTTGACCGAAACACAAGCGGTCTTGTAACTGCGGCAAAAAACGCTTCTGCTCTCAGAGAAATAAATGAAGCTATCCGCGAGGGACAGCTTCATAAGATCTATCATTGCATTACGGTCGGCAGACTGCCGAAAGATTCAGATATAGTCAGCGCCTACCACAAAAAGGACGATGCAAGAAACATCGTCCGAATTGCTGATACTCCGACAGAAGGCTTTAAACCGATAAAAACGGGCTACAGACTACTTGCAGGAAAGGGTAGCCTTGCGCTTTACGAGATCACCCTCTATACGGGCAGAACTCATCAGATAAGAGCACATCTTGCACACCTCGGCGCTCCTGTGCTCGGAGACGGAAAATACGGCATTATTGCCGCCAATAAGCGATACGGAGTTTTCAGGCAGGCTCTTTGCGCGTACTCGCTCGCATTTGAACTGCCCGAAACTTCACCACTCAGCTACCTGAATAAGACAACGATCCATGCTCCTGCTCCCGAATTTGAAAGAAAGCTCATGGGTCTATCTTAAAATTTGCCCTTATAAAGGCGAATGCTTAGGGAGTGTTGACACTAAGATAATATGCAGATTTTCGAGCATAAATTTTACGTAGACAAGGCAAAAAGTCGCAGGCAGGCTGTCGCCTGTCAAGACTTTTTAACGCAGGATGCGTGAAATTTTGCCGAAAAGATGCGTTGTTAGGCTTAGTGTCAACACGACCTAATTAAGCTGACCAACGCGGTTTCTGAGATTCTTTTCCTTGAGTTCCCTGCCCTCCGCTATGAGAGTTTTCATCTTGTCTGCGTCCTTGTTTCTGAGAGCCTCGCTGTACTTATTGAGGTTTTCGATGAGCGTGTCAAGCTCATACTGGAGATGACGGCTGTTCTGCATGAAAAGCTCAGTCCACATTGTCTCATTCATGGTCGCAACTCTCGTCATATCCTGAAAGCTTCCGCCGCTGAACCCGCACTCAAGTTCAAGTTCGGGACTCTTTACATAGGCGCTCGAAACTATATGCGCAAGCTGTGAGGTGTAGGCAATCATTTTGTCATGATTCTCGGGAGTTGTAATTACTATTTTTCCTGCTCCAAGTTCATTTGCAAATGATTCGAGAGTTCTGACCCCTGCCTCATCACTGTCGTTATCGGCTGTAATTACGAAATTCGCCTTGATGAAAAGGTCAGCCGTACTGTTCTGATAACCGCCGAACTCCTTGCCTGCCATAGGGTGCATACCAACATAACGAAGCCCATTGTCGTCAGCGAGTTTCTTCATCCTCTCAGCAAAATCGCCCTTGATTCCGCACACGTCGGTAATAAGCGTACCCTTTGCCATTTCATGAGCATGGTCAGCAAGGTATTTTTCGCTTGCCTCGGGATAGAGCGAGATTATAATGAGGTCGATGTTGCTGTAATCGCCCGAAAACTTGTGATCTATCGCGATATCGCGCATTGCGTATTCTTCGATCTCCTTGTTTCTGTTTTCACCAAAAACAGTATGATGAGTGTATTTTTTCATTGCCTTGCAGAGTGAACCTCCGATAAGACCAAGTCCGACAACAAGAATATTCATAGAAATTACTTCCTTTCAGATTTTTGTCATTTAAAGTATAACGCTTTAAATAGAAAAAGTCAAGAGCTGTTGCATATATTTCAATTTTTTTCTTTATTGACATTATTCCCTCTTAGGAGTATAATTTACCTATAAATTGCTTTTTAAGGAGTTTAACATGAATAAAGCTATTTCAGAACTGCTCAGCAAATCTACCAGTGAAGGCAGCTTAATAGGCGTAAACTGCCTAGTATTTAAGGACGGCAAAGAGCTGTACAGCGGCTCTTTCGGATTCGCTGACAGAGAAAACAAAATCCCCATGAGCCGCGATTCAATTTTCAGGCTTTTCTCCCTCTCAAAGCCTGTAACTTCCGCAGCGGCAATGATACTCATTGACAGAGGTATCCTCTCACCCGATGACCCTGTGTCAAAATTTTTCCCCGAATATGCAGATCTCCGCTACTCGGCAGGCAGGGACGAAAGCGGCAGCGAAATCATTCTGCCTTGTCCTGATGAGTTGAAAATTTCTCACCTGCTCACCATGACTTCCGGACTGCCATACGCGAATAATTTCTGCGAATCCGTATGCGCTTCCGCCCGTCTGTTTGACGCAGTAATAAGAGGAAACGATGGTCAAGGCGCTGAAGTCACCACCGAGGAATTTACAAGACGTGCCGCCGAGATCCCGCTGATGTTCCGCCCCGGAGAACATTGGGACTATGGAATTTCCGCTGATATTCTCGGTGGTGTTATAGAGAAAGCATCGGGCGTGAAATACAGCCGTTTCCTGAAAGAGAATATCTTTGAGCCGCTCGGAATGAACGATACGGGATTCTTTGTTCCCGCCGAGAAACTCAGCCGATTCACGGCTCTTTATAAATATGAGAACGATAAGCTTATCCGCGACCATGAAAATTACCTCGGACTCACGGACTATACCGCTCCCCCGTCATTCGAGTCAGGCGGTGCTGGACTGGTTTCAACTATCGCAGACTATGCGAAATTTGCAAATATGCTCTGCAATCGCGGAAAATTCGGCGATGTTCAGCTTATAAGTTCAGAAACATTCAACTACATGACTGCTCAGAAGCTCGGCGCTGTTCAGCAGTCCGACCTGTGGGAACGCCTCAGCGGATACAATTACGCCTGCCTTATGAGGATCATGACGGACGAATCCTCTGCCGAAATCAAGACCTCGAACGGTGAATTCGGTTGGGACGGCTGGACAGGCACTTACTTCTGTGCAAATCCTGAGAACGGAATCGTCTGCCTCTGTTTTACACAAATTGCAGGCGCAGGAACTACATGGCAGGCTCAGGAAATTGACAAAATCGTTTATGATGAACTTGTAAGATAAACTTGGCTCCACGGCAGCAGGATATATTTTCCTAATCTAGTGAGTGTTGACACTAAGCCTAACAACGCATCTTTTCGGCAAAATTTCACGCATCCTGCGTTAAAAAGTCTTGACAGGCGACAGCCTGCCTGCGACTTTTTGCCTTGTCTACGTAAAATTTATGCTCGAAAATCTGCATATTATCTTAGTGTCAACACTCCCTAAAAGCGTATTTCTGCCGCCGTAAATTTTTTATTTAACTGTTGACATCACAAATTTTTTGTGCTATAATGTTCTACAGGCAGTTCGGAACCATCCTGCCTTGAAATGCCAATAGGTTTTTCAAATCAAAACTACGGAGGTAAGGGATAATTATGTCCCAAAGCGTCCTTATGGCGCTTTTTTTATTGTAATTATGCAAAGATACGGTATTATCAACGAAAAAAATCCCCGTGAGATCGTTCTTCTCAGGGGCAGCGGCTGCGTTTATAAAAAATGCAGTTTCTGTGACTATCACCTCGACAAATGCTCCGATGAGGCTGAGAATTTTGCACTCAACAGCAGTGTCCTAAGCAAAGTTACAGGTCAGTACGGAGACCTTGAAGTGATAAACAGCGGCTCGGTATTTGAGCTTGATGAAAAAACACTCGCTCTCATCAGCGAGACCTGCCATCAAAAGAATATCCACACTATTCATTTTGAAGCGCACTACCTTTTCCGAAAAAGGATTCCCGAGATCCGCGAACGTTTCGGCGACATCATGCTGAAAATGAAACTCGGTCTTGAAACTTTTGACTACGACCTCAGAGAAAACTGTCTTAACAAGGGTATTTCCGAAAAAAATCCCGCAGTCATTGCAGAATACTTTGACGAGGCGAATTTCATTTTTGGTCTGACGGGACAGAATGTCGAGACCATGAAGCGCGACATTTCACTCGGACTTAAATATTTTGAGAGAATATGCGTGAATATCATGACCGAAAATACTACTCCGATAAAGCCGGACAAGAAAGTGGTCGATCTCTTCCTCAAGTACGTTTATCCCGAGATTAATGACAACGAACGCATCGACATACTGATACAGAATACGGATTTTGGTGTGGGAGGCGAAGATGATGAATGAGATATTACTTATCGGCTCGCTGATATTCATTTACGGCATGGCTCTGCTCGGATACAAGCTTTTCGGAAAAACAGGGCTTTACTGCATTTCGGCGGCTGCCACTATTCTCGCCAATATCGAGGTTCTTATCATGATAAAGGCGTTCGGCGCTGAACAGACTCTCGGAAATGTTCTGTTTGCCGTCACTTTCCTCATCACCGACATTCTATCGGAATGTGAAGGCAAGAAAGCTGCCGACAAAGCAGTATATACGAGTTTTTTTGCCTCGATATTCTTCCTCGTGCTCAGTCAGAGCTGGCTGCACTATGTTCCGAGCGAAAGCGACTGGGCATCGCCCGCAATACGGACTATCTTCTCAAACACGCCGCGAATGATAATCGCTTCACTTGCAGTCTACGGAATAAGTCAGCTTTTTGACGTTTGGCTCTATCACAAGATATGGGACATGACCTCAAAGAAATCAGGAAACCGCAGGTCTTTCCTATGGCTAAGAAATAACGGTTCTACTCTCGTAAGCCAGCTTATTAATACGTTCCTGTTCACTTTATTCGCATTCTACGGTACTTATGGCTTGTCGCAGATAATTTCGATTTTCATATCAAGCTATGTCATTTACATTTTCACGTCGCTGCTTGATACACCCGTTGTATATCTTGCGCGCCGTGTAAGCGATAAGAGAAAAACTGCTGAAAACCAATAATATCATAACTTGCTCAAAAAGCTTCGATTTTCTGTCGGAGCTTTTTTCATTATGGCAGGATATGCTCATACGGCATAAAATATAAAGAGGTGTATCACTTCTGAAACGCACCTCCAATCCATTGAAAGGAATGTTATTATGCCAAAGGTATTTTTAAGTCCTTCTACGCAGGAGTGGAATCAATATGCCACGGAGGGCAACGAAGAACTTTATATGAATCTGCTTGCGGACAGGATCGAGCCGTATCTTCGCTCAAGCGGCATAAGCTTCGTGCGGAATGATCCGGCAAGGAATGTTGCAGGCGCTATCTACGACTCGAATTTGTCCTATTATGACGTTCACCTCGCCCTGCACACAAATGCTGCTCCCGAACAGCTTGCGGGAAAGCTAAGAGGAATTGACGTTTATTTTGCCCCGAACCGTGATGACAGTGAGCGGCTTGCGAACATCATGGCAAACAACCTGCGCTACATCTATCCCCTGCCAGACAAGGTTCGTGCCCTGCCGACCTCAACTCTCGGTGAAGTGCTGAGAACGCGTGCAGTTTCCGTACTCGCAGAACTCGGCTATCACGACAACTATGCGGACGAGGCGTGGCTCAAAAACAATCTCGAAAGCATTGCACGGAATATCGTGACTTCTCTCTGCGATTATTTCGGCATACCTTTTGTTCCCGCCGGAGCTGTGAGAACCGGAACTGTCACAACAGACGGCAGCAACCTCAATATTCGCAGCTATCCTGATCTCTCCGGAAAAATAATCGGCTCTATGCCTGACGGAGCTGCTGTCACTATAAACGGCGAGACAAACGGCTGGTATGTGGTCTCATACAACGGCACGATCGGATACTCCAGCAGCAGATTCATAACAATATAGAAAAAAGGGGCTGATAAAGCCCCTTTTGTTTTTATTCACGATTTGAGTTGTCTTTTTTCGGTCTTTTCTTCCTGTCCACCTTTGGAACTGCATAAATCGGTTTAAGCGGCTTAGTCTTGCTCTTGAACACCACATACGAGTATATGCACACTATTACATATATCGCACACAGCAGACAGGATATCAGCAGAGCCTTATTGAACCATCGCGATTTCGGGAAAAGCCGTGCAACGTACAGATTGTACTTTGACTGTGAGCGTTTCACGCCCGATACCGCCACAACTTCGACAGTTCCGAGGACTTCACCCGAATAAATTATCTGCAATTCACCAAGCGGCTCGTCTTTCTCCACGGGAGCTTCAAGAGTATTCTTGTACCACGTTATGCGGCTCTTGTCTATTACCGACGTATCCACTTCATCGTACCAAAGGATAGTGAAGTCCTCTTTAGGCCGCGCAAGAACGTAATCGTTTCCTTCCGCAAGTTTTACCTGCAGTTCGCCGACTTCCGCAGTATCAGCAAGTATCACCTGATACGAAAAGTGCGTGAATGCCCAGTCAAAAAGCGTTTTTGCATCGGTAAGATGATAGAATGTATTGTTTCCTTCCGCGTCATTCAGCGGAGATTTCATCAGCACGGCAAGATAATTATTTCCGTCACGGCTCGCCATGGCAACAATATTTCTGCCGGCGAGTTCAAGGTTTCCGGTCTTTATTCCCTTTGCGCCCGCGTAGTAGTAGTCACCTTCGGGATCCATCATGGAGTTTGAATGCGTCCATATCCATGTATCATGATTCGGGTGCCTCTCGATATTCGGCACGCTCGGATTATACTGGTAAGTCGTTGCTATCTTCTCAAACTGCGGAACTTTGAGCGCATATTGTGTCAGTATCGCCATATCACGCGCCGTTGTGTACTGGTCGGGATCGTACATACCGTTAGCGTTCGTGAAATGCGTAGACTGAAGCCCGATCTCGTCCGCCTTTTCGTTCATCATATCAATAAACTTTGACGGATTGCCGTCTGTCAGGTGATACGCGAGTGTTTCGGAGGCTTCAACAGATGATGTGAGCATCATCGCATAGAGCAGATCCGTTACTGATAGTACATCTCCGTCCTCGATCTCTGCAAAGCGCAGATCCTCGGGATATTCTGTGTTGTAAAGGTAATCGTAGACCGATTCGTTTATTGTTACCTCCTCGGAAAGATTATTGCAGTTTTCGAGACAGACAACCGCTGTCATAATGTTGACCAGTGGCCCCGGAAGCTGCTTGGCATCAGCGTTTTTTTCATGTATTACAGTATACGCGTCAAGATTTATCATTATTGCGGACTCACTATTTATCGTGGTTTTCAGCGGAAAACTCACCGCACTCGCCTTCTGCACACATACAAAAGGCAGAACTGTCACTACAGCCGCAAGAGCAGAAAGAATTTTTTTCATATTTTCTCCTTTATTTATCGGTAAAACCGTTGTCTTTTCAGTTACAAAAACTTATACCTAAGTATTATAGCATATTTGCGCAGATAAATCAATATTTTATTGTAAAAATAAATTCACACATTATAACGGCACACTCTGCCGCGCTTGCATTGTCTGAAATTTTGTGGTAAAATATAATAAGAATAAAAGAATTCTACAGGAGGTCAGAAAATTGATTTACGTTACCGGAGACACTCACGGAGATATAGAAAGATTCAAAAGCCGTGAAATGAAAAAGCTCGGCAGTGGTGATACGCTCATTATCTGCGGAGATTTCGGCTTTTTATGGGATGATTCCCGCGCCGAACGCAATGCTTTGAAAAAGCTTGCCTCAAAAGACTATACCATTGCTTTCGTTGACGGCTGTCACGAAAACTTTGATATGCTCGAAAGTCTGCCTGTCACCGAATGGAACGGCGGAAAGGTTCACCGTATCGCGCCAAATATTATTCATCTTATGCGCGGACAAATTTTCACCATAGAAAACAAAACCATATTCACTTTCGGCGGAGGTCACAGTCAGGACTACAATTTCCGCCGTGACAGCGACTGCTGGTGGGAGCGCGAACAGCCTACTCATGCGGAAATTATCGAGGGCATCACTAATCTGCGCACTGTTGACTACACCGTAGATTACGTCATCACGCACGAGCCTCCTGCCTCGCTAAAGGACTGCCTTAATGTAGATGTCCTTCAGCGGCTCGAAGTCCACGCATTCTTTGAGGATATTATCAAAACTTGTCACTACAAAAAGTGGTTTTTCGGAAAATGCCACATTGACAAGCACATTCCCATAAAATTCTACGCTCTTTTCAATAACGTTACTCCGCTGAAATAGAGTATATTCTGCCGCCTCCTGTCATAATATGTACTGATAGGAGGTACTTGCTATGAAAAAAATTGATATTACCGCTTTGCTGATACATATTATTGCTGCCGAACTTGTCGGAGCTCTTTCGGCTCTGTTTGCAGGCGGATTCACAGGTCTTTATGCAATTATAAAACAGCCGCCGCTTTCACCGCCGCTAGCGGTTTTCCCGATAGTGTGGACTATTCTCTACGCGCTCATGGGAGCTTCCGCTTATATTATCTTTGCGCAGGAAACAAGTTCGCGAAAACAGCATATCGCTGTCGGACTTTACGCCATTCAGCTTACGGTCAATTTCCTGTGGAGTATCATTTTCTTCCGCTTTGAAGCCTTTTTCCTCGCCGCATTGACTGCAGTTTTACTCGCCGTTCTCGTAGCGGCAATGGTTTTCGCTTTCAGTAAAGTAAGCAAAATCGCAGCACTGATTAATCTCCCCTATCTTGCATGGTCTTTGTTTGCGGCATACCTTGCTTTGGGCGTATGGATCCTCAACTGATCTCAGACAACATTGCTCAATACTGTTTAAAAAATTTTTTCCTTTATTAGGGAGTGTTGACACTAAGATAATATGCAGATTTTCGAGCATAAATTTTA
>ERZ773194.2253-NODE-2253-length-18642-cov-3.841556_pt1 | contig 18642 bp, 22 predicted proteins | sample MGYA00511240_ERZ773194 | MGnify/ENA primary metagenome ERZ773194 (study PRJEB29015, sample SAMEA2737774) | human gut metagenome | biome: human gut; feature: human-associated habitat; material: faeces | place: China | collected 2012 ... | reverse complement strand
ATTCTTACCAATTTTCTTGTAAGTCACCTTTCAACCCTATATGTCCAAGAGGCTTGGCTGGCGTTTCCATCCGCCGCAGGATTTGTATATAACATCCTGCTGCGCCCGTTACGACATCGATACACACATCTTGAAGAAACTCGTGTTGCTCGATCGGATATGCTGTTTCGGGGTCGGATCCCGGGTTTTTTCAACTCGGTGCTCGATGTTCTTTCCTCCAAGGCTAAAAAAGCAGAGCCTGCAATGTCCGGGGCAGGTGAAGCATTATGCCTACCGTGAACAAGAGCGAATGCGTCGCATGCGGAGCTTGCGCCGACGTCTGCCCTCAGGATGCCATCCTGATCGAGGACGTCGCCGTGATTCTGCAGGACAAATGCGTGGATTGCGGTGCCTGCGTGGACGAGTGTCCCGCCTGCGCCATTACCGAGTGATCGGAAAGGGCGGTGGTTGAACCACCGCCTGAAAACCCCCTTACTGGTTGGACCAGTAGGGCTTCTTGACGAACTTGTGCGCCATGAGGACCGCGGTGGTGGCCTCCCCCATGGCGGTTGTGATCTGCTTGAACTTGCCGGGGTAGCTCACCACATCGCCGCATGCGAAGATCCCGGGGCGGCTGGTGGTCATGTCGAACCCGACCTTGACGAGGCCGTCCTCGTTGAGGTCCAGACCCCATACCTTGAGGTCCTCCAGATCCGCGGAGATGCCGATGTTGATGACCGCCAGGTCCGTGGGGACGACGATCTCCTCGTCGTTCACCGACAGGGTCACCGATTCGACGTGGTCCGTTCCGTTGATGGACACCAGGTTGGCGTTCATGATGGCGCGGACGTTGCTCTCCTTGAGCTGGTTCACGGTGGACTCGTCCGCCCTGAACTCCGCCCTCCTGTGGACGATGGTGGTGTCTGTGACGGAATCCGCGATCAGCGCCATGTCGATGGCGCTGTTGCCGCCTCCGAACATGGTGACCTTCTTGCCGACGAGCTCCTCCTTCACCGGGAGGATGTACGTCACGCCCTTGCCGTAGAGCTCGTCCTCGCCGGGGCAGCCCATCTTCTTGGGCTTGAAGCTGCCCATTCCGATGGCCACGATGACCGATTTGGCGTGGTATTCGCCGGAATCGGTCTTCACTATGAGCTCGTTGTCGCCGTCGAGGATCTCCTGGACCTTCTCGTTCTCGCGGATCTCGCATTCGGCGGACTCGGCCTGGGCGTAGAGCTTGTCGGAAAGCTTCCTCGCCTGGATGGTCTCGAATCCGGGGAAGTTGTGGATCCCCTTCTCGGGGTAGAGGCTGACCAGCTGGCCTCCGACGCGTCCGGAATCGAGTATGAGGGTCTTCATGAGCTTGGACCGTGCATAGATCCCAGCGGTAAGACCGGCGCACCCAGCACCTATAATGACAACGTCGTAGCACATTAGGGCCTCCGAATTGAGTAGCCCTATAAAAAATGGCAGGTCAAGAAAGTTCGAAGTGAGCTCCCCGTTGTTCTACTTCCTCAGATAATCGGCACGATTTCTACGAAATTCGTAGCAGTCGTATCACCTTTGCTACATAGCCGCCACGATTCGTCCATGGGGTTAACAGAGGTTTCGACCGACGTCATATTAAAAACCGTACAAGCGGTTCCCCTCACTGGGCATAACATGACGACGGAGGCAGAGCTCGGCGAGATCTACACTGAGAAGCTGATGAACATCATCCTCGACGTGATAGACGATATCATAATCATCCACGATTCGCAGCACACCATCACCTGGATGAACAGGGCAGCGGAGAAGGCGTTCGGAATCTCGTCCGACGAGGTGATCGGAAAGAAGTGCTACTCCCTCTTCGGGAACACGACTCCCTGCAGCGACTGCACCGTCGGCAACACCGGATTCGGTCCTCTCAGCCCCACGGTCCGCAGGACGATCCCCCGTACGGGCAAGAAGTACGACTGCTCGACGATTCCCTTCATGGAGAACGGGCAGATCAAGCTGGTGGTTCAGCACCTCCGTGAGCCCCACGTGGACGGTCGAGTTTAACTACGGGCAGGAGGATGACGGGTCCATGGACATAGACATGATGTGGTTCGTTCCTCTGATCGTCGTCTCGGCGGTCTACCTGGCAATCCTGGGAATCGCAAACCGCAAGAAGAGTTCCGAGTGAGAACATGATACCGGAGCCCGTTCTGAGAATCCTGAGGCATCCGGATTCGAACAAGGTCCTGTCCGTCGTATCGCCGGACGGCTTCCCGCACTCCATCGTGCTGGGCGCCCTCATGGCGGACGACGAGGACAGGATATACGTCGGAGAGGCCTTCATGTACCGTACCGCGAAGTACCTGGAGGAGTCCCCCAATGCCGAGTTCCTGGTATGGAAGGGGAAGGACGGCTACTCCATCAGGGCCGTGGCCGAGAAGAGGGTCACGGAAGGTCCCGAGTTCGACAGGATGAGCGAGCTGCTCGATAGGAAGGGGATGCACACGGTCGCCGTGTGGACCTTCAGATCCGTCGAGGTCTGGGACGAGAGCGCCTCCAAAACGTCCGGCGACAGGGTCGTGCGATGGACATACCGCGCACGAGACGGGTCACACGCATCGTTCTGATGGCGTCGGCCGTTCTCGCCCTGGTCGGACTTATAATCTACCTTCAGGGGAGTACGCTCCCCGGGGTTCTGCTTCTCATAATCGGCATGGCTGTCGCGATGATATGCTCCACGATGCTGAAGTTCATGAGCTGGTATGATTACCCCTGGCTTCTGAACGGCAAGGGCAAGCGCGAGCGATCGCGGTTGAACGAAGTAAAAAATCGAAGATGTTTCGCCTGGGCCCCAGAACGGGGCCCGAATGGCTCAGTACCTGCTCCTGTCGGCGGGCTGGTGCTTTCTGAAGCAGTCCCTGCAGTAGACGGGCCTTCCCTGGGTGGGCTTGAACGGGACCTCGCACTCCTTTCCGCAGTCAGAGCAGACTGCTTTGAAGAATTCCCTGGGCCTGTCGTTGTCCCTGTCCCTGTAACCTCCGTATGCCATTTCCATATCTCCTTGGTTAACAAGGTATCCCAATAATTCTCGCACCCTTTCGGGGGCTGAGGTTACGTGAACGCCTTAACCGTCCCTAATCGTTACGTTGTATATAACCCATCAGTTTCCTACCTATTTCCTGTCCGAATAATCGCATCGGACGATTCCGAACCTGTTTCCATCCATCCCTGCATGGTGTCGAGCGGTCGCGTGGGTCAGACTTCTGGCACCGGATTCACCACCATCTCTTTCGAATTCTGGTAGAAATCGTATCATCCGCGGCTCCTGTTGTTCGGTCGAGGTCCTGAAGATGCAACTGGGATCGCACGGGCGTCTTCGAAAGATACTTATCATGAGTTATGAATACACAATCAATATAGATTCATTATATTGAATACATATAACGAACCACTACCAAACCGGGCAAGGAGGCAGGTGAATGTGGAAGAGGAGCAACGACGAGCGGCCGATCATGATCGGTATGGACTTCTTCGACAGGATACGCGAGGAAGGCGGATACTACGTCGATAAGACAGCGCTCATCGACAGATTGCTCGAGAGGAAGGGCGTCTATCTCTTCACGCGCCCCAGGAGATTCGGCAAGACTCTAAACCTCACCATGATTGATGCCTACTTCAACGTGAGGTACAAGGGGAACACATGGTTCGATGGTCTCCGTATATCCGAGCTCAGGCCCGATGATCTGATGAAGAATTCGTGTACGGTACTTCTTCTATTCATGAAGGATCTCATGGCGGGTACATTCGAGGCATTCCTCGATGGGATGAGACAGAAGATCTCGGAACTCTGCAAATCCTTTGCTGAACTGAGCGAGTCCGACAGGCAGGATCCTGCCGATCGGTCCTTGTTCCGCAGACTCAAGTCGGGTATTGCGTCTGAAGCAGATCTGAGATGCTCTTTGTCGCTCATCACGCGTATGCTCTCGGTCGAACACGATAGGAAGGTCGTTCTGCTGATAGATGAGTATGATAATGCAGTGAACGAAGCAGGATCCGAGGATATGAGGAAAAAGGTCCTCGAGTTCATGTCTGTGTTCCTGTCCTCTGCTCTGAAGTCCAATCCGTCGTTGGCTTTCGCCGTCGTCACCGGTGTTATGCAGATAGCCAAAGCCAGCATATTCTCGGGTTTGAACAATCTCTACATGAACAGCGTCTTCGATGAGGGTTTCGACGAATACTGGGGTTTCACGGAGAACGAGGTCCGCAGGCTATGCGCTGATTTCGGAGATGAGTCGAGGTTCGAGGAAGCCAGGGAATGGTACGATGGATACCGTTTCGGTTCTGCCGATGTATACAACCCCTGGAGCGTTCTGAACTATGTAGATTCCGGTTTCAAAGCGAAGTCGTATTGGTCCAACACGGCCACGAACAGCTTCCTCGACAGACTGTTCCGCAGAGCCGATATGAGCTCGATGGAGCGTCTCATCGATCTGGAAGGCAGCGGCATCCGTGAGAGGCTGAAGACATCGATCTCATACGAAGAGGCGGATATCTTCGAAGATTCTCTTTACACCGTGATGGCAATGACGGGCTATCTGAAGGTGGTCCCCGAGGAGAATGATGTCTTCAGGCTCTCCGTCCCGAATTCCGAGATCAGGATCCTGATGGCCGCTCGCATGGAATCGTTGGTCAGATTCGATCCCGGATCTTATCAGGACTTCTGCAACGCAGTTCTCAAGGGTAGGATCGATGATATCGAGACCATCCTCGGGAAGATCCTCCGCCAGGGCAGCTATTGGAATCTGAGGGATGAGGTCTCCTACGAGCTTGTGATAATGACCATCCTGTACGGCATCGCAGGCAGCTACGATGTGAGCACCGAGAGCGAGGCCGGCAACGGCAGGGTGGATATCATCCTGAAGCCGAAGCGTCCGGGCATCGTTCCGATGATCGTAGAGCTCAAGAAAACCGCCGAGGAGAAGGATCTGGAGGCGGACGCCCGTGCCGGTCTGAGGCAGATCCACGAGAAGAGATACTATCTCGGGATGAATGGGACGATCCTGTTGTACGGCATCTCGTTCCTAGGAAAGGTCCCTTTCATAGCTCACGATAGGTTGGACACGAGTTCGTGTTCTCGCGAATCTTTATAACCTTTGGAGTACGAGAGATATGTATGGAGGTGACCCGCGTATGGTGAACAGCATCGACGGAAGGCCGGTGATGACCGGGGTTGATGATTTCAAAAGGGTTCGTAGCGATGGCGGATACTACATAGATAAATCCGCGCTGATCGACGATATCATTCATACGGCGGTGCAGGTATGCCTCTTTACCCGTCCGAGGAGGTTCGGTAAAACCCTGAACCTCAGCATGTTGGATGCCTACTTCAATGAGAAGTATACGGGAAACACATGGTTCGATGACCTCCGTATATCCGAGCTCAGGCCCGATGATTCGATGAAGAACTCGTTCATCGTGATCACACTGAGCATGAAGGATCTGAAGACGAACAGCTACGAAGACTATCTCTGGAAACTCGGAAGGAAGATAGGCGACATCTATGATTCGTTCCCGGAGCTGGAGCGTTCTGAGAAGATCAGCAATAGGCAGAGGGCATCATATCGCGACATATCCATGATGTCCGCGGATGAGAAGACGCTTCAACTCTCCCTGTTCGATCTGACAAGGATGCTCGAAGCCGAGTATGGGAGGAAGGTCATCCTGCTCATCGATGAATACGATAACGCCGTCAATGAGGCCGGAACGGAGGAGTTGAGGAAGAAGATCCTCGATTTCATGTCCGAGTTCCTATCTCCGGCTCTGAAATCCAATACCTCGTTGGCTTTCGCCGTCGTCACCGGTGTGATGCAGATAGCCAAAGCCAGCATATTCTCGGGTCTGAACAACCTCTATGTGAACAGCGTATTCGATAGAGGATTCGATGAGTACTGGGGATTCACGGAGAACGAGGTTCGCAAGCTATGTGCCGACTTCGGAGACGAATCGAAGTTCGAAAAGGCGAAGGAGTGGTATGATGGATACCGCTTCGGCATCGTGGATGTGTACAATCCCTGGAGTGTCCTGAATTACGTCAAAGCCGAGTTCGACGCGAAGCCCTATTGGTCCAACACGAGTTCGAACTCCATACTGCACACGATGTACGAGAACGTGGATCTGTCCAGGTTCGGCACTCTGCTGGACATATACGACGACGGTATCGAGGTGGATCTGGACACCACCGTCACCTATGCGGACAGCCTGTTCTCTGAGAGGGTCATGTATTCCGTCATGGTCATGACGGGTTATCTGAAGGCGGTCCATGTAGCCGGCGATTCATATGTCATCTCGATCCCCAACGGCGAGGTCCGCAGGATCGTTTCGAAGATGCTGTCGGACGATGTCGGCGCGGAATCCAAGGGATTCCGTGAATTCTCCAATGCGGTTCTGAAGGGGGATGTTGACTCCATGGAGAAGCTTCTGAGGGAGATCCTCTGTCAGGGCAGTTATCTGAACTTGAAGGATGAGAGCTGCTACGAACTGGTCGTGATGACCGTGTTGTACAGCATCGCTTCCGATTACAGGATTAGGACGGAGTCGGAGAGGGGCAACGGCAGGGTGGATATCATCTTGGAACCCAAGCATCCGGGCATCGTCCCGATAATCATCGAACTCAAGAAATCCGCCGAGGAGAAGGATCTGGAGGCGGACGCCCGTGCCGGTCTGAGGCAGATCCACGAGAAGAGATACTACCTCGGCATGAAGGGAACGGTCCTGCTGTACGGCATCTCTTTCCTTGGAAAGATCCCGTTCATAGCTCACGAGCGGTTCGAGATCAGGCCTTGAAGCCGGACGCATCCTTCAGCGGATCAGAGGTCTCCGCCGCAATCCGGGCACATCCATATGCCCTTGTAGCAGACCAGCATGCCGCCGCATCTGGGGCATGTGCGCGAACGGGCCTTGGTCTCCGGTTCGAGCACGTGCTTCGTCGCCAGGTCGTCGTTGGCCCATTTCAGAAGGGCGGACAGCTCGTGGTACCTGTCGTCCTTGTCGGGACCGTAGTACTGGAGGTTGTCGGCCTCGTTGTAAAGGCGGGTGCGCATCCTGCGTAGGGCGCGGACCACGTTGTTGTATGTCGAGAACTTGACGTCCTTCCGAGGCAGGATGTTCTCCCTGTAGCGGACATCGAGATATTCGACGGAGGTATCGAGGAACTTCTCGAACTCAGCCTCGTTGGGGTAGACCGGCATGCTGAGGATGAGGTCCCTGGTGGCCTCCAGCTCCGGGTTCCTGGCGATGACCCGTTCGATCACGATGCGGATCTCGTCCCTCATGCTCCCTCCGACCTGTCCGTAGATGCGTCTCAGGTGGGGGACATCCTCGGAACGGGCTATGCCCGCCATGCGCCTGGCGGCTCTGAAGAACTCAGGGCCGTGCTCGTGGTCGAGGATGTCGAAGAGCCTCGGTATCGCCTCGTCATCCTCATCGAGGGCGGTGAGGTATCCGAGACAGGCCATGCCGACCTTGTCCCCGGAGGAGCGGCCGAGGCTCTCGATCTCCTTCCTGACCCTGCGCTCGCGCACATCCGTGAGTACGAGGATCAGCTCCGCGCTTACGCGGGGATCCTCGAATCCCAGATACGGCCTGAGGACGTCGAGCTTGGCCGGGTCGTAGTTGTTGGTGAGCCATCTGTCCTCCGAGATGGCGCCGGGGTATCCGTCCAGAATCCTGTCCACATCTCTGAGGAACCTGTCGAGGTATTCGAAGTTGGAGACGGTCATCGGACGGGGCCCCGCTGACGGGTTCAGAGATCCCTGGAATCCAGGGCCTTCTTGAGGATGGCGGCCTCCTCGTTGGAGAGGGTGACGCCCTTGCCCATCTTCTCGTGGTCGGGGGACCACTCCCTGATATCGTACTTGGGGTCCCTGTCGTTCCAGCTGATCAGGTTGAGTTCCTTGGTCCATCCTTTGGACGACTCGGAGAGGACCGCAATCTTCTCCACAATTTCGTAGACGATCTCGGGCATTGCTTATCGGGCGCGAGATGTTCCCTTTATTTTATAAGGGAATCGGAGAACCTGCGCCCTCGCCATCGGTTCCATCGCAACCCTTATATCGGTCCGACGCGGAATACAAAGACCACGGTTTGATGTAATTGGCTCGAAATACAGCATCGTCGGAGAGTGTTGACTGCAGATGATCGACACCCTGACAATTATCTACATTCTGCTGATCGCACTGCTGGTTGTCTGTTCTGCGTTCTTCTCGATGTCCGAGACCGCGTTCACCAGCGCCAGTCAGGTCCGTCTCAAGAAACTGGCGAGGGATGGGGACAAGAGGGCCGAGAGGGCCGTCGCCATCCTGGAGGATTACGACAAGTTCCTCACGACCATCCTGATCGGTAACAACCTGGTCAACATCGCGGCCACCACCATCGCGACCCTCACGTTCGCCATCCTCCTCGGAGAGGCCACGGGATCGATCGTGTCCACGGTGGTCATGACCCTGGTCATCCTGACCTTCGGGGAGATCACCCCCAAGACGCTGGCCAAGAGGAGTCCCGAGAAGTATGTTCTCCGCATCGTCGGCATCGTCCGCGTGCTGGAGGCATTGTTCTCCCCTCTGTCCTGGCTCTTCGGGAAGCTCACCCGCTTCATCGGCGAGAAGGCAGGCGGAGAGGTCAACAACACGATGACGGAGGATGAGCTCGAGGTCATGATCGACGAGATCGAGGGCGACGGAGTCATCGAGAAGACCGAGGGCGAGCTGATCAAGTCCGCCATGAGGTTCGACGACACCCCCGTCTCCGAGGTCTACGTCCCGAGGATGGACATCGTCGCCATCGATGTCGGTTCCTCGGCGGAGGATCTCGGAAGGCTCATCACGGAGACCGGATTCTCGAGGATCCCCGTATACGAGGGGAGCATCGACAACATCGTCGGGGTCGCCTACGCCAAGGAGTTCTTCTCCCGCAGGTTCAATGGCGAGACGTTCACGCTCAAGGAGATCACCAAGACGATCAAGTACGTCCCGGAGACCATGAGCATCGCCACGATCTTCAACGACTTCCAGAAGACGAAGATCCACATCGCCGTCGTCCTCGATTCATACGGGGGAACGATGGGGATAGTTACGCTGGAGGACATCCTGGAGAACCTGGTCGGGGAGATCTGGGACGAGAGCGATGATATCGAGCAGGAGATCGAGACCCAGGCCGACGGCACATGGCTCGTCAAGGGCAAGGCCAACATCTACGATATCATGGAGAAGATCGGACAGGAGTTCGATCCCGGGGATTACGAGGACTACTCCGTCATGGGATACGTCTTCTACAGATTGAACAGGGCCCCTGTCAGAGGGGACAAGATCAGATGCGGCGGAGTGGACATCACGGTGAAGACCGTGAAGGGCCGCAGGGCTGTGGAGTGCGTCTTCGTGGACAACGGGACCGCTCATCACTCCGGGGAATCCTCGGAGTGATCCATCCCCGTCAGGAACTCCTTCAGGTTCCTGACGGCAACATCCTTCCTGGCAGGGTGCGACTGCACCTTGCCGGTTATCGCCATGACGTCGCCGTGATGGGCGGGTTCGTAGATCCCCTGCACGGCCTTCTGCTTGTCCAATCTCAAGTAGAACACGCAGTCGTCGTCGATGCGGTTCTCGATGTCGTCGAGGATCCATTGCCTCACGGGTTCTCCGAGGTTGATGAACAGGTTCCTGTACTGCCTCTGATGGGTCAGACGGGCCTCCAGGATGGTCATGACGTTGCCGTGCTCTCCTACGGATTCGTCCTCGGAGTACTCGTCGGCGTCGCCGAGGAGGATCTCCATGGCCTCCTCCAGCAGCTCCTTCCTCTCGGTCGCGTAGCAGAAAGTCTGGACTCTCATCCAGTGGAATGTGGTGTTAGGCATGTTGTTCCTCCTCCGATTCTACAGGGATGCGTGCGAAGAGCGTCTCGTGGTCGTAGGATGAGATCGTGACGACCCTCATCCCTTTGATCTTCAGCGCGACTCCGTACTCCTCGCCCACGCGGGCGAAGTTCTGATGCTTGACGCCCCTGAGGCTCCAGTTGGAGTAGCTGCGGATCTCGCCCAGCTCTCCGCACCTCTTATCGAGGATCATGTCGCGGGTGAGCTCGTAGGTCTTGAACAGGTATCTGATCGCGATCCTGTCCGATGAGACCTCTACGCCGAGGGAAGCCCAGAACGCCGCTGCTATCACTATGAGGAACAGAACGGCGGTGGTGCCCAGCATCCACGCGGGCAGATCCGAGTTGGTGACGGCCATGCACACGAGGGTCGCCAGCAGTATCGCCGAGAGCACGTAGGTCAGCTTCCTCGGGAGGAGCGGGCCGCTCTCCACGTATGCAGATTCGTCCATGAATCCGCCAACAGAGTGAAGATAGATAAAGGACAGCGCTCGGAGCACATCCAGATGGCCGACCGGAGATCGGAACCGCAGTAAGGTTTATATGTGAGATAATTATGCTGAGGTTTGCGCGGTCCCCTAGCTTAGCCTGGTTGGAGCGCCCGGCTGATAACCGGGAGGTCTTGAGTTCGAATCTCAAGGGGACCACTCACTTTTCCATTCCATCTCTTCAGCGTGAGCGATTCTTTGTTCGATCGTCACGAGGAGTTCAGCGGTTCTCAAGTGGATGCTCTTCGGAGAAATGATGAAGGTGCGGGCTTCCGCCCGCGTTTTCAGGCCGTTTCCGGCTCGTACATGTACTTGCAGCACAGGGGGATGAGGACCCCTCCGAGCCCGTTGCCGATGATCACCAGCACGATGAAGACCAGCGCGTCGAACGAGAACACCCCTGCGGAGCAGAAGTAGAACATGTCCGCGATGGAGTGCTCGAATCCCGCGAGGATGAACACGGGGACGCAGAAGAAGATCGCGAGGAAGCTCTTGCGCTGCTTGTAGAAGTCCACTGCGATGAACATCAGGATCCCGCACATGAATCCCTTGAACAGTACTCTGTACCAATCCAACGCGAGCTTCGCGTCCACGGCAGGTCCCGCTGCGTCGTAGGGCATCATGAGACCGACCAGGAGGCAGCCCAGGAAGTTCCCGATGATAATGACGATAAGCCCCAGGAGGTAGGAGGGGCCGTTGTCGACGGCGTATCCGACCTTCCCGGTGTACAGGTCCAGGCCGAACGCCACGACCGTCATGAGTCCCACCGAGAACAGTATGGCTCCGACCCACTTGACGTCGCAGGCCATGTAGACGCAGCCGCCTATGGCAATCGCCACACCGGCCAGGAACGCCCTGATGAGCGACCTGCCGTAGCGCGCCCTGTCAGAGGCTGTGGTAGTAGATGCAGATGTCATGATATGCGTCTCCGATATCCCGGAACCCTTCCGGGATGATGCCGACGAGTTGGAATCCGAGGCTCTCGTAGAGGTGCCTCGCGTTGGAATTCTCCTTGACGACGGCGTTGAACTGCATTATGCGGTATCCGAGACGTTTCGCCTGCTCCATGGAGTCGGAGACCAGGGCGCGTCCCGCATGCATGTTCCTGCAGTCCGGGTCCACTGCGTAGCTGGCGTTCGCGATGTGCCCGCATCTTCCGATGTTGTTCGGACGTATCTCGTACATGCCGACGATCCTGTCGTCGGCGACGGCGACGCCGCAGTGGTCGAAGGATCCGAAGAATTCGCCGGCTTCGTCATCCGCCACAGGCTCGTCCTGCGGGAATGCCTGACCGTCCATGACGACGCGGTTCCAGATCGCCGCCATGGCTGGGATGTCCTGTTCGATGTAGGGTCTTACCCGGACTTCCATGGTAGTGGTATCCAGATTCCTACATAAAGGGAGCAGTTCTCCCATCCAATCGTCGGAGGTCCGATTCTTTAAATTGTGGACGCCGTTCGGGACCGTATGCCCCATGTTAAGCCGGTCAAGGCCGGCTGGTGGAACGCCTTCCGTCCGTGGACCCTCCATGGAGCAGTGGTCCCGGTGCTCATCGGAGGTGCGGTCGCCTGCTACGATACCGATTTCGATGCCCTGTCCTGGGCGATCCTGATCCTCATCGTCGTGGGAGGATGCCTTCTGCAGTCCGCCGCCAACCTGCTCAACACATACGGGGATTACAAGAAGGGGACGGACACCGTCCAGAACGAGACTCGTTCCCCGGAGCTCGTGACGGGCGTTCTGAAGCCCGGAGACGTCAAGCGCGCAGGTATACTGTGCCTCCTGGCGGTCTGCGCGCTCGGTCTGGTGTTCATCTGGTACTGCGGCTGGGGGATCATGGTCTATGGCATCCTGGGTCTCCTCGCCGCTGGAACCTACACGACCGGGGTTGCATTCAAGTACCACGGTATGGGGCAGTTCATGGTGTTCCTCGCGATGGGCCTGCTGATGCCCATGGGGACGTACTACGTGCTGACCGGAGCATCCTCATGGACCGTTCTCCTCCTCAGCCTTCCCAACGCCTTCCTGATCACCGCCGTTCTTTGCGGGAACGAGACCCGCGACTATCAGGAGGACAAGGATGCGGGTGTCCGCACCCTTTGCAGCCATTTCACGCGCGATGGCGCTCTCAGACTGTATCTGTTCGAGAACATCGCCGCATTCCCGATCCTGGCCCTGTTGATCGTCATCGGAGTTGCCCCATGGCCCTGCGTCATCGGGTTCCTCGCCCTCTACGATCTCAGGGTCCTCTACAGAAACTCGAAGAGGTCCGCATCGGACCCCCATGCAAACTTCATGCTCGTGCCCCTAGCGTTCAGGATGAACTGGCATCTGGGCCTCCTTCTGGTGGCCGGATACGTCCTGGGGAATTTCGTTATCCCGGTGATATGATATGACAGAAGAGGAGCTCAAGAAAGGCAATCAGTTCGAAGGCAAGGAGACGTACGTCAAGGACGTCTTCACCGAGATCGCCGACTATTATGATGAGATGAACGAGATCATGTCCATGCACATGGTCCAGGGCTGGCACAAGTTCATGATGAGGAAGGCCGGGGACATCTCAGGCAAGAGGTGCCTCGATGTCGGTACCGGCACCGGGGAGATAGCATTCCACGTCGCAAGGAAGGCGGGAACCGAGGGGAAGGTCGTCGGAGTCGACATCACCCCCAGGATGCTGGAGCTCGCCGCCAGGAAGGAGTCCCAGCTGGGACTGCCTTCGAAGATCGAATGGGTCGTCGGGGATGCGCTGGCATTGGACATCCCGGACGGATCCTACGACCTCGTGACATCCGGATACATGCTCCGCAACGTCACCGACATCCAGAAGGCCGTCTCCGAGATGCACAGGGTGCTGGCACCCGGCGGAAGGGTCGTGGTCGCCGAGCTCTCCAAGCCCGACAACGGATTCATCCGCTTCTTTTACGACATCTACATGAGGCGCATCAAGAAGAAGGGCCGCAAGTACGACAAGGGCAAGGTCATCGACGGGAAGCAGCCCGCCTACGACTGGCTCACATCCTCGATCGAGGGATTCCCCTACGGCGAGGACATGGTCAAGATCTTCAGGAAGGCCGGATTCGAGGATGCCAGGTTCTACGTCAAGAGCTTCGGAGCCGTCAACATCTACGTGGCGACGAGATGAAGGAATACGGCCTGTACCTCTTCGATTTCGACAACACCCTCTACGACACGAAGGCCGGCATCGAGGCGATACTGCGCGCCGCCCTGCCGACCCTCGGCATAGAGTACGATCCGTCGGACTTCAACGACTATCTCGGCATGTCCATGGACGAGGTCTTCGACAGGAACGCCGTCGATCCGGCGAGTTACGAGGAGTTCAGGAACAAGTTCTTCGAGGTCGTAAGGTCCGATGCGTATCGCGGAGCCGTCCCCTTCCCCGACGCAGAGACGACGGTCAGGGAGCTGAAGGCCCGCGGCAAGAGGATCGGGATCGTGTCCGGCAAGATGAGGTACAAGATCGAGAACCTCCTGGCCGAATGCGACCTATCGTACATCCCCGAGGTGATCGTCGGATGGGATGAGACCGTCCGTCACAAGCCCGATCCGGATCCGATAGCGCTCGGATTCTCGTACTTCGACGTCCCCAAGGAGGATACGCTCTATGTGGGGGACAGCGCGAACGATTCCCTGGCATCGGATGCGTTCGGCATAGACTGCGCGATAGTGGACCGCGGGGACGGCGTGGCCGACACCCTCGACTGCACCTACACGCTGGAATCCCTCGAGGAGCTGCTGGACTGGTGATCACCGGGAGGAGGTGATCCTCCTCACCAGCTCCTGGGCTTCCGGCATCCCTGCGCCTGCGGCCCCGACCAGGAGGTCCATGGCCTCCCTGTCGTCCATCTCTATCCTGCCGGACAGCGCCAATGCGCCCAGATTGTACATCGCCGTGGGCTCGTTCTGATCCGCGGCCTTCCTGAACATGCTCTCCGCCTTCCTCGGATCGTTCCTCTCGAGGGCCATGGTTCCGAGCATGGTCTGAGCGAAGGCGAATCCCGCGTCGGAGGCGGTCTCGAGCCATTCCTCCGCTTTTCCGGGGTCCTTGTATCCGAGTTCTCCGCCGAGGTACAGCAGGGCGAGGTTGTACATCGCCTTCACATCGCCGTCGAGGGCGGCATCCGAGAACACCCCTTCCGCTCCGGCGTAGTCGCCGCGCTCGTAGAGGATCCCTCCGAGGCACAGGCGCGCATCGTTGTCGCCGCCTCCGGCCGCCTCACGGAACCATCTCTCGGCCTCCTCGCGGTCGACGGGGACCCCGTCGCCTGAATCGAGCATCATGGCGAGGTCGTATTGGGAGTCGGTATCCCCCATCCCGGCTGCCCTGCGGTAGAGCTCTGCGGCAAGGGGCTTGTCGGCCGGTACGCCCTCTCCGGTGCGGAGGATATGCGCCAGGGCGGCCATGGACGGAATATCGGTCTCCGAAGCCTTGGAGAGCCATTCCACGGCCTTTCCAGCATCCATCGGGATGCCGGCTCCGGTGCGGTGCATCACGGCGGCGTTCCTCATGCCGGTGATGCTCCCCATCTTGCCTGCTTTCTCGAAGAGTCCGAGCGCACGGACGGGGTCGTCCTCCAGGACGAGGCTGCCCAGGTTGCACATGGCCTTGACATCTCCGAGATCCGATGCCTCGGAGAGCCATTCCACGGCCTTCTCCCTGTCGGCGGGGACCCCCTCTCCGACCATGAGCATGTATCCGAGCGATGAGCATGAAGCGGCATCCCCGAGCGCAGCCGCCTTCTCGTACAGTCCGGCCGCTCCGGCTGGATCGGCCTCGCGGATCTGGTCCGCCTTCGTTCTGAGCTCATCGGCTTCCATAGACGGTGATTGCACGCCATCCGATATGAAACCTCCAGGCCCGGCAACGATAGTGATATAGGCGTGGCGCGGATGACCGTCCGATGAGCACCACAGGAAGAGGATCCCTATTCGCCCCTATCGTCACGACAGTCATGCTGCTCGTCTTCCTGTCGATATGGATCGGCACGACCTCGAACATCCCGATGGAAGGGGTCCGCATCCCGTTCATGCTGTTCGGGACGCTGGTCGTCGTCCTAGGGATCTACTCCGCGTTCAAGCACTACCTCGGCATCAGGAACGCCGTCCAGAGCATGGAGCAGCAGCAGGAGAAGGAGTCCGAGCCCGTCAGTGGCACCTACACCGGCTACTGTCCCTATTGCGGGTCGCCTGTGAACGAGGAATACGCCCACTGCAGGGTCTGCGGGAAGAAGCTCTGAGACGAGGTATCGGCATGAGAAGGAGAACGGCGTTGATCCTGGCAGGGGTGTGCATAGCGGTGACCATCCTCTCCGTTTGCATCTCCATGTTCCTGTCGCCATCGTTGGCTTTCATGCCGTTGCTCCTGTTCTTCTTCCCCATAGGGCTCTTCGGAAGGGAGGGGCGCGGGTCGGCGGAGTGCCTGAGCGATGACGACTACTGCCTGGAATGCGGGTATCCCGTGGAGCCGGACGATACGTTCTGCACCTATTGCGGTAAGAATCTGGATAGGAAATGAGGGGTTTCCCCCTCGGTTTTTGATCAGAAGTCCTTGGCCTTCTTCGAGTCGTAGACGGCGCGGACGGCCTTGTACAGCATGTACACGTCGGCCTTCGCGGTCACTTCGATGGGTGCGTGCATCGAGAGCACGGGGACTCCTATGTCTACGGTGTCGATGCTGTGGACGGAGATCTCCGAAGCGATGGTTCCTCCGCCTCCGAGATCGATCCTTCCGAGCTCGCCGATCTGCCAGCAGACCTTGGCGTCCCTGAGGATGGAGATGATGTAGTCCATCATCTCTGCGGAGGCGTCGTTGGTGCTGTACTTGCCTCTGGATCCGTCGTACTTGGCGATGCAGGGGCCCTTGTTCATGAAGCAGCAGTTGTTCCTCTCCATGACCTCGGGGTAGGCGGGATCGAATCCGGCGCTGACATCGCACGAGAGGCAGACGGAGTTCCTCATGACGTCCCTGACCTCGCATCCCTCGTCCTGGGCCAGGTCTTCGATGAAGTCCCTGAAGAAGAACGACCTCATGCCGGTGACTCCGTCGGAGCCGGTCTCCTCCTTGTCGGCGAAGATCGTGACGGTGGTGTACTCGGGGTTCTTGGTGTCGATCTCGGCCATGAACTCGGCGTAGGCGCAGGAGCTGTCGTCCTGACCGTATGCGGCGATCATGGACCTGTCGAGCCCCATGTCCCTGGGGTGGAACGCGGGCACGGCGCAGAGCTCGGCGGTCTCGAAGTCGTCCTCGGTGATGCCGTATCTGTCGTTGAGGATCTTCATGATCGCCAGCTTGACCCTGTCCTTGACCTTCTCGTCGTCGTAGGGGATGGATCCGATCAGGAGGTTCAGCTGCTCTCCCTCGACGATCTCGGAGGCGCCCTTCTTCATCTGGTTCTGGGCCAGGTGGGGGAGCAGGTCGGTGATGAGGAAGGCGGGTTCGTCGTGGCCCTCCCCGATCTTAACGGTGACCTTCTCGCCGCTCTTGGTGTACACGACACCGCGGATGGACAGGGGGATGGTGGTCCATTGGTACTTCTTGATGCCGCCGTAGTAGTGGGTCTTGAAGAACGCCATGGATGCGTCCTCGAACAGGGGGTGGGGCTTGAAGTCGAGCCTGGGGCTGTCGATGTGGGCTACGGAGACGCGAACTCCCTCGGAGACGGGCCTCTTTCCCTTGGTGCACATGAGGATGGTCTTCCCGCGGTTGACCTTGTAGAACTTGGCTCCCGCCTTGAGCTTGGCTCCGCGGACGTACTCCTTGTATCCCCTGTCGGCGAGGATGGGGAGGACGTAGTCGATGACCTCGCGCTCCGTCTTGTTGGTCGCCAGAAACAGCGAGCTTTCGCGTATTCCGCCCGCCGACAGCTCCCGGTGGAGCATATCGTGGCCGAATTCGTGCGCGCATACCGTCTGCTGGAGCAGTTTATCCAGCGACTTGTTTATAATAATGTACCGCCTGTTGTTTTCGAACAGGTAGAAGCCCTTGAGGGAGCCAAGTTCCCGCAGCCATACTGCCGCGCCGGAATTCTCAGCGGTCTGGAAGATCGTCCTCCCGCCGAATTCGCCCCGTACCTGTTCGACAAGGCTTATTATACGATCCATCATTCGCCGGAGTTATCGCGGGAATCCTCGTAGATCTCCATAAGGCACTTGATAAGGCTCTCTTTGTCCTCGGAATTCAGCGTGTTTCCTGCAAAAAGCCCGCGGGACTGCGCAAGGAACTGAGCCGCCTGCGCCTTGTCGGCGTCGCTGGCGCAGATCTTGCGTATGAACTGCTCCTCCACCGTAAGCTCCAGCTCCTGGCTGTCGTCCTTCAGGAATTCCGGCGTAAGCTGGAGCTGATCAGCCATTTTCTGGAGAGTCTCTGCACGGGGATTGCGGGTACCGTTAAGATAATTTGCAAACGCGCGGTAGGTTATTCCTATGCTATGCGCAAAATCAGTCTTTTTGATACGCTTTCTGCTCAGCATTATCTCAAGTTTCTCGTTCATTTTCATGGTGTTTTCCTCCTAATTTACGCCGGCTGAATTCCATCAGCGCACGTTCATGATTATATTATAAACATGAACGCGGATTTTGTCAAGTGGTTTTACTGATCAATTTCCCCTGCCGCGCAGTCCACCAATGTATATTATACAATAAATATTCATCCAAAGCTAAAAAATCAAGCGCGTAAATGCGGTTATTTCATCTTTTTGCGAAAAATTATTCATTAATTCAAAATTTTTTGTATATTATTCGCTGCACGGTATTTTTCCACTTGACAAACGCCGGAAAATGAGTATAATTAAGATTGTAAAAATTAATCAACCTTTTTGGGCTGAAATGTCGTAAAGGAGACACAAATCATGGCAAAGGAAATCAAAAAGATCGTTCTGGCTTACTCCGGCGGTCTCGACACATCTATCATTATCCCCTGGCTGCACGAAAATTACCCCGGCTGCGAAGTTATCTGCGTAGCAGGCAACGTAGGTCAGGATTCCGAGATCGTTGGTCTCGAGGAGAGAGCTAAGAAGACAGGCGCTTCGAAGCTGTATATTGAGGATATCCAGGACGAGTTCGTAAACGACTTCATCTTCCCGACCCTCAAGGCTGGCGCAAAGTACGAAGGCTATCTGCTCGGTACTTCCTTCGCTCGTCCTCCTATCGCAAAGCGTATCGTGGAGATCGCACGCAAGGAAGGCGCTGACGCTATCTGCCACGGCTGCACCGGTAAGGGCAACGACCAGGTGCGTTTCGAGCTGACGATCAAGGC